>Ga0180732_1000284_pt1 | contig 46559 bp, 79 predicted proteins | sample KR11_01MetaG_FD_148674 | JGI IMG/M metagenome (GOLD analysis project Ga0180732, IMG submission 148674) | Groundwater microbial communities from the Olkiluoto Island deep subsurface site, Finland - KR11_0.1 MetaG | ecosystem: Environmental > Aquatic > Deep subsurface > Groundwater | place...
CACAATTACAAATCGCGTATGCTGTTGCCACAGGTTCTTACATTAATAGTCCTAATAGTAGTTTAGCATTAGCTATAGGTGGATCGAATAGATTAACAATTGCAAATACTGCAATAACAGCAGCGGTTGATGTAGTATTAGGAACAAACAAACTTAGAGGCACAGCAGGCGGTGGCAGTGATGTTATTTTCGGTGATGATATCAATATGTTGAAAGCGGTATCGACTTATGGGGATATCAAAAATATTGGTACGATATCAATTGGCGCTTCTGGTGTGACGCTAGCAAGAGCAACTAATGATTTAGTGATGACCGTTCCATCTGGTGGAAAGTTCACATTTGTGGTGAGTTAATATGGCAACTATACTTGAGCCGGGATTTGAAACCGTTGATAATTGGACTTATTCTGAAACAGACACAAATGGAATATTATCGGGCACTCGTGGAACTGGATGGAAAACAGAAGGCACATATTCTTACTATCTTTTAGCGAATGGAACTTCCGCAAATGGTGATTTTAACCAAATAAAACAAACCATAAACATTCCTTCTAATTTTTCATTCATTGTTGATATTCGTAAAGATGGTACACTTACAGCGGGATATAGAAAACTTCAAGTATTGATAGATACAACTGTTGTATGGGAAATTGATTTTAGTAATGCTACTAATTTGTTTACTGATCAACTTATAAATTTGAGTTCTTATACTGGATCTCATGATTTGATATTCAAAATCTTACACGTTACAGGAGTTTATTCATCAGGTACAAATGCCCAATTTGATAACATACGTGAGCGATTAACTGACGTTTATGTTGATATTAATAAAGCAGACGATACCGGGAATGGAGTGGCGTTTGCTACTGCAAAGAAAACAATGAAAGCCGGTTGGGATATTCTTACATCAACCGGCACAATGCACGTAGCCACTGGAGATTATTCCGCACAGACAACGATAACATACGACAAATCGTGGTCGCTATCTCCTGAGGATCCGAATAGTACGGGTATAAAAAGTGTTTCAATACCTAAATCGACCTAATATTACACATTTAAAAAGAAAATATACGAATATCAAATAAATCAATGTATATTTTTATAAAATCATATCTTGATTGAATTAAAAATAAAATGAATAATGATTTAGGATGTATTCTGAAGAGTAATAATGGTAGAGTAAATATAAATCCTGCCGCGGCAGAATAAATATTCCAATTATTTACGGTAATGCGAGTTGATAATAAATCTATATCGGGAGCATATTCAAATTTTGTCATGCCACCACCCACAATAGCGTGTCCGGCTTCATGTATAAAGGCACTTAATATAACTAAAATAATGAATTTGGTTATTGTTCTCATAATAGTATATTAGCCTTAATACTATTTATACTTATCGTTTTAATAGAAAACTATAAATACTTAAACAACATATAGTGATAAAATATGATAACAAAACAACAGATTGAAACCATGTTAATAGAAATAAAAGCTAAAAAACTTGAATTAACTGAAGAACTTAAAATTGTCGATTTTCAATTACCGAGATATATAGGCATGTTGGAAATTTTACAAGCGCAAGAAAAAGAAGAAATAAAAACTTAATTACTATATTTAGTGATTAAATCTTTCATTATATTTAAATCGGTTGATTCTTTTCCGTCAATGACGGCATCAATCACTTTTGCTTTTTCTTTGTTTTATCGTGACATTTTTTACATAAAGTCATACCATTATTTATATCCCAAAGTTCATTACAATTTATTGCATCTTTAAGTATAAATATATTATTTTCTTTTATAATTTTATTAAATTCTTTTATATGGTGTGCATTTAAATCACTACCTCTTATATTACACATCATACATATAAAATTATCACGTTTAAAAATATTATTTATCCATTCTTTATATTTATCACATTTTCTTATAAGTTTATTTAATGGAGTAACACCACCTTTCCATGCGGGATTTTTATTTCCCGATTGATTTGGTCGATTTTCTCGAATTTTTTGTTTAGATTCTTTAGTATGGTGTTTACCATAAAAATTATTATCTTCACCCGATTGAGTTTTTAATCCTTTATTCCAAGCAGATTGAAGTCCTTTTTTATTTTTATTCCAAGGAATTTTACCACTCATGGGATGATTTATTCGTACACCATGTCCACGAATATATTTAGGAATACCAACCCATTGATGATGTCTTTTTATAATAATTTCACCACCACAAGTACACGCACAAAATACTTTAGGTTGTCCATTTTCTAACCATTGTTTATATGAATCACATATATTTTTTAATAATTTCATCTATTATGCCAGATTTATTAACAATAAATTTACCATCAATTACACTATCTATAACTTTCTTTTTATTTAAAATTATCTCAATTATATCTTCATCAATTGATTTTTCTCCCACAGCATATATGATATTTACTGCATTTTTGGCACCAATTCTATGACATCTATCTTCAGCTTGTTGTAACATCGCATAATTCCATGGAAATTCAATAAACATAACATCCGATGATGCCGTGAGTGTGATACCCACAGAACTAGCTTGTAAATTACCAATGAATAATTTGATATCTGGGTTATGTTGGAAGTCGTCCACCGCTTTCTGCCTGTCTTCCATAGACGTTGAGCCAGTAAGTGATACAGCGGCATCTTTAAACTCACCCATAAGTTGATCAATTACAAATTTATGATGCGCAAACACGACTAACTTTTTTCCAGATTCTAAGAAATTAGTAATGTTCTCAATTATTGCGAGCATTTTACCAGTTGCGGATAATTGTTTCAACATTTCGATTCTTACTAAATGTTCGGCGTCAGTTGTAATACCCTTATTAATTCTAAGCCATTTAGTAAAATCATTATGCGCTTTAAAATATTCTTTTTCATTCGACAACGGCACAACAATTGTCTGACGGCGCTTATCGGGAAGTTCTTGTAGTACTTGCGCTTTTGTGCGTCTTACCATGGTTGTCTTTAATCTATCATTTAACTCTTCTGCACGACTTACACCGTTAAAGTCCCATCCGTAGCCGGTATTTTCTGCACCACAATATCTGAATGCAAAAGTTGTAAACTTCGGGTATGATATTGGATCGATAATATTTAATTGTGTGAATAGTTCTTTCGGTCTGTTCAACACTGGCGTTCCAGTTAATAGTATTCTGTTAGGAATGTCTTTTGCTATCTCTATGGTTGCTTCAGTTCGCTTTGCTTTCTGATTCTTAACGTAAGATGACTCGTCCAATATAATCGCTTTAAACTTCATTGCCGATAATTGTGATTGATACTTTATCAATATGTCATAGTTTATGATATATACTGATTTATCACACTCCATTTCTTTATTGATGACGGAAACTTTATCTCGCACATCTAACCACTTAACGGCTTCATTGCGCCAGTTAAGTTTTAACGAAGCAGGACAAACGATCAGGGCGGGTCTTATTTCTGGGTGAAGTCTAAGATAAGCTAAAGCTTGAATAGTCTTGCCCAAACCCATCTCATCAGCGATTAACGCACGTCCACCAGCATTCTCCACAAACTTTACACCAACGCTTTGGAAAGGTAATAGTTCAAGATCGCCGAACTTTATATTTAGATTGGCATCAGATGACATTCCAGATAGTTTTGCGATAGATGCGGCTTTATCTAATTCAGCTTTAAGTTCAACTGAAAGTTTTGCTTCTGGGAAAACTGATATAACTGCCCGTAATACTGACAACGGGCATTCCCACACCTTAAGATCAGGATTCCACTTGCGCTCTGGTAGTTCTTTAATTCTATCTTTATAAGCGAAGGGTGATTTAATTAATATCTTGCCGCCCTTAAGTGACATTTCTAACTCTTCTTTTTGAATGGGTTTGCCATTAACTAAATTCATAGCGCATTCTTTAATATAACCCTTATCAAATTTATTTGCGATCCAATTAATGTAGCCGGGATCAGTATGAAAAACATCATCTAAAGACATACCACTATACTTTCCAAATGGCATGGTGACTTTATCTGCACCACTAGACGTTTGCGTCTTTATTGGCACTGTCTTAATGGCTGGCGCAATCTTAATGGTTGGCGCGTCAACTTCGAATGTTAGTTGATCGTAATCAATATTGAACGAATTTAAAAGTTGCTTTTTATATTTAAGTAAAATTTTATGTATTGCGCGCTCTTGATTATAAGTAAAGTAATTCTTACTAAGAACATCGCGCACAAAAAATGAATCGGGTGCAGTATAGCCGGAACCATCTTTTGCTATGGCGCCGTCACAGACAGACAAAAGAACACTGGCGGCTTGTTTTATAGTAGTCATCAATACTATATTAGCCTTAATACTATTTATAGTTATGCCTTAAGCTATAAACGTATAATATTAAAAATCAACCCCTAAATCCCGCAGCAATGCTTCAGCACGTAAAATTTCTAATTCAAGGCTCTTAATTTCGAAGCCGTCACCATGATTGGCTATCAGTTGGTTATGCTCTTTTACTAATTGCTTATACAATCTTTTAACGTCTTTAATTAGCATATAGTAGTATATTGCTATACTACTATTTATACTTTTTTATCCAATTATATATTCTTTTCGATTTTTAAACTCTTCTTGTTTACCTTTATTCCATTTTTGAACCGGTTGCAAATATCCCACAACCCTCGAATATATGTAATTCATTTTATTACATACTGGACAATTTTCAACCCTACCCGCAAATCTACCATGATCGGCACAAATTGAGTATGTTGGTGTTAAATTATAATAAGGTATTGTTGTTTCTATTGACATTTGTTTAATTATTTTTTCGGCCGTCATAGGTAAAACATCATCACCCGTAAATCCATGAATAATAGTTCCGCCAGAGTAAAAATTATTAAATTTTTCCTGAATTTTAACTGATGCGGTCCAGTCAAATATTGTATTTACTGGTGAATGCGTTGAATTAGTTAAATATGGTTCATCGGTTCCTTGCGTTGGTAAACCATATTTTTTATCTAATTTTGCTAATCGGTATGTTGCTCCCTCACAGGGTGTTTGCTCTAAATTAAATAAAATCCCAGTTTCATTGGTTGTTTCTTCAATTCTATTATTAAGATGTTTTAACATTTCAACAGTAAAATCCTGTTGAAATTCTATGGTTTCATCAAACATATTAATACAGGATTCATTCATTGCATGAATTCCGACAGTATTAAAAAATGTTGCGAATGGATCTTTTTCTGGTAAGTAACATTTAGTAAATGGTAGAAGTCCTTTGTTAAATGCCTTGTAAACATGATCACGTTTTATTAATAATTGTTTTATCGCTAACTCATAATAATCATCTACTTTTTCAATAAAATGATCCGAACCATTTTGTGCCGCACGATTAAGATTTATCGTACATACGCCCAAAGATCCGGTTCTATTACCCATATTCCAAAGACCGCGAGCTTTTAACTTAGCGACATCTAATTTTAATCGGCAGCATAAAGCACGAACATCTGATGGATCAGCACCAGATCCAATATAATTCATAAAATTGGGATTTCCGAATTTAACCGTTAATTCCCAAAGTAATTTAGTTACATTATCATTTTTATTTAATAACTCTTTTGTAATACCATATGTTGGTATTGGAAATGTAAATGGTTTACCTTGTGAATCGCCCGATAACATAATTTCTAAAAATGCAGTATTTATCATATCCATTTCTCTTTGCATGTTACCATAACATAAATCTTCGTGCGTTCGACCACCGGATACAATTGGTTCATTTTCCATATGTTTAGGTGGTATTAAATCGAATGAGAAATTTACAAAGGGTGTTTGAAATGCCGACCTTAATGGATAGGATATATTATATATTAATCTTTGTACGCATTGTTTTATATATGAATAATCTTTACCAATAACGTATCCACTGAGTAAAGTATCGACATTACTAAAAGCTTGCGCGCCATTAAATTCATTTTGACTCATATAAAGATAATTAACCATATGATCAACAATGGTATCAAAATGTTTTGCGGGCATCGACATACTACCAACTGGATTTTTTAAACCCTCAAACATTAATTGTTGTAAATCGGCTCCATAACAATACGGCGAGTACATCGATCCATCTAAATCGTGGATATGTATTTCACCATTTTTATGCGCATCTCGAATATTTCTTGGTAATTTAGATAATGAATCTCGCGCTAAAATCGTACTTGACACATAACTTTTTAATCCCGATAATGATCTACCCGTATTTGCATTTTCTTTTATTCGCCAATCTATTTGTTCAATATAATCTGTAATTTCTTTCACTTTTATTCACCCATATTTTTTTATAAGTATTAACATTATTAAATTTATTACAAACATGCCCGCATTCGATAAGATGAAATAAATATCACCAATATTTATTGCGTGTATTGTTAAAATAAATGTTATAATTAGCCATAGTATTGACGACAACATACTTAAATCCTTCGCTCGCTTGGTTTTTAGTATCTTATAAATTGCGGGAAAATTAGCAACATTGGATCCCAATACCGCTAATGTAACTAGGCTTTCAAATCCTAACATGTATATCAGGTCTTGGTCTGTGTTCCGGATATATATCTATTCGCGCAGTACCAATTTTTGCTGGTGGATATGCTTTTTTCTCTGAATACCCTGAACTACCTAAAGATATTGTTTCCAAAAACGTTCCAGAACTGATAAATACCTTTTTCTCTTTAAGTAATGTATTGCCTTTTGCAGCAATTGAAACTCTGTCCATAACTTCCACACCTAGATAGTGCGAATGGCCTACAATATAAACATCGGCACCGTATGAATTAGCCGTATCCATAAGCTGATTGATTTTACCACCGACTTTTCTACCCGCAAACCAACCATGCTGTAAGAAAAATGTTAGTGGTGTGGTATGGAATTGTTCACGATCAAATTTAATTCTTAAGAATGTCATATACTCGCCAATGGGCACCTTAAAATCTAATTCGAATTCTCGCATTATATTTAATGAATGATACTTTTTCATTGCCTCTTCATGGTTTCCAGGCAACATGCAAATTATCCTATCTTTTATCGGTTCTAACATTCGCTTAAATTCTGCAAGTTGTGACATTGGTAAATTATCTAAATGTGGTAAAAAATCTGGATCTATCGTGCTTATATCGAATCGTTTTTGATCTTGCGGCACAATACAGTCGCAATAATCCCCCATACCGATCATATAACAATTTTTTTTATTTTTTATAAATTCAATTGTATTTTTTAAGTATATTTTATTTGTTCCGAGCGCACCTAAATGTATGTCGCCTACAGGAATTATAACTAAAGGTTCGTTCTTATCTTCTAATGTTATTGTTTTTTCTATTATGCTTACCATTTATATTATCCTATTGATTATTTTTTTAGCTTTTTCAAATCGCTCGATTTCATTTCCATCAATTACTTCATAATTTATTAAATTGCATCGCATAAATTGGATTATGTCATTTTCCATATCAACATTTTTTCTAAAACCATCATCGACAAATGGTAATTTTTTACATAATAAAATTAAATCATATGTTTCTGCCCATGATCGTACCAATTTTAAAAGATACATTTTAGGTTTAAGTGAACGTTCGATATGAATATAATTATCAATAATTGTGCGGTCAGTTATCATACTTATATCGGAAAACATTTCACGCCTAATCTGAGAAAATAATATTTCATATTGATTAGATTCAAGATGTATAAAATCTTTATTATATTCTCGCGCAATCTCATATATTAAATTAAATTTAAAATATTCCGATAGTTGTTTCGCTAAAGTTGTTTTGCCCGCGCAGGCTGTACCTAAAATTCCAATTTTCATGATCGTTCCGTAATTAATTCTGACATTTTATGAAATTCAATTTCACTTGATATTCTTTGAAATATCGCACCAATAATCATGAGTATTATACCCATACTATCGCCACGACCGACGCTTACAGCACCGTATATCATTAATACTGATGCACAAATTCCAACCGTGTGTAATAAATTTTGATATTTTCTAGCGTCCATTTTAACATCCAAATGCGCTATCCCGCAAAATACGCTCTTTATCTTCAATAGATTTTTGGTTAAAATATATTTCTAATACTTCAAGTGATCTCCATTTTCTTATATTACTATCGTTTATTAAACAACTAATAAAATATTCATACATATCACTCATAAATCACCAAAACAACTAGGGGCTTTTTCCTTTAATACCTTTAATATTTCCATACAGACATTTCGTATTTCCCATTGTGCAGCTTTATCGGTTCTTAATCCAATAATATGTCGCCAGATTCTAAAATTTGCCGTAATTACTATTTCAGTTGTACACGCGTTCGGTAATACAAATCGCGCATCCTCATTTTTAATACCTAGTTTTTGTAAATGTTTATATGCGTTATTTATTCTATTCATAGTATTTAAAAATAGTCCACATGCAACAGCATCATTTTTAATACTATTAGGTATCACATATTCAAATTCTTTTTCCGAAACATACCGTTGCGATTTCTGGGTATAAGATGCTATGCGATGTCTTACCAATTGGTGACTAAACGCACGGCTTACATCACTTATTTTAAATGTTGCGCTTGCATGTTCAAGTACTGATGTGTGTCCACGCCGTACTAACATGGCAATAAATGTTGCAGCACTATCATCCGTAATTCTATCTTGACTCTGATATGCGGTTCTACCCGCCAATTCTATCAATTTTTCAGCATCTTGTGTTATTGATAATAATTCTATTGTCATAAAAATTTCACTCTTTTATTGGCACCCACACATTAACGGTATTAAACATTCTAATAGTTGGTATATTCTCTATTTTACCTTTATCACAACATACATTAATATTTTTTTTAACTTCATAATAACCATGTATAATACAATTATTATATAATGAAGAATATTCTGTAATTTCGGTGTATTTTATTTCTCCAAATGGTATTGATCCTTCGGGTATGTCTATCACCTCATTAATAACACTAATTTGATGTAATGTATATTTCATATTTAACACCCAAAAGCCATATCTATAAGTAATTTGGGATTTTTTCGTACAAAAGCACCAATATATCCATTAGTATCATATGCTAATTTTCTATAATAATAATAATCTTCTGTGTTAGTACATACTATTGAATTCATAAGTTTTTCATCCTTCTTCAAACCACACCACACTTTTTCACCATGCGTACATCGATGTGTGCAGGTGGTATTTTGTATTAAAATATTATCTATTATTATGTGTGGAAAAATATATTCATTTTCACTATAAGTTTTATTCATATCTATCTCTTATTCTTTTAACATCCAAAAGCCATATCTATAAGTACTTCAGGATTTTCACGTACAAACACACCTATATATCCATCCTCAGCATAAGTTAATTTTCTATGGTAATAATAATCATTAATATTATATGGTTGTAATAACAATTTAAATGCATTAGATTGTTTATTCATTGCACGCCATATCTTTTCACCATAGATATTATTAATTTTACAGGTTGATGTTAGACAATCATCTGGTTCAGCAATTGCCTGCTCAATAAACTTTCTATATTCTATCATATCTACCTCACATTCTTTTAATAGTATTTATAATGTTCGCTTATTTTAGAATTTCCAATATTGTTTCGATGTCTTTTTCTGAAACACCCTTAGGTTTTTCCATTTTACCAATATTAGAAAAATCAACATAATGCTCTAATATTGCTAAAGCTTTCTTTTTACCAATTTTAGGCATTTGCAGAAGTACTTGAAGTTTAGGGTTGGCTCGCGCTTTACAGGCAGGTTGTTCGATAAATATTAATTCATCACCGTTTAAAGATTCTCGTTGTTTCTCTAACAATTTATTAGTCATCTCAACGAAGCCATTACGTGTGGACGCAAGTAAAACGGGTACGTGATACTTCGTGTATAGTGATGCAATTGCACCGCGTATACCTTCTATAGTAATTTTATAACCTTTAAAATATGCTGTCTGCGGTAAGGACTTTAGGTCACCTTCCACTATGATAACACATCTTCCCGGATATGCTGCATACATACTTAGAGCTTGATTGAATATATGATTATTCAATATTGAATTTAAAAAATCTTCAGCGGCTTTACGCTCGATACAATATCCATTTTCAACAATATCACCGATAGGTAGATTAACCTGTTCCGCTTGTTGGAAATATTTAAATAAGGCTTTTTCTCTGTAATCTATTTTCATTTTTTCACCCATTGCGCAATTGCGCCACAATCATATAAACTATAAACAACTAAATGTCTAAAGTATGGCGAATCTACATAACGATCAATATCGGACATTTTTCTAGCGACAACATATGACGCGATTGAAATTGATTCTAACCATTTTAATATATACCGGTTCTCAAAATGGCTTAACTCAATTAAGCATTGCTTACGATCTAACTTACCCCTAAAAATATTATTTATCGCTGCACCGATTTCATGTGTTTCAGATTTTAAAAATTTAATTTGGTGGCGATATTTTTTAACAATCGCTTTAGTAATTTTATTACTTTTATCATCGGTAAGATATATTATGATGCGCGATTTATCTAGGTCATTTTCAAGTAAATACCTCTTGTACTTCGGTTCCAATTTATCATATAAAAATCTATAAGTAATATCGGCATTGAAAAAACTTTTGGTTTTCAATGACGTTATCGAATTTATAAAATTTCCAGAATCCACGCAAATTCTCATTTGTATGTTTCCATCATTTTTTTATACATTAGATATTCTAATTCACCTAATATATCAAATGTGGCAGAATTATATTCTTGTAAAGTAATTTCTCGTCTTAAGGTTTTACCATCCATAATTAATGTTAGAATAATTCTATCCTTTAACCACTCTCGTGTAATTTTATCATGTGTCATATTAAATCATATCCTTTTCTTATGTTAAATATGTTTGCATCAATTCGATCAGTATATTTGGCGGATATTTCGTGCCGCATGGTTTCAATTATCGGTTCAATATCTTCACCGATGGTCTTAATAAAGATTCCAAGCATTTCCATGTTATGAATATTATCATGATAAATAACTGTTTTTGCTTTTGGTCCCCACATCTCAACCGCCTCTTTACTGAATGCGAGTAGGTAATCTGCTTTTTTGACTATTGGGTTAGTTATTATTTTATCATCAATTACAATAGAACATTGAGAAAATCCACCCCGCGCCTCCGGACCATATGATGCTGTGAGTGTGACAAATTTATTATTTTCTATTGACGATTTCGCTAATATTGTTGAGATAAGTTTTATACCTTGTCCACCTCGTCCTGATATAATTATTTTCATAGTTTAACTCCTAATTTTATTAAATCATTTTTTCGTAATATTTCTAAATTCCATACCATTCATTATAATTATATGTCATTCTATTTCACCATATTATGACATTTACATGTAGTATTCGCCCATAATTTATCACTATAACATTGTAATGAAAATTCATAAGATTTCTTCACATTTCCCCAGAATGTCGGACAGGGACTAATAACTTCCAATATTGAAAATCCGTCATATGCTAACGCCTCTTTAAGTTGCGCTTTGAATAATGCGATACCTTCTTTATTTACTGCATTAGATAAATGATATCTTACTTTTGGATTTAGTTTAGTTAAATGTTTTACATCTAACGGAATACCATGTATAGATTCATCACGACCTTTAACAGATGTTTTTGTTTTAACACCAATAGGCGTCATTGCTGACTGCTGGTGTCCAGTCATTCCGAATTGCTGGTTGTTAATTAACACGCACACGATCTTGGTATTTCTAAGTATTGTATGTAATAGTTCGCCTGCACCTATAGTACAACAATCACCATCACCCTGATATGCTAAAATTGGCTTATCGGGTAAAGACATCTTTAATGCTGTTGCCACACTTAACGCTCTTCCATGCGCAGAACTTACGGCATCGACAACTTCAAAAAGTTCCGGCAATGCTACGGAACAGCCCACTGATCCGACAAGTACGCCTTTATTTTCAATTAGTTCATTTTCTACTATTTTTGATATCTGTATATGGCCGCAGCCCGGGCAATATCTATGTTGGAGCATTATTTCATCCTCTCAATAACTTCTTCCACGTCTGGAATGGTGTGACTAAATACAATACTTTTTATTTTAGCATCTGGGAAATGATATTTCATAATATCGAAAAGTCCGGTTCCACCAACTTCTACCACGATCAGTTCTTTTACATCTTTTAATTTAAATGTATCAAGTGGATTAAGCAAAATTGGAACTATCGATCCAACATGTAGTTGTTTTGCGACTTCTTGAATGACTCTTCCGGTTGTTCCAATACCAACGATAAATTTACCATAGTTTGCACCCGGATGATCAGAGTATGCCACTTTTACGGTTTCTGCATGACCACCCGTAAGACTGTCACCCATAAAGATTTTACAAGTAGATAACATATTCTTTTCTCTATCTAATATAAAGTCAGTCTGCTCTTCCATCTCATTCTCATAACTCTTATATGATTGTACGGTTTTACTGGTCGTCTTTCGTGATGATATATCGATCCTCTTATGTTGACCGATCGCCCAATCTTTAGCGATCTTAAATGTGCTTGAATGAATTTCAACTGGCTCATACATTTGACCAAGCGTGGCATCAGGCATAACCAATACTGGTATGCGTAATGCATCAGCGATATCGAAGGCATACATCATACAATCGGCGATTTCTTGAACCGTTGATGGCGTAAAAACTGGAACTTTACTTTGTCCATGTCCAGTACCCCATACAATATTTATATCTTCATTCGATGGAGTGATCCCCCCAAGTCCAGGACCATATCTCATCACATTATAAAGAACTCCGGGAACCTTTGCGCCTACCATATATGAAAGACCTTCCCGCATTAAACTTAATCCGCAACCGGAAGTTCCCGTCATCGATCTCTTACCGGCAGATCCAAACCCATACATGAGGTTTATTGTCTCCAACTCTGAAAAAGCATTTATAAAATGTTTTGGATCCATATGTTCGGCGGCATACTCAAGCGCCTCGGTCGATGGTGTTATGGGATATCCACAAAAAAAATCCAGACCATTTGCTATCGCAGACTTTACTGCCACTATATTTCCCTGTAAAAATTCTCTCATGTTTATTTGTCCTCATAAATACATAGTAATTTCCCGTTAGATTCACCGGCGTAATAATCACACACCGCACAATGAGTAACATTACGATATCCTAAAGTTCTTGTGTGTTTAGGACATAATACCCAAAGCGTTAAACCTTTAATGGATGCCATATACCACACTATGCTTTATTACTATTTATATGTTTGCTTTCCCAACAAAATTCAGATATGCAAATGTTATACATTCGCCGCCATTTACAATTAGAAATATTATTATATTTTTTTGATATTATATTAGTCACTTGATAGCGCGTACTCTTAGCGGTGTTGGGCGCTTCGGAATAATCGTCCCAATTCAATGATCGCATGAATGCTATAATTTTTTCGCTCAACTCAGTTAAATTGAAATCACGAATATCTTTTCCGCCCCGGAAGTGATAACTTAACCACTGACAAAGCAGGAATCTTTCCTCATGACTCGGATGATACAGGTGTAAAATTCTCGCTATACAAGGATCGGGGACAACATCGTCAATTTCTTTAAATTCGCCGTTACTTCTATCTATATGCCTTTCATTTATATGGTCGTTCATATTGATATTATCTAACTTAATATTAATGCCTTCAACCCATACCGCGTCAAACTCACGCGGTTGTTTCGCAAGTTCTTTTATTTCATCTAATGCTAATGTAAGCATTTCTTGATATGTTAGCGGTATACAATATAAATCAGAACGTATATTTAATGTGTTCTCGATGCGCCGTAACTGTTTGATGTCGCCAAATGTGGATGTATCAGCATTGGTTATACCATATTGTTCTATAATATGGTCGTATAACATTCGCAAGTATATTTTTCTATCCATATCCGCATGTTCTGAACCAACATATACGTGAAATCCACGACCGGAAAAATTGATCCTGAATTTCACGTTGTTGGCTTTAAGTTGTTTAATAAATTGTAAGACTTCAGGATATGTTTTATCACATTCGTCGAAGTCGAAAAACACTTGATTAATTATAACGTCGGAAAAATCAGGTTTACCATCCCTTAGATGATCAAAATGGTAAACAGTTCTATAGATATTCTTTTTACCGTTAGATTCACTAATTAAAGCGCGATATTTTTTTGATGTTTTAACTAGTGTTCTAGGGTATAAAGCTGATACTTGCAGCATTATTTTCCCTCATATTTATTATCATTAGCTATAATAACCTCATCTTCAGTTCTTTTGATATCCTCATCCCAATCATCACACCCATCAAAAATATTATCAGATGTAATATATACACCAAATTCATCATCACGTATGCATTTAGCCACATTTATTACTTCACTTTATGATCAATATTGTTGCCGGACCGCTCTCTTCGATCTCATCTTCATCCCCAGTTTTACTTGTTGTGATAAAAAATTCATCATAAAAACCATCCACATCTATTACACGTACTTCACTTCTTTTCCTAAGTTCTGCAACTAATTGGGATGTTGAATATCTTACAATATTTCTTTCCATTGTTTGATGTTTTAACTCTTCCACAATATTACGGCTATGTGCAATAAAATTATCACAGTCATCACAACCTAATATTACCTCAGTCAAACACATATCTTTTTTATTCTTTACGCAATATTTCATATTATATCCCTTTTAATCCATGACCGGTTAATAGTACCACTATTATTCCTTCAAGATCACATTTTCGTAGTCCGGCATATGCTGCTGCGCCCGCAGGCTCTACAAAAAATCCGTTTTTAGCAAGCGTCTGTCTTGAAAACATAATCTCATCGTTAGATACGGTTATAATTTTATCTGCATATTTATTTACCACATAATCTAAACTTGGTTTTGGACAAGCAATTGCGCTTGCAATAGTGTTATTAGGATCTTCAGATTTTACGCCAATTATTCCCGGCACACCATCTATTATCCCCGTAGCATATAAATCCTCAAATGCTTTATAAATTGAATATAATAACGTTCCATTACCCACCGGCACAACAATATAATCTGGTATATTCCATTCTAATTGTTCGCAAATCTCAAAGCCGATAGATTTAGTACCTTCAATACGAATACCATAATCACCAGCAAGATAACTATGGGCATGCGCTAATTGGTATTGTTCTGCGGCAATCATGGCGTCAGTATAATCTCCTTTAACAGTATTAATTATCGCACCATACATTTGCATTTGATCAATTTTACTATTATGTATTCCTTCTGGAATAAAAACTATAATTTTCATACCCGCAAGTGCAGCATAGGCGGATAAGGATGCGCCCATATTACCGGTTGTTGCAACAACAATCTCACTATAACCTAACGCTAAAGTGACTTCAAGTGCCGATGCACGATCTTTAAACGATCCCGTAGGATTCATAAACTCACACTTAAAGTATAAATCTGAAGTCGGATTCATACGCAATTTATTAACATTCAATAATGGCGTTCCACCCTCACCCATAGTTAATACTTTTGGTATATTATGATATTTTATAGGCATAAAATCATGATATTTCCAATGTGTTATTGTTTTATTCTGCAATAATTCTTTAAGATTGTGACTATTAACTTCATAGTTATAAACTAATTCATAAACATTACCGCACTTTGAACAGCGCGGTAATTTAACTTCATCTAAAAAGTCACCACATTTTTCACAATAATATTTCATGTAAAATCACACACCTCTATTTTATAATGTTCATAATCAAATCTTTTTCCATAACCCTCACAGAAGTGACACACTGCTTTCCACCCATCCGGTAATAATGTATATCCTTTACCGTCACAATGCTCACACTTAATCAGATTAGGTAAACGCTGTATAAATGTTTCGATATCATCTATCATAATTATTTATCCCCTTTTTCGCATTATATACCTATCTATCGGAAAAAATATCAACGCGCCAATAATATTAGATAATACTATTATCAACCAATAAGGTAATTGTGATAATAATATACCAATAACAATAAATATTGGTGTCGAACACTGCCAGCGCATGATGTACATACTGACAGCATTTTTATTTTTTATATAGGTTTCATTTATAAAATTTAACATATTTTCACATCGGATATAATTCACAATTAGAACAGATTTCTTGACAAAATACCGTTGTGTGATATGGACAAAATTCACCTTTATGATTTTCAGGTTCCATCGGTCCAAGCGATATAGTTTCTACATTGTCATATAATTGTTCAATTAAATCTATGAGAACCGTATCACTAACTTCATACAAATATCTCGGATCAATTGCATTAGCAATAAGTTGCCCTAATCTAAGTTCGGGATTTGCTTTCCATATCGCTTCAATCTTCCAAAGAATTACAGGTATTCTGTTAGGATTTCGCATGTGTATCACCTTATATCATGTACTTATTAGTATTTATAATTATGCTATCATTATCCTTGCATCGAGTGCTACTACACCATGTTCATGCACGACAAGTGGATTTATATCAAGTTCTTTTATATCGTGACGATCACTCATTTGCGATACCTTCATAATGGTATCAGTGATAGCGTCAATATCATACCGTTTACCACGCGCACCGTTAAGTATTTTATATATTTTTGTTTCGGTTATCATTTCATGTGCATCTTCTTTACTGATGGGTAATACTCGCATGGATATATCTTTAAATACTTCAGCGTAAATTCCGCCCATTCCAAAAACGATAACCTTTCCGAACTGCGGATCTTCTTTTATACCAATAATACACTCAATACCCGATTCAACCATTTCTTGAATATATATCCCATCTATTTTTGCATTAGGAAATTTCGTTTTTATATTTTCTATCATTTTATGATATTCTATTATAACCGTTCCAAGTTTATCATTGGGTATATTAATTTTTACACCGCCAGCATCACTTTTATGAACAATATCATCCGATAAAATTTTATAAACAAGTTTATCTGATTCAATTTTATTTACAATTTCATGTACATCATCAACAGATTTTGCTATTGCGCCATCGGGTATACTAATACCATAATCGGCTAAGAGCTCTTTACTTTGAAATTCATTGAATTGCTTCATATTTCCTCTATCATTTTTTATTATTTAAATTTTCTGATTGTGCTATTATCCAATATTTTATTCCAAATATTTCCATAATCATTATTGAACACACTATACCCCACGCAAATATTATTTCACCAGATTGAAATTTTAATGCAGAAAATATTTGTGCAGGAACTAAAAAAGCATATAAAATTTGTACAATCCATAATGATTTTATTTTCATATCTCCTCTATTATAATTCGTACTCGTTTTCCTTCACCAATATTTTTTAATTCTCTCATTAGGAATTCACCATCATCCGTATTATGTTCACTGTCACTAATCCACCAATGCCAATCAGGTTTACAATCACCATAATCTGATTTTATAACTTTACCCTCAAATGTTTTCATATTTATTTCTCCAATATATAATAACCTTAAATGCACTATCCGCAAGTGAACTGTTAGCTATTTCAAGCTCTTTTACTCTGGCGGTAAGTTGTGATATTATTTCATCTTTTGTAAGTTCGATCATGATTTTTTTCTCCATAAACTTTTTCTGCTGTAATAAATAATTCAAAGCTCTTATCGCTCTTTCAGGCGTGGTGTAGTTTGGTATGCCGACTTCTTCAAGCATTTTAGCGCCAATCTCATATCCTGGTCCACCAAAAAAACACGCTATCACGGGTTTATCATATCTTGTAACCGTATAAATTATTGCATTGGCTGGAGGTATTGAATCCGCCAATTGAGTATGTACATATATCACAACAAGCGCATCAATATTAGGATCACTAAGCATACCCTCAACTGAAGATTGATATGCTTCATATCTATTATCGGCAGCAGTATCCGTAGGATTACTCGCCGTTGCAAATTGTTTTAAATTTGGTTTAATTTTATCTTTTGTGTATTGCTCAATATCCGGCATTTCCATACCATACTTTTCACATAAGTCGGTTGCTAAAATTCCCGCACCACCACCGTTCGCGATAATTCCAACTCGATTTCCTTTTGGTAAGTTTTGCGAGAATACAATAGCGGCGTCAAATAATTCAGCCATTTCATCTACTCGAATAACACCCGCCTGCTTGAATGCAACTGAATAAGTCGCGTCAGAACCCGCCATGGATCCTGTGTGGGAGAATGCGGCTTTTGAACCCTTTTTTGATCTTCCAGATTTAAGTATAATTATGGGTTTCTTTATATTTTTTGCAATCTTTATAAATTCTTTGCCGCGTGCAATTCCTTCAGCGTAAATTACAATTACTTTAGTTGAATCATCTTTATCAAGATACTCAAGTAAGTCAACATCGTCAATGTCTGCTTTATTACCTGTGCTAATTATCTTATTCAATCCAACACCGTTTAAAACGGCATCTTCAACAATGCTTATCCCCATAGTTCCAGATTGTGCGATAAAACTTATACCGCCAAATTTGGGGGTTTGCTGAACAACACTGACATTTATATTTTTATCTAAATTTAAAATGCCAAGACAATTGGGACCGATCATGCGAATATCATACTTTTTAAGAAGTGCAACAAGTTCATTTTCTAGCGCAACATTACCAACTTCTTTAAATCCTGCGGTGATCATTACAACACTCTTGATACCTTTCGCGTGGCACGCTTCAATTGTCTGTAGGACTGCGCTGGCGGGCACAACTACCACGGCTAAGTCGATTGTATCAGGTACGTCACAAACCGACTTATATGCTTTTAAATTTTGTATTATATCTTCTTTATAATTAATGGGATATATTTTACCTGTAAAACCGGCATGTATTAGATTAAACAGTACGTTGCCGCCCCATTTTTTTAAATCATTAGATGCGCCGATTATGGCGATAGATTTAGGTTCAAATATATTTTCAATTGTCATGTTTTGCTCCTATATTTATCTATATCTCATTGGTATTCGCTGTAATGAACCTGTACCCGCATTCTTAATTGCTAAATTCATAATATCTCTAAATGGTTGATAAGATTTATCTAATTTCTCTTTCTTTATTCGCTCAATTTCATGTTGCGCTTTCAAACATTTAGGTATAGACTTATAGTCAGTATAGTTTTTTAATTTACGTATACCTTTCGGTATGTGTACTTTTTTCTTTACATCAAGTTTACACTTTAATTCGTGTTCGGATTCAATAATTACATAACCCCATAAATCAAATAAAACGATGGGATATGCATTCGGTAGATTATAAAAGTTACCATCTACATGGTATCTAGCAGAACCTACAAATACTAATTTTAATTCCGATACTAATTGGTCCGCGATGTCATTATCTACTTTAATTATTTCAGTTTCATACGTAAATGCGGTATAATCTTTTTGATTTCTTTTCATAATTTTATCACACCATATTATTGATCTTAATAGTATTTATAGTTTTGCTAAAAAAGAAGATGGCTGATTAGTTTTTAAACCAAGCAGCTATTTTTATATAGGCAATCTTAACAATATCTGCGCCCAAAATACCAACAATAAGAGTTGCAACTAGATTCCAATCAATTACGATCATTCAATTCACCTCCTCAATTGGTGTTCCATGGCTATTAATATATTCGGTGAAGTCTTTTTGTAGCATGATCGTAATTGGTCCCGGCTTTCCATTACCAATTTTACGATCATCAATGTTAATAACTGGCGCAAGTTCTGCCGCAGTTCCCGTCATAAATACTTCATCCGCAGCATACATTTCAAATATACTGAAATTTCGTATTTCAACAGCAAAAATTTTACTGTCCAAAAACATATGGTCATTTTTAGCAATATCAATTATAGTTTGACGTGTGATACCGTTTAAACTACTAATATGTGGTGGGGTAATAAGTATGTCATTTTTCACCATGAATATATTCTCAGCACTACCTTCACAAACATTACCATTCATGTCTAAAAATATACCCTCATCTGCACCACGATCAGTCGCTTCCATCTTTACAAGTACATTACTCAAGTAATTAAGTGATTTGATGTTTGGTGAGAATACTGATATTGGCATACGGCGCATTGACGATGTTACTGCGGTTATACCCTTCGGATCTGCAATGGGGTCCATCGGTTTAGTGATTATAAAAATTGTTGGTGTTTTACAATTATTGGGATCAAGACCAAGAGTGCCATTACCACGGGTAACAACTAAACGTATATAAGCTTTATTTAATTTATTTACACGCAATGTTTCAAGCACAGCATCTTCCATTTGCGGTTTGGTACATCCGATATTTAGCTTGATCATTTTTGCTGAATCAAACAATCTATCGATATGTTCTGTTAACTTAAATACGCGACCATTATACGCTCTTATACCCTCAAAGATGCCATCTCCATATAAAATCCCGTGGTTAAAAACCGATATTGACGCCTTACTTTCTGGCACGAATTCGCCATCTATAAATACTTTTAACTCAGACATATTTCTCCTTTTGCAATCATTTCATCAAAAAGTCTTTTCCCAAATCGTTTCGACAGTTTTAATTGCTTACCAATCTCATTTTCAGTTATGTTGGGACAGCGAGCAATTAATTCAATTATGTCCGCCTTTATTTCTTCTAATGTTTTAGCCATAATGCCTCATCAAATTCAGAATTAAATGTGGGACTAATATCTGGATTCAATCTATTTTGATCTAATTCAGATTTATAGAATATCTCAACACCCTTCGATATAATTTCTCGCTTAATTACGTCCATAATAATCTCCTATTGTACTTAATAATATAAATACTTTTCTATGTGATACATTATATTTTCAGATGGCGCAAGTTTATAACTTACTCGCACAATTGGAATGTTAGTTTTTATAACTTTTGATAAGTCAATCGGCGTTGCAGATAGTATAACGTCTGCACCAGAATTATTAATGGTATCTTCTAAATCTTTTATCTGCTGTCCACTATATCCCATCGCGGGTAATACCATATTAAGATGTGTATATTTTTTATAGACATCCGCTATGGTACCCACAGCAAAATATCGTGGATTTATAAGTTCTAGTTTATTATTTATTTGTGCATCACTATATGCTACAAATCCCGCGCCATACGACATATTACCGTGGGTAAGTGTGGGACCATCTTCCACGATGAGAACTTTACCATATAATGTTCCATCAACGGTTATTTGTGAATCAGCTTTAATGATATATGCTGAACTATTAACAGATTTTATATTTTCTATTAAAGTTTCAATATCACCACTACATGCTGAATTACATTTATTGATTATAACCATATCAGCCATGCGCAAGTTTGCCTGACCAGGATAATGCGTAAGTTCATTTCCTGCACGCAACGGATCAACAACCACAATATGATAATCCGGCTTATAGAATGGTAAGTCGTTGTTTCCGCCGTCCCAAAGTATTATATCCGCTTCTTTTTCAGCTTCAGTAAGTATCATACCATAATCTACTCCAGCATAAAGTATAAAGCCGTCATTCACATACTGCTCGTATTCCTCGCGCTCTTCGATGGTGCACTTGTGTTTTACTAAATCTTCAAGTGTTGCAAATCGCTGGCACTTCTGTTCCTCTAGGTCGCCGTATGGCATCGGATGTCGGATAATTACAACTCTCACCCCTTGTTCTCTTAATTTCTCAGCAATATATTTTGTTGTCTGACTCTTTCCGCATCCAGTTCGAACAGCACAAATAGATATTACTGGTTTCTTGGATTTCAACATTGTAGTATTTGGTCCCATTAATCTAAAATCCGCACCCAAGGATAACACTAATGACGCTTTATCCATCACGGTTTGATTTGATAGATCACTATAAGCAAGTATTACTTGATCCGGACGATGCGTTTTAATTAAATGTTCCAAATCTCCTTCTGGAAATATTGGTATACCTTTATAAACCCTATTTGCAATTCCCAGTATCTGATCCGCCGCCGTAAAAGCAACTACAGAATAATCTTTATTATTCTCAAAAAATACGTTATAGTTATGGAAGTCACGTCCGGCAGCACCCATTATAATTACTCTTGTTTTCATTTTATCAATCCTTTTTGACGCATAAAATATATTCTACTGCTCACTTCAAATTTTTCATATGTAGGATAACCTAAAACTTCCATAAAACAATTATGCCACCTACTATCCGTTTCACCACAATACATACATTTATCAGATTCGAATAATTTTTTAAGTTTTGCAATAATATTTATCATATAATCTATATATGACTTTAAAGTATTTATAGTTTGTTACAAGATGGTAAATAGCTGCACCAATTACAAGCAAATCCTATTTTTTTAGGAAATTCCATTGTTTCAAATTTTTTAGCTCTAAAATCGGCGATCTTCTGAAGCATCAGATTATAAGACCTTATCTTTATATCTTCACAAAATATTTCCCCAGTTTTATATCCATATGCGCCGATGTATTTTACTGGCTTATCTAACACGTTAGCATCATTCACGATTTTGGCGTAATAGTTAAGCTCGAAGCGTAGGTTGGTGGGATTAGATACACCTGACTTATAATCTAATATCATATATTCACCGGTATTACAATCATAATGGACCGCATCAACTACACCGACTTCATCTTTATTAATAAACTTCCTTTCTTTTATAACTGGTATGAAGGTGGTTTTATCTGTAGTGTTATTCCATCGACTTGCTTGAAAATTACAAAATAAATTGAAGATTTCACGGTATTGGGGTAATATTTCCATCGAATTTTTGAAGTATTCTAAAGGTTGATCGCCAATTTCATCAATTTTAATGACATCATAGAATTTATTGAATATATCATGCACGTCTAATCCGATTCGCGTTACTGCTGCGGGTGGGGTGTCAGGCTTCTTATATTCTAAGTATTGCCATTTAAAACATAAGGGGCAATTTTCCAAAGTTTTTATTTTTGATTTTGAAATGTTCATTATTATCTCCGTGTACTTATTTTATTATGACATGCTTTACATAAAGTAATTCCATTATTTATATTCCATAATTCATCACAATTTAAAGCATCAATTATTGTTAAAATTTTATTATCCTTTATTATTTGATGTACAGGTTTAATATGGTGTGCATTTAAAGTCCATCCTATTTGACCGCACTCTCTACACGTATAATTATCACGATCAAATATTATTTTTATCCATGCAGCACTTTTTAAATGTGTTCTAATTATATGATTTAAAGATGATATTCCATTTTTCCAATTAGGATTCTTAGCACCATAATGATCATGTTTTCCTATATTACCAATTCCTATTTTTTCTCGATGTTTCTTAGATTTGGATCGTCCCTTAGTTTTACCAATAAGTCCTTTAGAAATATTATCTTTTTCTATATCTGTTCTAGGAACACCTTTATTCCAAGGTATTTGACCTTGGTGTTTTAATGATTGTTTATTTCTGGTTGTTTTAGTATGGTGTTTTCCTATCCATTGATGTCCATTTATATATTTGGGAATACCCATACAATAATATCTACGTTGTATAATAATTACACCGTGACAAGGACACTCACAAAAATATTTACCTTGACTATCTTCAACCCATTTATCAACAATTTTAGCTTTATCTTTTTGCCACATTTATTTATCCGATAGTAATTTTAATTCTTCCCAAGTAATATTTTTATCATCACAATAATAACTATCGCTCCCACCCTTAAACATAAACAGTCCGTGATATGGCACGTTATTACGTATTAACCATGCAACTGTTTTAGGTGCGGCATCCCAAGTTCGTGCAGTATGAATAATAATTATAAAACCTTTTCGATATAATTTATTTATTATACGAATATGCTCTATATTGGGTGTCGGTTCTGTTATCCATCCGTTCTCACCATTGGTAAGGGTTCCATCAAAATCAACATTAATTAAATATCGATTTTCACGATCAAAATATGCATCAGGTTTATTTAAATTCATAGTGTACTCATATTGTTTTAATAGTATTTATAAGTTTTCATCCAAAAGTTACTTGCGCTTTATCCGCAATTTTTAATCGCTCATATATTTTATCAATAATTCCCTGATAATAATCCCAGTCAATCTCACCATACACTTTTCCGGGCATAACTAATTCGTAACCTTTATTAGTTTTAATGTATGCTAATTGATCATCATCTTTAAGTTTAACATCTGGCATCTCTTGTTTAACTTGTTTAATTAATTGCATAGAAAGTGATCCGTCAGATTTATATGATGCTTCAGTTTTAACTTTAATGTTCTGGATTAAATCTTCAATGGGGAATGATTTAACATCAACTGTTCGACTTACTTTTCCATCGAACATATCCTTAGTAATTTGATCTAATACCTTGTCGAAGAAGATTGGCATATGGGAACCTTTAAATGATGCGCCATGAAATGTTATCTTATCTTTTTCTTTCAGCACGTAATTTTTCCCTTTAGTCTCCCGGAAGAAAGCCGCATCGTATTCATCGATTTCCATATGTAAATGATTTTCTAAATTAAAAATCTCTTTGGTTTTACTATCTAGGTAAGAATTAAGTTTATCTATTAATATTTTTTCAGAACAATAAATCCCATCTGTATCACAACTTATAATTTTTTGCATAATCCTCGTAATTCTAATTTTTTCATAAAATGTTCTTCCCAATAATCACGATTATAATTTACTTTACTATTACACGAACGACATAAAGATATTAAATCTGGAGCGCAATTTTCTTTATCATAATGAATGTGATGAACGGATAATTTTTGTTTATTTTCTAATTCGGTTTTACCGCATTCTTGACATACTCTTCCATCACGATCTCGAATTTTTTCTTTTAATATTTCGTTAAATTTTTCACAATAAGGTTCAAAAGAAATACCACCCTTCCAATTATAATGATTTTTTCCAATAAAATTTTTCGATTTATATATTCCCCCCACATTTTTTTGAACAAAATTTACGATAACTGTGGGATGGTATAACCTCAAATTCTGTACTACAAATTAAACATACTTTTTTTATTTTTTCTTTCCAATTTGAATTATTTTCACCACTATAATTTTCTGATTGATATATTCCCACACATTTTTGTGAACAATATTTAGCAATATCTTTTCTGGATGATATAACCTCAAATTCTGTACTACAAATTAAACATACTTTTTTTATTTTTTCTTTCCAATTTGAATTATTTTCACCAATATTATTTTTTGATCTATATATTCCGCGACATTTATTAGAACAAAATTTACGATCACTCCGGGATGGACTAACTTTAAATTCTTTTTTACAAATTAAACATACTTTTTTTATTTTTTCTTTCATAATATTCAATTTATATTTCATTCATTTAATTCCTTAATACCATCCATTGCTAACTGAATATAATACCTTCCCATACCTGTAATCATACAATACGTTCCTAAATCGCCGAATAAAGCGAATTCCTGTCCCTCATATCCCGTTTGTACATTTGCAACAACCTTAAGGGCGTTCTGGCGAACATGAAGCCCCTCATATTCTGGTGAACCTTTTTCTAAGGTTTTCATCCTCTTCTTGATATCGAATCTCTCATTAAGGACATCTGTCATAAATTGCGCCAAGAATCCGCGCCGTGTCATATCAACGGAAATAACTATATTTTTGTTTGAGGTTTCATCAGGTATTGAAAATATATACTTATCTGGATTAGAAATGTTAAAATTATATTTACCAGTATAGATATCATACCTAATAATTCTCGTAGTTTCTGGGGATAAATTAAATGTCTGCACTATGCGGGGATATTGCGATGCATAATCCACTTTATATATAGGATGATTATAAAGTCCGGGATTAAATGTATCTACTAATGCCCCACGCTTGTTTTTTATATATTTCGGATGTCGTGCACCATTATATTTATCAGATATAATATTAAGTTGTCTAAATTTTCGACCATGGATTATATTTGGTAAGAAACTTGCATTGGCACCAATCATTAAATTTAATGGCACTTTATTCATTTCAGCCAAAACTACTACATTTTTAAAATAGATATTAAATAACTTTTCTGTGATTTCAACATCAGATATTAAATAATCGCGTAATTTAGGTGTGTTAACCATATTGCGCATTTCACTATAAGGCACTTCTTTTATATCTGATAATTTCAACCATTTCCCAAGCGTTTTCATCTTCAAATTTTTAATTCCGGATAAAGTTTGGTCGTGCTGCGCTTCACGGTAAAGGTCGAATGATACCCGACCGCCAATAGTTATTGTATTCTTATATTTATGTATTTCCTTGTTATTGCGCGACCATCGACTTAAAGGTATATTATTTATCTTCATGCGTTCTATAATATACGGAATATCGAAACTATCACCGTTATAATTTGTAATTATATCAGGATTCGTTTCTTGTAAAAAGTCGAAAAACCTATTCAATATTATTTTATCATTATCATATGTTTCAGACATGAATATTGCTTTACGATCTCCACATTTGGCGCCAACGGCAATTATAGCATTTCGTTCAGGCGTAGGAAACATTCCCGTAGTATCAGTTTCAATGTCGAAGTGCATCACTTTAAGCGGTTGTTCATTTGGATATTTCGTAAAAAAGTTATGATCATCAATTAAAACTTTATCAGTATAGCTTATTTGATGTTCTATGTTGTCCTCTTCCTGCCTCTCTCTCGCAATTTGTGTGTTCTTAAATGAGTACTTGTAAACGGTTGTTGGTTGTAAATTACTAAATAGCGTTTTAGTAAGCTGTTCAGTGGGGTATTTATTTGCGTCTAATTTAAGCGGATATACAGAATAAAAGTATGGCTGGAATGGCGCGTCAACATATGATACATGGCCATTAAACCAAATTTCTAATTTCTGATCTTGTGTAAACTTATCTACAATTGCTTTTGCTATTAATGGTATGTTCATATGAATTTTACCTGTTTTGTTGCGTTTTTAATTTCAGTAAGACCGCTCTTGCGATAAACTATCGCGGGTTCTACTTTATTTTCTCTATCTTCTTGATTGGCTCGCACGGGCAATAAAGATAAAACCATGCTTTCTATTTGTGGTTCTGATTTAAAAATTTCATTAGCAAGTCGAATAGTATCTTCTTGCATCGCTGGAGATACATTTAATACCATATAGCCGTCAGATTTAAGATAGTCATACGCTTTTTGAATTAATACTTTTAAAAAGTTATTAAGCCATGCGTCTTTTTCCGCATATCGCTTCCATGATTGTGTTTCCTCATCTGAATATTTCTCAGTACCAAAATATGGCGGTGATGTAAACACTAAGTCAAACTTTTCATCGGTGTTAAAATCTTCAAATGGTGATTGATGCATTACTATTTCTGGTCTGTCAATTGCGCCAAAACGTTTAGTATTACTCAAATCATTCTCTTTAAGTTTAGCGATCAAATTTTTATTACCCTCAATTGTGGGCGTACAAGGATCAACACCAACATATCGCTTTATGTTAGAACACCATGCGCCAAATAAACGACCGCCATATCCAATACACGGATCTAAAACGCTGCCGCCATTACCGTATTTACTGTAAATATATTTAGCAACACTAGGTCTAAAATTACTTACTGCTTGTGCGCCGCTTGATGTTTTAAGTATTACAATTCTACTGGTATATGTAATAACCTTTTTATCCATTGTGCCGATATATTTATCAATTGCACGAATGAATTTTGTTTTATCAGCAAAAATCTCTTGCGGGGTTTTAAAGTTTTGACATTTAACGCTCCACATGTGGGGATGAAATGAATTTATAAGTTTTATTCCAACTTGATTCTGATAAATATTACCCGCGGTTTCGGTTTTATGCGGTGCCAATTCATCAAGTCTTTTTGTAATGGCATATATCTCTTCATCAGTAACTCTATAATAAGGAAATTCGGTTATGTCTTTAGAAATACTAGTGGCGATTTCTAAACGCTCAACATCGGTTAATCTTTTAGGATCTTTATCAAGTATAATTTTATCACCATCTGTTGTGTACATTTATATTTCCTCATTAATTATAACATTTAATATTTGTGCGTTTTTAATCATACGTGCGCACATAAAGCAAGGTCCCCCATGTTTTTCTTTTTGACCATCCACACGTTTAAAATATAAATACATTGTTGCGCCAGATTTATCTTGATCACAATTTATAATGGCATTTGCTTCAGCATGAACAGATTTACAAAGTTCGTAATTTTGACCGGGCGGAATATTTAATCGCTGTCTTTCACACTCACCGATATCAGAACAATTAGGTTCGCCTCTAGCAGCACCACTATACCCAGTTGATATTATCTTATCATTCTTAACTAAAATTGCTCCAGCGTGCGCACGTAAACACGTTGAGCGCATGGATACAGCTTTGGCTATATTCAGGTAATATTCGTCTTTTGTTAGTCTCATTATTCGATTATTGTTTCTTCAACATAAAAGTTTCGATTATCCCATAATCGATATGTCGTTGGCATAGGAAATGAATCTCGCATTTCATCTATAATCTTAATAAGTGCCGTCTGTATTCGCGGCTCTTCAATATTAACAATATCCGCGGATAACACCTTACTCATCTTAACATACTCATCATATATATCTGCCTTAGATGTGGTGTAAATCACATCACATCTAAGATAGTGGTTCATAGGTATCGACACCATCATTCGCATTTAATCAACTCTTGGCGCAAGGTAGTACGTTACATTATATGGTCCCGGTGCGCAATTTACCGTCATGATCTTATCGGCAATTATTTTTATGGATGCGTCAGTTTTAATGTTCTTAAAACATTCTGAAACATTCATAGTATATTTAGCCATTTTACTATCATCCGATTTATCGCCCTCAACAAGATCAGTAATTTTTGTTCCCACAAATGATCCGGAATCTTCACCAATGTGTAACATTAATCTATTCTTACTTGTAAATAGGAAGTAATACTCATTAATCATTGCCTCAGGTCTTAATCTAGCGATATCATTAAACGACTTATGATTTACTTTATTAACAATAATATCATAATCATCATCAGTTAATGGTGGCAAATTAAATTTTGTAGGTTCGGCAGCACTTAATACAATACTAGCAAAAGTTATACCGTCATCAATTTTTATTCTACCATCAACCAATTCAACATCAACATCATCCTTGAAGAGGTTAAACGTTTGCATCATACCCTTAACGTTTATTATATTAGTTTTTACTGGTAAATTATGTGGATATTCTAAATCAGCAATAAATGTTTTACCACTATCCGTTCCTATGAAATGACCGTTCTCATTTATACTAAATTCATCCACCAGTCCGCAAGCGGATACTAAACGGCATATTTCTTTAAACTGTCCTACTTTCATTTTATATCACCATTAAATTTTTTGACGGAAGCATCATTAATGCGGTGCTCACCGGTTCTTTATTTCTTGTCAATTCCAGATTCCACTTTGGATTTACTAGCAATGCATGGAAATCTTCCAGGGTATGTTTAAGTAAACTATAACGTTCTTTTTCATCATTATAATGTAAATGAACTAATTCATGCAGAATTACATACCGCTTTTCATCCTCAGATTTTAACGCATCAAAATTTTCATTTATTATTACAATAATGAAATTTTTATTAGTTAACAATTTAAATTCACGGCTTATAACCTTACAATAGGCATATGCTTTCTTCTTTTTATCTGATCTCATGAATATTACGTCAGTCGGATGCACTGTCAATGATAAATCATCCTTGTGTTTCATGTATAGCTCTAAAGCCATTTCTTTAAACTCTTCAGTTATTTTAAAGGTCATTTTATATCAACTCTCTATTGTTCTATTAGTATTTATAGTTTTGCAAAACAAATATTTGCTCTGCAAAATCCTCACCTTATCGCACCTGACCATACCTAACCCTACCGTACCGGACCATACCGAACCACTCCATAATGTTATAATTTCTCATAACCATAAAATTTTACCAATTTTCTAACATTCTTACTAATAAATTTACTGAACTTTCTAAGTCATTCATATCCAAAACGCTATACGGTGTGTGTATATATCGGGTTGGCACCGAAATTACGCCAGTTGGTATTCCTTCTCGCGTAAGTTGTATTGCTGCGCCATCTGTTGTGCCACCATTACCGGCTTCATATTGTATTTTAATATCGTATTCTTTTACAATATCTCTTACATGATTAAGTATGATTTCGGGTACAATTATACCTCGCCCATTTCCATCACTAACCATTACCGCAGGTCCTTTTCCCAGTTCTATATTAGCATCTTTTAAAGTAACACCAGGATGATCACCACAAATTGTAACATCGGTAGCTATGGCATAGTTTGGATTAATTTGATAAGCCGCAGTTTTTGCACCTTTAAGACCAACTTCTTCTTGGACGGTAAACACCGCATAAACATTTGCTTTTATATGTTTCAATCTTTTGATTGTTTCAACCAACATTGTACAACCAGCACGGTTATCCAACGCTTTACCGGAAATTTTAGTTCCGTTTAAAGTAAAGAATTTTGCATCGGGAACAATTTGATTTCCGATTTCAATACCCATCTTTTCGACTTCAGATTTTGATCCAGCACCAACATCAATAAACATTTCGTCAGTTTTTATAACCTTATCATATTCAGTCGACCTCATTATATGCGGCGGTTTTGAACCAATAATACCATAATATTCTTTCTTGTCGCGAGTATGTATAACCATTCGCTGATTAAGTAAAGTCTGATCAAACCAGCCACCGATCGTATTGAAAAATATATAACCGTCTGGATCAATATATCTTACTGTCAATCCGATTTCATCCATATGTGCTGCTAACATTATTGTCGGTCCTATTGCGGTGTGTCGCTTTCGCGTAATGAGGTTACCCATATTGTCAGTAAAAATTTGATCAACATATGGCATTAATTCGGCACTTATTATATCTCTTATTGCGCTCTCATGCCCGGATATTCCCGGTGCATCGCTTAATTTCTTGAGTAGTTCTATCATTTTAACTCCAAGCCCTTTCTAATATTGCTCGTCCGTTCCATTTTACTTTACCGTCAACAGTTTCAGCAATAGTTAAATTATCCATAAATGAATTTAACGATCTTCTGTCCGCGACCATTGTGGCAACTATTTTCACATGTTTCTTACCCGCTTTAATTTGTGTGTGGTCTGTAAATTCAATTATCTGATGCATTTTATCCGTTGTTGATTTTTGACAAGAATAAACCAAGTTATCATTAATTTTAGACACTGCCCGCTTGTCATTATATTGGCCGGTTTTATCATCACGGCTTCTCGGAGCGTAATGTGTGATAAAATACTTGTCCACATCGATGCTCAAAAGCATATTCAGGACATCATAATAATATTTATTACGATTTTTCCAATATCGCATTGATACTCCACCAGCGGCGTCAATATGTTCTTCCATTCGCATTTGGGACTCGCAAATTTCAGATAAGAATATATCTAGCCCATCAAAACCAATAGCCTTTATGCTGGTATCACCATTATCAATATCTTCTTTTATTGTCTGAATGGTTGCCTTTATTTTTGACATAACCGCGATGTAATCAAGTTGATGATTACCATCTTTATCTTGAACATACATATCACGATCTCCTGAAGGATTCAATATTATTATGTTATCGTTATCCCCATGGAATTCCTTTTTATTTACATCACAACCCTGGTCAGCGTTAAGTTCGAAGATAATTAATTTCTTACCGTCAATAATATCCTGCTCCGTAAGACAATCTAACACCACACCACTTTTTCCTATTTTAGGAGGACCGATTAGTAAAGCACAAACACTTGATTTTTTTGTTTTCTTACTTTTTTCCATCCATGCACGCATATTTTCAGGTGAAAATCTTGCAGATTTTACGGGTGTATGCCCTGCGGCAAGTTTTTCAACTATTACAACTTGCCCAGTTTTATACTCTTCAGCTAAACCCTTAAATATAGATTTCGGCGGGGTTTGTTCCGCCGGAGTTTTATCAAATGGTGATGGCATTTTATTTACTGCTCCCATCCTTCATCTAGGATTTCTTCGGTTGTTTCGGGTATTACTTCTCCCGCCGAGAATGAATATACGCCGGTTACAAACATGGTGATCTCTTTTTCTTCAGTTTTTTCTTTAAGTTCTGGATCCCATACGTTTCCTTCACTTAAAGAACCCCACACTTTAACAAGGTTTTGCTCTTCAAATTGGGCGCTCATATCAGGATGTATAAGCAATTTCAATGGTGTATCACGAGTATTATCTGTTATACTTGCGGTGATCCATGGATATGGCTTTTCTTCAGACGGCTCTTTCTGCCACTTACTAATAACCTGTCCAAATACAGCAACGGTTGCATAATTACTTTCTCTTGTTTCATATGCCCTCTGCAAATCAGATAGCATTATGTCATCATAGAAATTTTTAATCTCACCACTTAGAGTATTAATATCTCCTTCGATGGATTCGAATTTTGTATTCTTATTATTATAGTTTAGGACGAGTGTTTTACCTTGAGTTTTAGCTTTAGCGTAAAACTTTACAAGTTTTCCCTGAGGTATTGTTACTGTTGGGAAATTAACGTGTTCGGTACAATTGAACATCATCTTAAATGGTTGCCATGTTACACCATCCGGTGATGCAATGCCCTCAATTGCAGTAAAATACTGCTCAAGCGGTAATGGTTTTAAGAAATTAAAATTCTTTTTTCCACTGGGCCATGATTCACGATCGTCTGTTGGAACCACATATGCTTTTTGATCAGGCAGATATACGGCACTTTTGGGTATTGCTTCGGTGTTAACTGGTACTGATTTAACCATTCCACCCTTTACTAATGCGCGCTTCATGCCATTTTTAAATTCTTGTGCCGCACCAGATGTTATTGCGGCTTCGGAGTTTTCAACATATGCTTTTATTATGTTTGATCTCCTTTTCGCCATACCATCTTTTGGCTGTGATAAGGTTAATACTACACCAAAATATTGGGTCAGTCCTAAAGCTTTAAATCTGTTGGCGTACTGTATAATACCACCGCTAATATATTTTTCAACTTGTTCTGGTGATACAATACTAGTAACTGAGTTATATTTTTTTCTTAAATTCGATTCAACCGTTTGCAATTCGGCTATATTTATATTATATTGTGTTGCAATTTCGTTTAGATCCATAGTGTACTCTCCATTGTTTTATTAGTATTTATAGTTTTTCTTTATTCTTAAGTATTTCAAATAAATATCCCATACAATTGAATATAATGGCGCATAATGCCTCTTCTATTCCATCTCGACTATTAAATCCACGGTGTTCAAACCATAAATCCATAAAATGTCGCCATGCACTTTTCATATATGCTTCTTTTGGAATGCCTTTCTGCCAATTATCCGAATCTCGTAAATTACCATCAGATTGTTTACGGTGCTGATGCATATATCGAGCATAACGTTCAAGAACTAATGGCGATAAAAATCCTTCATAATCTAATTTATCTTTATCAGTATCTCTTGTCGCACCGGTTTCAAATTTTCTAATGTCCGACATTATATATATTCCTTATATTTAACAGTAAATTCGCAACCACAGGTGCAGAAAGCTATGATATAATAATCTATTGATGTTATATATGATTTTCTATATTCACCTAAAGAAGATAGAAAATTATTCTTAAGTCTGGTTTCTGTGTGTTGTATTTTATTATTACTACATATAGGACATTTTATTTCTTTCATTTTTTAACTCCAAAAATATTAATTTCTTTCGGTCTTTGTGTTGGTGGTTGACTAACGACATTTCGTATTTTTAACACTGACATTATATTAGCGATAAGCGCATAAAGCTGTATGTAATCCGTTGGTGCAAAATGTGATTTATACTCCCAATCAGCAACATATTTTACAATGCGTATTTTTTGATCATCATCAATGGATATGTCATCTAACAGGACATGGAAGATAGGAATAATATGCTTTTTGTCAGCAAACCTACAAGATTCGACATACTTATTTGCGCGTATCAATTTTAACAATTCTTTCCATGAATCATCATCCTTAATGGTTAATACATCATCTAAAGTAATATCTTTAGTTTGGAATGATATATTATATAATTTGTCGATTATCCTCATATCCCCGTGAGATAACTCATGTAATTTAAACAAAGCTTCTTCAGTAATGGTCATTTGCTCTTTACTTAAGATACTTAAAACTCCGCGTTTAAATTCATCGAATTCAATTGGTAAGAAGTCGAACGTTCCACCGGAACATCTTGATTTTATTGGCGCAATGATCTTATGCGGATAATTACAAATAATAATAACCTTACAATTTTGACTGTATTGTTCCATCATTCTTCTTAACGCAGTTTGAAATTCTGTAGATGTAGAATCCGCTTCATCAAGAATAAGAATTTTAGGTTTGCCAGTAAGACTTGCACTTACCATAAAATTTTTAATTGTAGTTCGAACCACATCAACCCCATTTTCATCGGAAGCATTGATCTCTTTAGATTCATAACCCAATTCTTTAACTACTGCTAACGCCGTTGTCGTTTTGCCTACACCAGCAGGTCCCATAAAAAGCATATGCGGTAAGTCTGACAACATGGCTTTAATTGATGCTATGATTGGCTTATTGCCAACGATATCATCAAGTTTTGTGGGTCGATATTTTTGGGTGAACATAAATTATCTCTGTTTAAACGATCCTGTATTTTTTAAAGTAAAGCAAAGCTCAATTATATGAATTGCTCCACACTCTTTACAAATTAGTACTTGGTTGTCTTTAGGATTCTTTTCTTCAAGCGGCATATTACACTCAAGACATTCACTTATATAATTCGGGTATTTTGCCATAACATCTATAACGCGCTAATAGTATTTATAATTTTTTATTACACTTAAACTTATGACTTATTAATATAAGTCTTAGGGGTATTATCCACCATGCGAAAAATATTAATGTTAATATTGTCAGTATTGTCCAAAATATAATACCTAACACATCAGTTTCTTCATTGTAATGTGGTATGCCATATAAGTTCAATGTATAATATTCAAATTTTATTAACATATTAACATATTCACACCACATAATTATATCTCCTGAATAGCTTTAAATGGTCGGCGCAATGATTCAACAGTAATACCAGATTTAAGTGCCGCAACAACGCCAATAGCTTCGACGTAATTATCGACTACAATAGCATTGATACCCATCTTTTCCGGTGTAACATCCAAAACTGTCCTATTTTCTTTTACTACAATTAAAGGTATGCCAAATTTCTGGGCGGCTAACGCCGGAATTCCACCACAACAGCCATGGGGGATTATAATTGCTTTTACATCACTTAGAGTCACACCGTATCCTTGTTCTGATATCTGTGGCGACAAATTTAGGCCTTTCAGAATGCAACCAAGATATCCTGGACTTACAACTTCAGAACTTGCGCGTGGATCAACAATGCCAACGCTTTCATAATAATCTTTTTCTAACTTAGATAGTATTGGCGCGTGCGCGCAAGGAACTTTTAGTAAATGACTTATTGTGTGTGATAACAACGCTTCCGTTCCACCGAATGGATTAGCGAGTTCACCCTTAAAGTACTTATCTAAATCTTTCTCCATATCTTCAATGTCAATATGTGTTGAAATTGCTATTGCGGTTGCACCAGCTTTAATTAATTCCTTAGCTGCTCTCAGTAATGTATCAGGGTTCTTAACTTCACCACAGAACGAACCAGACGGCATCTTTATAGCGTGACCACCAATCGGCTCGTCGGTTATCTTATAACCAATTACGTCTATGCCCGCGATAACGCGTAGCGCCTCGATTGAGTTTATAACCATGTTTATGCTGTTAGGATCAGAATCTATCGCGCCCTTATCAACAACAACCCCAATCTTATTTTGGATGATCTCAGATAGTCCAATCTTATTCTGCAAGAAGTTATCTAAATGGTACCCCTCAACGTATAAGACATTATTAGCACCGTAATTCAAGAATGAACCGTTTAAAACGTTCGGATGTGTTATAACTTTATCGGCAATACTTGCCAGCACATTAGTTACCGGCGTTCCATCTGCGATATATCCACCGACTTCAGCACGAACACCGGTAGGTATGATCATCACAACATCGAACTTATTATTTGGAGTAAGTGGGATCTTATAATCGTATTCAAGTCTATAACTATCTTCCAAAATTGATGCATCAACTTCCACGCTATGTTCATTGACTTTAACAATAGCATATCTTAATACGGTATGATAAGATTTATTATCATCTTTATTTATAACATTAAGTATAAAATTTTCAATGTTTCTATGCTTCGGAATTACGAATGTTTTAGTATATATTGTCATAATAACATCATATTGTTTTATTTGTATTTATAGTTATCGTAATAAGTCTGTCTATCTGACAGACTTAAAGTGCCGATCTATTTCGGCTTCACGTTCTTTAACGCGCTCAACTCGACAATTCATACAAATGTCGATATTTTTTTCCATCGGTTCTCCGCAGTCGCGGCACACAGCTTTTACTTTTGGCATGTTACACCTCTTAATTATTTAATAATTCCCTATACTTTAATATCTTCATAAAAAAATCTTCCCAGTAATCTCTATTACTATTTACTTTTGAATTACATGATATACATAAAGAAATTAAATCTGGATAACAATTTTCTTTATCATAATGAATGTGATGAACATCTAATTTTCTATGATTTTCTGGTTCAGTTTTTCCACACAACCAACATATTCTACCATCGCGATTTCTAATTTTTTCTTTTAATTTTTTGTTGAATTTAATACAATAAGGTAAAAAAGATATACCACCTTTCCACGATGGATTCAATTCACCGCACCTTCCAAACATTGGATTATCTTCTCCACATAATCCCTTTTTGCCAACATGAGCGATAGATATTTTATCCTTTGTTTCTTGAGAGCATATAATTTTCTTACCAAATTGAGGATTATTTATACCAGAACAATCCCAATGATTTTTTCCAACCAAAATTCTGATATCTTCTTTCGCTGTCAATCCTTTATTCCACGGGATCTTGCCCGTCATACCTTTGGTTTGTTTGCCCAATAATCTGTCTCTACTTTTTATTCTATTTTCTTTTGACTTACTACAATGATTTTTAATATATTTATTACCATTCCAAGTTATCTCATTGCATCCACAATAACATAAACTTGGAATGGGATAAAATATTTTTTTATTCATATTAACGAACGAAATTTCATTGCTTCCAGTACACGCGAGATGGCAATTGTAAATGCCGCTAATCGCATGTTGATCTTTTTATCATCTGATATCTTAACAACGTCCGCATACATTTTGGTAATTCTTGCATCAAGAAGCTTATCAACTTCTTCCGCAGACCAATAATGAGCATATGTATTTTGAACATTCTCAAAATGGGATACAATTACCCCACCCGCATTGGCAAGGAAATCCGGTATTACATGTACGCCGTTCTTATAAAGTATCTTATCTGCGTCTGGGGTAGTAGGTCCGTTTGCAAGTTCGACAACAATTTTAGCATATACCATATCCGCATTGTCAACGGTGATCACATTTTCAAGTGCTGAAGGTATTAATATATCAACATCTAATCCAAATAAATTACCTTGTGGTATTGTTATTGCGCCCGGACAATCTATTACTGAACCCGTTTCTTTTTTCCATTTTTCAATATCATATGGATTCATACCATCCCAATTTAATACGGCACCCTTACTGTCACTTACAGCAACAATCTTTGATCTGAATAAATCATAGACAAGTTTTGCTGCGAAGCTACCCGCATTACCGAATCCCTGAATAGCAACTGTTGCACCTTTTAATTCAATATTTAAATGTTTTGCTGCCTCACGAAGCGCATACATTCCACCCATTGCAGTTGCTGCACCACGACCCTGTGAACCACCTAATACTATAGGCTTTCCAGTTACAACTCCGGGCACACTTCTTCGCTTGATCATTTCGTATTCATCAAGCATCCAGCTCATAATTTGTGGTGTGGTATACACATCTGGTGCGGGTACATCCTGTCCAGGACCGATTACATCGGCAACAGCGCGAATATATCCACGACTAAGCCGCTCAAGTTCACCAACAGATAATTTTTTAATATCCACAACAACCCCACCTTTGGCACCACCCAATGGTAATCCTGCTAGTGATGTTTTCCACGTCATCAATGACGCTAATGATCTCACAGTATCAATTGTTTCATCAGGATGAAATCTGATTCCACCTTTAGAGTATCCAAGTGCTGTGTTGTGTTGTACCCTAAACCCTGTAAATCTTTTTATCGATCCATCATCCATTTTTACTGGAATTGTTACTTGCAATTCCTTTACGGGCATCTTGATAGCTGCTTTATCTGAATCACTCAGATTTAAAAATTCCGCGGCTTCATCTAGATTTTGCATTACGGCTTCAATAAAGCTTGTCATGATTATTACCTTATGGACTGCAACACTGAGTATCTAAACATGTTCTACACAATGAGGACAACTCATATGAAAGTTGAAATATTTCTTGTATTTCCTTTCTAGTATAAACATTTCTTTTATGTCTATTTAAATCTATTAATATTTCTGATATATCTCTTGTCATAATTTTATCACTGTAATAATTCTTCAATTTTAATTCCTCTTAAACGATCATTCGGTGTAATATCGCATTCATCTAAATTACCAGATATTCCAGATACATTACCGGATATTCTAGATACATCACCGGATATTAGAGATACATCACCGGATATTAGAGATAGATTACCGGATATTCCAGATACATCACCGGATATTCCAGATACATCACCGGATATTCCAGATACATCACCGGATATTAGAGATAGATTACCAGATATTCCAGATACATCACCGTATATTCCAGATACATCACCGTATATTCTAGATACATCACCGGATATTCCAGATACATCACCGGATATTCTAGATACATCACCGTATATTCTAGATACATCACCGGATATTCCAGATACATCACCGTATATTCTAGATACATCACCGGATATTCCAGATGCATTACCGGATATTCCAGATACATTATTTTTTACTAAAGTTGCTTTCATATTTTATGTCCTCATATAATGGTATATATGTTCTATTACTATTTAAACTTTTGCACCACAAAAACAGACATCTTGAAAATCATCAAGTAAATCACCGCATTTTATACATGTTGCACGTTTAGATGTTAAAAGCTTTTTAATTCGTGCGAGGCGTTCTTCCACATCTTTTGGATCATTCAGACAAAAACTCATTTTGATTCACCCATCTTCCTGAATAGGATTATGATACATTGATTTATCTCATCAGCAGTAAGATTTCCGATATTATTAATTTGGTTACGCACTATACGCACGTACTCGGCTTCAGCAACGAAATCCAGTTGATTCCTTAAGTAAATTGCTTCACGTCTTACTGAAGGCTTTTTAGTACGGTGAATATCACTTAAAAATAATTTACGTTCAATTTGATTCATACCACTTGCGGGGATAAACACCTCATCACATTGCGATTTTTCAACTAAACCACAATTAGGACATACCGCTGCACCCCATTCCGTGGTATTATAACTGGAAATATAAACATCATTAAACTTTTGGAATATTTCGTAATCGTGGTAAAATTTAATGAGACACTCATCACAAACAGCCGCAATTTTATATAAATTTGATGATACAATTGAATACTTAATAGCTAACATTTCACGTTTTTTCTTGCGATTAACATTTCGGAATTCTATATATCTTTCATGATCATAATCAGATTGATACATCTTGCGGCATTCAGGTGAACAACAAAGTTTAGAACTTCTCGCAGCTTCAAAAGTTGTTTTACACGCCCAACATGTACAAATTGCCATTTACTTTTCCTTAGGAAGCCAGCACCATTTATAAACTGCCTTTTTTGCGTTCATCGCTTGCTGTAAAATCGCACACTCATATATATCCTCTGGGCACATTTGATCGCAAAATTTACATAGGTCGTCTTTTGGTATTGAAATATTAGCTTTTATAAAAATTCCTCCTTTAATATATTATTTATAGTTTCTTGTCCACAATTACATTTATATAATTTCATAATAGTATATTGTTTTATTAGTATTTATAGTTTTCGATTATTGGACGACAGGACCTTAGGGAGTAATATCCTTCTCGGATCGTGCGTAGTACTTTTCAGTCCTGTCGGTAATTAAAGCTGTTACACTTCAATGACTGTTATTGAATCTCGATAGCCGGATTTGCACTGGCACCAAGAGGGTTACAGCCTCTTATGCTTCTATTACACCATATCGAGTTAATAGTCCCGGTGGGATTCGAACCCAAAACGTCTCCGGATTACTTCGATTTGCGGCATTAGCTAGCGTTTTTCCGCAAATACTTCAAAGTCCAGAATGATTGACCTGACTACACTACGGGACTATATCACTCATATTATTTTATTAGTATTTATAGTTTTCTATTACCATAATTAAGTGTTAAATTCTATAAAAAATGGTAGTATTATAATCCCGTTATGTTAGATTATAATACTTATTATTTATTTTAGTTAAGTCTTTTTAAGATTTGCGTCGAAACAAATCTCATTGGCGCTGAAAGTACAACAAAACATGTATACATCATAACAAAACATGCTTTTCGTATTGTTCTATTCATTTCTTTTCACTTCCTATCTTCTTCAACATATATACCCTGAAAATATGTGAATCTATGACCACCATTTTCAAAAATCGGTAAATTATAGTGTGATATAAAATCAAAAAATGATTCTTGTGTAAGAATTATTTCTTTATCATCTTGAAATACACACTCATAAAACTTATTTTTGTGTTCCATATTCATCTCCATTTTTTTCTTTGTATTTTCTGAAATCAATAGAAGTTATATCCGATATTTCTGAAGATAATCTATTTGTTATACAATCCTCCCATCAAATACTAATACGTTCTATTAGTATTTATAGTTAATGCGTCATCCAACCATTCGTTTTTGGTTCTTTTTCGTAATCCAAACCTTTTTTAATATTTTGTCTATTCATATGTCTGAATTGTCGATGTAATTTTACACGTATGAATTTTAATTCATGTTTCCAATAAAATGGATTCAAATTAATAAAGGTTCGTATTCTTTTAGAAGCTTTTTTTATGTTTAAATTATTCCACCATCTAGTGTGTAGTGTTCTGGACATATGGACCTCCGCATGTTGCGGTACCGAGTTTCAACATTCCTGCCTTTGCACTTCCGCATGAAGTGCACCCTCCAAGTTTCTGGGCTGCAAAATTGTTTATCTGTTCTGGCGTCAGTGGTTTATCTGATTCAACTGTGAACTGCCGCCCGTTTAATGTTGCTATGTATTGCATAACTTCTCCATTATTTTATTCCCTTTATTGTATGCGTTCCGTATGGTACATTCGGGATCGATACTTTACCGTCTGTGCCTGTAGTCAGACCCGTCGGGGCATCATCAAGATTGATCGATGCACCCTCTATGAGTTTATCGAGCTGGTCTGTAACTGTGACCTCTACAGTTCCTGTATAATCTAATACTATTTTCGCCTGCATTACAGGCTGATCTACCACTAATGTTATTGTTTTCTCCATTTTATCACCTGATACTATATTTATTGTTTCACTGTATATCTTTGACCATGAACCGCATGAGTTTTGGATCCTTAATGATATTTCGTGAGTTCCTGCACTTAATGAATTTATATTGAGTGTATCTGTGTTATCGCCGCTTATTACACCATCTATACTCCACTCATACTTGGCTATGGTAAGCTCTGACGCCCCTGGATTGACGTTAATTGCTTTTAATTGTGTCATATTTTATACCTGATTTATATTAAAATTGAATTGTGGTTTTGGACATGGATTTGTACCATTTATTAATATTCTTGTTGCATTGTCAATGTTTCCAGATTGAGCTTCTGGTGGTGCATTCTGATAATCTACGAGCTGTACGTTATAACTCAAAAATTCTGTTGAAAATATGCCAACTGGAGTATCAGAAGACAGTACTTCCTTCAAACATCCAATATAATTCTGATTGAAACATGCTTTTGTCCATGCGTATTTATTACATCCTGCCTGATCAAGTGTGTCTTTACCAACAATATATATAACAGCGTTTACGGGTAGTGGCGACACTAAGTTTTTCATGATGTTGTATGTGTTCATAAATGAAACAGGATTGGCAACGCCTGATTGCATGGTAATGTAATCTAATATTGGTGGAGTCGCAGTATAATTATTGTATGCTGTGGGTTTACCTGCGATTGTTTCTGGATCAAGCCCTTCAGATTGCATACTTGTTATTTGTCCTGACGGGATATTACACCCCACAATCACAGAGGGTTTCACTGATTCTGATTTCAGTGCCATTCTAATTCGTGTTAGAAATGCAGTTAATGAATTTATTCGTGAAGGGTCCGGAATTGGTTGTCCTGATGAATTGTATTTACAGCAAAATACTGCCTCTTCTATTTCAAAATAATTAGCATTTGTGTTTTGAAGTAACCATACAGCATCATTTACATAAGAAGATTGATAATACTCTGCTGTGTTTAGATAGACCCCCGACAATGTGGCTGGTCGATTGGTAATATAATTCGGGTCAAAGAGGTTATTATTTCCATCTGTTTCGTTTGGATTAGGAGGATATACAGGAGGATATGAATAAAAATCAATACATATTCCCTGCTCCACAGGAGGATTAAGAGATCTGCCATAAATTACAGCATTTCTCATAGCATTTGTACCAGTAGCTATTTGTTCTGCTCTAAGTATAGCTACATTTGATTTTTTTGTAGCTATGATAACCATATTTAATCCGATTTGTGACGCGCTATCTAATACTTCTTTCAAATGTGATTCACGTAAATCGTGATCCGTGCCGCCATATAATATTTTCAATGCCATTGGGCCTCTGGGTTGACGTATTGTGTGGTCATATTTGGGTTACCATCACACCGCATGATGGGGTTGGGCATGTTGTTGTTTCTTCAAGTATAATATTATCAAAATAATATTTACCTGCCTGTGTGAATTGGAATCTGAGTCTGGATTTTGTAGAAACCGATGAAAGTGTTGGGAATGTCCATTCATAATGTCCTTCCAATGCAGTCGGTGTTAACTCCAGGTGTGCAACAGCTTCATAAGGGCTTTCCTGATTGTGCAAGAATATTTCAATGGTCTTTCCTATTGGTTCAGTATGTGAATCAACCTTTAGAATGTATATTGTACTGGGTTTCAATACAATATATGATTGCTGAAGCTGATTACTTGATCCCAGAACGGTTAGATCTACCAAGCATTTACCTGATGGATTCGAAACAGCCATAGTCCCATTAGACCACGAGAACCAGTTAGCTAATCCATCAAATGTTCCGTTTATTATTAAGTTCCCTGGCGGAGGGGGTGGAGGGGGCGGTGTGTCAGTAACAATTAATGGTTCTGTTCTTGTATTTTCTCCGCAACTATTTGTTCCTGAAAATGATACGTTATGAGTTGTTGCTGCAACAAACGTATTTGCGGGGATTATTAAAGGATTACTGTTAGATTGTATTGCTACGCCATCTATTTTCCATACAGGATTCGTGATCGGTCCGTTTGAAATTGTCACGGCAATTTCAGTCTGTTTATTTGATATTATTGTTACCATATTTATATCACTCCTTGTTATACACCTGATTTATATTAAAACTGAATTGTGGTTTTGGGCATGAATCTGCAAGCAAAACGTCTGAGATAGCAGACCAAGCTGTTTCACCAAGACATCCATTTACACAATATTTTGGATAGTATGATAAAGGTGTATCTCTTAGTCTATCTTCTGTGAATGTATAAATATGAATATTATTATCAAGTGTCCATTTCACCATATCGATTAAATCTGGCGGGTATCTGATAGGAGTAACATAATAAGCATACACTGCACCCTCAATTTTAATATTTGGATTTGTTGCATACGTTTTGAAATTATTATATTCTCCTTGGAAGCTATCTAAAGTCATTGAACTGCTTTGCCATAATACATGATTGATAAGTTCTTCTTGATTTATCGTTAGCCAGTCTATACCCCAGCATAGTTGCTTTCTCACTCCAATACAATATTCTGTATCAATTGAATCCGTCAATATTGGATCATTGAAACCAAACATCATTTTACCCCATATACTGTTCGCGACATATTACTCATAGTTTATAAGAGTTATAAGTATTTATAGTTTTCGCCTATAAATCTTTCGCCAATCTGATAACTTTTCCCACACCGAATTTTGGGATTCCATCTTCAGTTCGCCCTATGAATTTAACCGTCAGCAACTTGCCAATATTATCTTGCAATAGCATTTCCTTACGCGCTTCCATGGTTCCTAATGGAACCACGTTAAAAGTTAAATCGTTTATATTATTTTTACAGATAAAAATAGGACATTCAGACATCTTTCCAGTTCCAACACTCATTCCAACAATCTTAAATTCCGCATCCTCGAAGTTTTTCCACTTAAGTAATGATCGCGATCTTTTGCCGAATTCATAAAGACCGGTATGTAATCTGATTATGGCACCTTCGTATCCTTCCTGAATGAATTGATCGTGAAGTTTAACAATTTCTTCCACGGAATTAACAGTAAATGTTTCAACGAATTTAATTGTATCGTTAAAGTTAAGTGCTTCAAGTTTCTTGCGTCTTTCAATCCATGTGCCTTCTCCCGGTGCGTCATAAATGTGATATTCCAATTTTAATGATTCCGTTTGATCTTTTTTAACCAGAGAATTTATCTGCTGCAATGACATACCATGGATATACAATTCTCCGTCTGTCATAACACCTTCCGGTATTATCTTAGCTAATTCTTTTTCTATGTGTGTAATTGTATATGGTTTATTACCTCTGCTGCGAAGTTTAAGATCACCATCTTCCCATACAGCAAGACATCTAAGACCATCATACTTACGCTGGACATCAACCGGAAATAACAATTTTGCTTTTTTTCCGTCATTTGCCAACATGGGTTGTATTCGCACTTCACAAGCTTCTTCGGTTGTATAACTATATTTCAATCTTAATTGCTGTTTAATTTGGGATTCTGCTTCGAATTCAGCTTGTTGTGTTGGATTGCGTTCATTCGCCCTTCCAACATTTGTTGCAATACATTCAAGTCCAAGGGTTGTCTGCAACTTACCGCCTACTTGTCCATATTCGGTATAAATAACGTTATCAATGGTATAAATACGCCATTGGTTAATTGCACCCGTTTTTGTTTTCTGAAATAAAGTTTTAGATTTCATAGTAATTTTCCTATAATATACATTACAAGTAACATTAACACAATAAATGTTCCCGCTATTATCATTCTTATTTGATAGACCATAATGGTATATTGTTTTAATAGTATATATAGTTAACCCTATTTACAACTTCATGATCAACTTTAATATGACATTCGGCGCACAATGTACGACATTTATCTAATGTATATGATGACGCACCACGCTTCTTTTTTGCTGGAATAACATGTGCCATAGTTAAATCTTTACTTCGATGACAGATAACACATTTATATTTATCCCGCTCTAAAATAGATAAAACATGTCGCGCTTTTCGTCCTTTTTCTTTAGATTTCAATGCGCGATGCTTTAATGTTGTCACATTTATTGAATCTAGATGTGTTATCATCAAGGTAGTATTAGCCTTAATACTATAAATAGTTATGTTTAAAAAATAATATTAATGGCAACTGTCTAGAACAGACAAGAACTTGCCATTTCTTAAACCTTAATATAAACTTCCGTCTTAAGCCGGTGTTCTGTTCGTTTATATTAAGCAATCTCTTACATTCCCCAATTTCTGGGTTAATCTATGCAGCGAGTTACTGGCGGCCCAGTTGTTCACGGGCGGCGGCTTTCTCGCGCAAATCTATGCAGCGAGTTACTGGCGGCCCAGTTGTTCACGGGCGGCGGCTTTCTCGCGCAAATCTATATACGTCATATGAGTATTTATAGTTTTCGCTACACCCCACAGACATACTTTGCAAAACAATCTTTACAAACCACATTTTCATACACATCCGGTTCTAATCCGAGTTTTTTTCTTACTTCGGCGCAAAGCTCTTGATATTTATCTATCATCTTTTCACCTATCACGATTAAACAGTTTATTAACTGTAGTTCGGGTCGTCATGTCTGATATCATACGAATAATCTATCTCCTTTGCATAAACCCATTTGTAAATTGATGTGGCATGTACATTCATAAGTTTCATAAATTTTACATATTCATCAATTTTAGTCATACAAGGTAGTATTATACTTAATACTATTTATACTTAACTAAATTCAGCTAATACGCCATCTTCCGCTGTGATCATATACA
>Ga0180732_1000285_pt1 | contig 46544 bp, 66 predicted proteins | sample KR11_01MetaG_FD_148674 | JGI IMG/M metagenome (GOLD analysis project Ga0180732, IMG submission 148674) | Groundwater microbial communities from the Olkiluoto Island deep subsurface site, Finland - KR11_0.1 MetaG | ecosystem: Environmental > Aquatic > Deep subsurface > Groundwater | place...
ATCCCGCCGAACGAGTCCTTCACCGATTCGCCAGAGAGGACGTATACCGTGGAACTCCTGTTGACCTCGACGCTCGCCCCGGCGATCGTGCTGTGCTTGATGTGGAAATCAGCGGTCCCGCCGACTGCCTTGACGCTCCACGACATCCCGATCCCCGTTATGGAGTGGGAGCTGATATCGCTCACCCTTTTCGAGTAGATCATCTCGACCCCGGAATCCTCCAGGGTCTTGAAGGTCTCGGCTGAGGCCGACATCAGCCCGAGGGACGCCGCGGCGAGAATCAACCCGAAAATGGTGTGCTTCATTTGAGTTCCTCCAGGTGCTTCAGTTTCCGTCCGGCCACATCGCCGTCGTTCGCCATCCTCAACAGGTAATTCCTGAAAGCGCTGATCGCGTGGACTCCACCACCTAAGAATGCCGCATTGAGCGCCACGGCGTCGAGTGTCCGGGCCTCTGACTCGGGGCTCCAGAACGAGCTCGCACCGGCCGAGGCGGCCTCCTTCCTCAGGAACGGGTCCAGGTTCTCAGCCCAGAGCCTAGATGATAGCAGGGTAGCCGCCTCGCGGCCAAGGCTTATCTCGGCACGGCAGGCGACCATCTGCTCCTCGCGCCTGAGCCTGCGCTCCTCGTTGAGTTCCTTGTCGGTTGGCATCAGGCGCTCGGCGTGCGCGGAGTCATATCAGCGACGCCCTCCCTCGAATTTGCCCGGGTCGGGCTGTTCCCTGCGATGAGCGACATCGACCCGCTCTTGGCGAATGTCTTCTGCCGGGTGATGGCGCCCGGGTCCTCCAGGGCGCCCTGGATAGCCGCGGCCGTGGCCTGGATGTGTGCCCTTAGCCTGAGCAGGACATCCGGGGATATCTTCTGGTTCTGGATGGCCTCGCGGATCATGGGCGCGTTGAACTGCTCGACATGCTCGGAGTAGTGCCCGACCATGTTCTCCAGAGGGTTGACCTGGACCTGCTTGCCCTGGAGCATGAGCTGGAGTTCGTTCTCTGGGGTCAGCACGCCGTCCGGCATCCTCAGCACGCTCGACATGTCCGCGAATCCGAACCGCTTGAGCTCGAGTCGCTTGATCTCAGAGAGCTCCACCAGCGGCCGGGTGCCGGGCGGGAACTGGGCCATGATGGCCTCGTTGTACTTGATCGACTGCTCCAGCAGGACCATGAGTTGGTTCCTGGCCAGCGCGTCATCGCCGAACGACGGGTCGTACTCGATGATGAAATTGAAGCTGCGCCCATCGGTGTGGATGTCCCAGAGGTCGAGCTCCATCATGCCGGTCGAGCCGTCCGGGCCGTGGACCTCGTACGCGGTCTTCTCCATGTGGAACTGGAGGGCCAACTGCTCCATCGCCCACATCTGCTTCTGGAACCCGGCGAGCTCCTGGCGCCTGATGGACGCCATGCGCTTGGCCGATTGCGACGCTATCTCCTGGAGCCCGCCCAGCGTGTCATGGGATTGCTTCGTGCCCCCGTAACCCTTGGCGAAGTCCGGCATGCCGAGCGCACGCTCGATGATGCCCTTGTCGTTGGACTCCTGGGTGAGCATCGAGGGCGACACGTCTTGCTGGTCGAAGGCGTGCATCTCCGACGCCACGGTCCGGCCCATCTGGGGGTCCACCCTGATCTTACCGCCGGCCCTGGGCTTGAAATCGTCCTCGGCATGGGTGACTGCCTGGGGGTTGTAGGCCACCATCTTGTTGATAATGCGGATCCAGTTCCGCATGCTGAGGATGTGGATGTCGTCGAGCTCATACAACTGGTGTTCGACAGGCTCGAGCATCCCAAGTCCGAGAAGAGTAGAAGGTTGCGGTGTGCAGAGCTTGAGTCGGTATCTGAGGCCAGGCTTGTGGTACAGGTTCTCGATGTAGGCAATGACATATTTGTTGTTGGCCACGCACCAGACCCGATCTACCTCCCAGACCCACGCGAGCGTCATCTGGTCCGTGTCGTCCTGGGTGGCGGCCGCCTCGTTGCTGCTCTGGCCCTCCATGATCTGCGAGAGCTGCTGCTTGTGGGATGTGACCCAGGACTCGATATCTACCGGCGTGATCTTGGCGCCGCGGGCGCGGTCCTTCTCGACCTCGGTCAGGTCGAAGAACGGCACGCGCTGGCCGGCCTGGTCGATGTAGTGGGCCTCCTTGAGGTCCTCGAGCGCCACGTTCTCCTCGATCTCGACGATCCACTTCATCTTCTCGACTGAGATCTTCTTAGGTTGCGGGAAGACGTTGAATACCGACGGGAACCTGGTGTAGTACCCTACCTTGATGGGAACCTGCTGGTCGATCTCGACGGTATCAGTGAACGGTTGCCCGTTCTCGTCGAATACCTCCTGCTTGGCCCACGCCTTGCCCTGCCGGTACTGGAACGCCCAGCAATCGACCTCCCAGGACCAGCCGGTGATGGTGCGCTCGCGGACGCTGTTGGGGAAATCGGTCTGGTAGGCACCCGACCCGAAATACGACCTGGCCATCCCGTTGAACTTCATCGCCGCCGACTCGTCCTTGAGCAATTTGGGCTTGGCGGGTGTCGGGACCCTTGAGTTTAGGATGGACTCAGACAGCCCAGCGACCGAATCCTCGATGATGCCGTAGGCGTAGCAGACGCCGGTGTTGGGTTCGTCCTCGTCATCGACCGCGTCCTTGATGGATTTGTAGATCTTGTAGCACCGGATGGCCGTGTCGAGCTTCGGGCTGTAGTAATCGCTGCTGGAGCGCAATCGCTGGCCGGTCTTGCTGATGAGATCGACACGCTTGGCCTCGTCCGCGGCCAGCTTGGCCATCGTAAGTCCCTCGGTGGCCATTATCGGTTCATCCCCATGCGCTCCTTGAGCAGGTCCCTGGAGAGGTCCTCGTAGGAGTCCATGCCCTCGAACAGGAGGCCGCATTGATGCTCGCGCTGGAGTTGGTCCCCGGCGTAGTCGAACATGTTCTTTCGGAACTGGTGGTCTTTCTCGGCGGATCTGGCCTGGCCCTTGGTGAGCTTGAGCTCGAAGGTCGCCTGGCTCTGGCAATGCAGGCAGGTCCCGCGGGCCATGATGCGGTCGTTGTAGTAATTGACGGAGATCGGCCCCTCGAACACCTTCCTGTCAGGGTTGACCAGCTTGGCCAATCCGATCCTCGGCCCGCCCCCTACGACGTTCCCGTAGGCATCGAGCAGTTGGCCCATCCTACACCCCCACATGTCCGTTCGGCCTGATCTTAGGCCGGAAGAATATCATTTTTCCGGCTCCGGGTTCCAGTGGTGCGATATATCTTTCGCCGGCCTCGGCGCCGTAGCGCTCCAAATCGGGGAAGTCCTTATACTGCAACATCGGCATCTCGCTCTGGCCGCGCCGCTCGTCATGGTTCTCTTTGTAGCCGTAATGCGACATGCCGAACCTGCTGTTGTGGCAATGCTCGAGCCAGAAATAATCAGGGGTCACGCCCTTGAAGGGATCCCCGAGCAGACCCTTGACCTTCATGTGCCCAGGGACCACGGCGTCATCCGGGAAGAACATCCGCCTGAGCTTCCCGTCGGTCACGGCCTTGTACGCTTTGAAGAACTCCTCGGCAATAGAGCTGACTGTCTCGCCGGTCATCGAGGCCGACGGCCCGTAGTTGGGGTCCATGATGGTGGCGTGCGCCGGCTTGCCCACGCCCAGCGCCGCCTCGGTGATCTTGGTCAGCTTGGCGTACTGCTTGAATCCCCAATGCCAGGACTTGATCTTGTGGAACGGCCGCATGGACATGTCCGGCCACTCGGCCACGCAGAAGCTCTTGCCGTCCGGGAAGAACGCGCGCCAGTTGGTAGCCCATGGCTTCCTGCCGTGCGGGTCGATGCGCTGCCAGAGCGTGTAGAGCCCCTTGGCCCAGCAGTCGGCGTAGTAGGGCGGGAACTCAGGCAGGGTGTGGCCGCTCGGGTCATCCCGGAACATGTTGTAGATCGCACCGGCCTTGGCCCGGCTCTTGCCGTCCCTGCGCGCAAGCAGGTCGTCATCATCGCAGTCGCGCCACTGGTCCTGGAGCGCTTCGTGCGGCATCATCCCGCGGATTCCGTGGGTGATACAATTTTCCTCCGCCGACAGCTCCATGCAGAGCACGTCGTCGCTCAGGCGCTCGATGGTCTCGAATTCGTCGGAGTAGAACGCTGGATGCTCGGATTCCTGGTCAGTGTAGAACAGGAAGATAATCCCGCCGAACCGGAACCTGAACTTGAGGGCCTTGAAATGCGCCCGGCTCATCGGCTCATCGACGATGGCCCAGTTGAGCGTGATGGATTCTCCCTCAGACGGGTCCTGCTTGAAGGTGAAGACATCGAATTGCGAGCCCGTGTCCGGGAATCTGTAGAGGTCGTTGAAGTTGCGACCGCGCTTGCTCGATTTGTAGCGTCCGCGCCGGAGCCACTTGGTGAACTCCATGTCGTAGTTGTTCTCGGCGGCGTTCGGGGTCGTCAGGATCCTGCCGCGGTTGGGGCGCTGGAACTCGCGCAGGTAATCGACCTTGTCCAGGTAGGCGTTCGGGTAGTTGTCGGAGAGGTAGCTCGCTAGGCTGACGGCAGTCACGGTCTTGGAGAGTCCGTTGCCACCCCGCATCATGGCGATGTAGATTCGGTTGGATCCCGGCCTGAATCTCCGGTTGAACTCGGTCAGGAATCGCTCGATGCCGCCGTTGGGCACCCAGTACCGGCATTTCTCCTCGACCAACCTGCGCTGCTGCTCGGCGCGGGCGCTCGCCTGGGCGTTGCTGAGCTGCGGGTCGGTCGCAATCACGGAGGCAATACCTCGCCGAGGAAGTCCTCGGGCCGCGCCTGGCCGGTGATGATGAGTTGGATCTGGCAGTCAGTGAAATTCTGGTATTGGCTGAGCTCGGTGCCCTTCTCCTCGAGCGCGCCCTGGGCCTGCATGTTGAGCTTGGCGGCCTCGAGCCTGGTGCCGTGGTCGATGTCCTCGACGGCATCGCCGAACTTGCCCATGTAGGACGGCCGCGTGACCTTCTTGGCGTTGTGCGCCTCGAAGATGACCCTGGCGGACTCCTCGAGCTTGGCCCCGGCAGCGTTGAGGTAGACGCTCATGTAGCGCTTGACCGCCGGCTGCTCGAGCGCGCGCTTGACCGTCTTGTTGGGCAACCTGGTCATGTGCCCGATCTCGGCGATGGTCATCTTGGGGTCCCGCATCCTCCAGCCGGCGATGTCCTCCTCGTTCTGGGAGAGTCCGCCCTCCGCGGCGGTCAGCGGCGGCGCCGGCGGGTTGCCAGTGACGATCTCGTTCTGGTCCTTCTCGAGCGGTTCGCGGTCCGGGCGGGTCAGCTTTACTTTACGGGGCGCTTTCGCAGGCGGCGATACAGGAAGTCCATCCACTCCCAGTCCTTGCTCCGGTGCGGGCCGAGATGCCAGATCCCCAGTCGGCAGGTCTGGCGCCGCGGCTTGGCCTCCAGGATCAGCGGGACAGGTTCCCGGCACGGCTGCTTCCTCCTCATCCTCGAGCGTGGCCATTCACCGCTCCGTTCGCTTGGCATTTTGAAAGGTCGGCACGCAGATAGAATACCCGCGTTGTGCCACAAAAGTCAAGAGCCCCGGCGGCAGGAGGTACGGAACCCGCCGGGGCTCCTGTTTTATGGATCTGTCGCTGCGTCAGCGGACGGTCGCGTGCGTCTTGTGCGTGCCCTCCACGCCCTCTTTCTCGCGCCGGGTGGTCCGCTCGTTCAGGATGCGGATAGCCTCATTGACGTGCATGAGCGCCTCGGAGTTCTCCTGGCAGGGATACTTGCTCTCCTGGTAGAATTCCAGACGGACCTTCGCCGCCTTGAGCACTCCCTCGACGAACGCGCCGGTGGGCTCCTTGCGGTCCTTGCCGCGGCCGAGCGGCCCGTCCTGCCAGGTGATGGTGATGCCGGTCCCCATGACCGTTCCGCCGGTCGGGTTGCCGTCCGAGTCCGTCGCGTTTCTGAATTCGATGTCTTGGTTCATAACTCTCCTTGGGTTCAGCGTTTCTTGCGGACCGGCTTCTCGCCGGCATAGCGCGCCCGGACGAACGCTTCGGCTTTTGGTCTCGAGTCGGAATGTCCGACGACATCGCCGGTGCCCGTCCGGTAAATTATGTACTGCCCGTCTGAGCGGCGGCGGATGCTATAAGGCATCAGTAGGGTTTCACTCCATGGACGGCGCATAAGATGAACCCGATGGTGATGGCCGCGGCGTAGAGCGCGACGATCCATGTGACGTACCAGTGGGCATTCGGCGGGATCGGCGGGGTCGGTAGCTGGCATGCCCTTCGGCTCATGATGGCACGGATTATAGCAGGCGAGGCGATGCGTGTCAAGCGGTCAGCCCCACCGCGCAGCTTGTAGCGGGCTTGGCGGGTCAAGATGTTCCCGGGGCCGCGATGCGGAACGCTAACCCAATGGCCAGGATACCGAGCAGCATCAGAACCACCCCGATCATGATCCCGGCGAACAGCGCGTTGTCCTTCGTCTTGTTCACGATCATGACCAGGCGCTTGTTGTGGTGCCGGGCCGCGCGCTCGAGCGCTGCGATGCACGCCTCCGAGACCGGGATATCCGGGCGGGTCATGATATATGACCCCCGAGAATGCTCTCAGACCGTCGGAATATTGCCGAGACAAATAACCATGTTGGTGGGCATGAATCTCTTTGCGGGGCGTCGACGACAATAATAGACTCGCACCCACCCGGCTGGACCTCGAGTAGACCGCACTCGGCTGGAATCTCCTCCGGCTTGGCCACTCCGGGAGGCGTGATAAACCAGAACTTGTTTGAGAATTTTAGGCCGATCCTTCGCTTCCGCGGTTTCTTGAGCTCACGTAGGAAATCGGATCTGGATACTTTAATCTCGTAAGTGACTCTGGCGAGCCCTTTCGACGGGAACTCATGCATAGCGAATGCGTCGAGGAAGCTGTTCGCATCGACCTTGTACCCGGTACCGGTCCTTAGTTCGAAGGCAAGGTGCCAATGCTCTCGGTGCCGCCATTTTATTGCCGCGATCATGACGGCGTTTTGGGTTTCGTTATCTGTCATAGCGCTGCCTCCTCGGCATGGCACGGGCAGGTGCAGTAGACGCTGAAGCATTTCCAATGCATGCCGCGGCCGCAGGTGACGCTGACCTTCTCGGCCATGACGCGCATGCCGATGCGCTTGTCCTTGCCCATCCGCTCGCTGGCCCTGCACCGGCTGATTCGGATCGTCGAGTGTAGGGGGGTCATGCCGAGCCCTCGTCGCTCACTAACCCGCCGGCCTGGCGCAGGGCCTTGGCTCTGGCGGCCTGGCGGCGCAGGGATGCCTTGCCCGCTTCCTCGATCTCGGAGATCCCGCCCAACGTCTTCTGGAGGGCTTCCTGGTCTGGGGTCAGGGCTGGCTCAGGCTCCGGCTCAGCCTCGAGTTCCCGCTGGATGGCCTCTGCGGCCGGCTCGCTCGCTGATGCCCCAAGGACCACCGGCTCCGGGGCAGCTGCGATCGCGGCGTTCATCACATCGTAGAGCGTCCCCGCGTTCTGGGCCCTGTCGAACGGGATCAGGTCCTCATGCTTGGCCAGCCGGATGACCGCTGCGTTCGCGTTGCGCCATGCGGCCTCAGCATCATCGCGGGTCTCAAAGCTGGTGGAGTTCCAATCCTTGTGGTCTGCAGGGTAGTACTCCGGGTGCCCAAGTAGGCCGCGCTCCCGTACGCTGTCCCGGCGCCCGCTGGGCAGCAGCCCCGGGGTCGTGCTCAGCGGCGCCCACTTGACCATCCCCTCGTTCCAGGTGTCAGGCTGGGGGTCCCCCCAGCGCCAGTGCCGGCCCAGCGGCGCGTGGGGCATCAGGGCCTCCCAGTGGGTCCGCTTACGCGGTGGGGCGGGGGGCCCGGCCGGATGGGGGGTGGGGGCCTTTCCTGGGCCGTTGCCGCTCGATTCTGGTTGGGGGGAGACATTTACTTCGGGTATTATATTTACGCGCGTGGGTACCCCCTCTGTAAGCTCTGAAGACTCTGTGCGCGCGTTCTCAGACCCTCTCCTGCCGGGGGATACGACCCTCTCCTGCGGCAGGATATACCCCTCTCCTGCCGGGGGATACCCTTCCTTAGGAGATGTCCCTTGGCAGGATATCCTGCGGCGGGGGATATAGTCATGCTCGAACTCCCGGCCGTGCATCGGTATCCGCCACTCCGATATCTTGGTGTTGAACCCGATCTGGGGCTCCTTCTCGGTGCCCCCCAGCTTCAGGACATCAGAGCTCTCCATGGCCCTACCAGCGTCCCTGATAACCTCCCACTTCCGGCCGAGGTCCTTGGCTATCCTCTGGATGGAGTACGGGGTCATGCGCTCAGCGGTCCATGGCCCGGCGCCGTCCTTCTTGCGGTTGCCGTACGTATGCCAGAGCACCCACATAGCGACGGCATACTGGGCCTCTGTGAAGTCCGTCCTGGCTATTTTTTCGCATAGGTCGCTGGCGAACTTGAACCACCCGTCGTCGGTGTCTGCTTTTTCGTGTGAGTGCATGAGGCCCTCTAGAAAATAACGGAGCCCCTGGGCGCCTTCCCGCGCCGCAGGGGCAAACTTTTGCCTGGGAAGAGGCTGAGAAAATAATAGCATGTGGGGTTTTTGTTGTCAAGTGGAAAAAAATAAAAAACGGGAGGTCCGCGCCGGTGGGGGGTGGTGGGTGGTCGGGGGGTGGCTTGGAGGGGTGCCCCCCCTCCGCCATGATCCGCGGCGCGCAGCCGGCGGGCGCCCAGGCCGGGGCGAGAGCTCAGGCCCAGGCGCGCCGAGCTCCGCCAGCATCTGGGCCTAAGGGCCTATGCCCCCAGGCATCCAAGCACGCAGGGGCATAATCGGCCGAATGGCGCATTGAGAGGCACCAGAAAAGGATACATAATGTATCTTATCAGAAGTTGTCCTATTTAGTGGCAGTTCGGGGGGCAAGTTGTGCCGGGGTCCAGGCGCGCCCGGCCGGCCGCAGGCTGTGCGCTCCCAGCTCCGTTGTCCGTGGGGATTTCGGCGCGCCCGGTCGGTTCGCTAAGGTCGCATCAGCCCCAACCCAACCCTTGCAACATTCCTGCCACAACCACATCTCGCGCGATACTAATACAGTGCATAGTTTGGCCGTTTCGTTGCCTTCCCACCTGGGACATTTCCAACCCAACCCAACCCCACCCCGCATCCATTCACAATCTATTCAAGGTTTATTCATGTTTCATTCATAAGACCGTTCAGACTTTGAACGCTTGTCAAGACCTAGCCCATACCGCTGTCAAGGCCCAGATACGCCATAGGTCCAAGGACCTACGTAGATTATATCCCTCGTCGTACGTAGTAATCCCACTTGACGAGGTATGATGCATCTGCTACACTATAGGCATGAACCTCGCCATCCACGCCGCACCAAGCCTCGACCGCATCGCCATCAAGGACCCTGCGATCCTCAGGATCCCGCTCATCCACGACCTCTACCACGCCGCCGCGCGCGCCAGCTACGCCACGATCCGCGCCGACCGCATCACCATCACTAAGGAGGTATGACCCATGGACTACCACGTCCACGACAACGTATCGCCGGCTTGGCCTTGCGGCAAATTCGCCACCGAACAGGCCGCAAGGGATTTCGTCGCCGGCCGTCAGGCCCAATGGGCCATGATGGGCTTGCGCCGGCCGCGTTACACGATCTACCGCAGGGATATTCCTATCGCAATATACCAGGAGGTATGACCACATGAAACCAAGCGCAGAACAACTGATGGAATGGATGGACGACGGAGGCGCCGAAGCAACAGACGGCTGTTGGGTTGAACCGGATGGGACCTGCGAGCACGGGAAAAAGTCCTGGCTGCTGGTCCTGGGCCTCATCTAGCCCCTACGGGGACCTTGGGAACGTCCCAGGGTCCCGGCGGAAGCTGGAACAAGGAGGAGCACATGAAAACCAAGAGCACGCATACGTGCCGCATCAATAAAATCCAAAAGCGCTATCCCGGTTCGAGACGCCAGCGGAATTTCCACGGGGCCGGATCGTACAGCGTGGACTTTTTTTCCAGGGCCACGGGCGAACTGATCGCATCTCATAATCTCTAGAGGAGGAGCAAGGGAAGTCATGACCAACAAGACCAAGCACACGCACGACGAGGGAATTACCCAGGTCCTCGCAAGCTGGATCAATGAAGGCTGGCCCGAATACCGAGAAAAACGGGCTCAACAGGTGGCCGACATCCATGGGTGGGATGTGGCCCGCGCGGCGCTCGCCAAAGCCCAAGGGGGAAAATCATGAAGGACAAGCAGGCGCCGTGGAGCGTAGACGAGGGATGGAGCCGGATTCTTGACGCCGACGGTAAGCTCATTATCCTGTTGGGCGCGGCGGGCAGGGTTGACGACCTGGCCCGCATCGTCGCTTGCGTCAACGCCTGCGCCGGGATCGAGGACCCCGCGCAAACGATTAAGGACCTGCTGGCCGCTTGCCAGGAGGTTGATACCGTCCTGTCCCGCGAGTCGGTCGCCAACATGCGGCCGGAGAAGGCGCGGCTACGCAATGCAATGTTATCCAGTGTCCGCGACGCCATCGACAATGCCGAGGAGAAATCATGACCAACAAGACCAAGCAGACGCACACGCCAGGACCCGGCGGAATAACAAGGATGGAAGTCCTTGTGGATAGGATGGGCGGATATGATGTTTTTACCGTCATCGGCTATTTCGACAATGACCGCCTTGGGGCCAACATCTACACGGGTACGAACGGGGATTTAGCCCGCCTCATTGCCGCTTGCCCGGACCTGCTGGCCGCTTGCAAGATCGTCCAGGGCCGATATGACAGTGGCGAGTCTATCGGCTCCGCGCTGTTACCATACCTGGCGTCCGGCCAGCTCCGCGCCGCCATCGCCAAGGCCGCGCCCAAGTCCTGAATCAGTCCGGGGGCCTTCGGGCCTCCTGGCGGAATCAGGAACACAGCTAAACAGGAGGTATCATGTTCACGGAGAGAATCGAAATAGGATTGCGCATCTATAACCCGCTGCCCTACTGCGGCCGCGGCGTTGTGTTCGCCATCCATGGCGAGCAGGACCAAGCCTCATGCCAGATTATGAAGGGCGTCATCAGTTCCGGCGGCCGGGCCATGATTGATGTGGTTTGGGAGGCCGGAAGGGAAAGCAGGGGAATCCCTGAAAGCCTCTTGCGCGGGTCCGTCCAGTGGAAGGTAGAGACTGAGCGCCCACGGGCCGACGGCGACGAAATCGCTAACCTCAGGGAAGCTGCGCGCCGCCGCGAATCCAAAGAGAAGCAGGCCCGCGAGGACCGCGCGAGCGCCAAGCGCGCCGGGATCGAGCGCCTCAGGCACGCGCCCGAGTACGCCGGACTCCTGCAACTCAGCCCGGAGAACCGCAACAGCCTAACCACGGCCGCAAAGAACATAAGGGCAGAACTCAAGCGTGCTTTCCCTGGTGCGTGCTTCAAGGTCAGATCCGACAGGTTCAGCGGCGGCGACTCCATCGACGTTTCATGGATCGACGGCCCGACCTTCAAGCAGGTTGAGGCCATCACGAGCAAATACCAGGACGGCCACTTTGACGGCATGGAGGACATGTACCACCATGGCGACGAAGCGTGGAACGTGGTATTCGGCGACGCGAAGTACGTGCACGAGCAACGGCGGCTTTCCGTCTCGTTCCTGGAATCCGTCCGGGCCGAGATGGGTTACTCGGCCGAGCAGGTGCCTGTCGAGAGCCACAACGACGGCGAGGGGTATATCGACTCATGGAGCAGGGGCGACAACCGCAACCCCTGCGAGCAGGTGCAGAAGGCCGCAAGCGAACGCTCCGCCTAGCCTGCCCAGGCCCACGCGCAGCGACGCGCGGGCCGAGGGGAGTTTATGCAAGGAGGTATGACCATGCCAAAGGATAAGCTGTACGAGTTCACCGTCGTAATGATCGGATGCGGCCCGACGCCCGAGGCCGCATGGACGGAGGCCGCCGAGCACGCCGTAGAGGACTCGGGCGACTTCTGCTCGACCAAGGACCTGCCCGGCTATGTAGAGATCAACAAGGACGGAACGCCCAAGGGAGGACGCCGACCATGCCCAAAAACCTAGACCTGTTCGACGAGCCAACCGCACCCGCCAAGCCCGCCAAGGCCCTACGCCTACCCGAGTACCGGGTATCCGTGGTCAGGGATGGGTCCGTTGATGTCGAAGGCGCCGAAGCCCTGGACTCGCCCGACATCGTAGCGCGCGCCATGCGCCAGATCATCAACGGTGACGAGCGAGAGTTCTTTGTCCTGTTCATGCTCGATAGCCGGAACCGCCTGAAGCGGTATTCCATCATCAGCATCGGGACCTTGACCGCCTCGCTCGTCCACCCGCGGGAGGTATTCCGGCCCGCTATCGTGTCCGGCGCCGCGGCCGTGATAGTCAGCCACAACCACCCGAGCGATGAGGTCCGCCCAAGCCCTGAGGATAAGGACACCACGCGCAGGCTGGCCAAGGCCGGTGAAATCCTGGGCATGCCCGTGCTAGACCACGTGATAGTGACGAGCGATACCCATATGTCCTTCCGCCAAGAAGGGCTAATCTGAGAGGAGGTACCATGTACTATCGAGCGAAGGAAGCGAAGAAGGGACGCATCGCCCATATCAAAGGGCACCCAACACTGGGGCCGGAGATGCTTTTTTGTGGCAAGACCCCAGGGGTAGAGCTACGGGCAGACGGTCCCGGCCTCATCATCTGCAAAACCTGTTGGGAGGAGGAAATCCGCCGGGACTCCGGGGAAGCATTCAAGGCCCAGGAGGCCGACAGGGCCAAATTGGGACCCTACGCCTACGCCATCCCGAAGGACTCGCCCCTCCTGCGGACCTACGAAGCCGACCTCCGGGACCGCGCGGCCCTGGCCGCCTTGAATGGCGAGCTCTCCCACCAGCCCAAGGCAGTCCTGACTCTTGAAATGTACGCGACGGACGCCTGGCGTCTCGCCGACGCCTTCATGGCCGAGCGCGCCCGCCGGCTGGCCAAGGAGGACTGACCCATGCTGAAAATAGAAATCGATGTATCTGAAGAAAACGAGGGAACGGACTCGCCGTGGTGGCTGATCGTTGACCCGAAGCAGATGATGAGGCCGGAGGCTCACACCGTAGCCATGAGCATGATTACGGGTCCGTTCTTCTCGCGTGAGGAGGCGGAAGACCACCTGAGGTCTCGTAGGCATGCCTTCTCTCGACGAGCCGTCGTCTGGTGTCATAGCGGCTATTGGTCCAGACAGTACAAGGAGAAGTACCGAGAGGCGGAGATGGCCCTCGCCGCAACCAGGGCGGCCCGACAATGACCCGCTGCTACTTCAGACCGTGGAACATAGGGACGGGGCTCTGCTACCTGGAGCGTGGGCACGCCGGGGAGCATAAATACGCTGAGGAAGACTTCATCCCCAACCCCGCCATCCCGCCCACCATCATCCCCAAGCCCGACCCCACCCTGCCGGGCGGCCAGATCCCGTATCAGCCCGCCATATTCGGCGAGCTATTCCAGGAGGAGGAGGACGAGAAATGAAAGTCAAAGAACTTCAAGACGCGCTTTCGAAGATGCCGCCTGAGGCGGAGGTAGATTATATTTGGGACGGTGCCGCCAGAAGCACGGCAGAAATTGTTTTCCTCGCGCGGTCGGGGACGGTCATGATCGCCGAGCTGTCCCAGCCCGTCTATTACGATGATGACAGGCCGGCATCGGCTCCGACAGAGGAGCAGCAGGCCGACTGGAGTCCAGGGGAGATACGATGACCCGAGACCCATCCAAAGCCGTCCACGTAGACGCCAAGGCCCAGGCCCGCAAGGCCGCTGCCTGGAAGGACTACCGGGAGGCGTGCGCAAGGCTCGATGCCGTAGCCCCCGAGCTGTCCGAGACCGCAACCTGGGCCATCGCGCAGGCCGAAGTAACCCGGACCCGTAAACTCTGGGAGCGCGCCCGGGTCCGTTCAGCCCGGGCCGCCCTGGGCAAACCATGATCGTGGTCTGCTCAGTCTGCAACATCCAGTTGAGCACCAAGCCGGGCCGGGGCATCAGCCATGGCTACTGCCGATTCCATGAGCTCGAGCTGCTCCGGGACATGGGCGCCATGACCGCGGCCGAGGCCGCCGAGCTCGAGCAAATCATTAGGGAGCGCCAACGATGAAAAAAAACAAACACACGTCCGGACCACCAAGATCACCCTCGCGGGCGGCCGGGCTCGCCGTATTCCGCGAGATTGCGACCTCAATCGAAAGGGTGATGCAAGCCCATATGTTTGCGAGGATGCTTCTTGACCCTAGGCTAAGGGTGAGGAAAAAGACCCGATGAGGAAAAAGGTCAAGAAGAAGATACTCTTCCTTGAGCCCAGCGGCAGCCCATTGGCCGCCCTGCTGGGAAAATGCAGGGATGACCGACGCACCGAAGTATCTCACGAATGGTTCGAGGACAAGCTATATCCGATGACGAGGTGGAGCATCCTCTGCGCCTGGCTCGCCCTCCTCGAGAAACGCATCGCACGGGAGAAATATCAGAAATGCCCCAACCGAGGATAGGTCTGACCATCCACACAGACGGCCGAGTCCTGGTTCAGCCCATGGATTTCCTGGGCCGGCCAGCGTTCGCAACATTCCGGCGTATCTGCTCCCACAACGGGGCTAGATATGACGCCGAGGTCAAGGCGTCCGCCATCCTCCCGGACCTGGTCCCGGGGCTGGTAGCCGCCCTGCGGCAAGGCGGCCTGGGCCCGCTTGTGAGCCCGCCCTTGGCGGCCCTGCTCCAGTCCAAGGCCCAGGAGGCACGGGACGCTCAGGCGCAAGCCTCGAACCGCCTGAAGGAGCTTACTGCGCACCTGGCAGAACGCGGGCTCGAGCTCTACCCGTTCCAGATTGTGGGGGTGGCCTGGCTGGAAGGCCAACAGACAGCATTATTGTGTGACATGATGGGCCTTGGCAAAACCATCCAGCTTGCCATGGCCATGAACCGGGCGGAGGATGCCCGGGCCATCATCGTCTGTCCGGCATCGCTCAAAGGTAACTGGGCCCGGGAGCTCGGCATCTGGCGGCCGGAGATTACGCCTGTCATCCTGTCAGGCCGCGGGTCCTTCTGCTGGCCGCAGCCAGGCCAGGCCATCATCATCAACCCGGACATCCTGCCCAAGGTCGAGGAGGAGGATGAGGAAGGGGTAGTCCACCGGGTCAAGCCCTTCGAGGATTGTCCATCTAGCATCGACTTGGTAGGAGACGAGTGCCACGCCTACAAGAGCACCGGAACCAATCGCACAAAGAGCTTCCGGGCGCTCGGCCGGGCCGTGCGCAAGGCCGGCGGCCGGACATGGGGAGCATCGGGCACCCCCCTACTCAACCGTCCCGAGGAGCTCTACAACCTGCTCTCCGTCTTCGACCTGCTCAAGCAGACCTTCGGCGACTGGCCGGGATTCTGCCGGGCCTGGAACTCCAAGGCCGGCTACTGGGGCGGCCAAGAATGGGGCGAGCCATCGCCCGCAGTCGGGCCCATCCTCAAGCGCGCCATGCTCAGGCGCAGGCGGGAGGAGGTCCTACCGGATCTCCCCACCAAGACCCGCGGCACCATCCCGGTCGAGATCGACCGCAAGACCAGGGACCTATGCGAGGCAGCGCGGGCCGCCATCGAGGCCGCGGGCATCTCCCTGACCGACATGATCGAGGCCGGGCAGGTGTCCGGGCCAGCCTTCGAGATCATCGCACGTACCCGTAGCTCCCTGGCCAAGGCCAAGATCCCGGCGCTCATGGACCTGCTCGATGAGTACGAGGAGCAAGGCCAGGCCGTTGTCGTGTTCTCAGCCCACCGCGCACCCATCGAGGCGCTCGAGCACCGCAAGGGCTGGACCTGGTTCACCGGGGAGACGGCGCCGGGCAAGCGCACGGCCATCGTCCAGGACTTCCAGGATGGAAAGTTCAAGGGCCTGGGCACCACGATCGGCGCCGGAGGCGTCGGGCATACCATGACCTTCGCGCACCATGCGATTTTCGTTGACCTCGAATGGACCCCAGCGCTCAACTGCCAGGCCGAGGACCGCCTTTGCCGGATCGGCCAGGACAGGGGCGTCATCATCAGGATCCTGGAAGCGCCCGGCACGGTTGACCAAGACGTCAACGTCCTACTCATGGCCAAGCAGAAGATCATCGACGGGTCCATCGAGAAAGCCGCGGCCAAGCCCGCGGAGGTACCCATCGCCGTTATGCCTGAGGAGCTCGAGGCCGCGGCCAAGAACGTGGGCAGGGTGGAGATCCGCAACTTCGCCAAGCGTAGGCCGTCCACGCCAGCGGAGGAGGACGCCCTCGCCCGACTCATGGACCTGGCGCAGCGCCATGCGTTCAGCGACAAAGACAAGGGCTTCGGCGAGTCACTTGCAGGTCAAGTCCAGGCCGCGGGCGGGCTCACCGACAAGCAATGGACGTATGCGGTCCGGCTCGCCCGGGCCTATCCAAGGGAGGTCTAGTCATGCAAGGTAGATTCTGTCCGCACGGAATAGCAAATGGTGAGTTGCCTAACCGCTGTCCGCATTGTCGTATCGCAGCCCTGGAAACGCAGGGCGGTCCGGCTCGCCCGGGCCTATCCAAGGGAGGTCTCATGAAAGAGTACAACCAGATGGGCCCCACACCGTGGGTCTTTTATCGGGATGGAGACAGCGCTGGAATCAACGACGCCGACGGGGAAAACGTCTGCGACGATATGAACTACTACCCATCCGCACCCAACGAGGTCGAGATGAAGCACATCGTCAAATGCGTGAACTCGCACGACGCCCTTCTGGCCGCATGCGAAAAAGCTCTTGCCGTCCTGGGGCCACAGAACGTCGAGACTCGGCAGATGCTACGCGCCGCCATCGCCGCAACCAAGGAGGTCACATGAAAGAGGCAGCGAGAGAAGTGGAAGATTTCCAGCGCGCGAGGCTCCAGGAATTGTTGGCTCAATGCACCGAGTCTCAACGTGACGTACACCGCAGGATGTACATCGGCGGAGTCAAGACTTCTCAGCTTACGTGGGCAATACAGCAATGCCTAAACACCGTCAAGGTGAATCAGTCCAGTCCCAAGGAGGTCGCATGAACGACAAGTATAAAAGACGGGCCATCGTCGGTCAGGAGATGCTCATAAAACGCCTGGAAACCAAGCTCGCCGATGCTGATAGGAAGATTAAGACCCTGTTGGCCGCGTGCCGAGCAATCTCGGAGGCCCGCTATGATGAAGTCGGAGACTACATCTACATGGCGGGAGAGGCTGTCCGAAAAGCCGAGGGGGAATAATGTCAGGAGCACCAGGCCGCAAGGGCTTTTCGCCCGTCTGCCACACCGAGCTGCACCGCTGGGCTGTCGAGGAAGGCTACAGCTCGACCACGCTCGGCCGGGTCGTGGGGATCCACCGCGTCACGGTACGGCGCCATTTCCTGGGCTGGGCCATGGACGCCCGGACCTCCCGGGACTACCGGCTCCACTTCAAGGGCATCCCGGTCCCGGTGCGCGGCCGGCCGCAATGGTTCGCGCATCCGCTGCCCATCAGGAAGCTGCCGCTACCGGGCACCATCGCCACGAACAACGAGCTGGCCCGCTAGGGTCGGCAGGCGTTCCCGAGCTGTAGCGCAGTCTCAAAGACCGCCAGGGCATCAAGGACGTGCCCGCGGTCGTCCTTCCTGGGGAACATGGCCCGCACCTGCGGGTACTTCTTGTCGACGTAGTCCTGGGCCGCCTCCTTCGATGAGGTCCACCTGCCAAGGAGGCATTGCCTGACCTCGCCCGCGCTGTAGAACTCAGCAAACAGGCCATACCTGTCCACCACGCAAGCAATCAAGGCCGAGGCGTAGGCCAGGCACTTGAGGGCAGGGGCGCTCTTGGCGCCGGCCACCGGCAGCTCGACTACCAAGCGCTTGATGGAGTGGTACTCGATCAGCCTACAGAGCTCATGGTGGGCCTGCATTACCCGGCGCGCGTCGTCATCGGCCTGGCGCACGCGCTTCTTACGGGGATCCGGCTCGGTCGTAATCAGGCTGAGCCCTACCACCTTCCAAGGCTGGGAGGTCATGGCCGGCTGGTCCTCCATGATGGCCACGCCCAGATGGGCGAGCCCGGCGTCGAGCGCGATGACTTTCATTTCCACAACTCCCAACCGAATAGGATAGCGAAGGCGCACAGGAACAGGGCAAGCAGCTTCCAGTCACGTGGGGCCAGGGGACGGCTCATCCCCGTTCCCCCTTGGCATCCCCTTCGAGTGATTGGTTCTTCATGGCTTCTTCACCATCATCAGCCGCAATTCTCCATGTGGCATCATAGCGAGGACATAGAACTCTATGCCCTTTATTTCGACTCGCTCATCGACATGTAGCGTCGGAAGCGGCACAGAGTCCAACACCTCCTTCTTGCTCGGCCAATCAGTAGCCTCATCGAACCGCTTGGCGAATTCGTCCGGCAAGTCTCGAAAGGTCCCGGTCTTTTTGTCCATCATGTACTTTCCCCCTTGGCCTTGGCCTCAAGCCATTCCCGAAAGTGTTTCCAATCTACAGCGCATGGCATCTTGTCAAGAACTTCGCGCAAGACCTCAGCTCTGACCCTGGCATCGTGCGCCTTCCACCATGCGGTGATAGTCGCGTCCGAATCCATCCTCGCCAACTCCCTCCTGAGTCTATGGTTCTCATCCCTAAACCCATGCGCCCTTCTGCGCCATTCACTCTTGCTTACTTTATTATTTGGTGGCCCCGGCTCTGGTCCATGACGCTCTATTTCTTGTCCGCCCGTGAACATATATCCTCCATGCTTTCGCCGGACAGAAGGCGTAGCTCAATAATGACCGACCCCATCGTGGTCTGTCCCAACTCCCTGACTCGCTCGATAGACCGAATGATGCCGTGCTTTTCGGATTCCCTATCCCTCCTCGCCAACTCCTCCTTGGCCCACTCCGGCGTGAGGGCAAGAGCCGGAGCCAGGACGGTCTCGGTCACGCTGTCCATTTGAACCTCTGCGGCCTGAGGAGTTCGCTTGGCCGAGAGGAGATGCCGAGCCATTTCGACGGCAATCCCGATGGCCTTGTCCTTCTTCTCCAAGACCATGATGAGTTCTTCTCGCGAGGCCTCTTGCCAGGTTGGGGCAGGAATGCCGACCTTGGCGATCTGTTCCCGCACATCCTCAAGCTCGGCCTCGGCATCCTTCACCCGCTTCGCCATGGCCATGACAATCTCGTCCTTCTTCAGCTTCTCCATGTACTCGGGGTCGAGGCATTTCTCAGCTATAGCCCTCATGTCCTCAAGCTCGTCCTTGACCTGGGTCAACTCCTGCGCGGCTTCGTACTCCATGCTTTGGAGTTCGAGGATGCGTTCATTGGCGGCGGCGAGGTCGGTTTCGGCTTTGTGCCGCCCATCGCGTGTTATCTCCCATTGCTTTCGTAAGTCCTGTATGGCTGATTGCTCATTTCTTACGGAGTCTTCACGTACCAATATGGACCGCTTCGCGTCGGCAACCTCCCTCTCCAACTCTCTGACCCTCGCCATGGCTGTGGCGTAGTTGGCTTGTGATGTCAGCGCTGACCTATGAAGGTCAGCATGGTCAGTATGTGACTTTCCAAACGTGGCCAAGTTTTCCCTCAACTCCCCGCACCTCTTGCGGAGGGTGGTGTTTTCGGCGCACATCGTAATGTGTTCGTCCATGGCCTCCCTGGGCGTCACAACAGCCCCGCATGTCGGACACTCAGGACCATGTGCGAATGTATCACCGACTGACATCAGGTCTTGTTTACTCATCCCCCTTCCCCCTTGGCCTTGGCCTTAATCTCAGCGATTTTCCCCAACGCCCAGTTTGCTGTAGCGTCAGGACTCTCAGCTTGGGATCGTGCTATTTGATAGAGGGCCTTCTTCGCTATCGCAAGCATTTTCTCGTTACGGGTCATGCGTCCCCCTTCCCCTTGGCATCCTCGCGGAGGGCGGCGAGGGCCTTATCCAAGGTGCAATCCGCGCGATGAACCGCGACCAATGTGGTATCCCCAGTGCGCGAATGAAACTGTCTCGCAAGTTTCTGGCGAGCCCTTACCGCCACAATCACAGCATCCATCTTCGCCAACTCCTCCTTGGCCCACTCCGGCGTGAGGGCGAGGGCTTCCTTGGTACTCGCCCATCCTGGATGGCATTTAAGGACATGGGCCAACTCCTTGTCCTTCTTCTCGACGAGGATTAGCGCGGCGGCGAGCCTAATACCCGACTCCTCAAGGTGACACTCCGCAACGCATCGCTTTGCGTCAGCCTCACCAAGCTCCTTCCTCACGGCGGCGAGGTCGGCCTTGGCCTTGTCTAGCCGATAATCGAGGCCGATGAGTTTTCCGCACGAGTCAAGCTCCTTCCGCGCCTCCTCAAGCTCGGCCTCGGCCTTCTCGGCGCGGCACATCACACAGGTCCCGTAGTTGCCGACCCAATACTCGTTGTGTCCACACGTGTTCATGCTCATCCCCCTTCCCCCTTGGCCTTGGCTAGAGCCTTCCGCAATACATCCCGATAACTTAACCTCAAAGCAAGGTCTGGACACGGGTGCGGTAGACACTCGGACAGATATTTCTCAGCCGCCTCGACCACATCTTCCATCTGCTTGACCCTGGCCTCGGACCTAACGAGGTCGGTTCTCAGTTCGCAAACGGGACCCATGAGTTCATGGGGATGGGAGCGAGTACACCCAACCTCAATCGCCACAGCCTCCCGCACATCGTCGTGGTAGCGGCGGCGGATTTCGGCTAGCTCCGCCACCAGGGCCTCATTGCGCGCCCGCAGGTCCGCCATGTCCTGCAACATCGCCCGGTCTCGGTCATCCATAACGCCCTCCAAATTGTGCCGCAGGCCCCTGGGGGCTGACATTTCCAGAACTCACCGCGGCGTGCAACCCTATCATGGATGTCGCGCAACCCTTGAGCGAGCCGCGCAACCTACCGCACTCAGCCCCATATCCCATTTAGTCCGACCACCCGGCTTCCCTAAAGAACTTGGCCACCCCATCCTTCCACCCTAGGTAGATGTTGTAGATGCTGACGAGCGCCGATGCGAAGATAACGACCGTCACCCAGAAGACAACTTCATACCACGATGGCATGTTAAATGTGGAGGGAAGACCCTCCTCGCCGGGCTGGTCCCCCTCGCTCATCAGCCGAGCCCGCAGAACTTCTCGAGCAGGCCGAGCGCGCCGAGCTTCTGGCGCCGTGCGCTGCGGAAGATGCGCCGTACGGTCTGGACGGAGGACCACCCCTCGATGTCGGCCATGATGTTGGCCCGGCAGTCACGGAGAGTCGCCACGACCTGCCGCTTCAGCGCCCTGTCCTTATTGAACTCCTCCTTCGAGATATACTCCTGGTCCATACGCTTCGCCTTCTTTGTTGGTGCCATTGATCCTCCTGGGGTTATACCCCTAGTCTGTAACCACGATTCGGAACAGTCAAAATGACACGCCGGCCGAGCTTCCTGCGCAGGCGCATGACATAGACCGCGGCCGCGTTTGGCGCGGCGCTAAACGATATCCCCTCGCGGGATAGCCCGACCATAGTGACGGGCGCGGACGCCAACAGTAGGATGTTCAGAACCTTGGCCTCGGCCAGGTTGAGCTGCACCCATTCACCGTTCGGCTTCCTGGCTTGCAGGGTGACCCATCCAAGCACTATCTTAGTCTTCATGCCATTTCTCCTCGGCGGGTCCGTTGATGTTGGACTCGCAGAACTTCACCAGCCCACCGTCGAAATCCATGTACACCTTCTGGTCCGATAGGCCGTTGCGTGCCTTGGCAATGATGAGCTCCGTCCTTATCGAACCTGACGGGGGCGGGATATAATCCGACTTCGTTTCCAGGTCAGAAGACGGCGGCTTCCACAGGAGCAGGCACGTGTCGGCCTCGCTCTCGATGCCGGACGAACCGCGGAAGTCCCGCAGGACCGGCGGCGTCGTGCTGTTCTTGTCGCGTTCACGGTCGAGCTGGCAAGCTATGAACCCGATGACTCCGGTGTCCAGGAGGATCTCCTTGAACTCGGCCATGAAATCATAGATGGCCGTGCTCTCCTTCTCGGCCCTTGAAAACTTGCACCGTTGCAGGTAGTCCACAAACACCACCTTGCACCCCGATCTGACGATAGCGCTCCTGATGTCCCTGATCGAGATGCGGCCCTTGTCCATCATCTTGATAGGCAGGCTCGACATAGCCGCAACGCCGGCCGGGACACTGGCCCGCTGTTCTTGGGTCAGGCTCCGGGACCGGAATGATGAAGCCTGGACATTCGTTGCCTGCGGGAGGATCCTGCGTATCAGGCTGGCGACCCGCATCTCGGATGTGATGTAGAGGCACTCCTCACCGTCCATCGCCATGTTGAGGCAGAGCCGCGTCTGGAGCGCGGTCTTGCCGCCTCCGGTCCTGGCCCCTACCGCTATAAGCTCGCCAGGCTCGAGCCCGTTTAGCTTGTGGTCCAGGTACGGGAACCCGGTCTTGACCTGCGTGATGTCGGTGCGCATGATCTCATCGACTACCGGCTGGAGGTCCTCCCTGAAGTCGAACAGCCGGCGCCCGCGGTTGGCCTCCTTCAACAGGACCAGCTCGCTCAGCTCGCTCAGGGCATCAGGGGTCTCGTCGTCATAGACCTTTCGCACCGCATGGGAGATGCTCCGGCTCAGGCTGCACGACCTAACGATCCTGGCGTAGTGCTCGACATGGCCGGACGTTGGGGTCTTGCCGCTGGCCAACTCCGTGATGTAGGTATGGCCGCCCACGTCGTCGAGCTGGCCCATATCGCGCAGCCTGGCCCCAACGGTGACTGGGTCTATCCCCTGGTAATCGTGCTCGGAGGCCAGGTACATGACGGCCGAGAATACCCTGCGGTTCGCCTCGCTGTAGAAGTCCTCGGCCTCGAGCAGGATGCACGCCTGCCTGGCCGCTGCCTGGTCTATCAGGCAGGAACCAAGGACTGCCGCCTCGGCGTTCCAGTCCTGCGCCGGAACCTTGACTTCGCCCATCGGGGTCTACCCGTTGGCCTGTCTTGCGCTCGTCGAGCCGTCCTCTGCCGTGTTCAGGTAGACCACGTTCCAGCCCTTCAGCCCGGCCTCGAGCCCTTCCTTCGTGCTGGTGGCCGAGAGGATGACCTGATCCAGGCCCAGGCCCTCGGTCAGGGTCAGCAGGGCGTCCCGGTTAACATCGTCCAGGATATCGGCACCGTCCAGGCAGACCATGTTGACCCTGGTCCGGCGCGCGATAGCGACCGCAAACGCCAGGGAGACGCGCACGCGCTCTGAGGCAGAGAGCAGCTCAGCCGGCCGGTCGGCGACCCGGATGGACCACTTGGGCGTGAAGTCCACCGCGACCTCGCTCACCCCAAGGGTCACGGCTACCCGGGAGACCTCATCGAGTATCTCGGCAAGCCCTCCACCCGCGCCCATGTGCAGCGCCCGGACACGCCCACCTGCGCCCAGCTCCTTGACTGCGACCTCGACCTTCTCGATCGCCTGAGCGACCCGCTCCTTGAATCCGTCCGAGGTCTGAAGCCTGGCCCGGTAGTCCAGGTGGGCCCGGATGATCTCCATGGACTCGAGCACGTCCTTCTCGTCCGGGAGGACCTCGGGCACCTGCTGGAGGAACCCGTCGATCTCGGCTATCCTGCCCTTCTCTATCTTGGCCATGGCTATCGTATCGGTCAGGTCCTTGAGGGCCGCCTTGGAATCGCGCAGGTCGGACTCCATCTTGCCGGGCAGGAGCCGCCCGTCGTCCATCTCGCGGGCCTTCTCGGCAGCCTTCTTGGCCTCCTTCTCATGGGCCTGGACCTCGAGGACCAGGTCGTCCATCTTGGCCTTGACCCGCATCTTGTCGAGCGCGAGCCCGCAGAACTCGCAGGACGCCTTGCCGGAATTGCGGGCGGCCTCCATCCTGTTCATGCGCCCCTTCTTTTCCTGGGCCTCGCTATCCTCATGGTTCGCCTTGGCCATGTACGAGGCCGCTATGTTGCGCCTCTCCTCCCTGGTCTTGACCTCGTTCTTCGCATTAATCTCGAGGTCCTCGATCCTGGCGAGGAGGTCCGCCCGATTGGGATAAGGCGCGACCCTGGCGCGCATGACATCGAGCTTCTTGAGGATGCCGTCTTTCTCCTTAGACATCCACTCGACGCCGCGGGCCTTTTCCTGGGCTGACTTGATCTTTGCGAGCTCCTCCTGATTGTCCTTCAGCCAGGAGCCCAGGATATCGTCGCTGACGTCCTTGCTCTTGAAATCGCCGACCTGGACGTCACGCCTGGGGAGTTCCGGGTCCGCCACGACGTCGAGCTGCTTCTTCAGGACGGTCCTGGACGTGTAGGCGACCTGGTACGCCTGGATAACGCCGTCCATGGTGGTCAGCATCTCAGGGGTGATCCCATCGACCTCGACGCCCAGCGCCTTGGCCGCGTCCTCGGCCTTTACCTCGCTCTTGATGAGGTCACGGATGAGGGCCTCCTGGTCCTTGGCGTCCATGTCCAGGAACGCCTGGCCCCTGAGCGAGCATCTGAGCGCCTGGCGGTCGAGCCCCATCATGAGATTGATACGCTCCTGGGACTTGGACTTCGGGCCCTGGCCGAGCATCCGCGTCACCACGCCCTTGTCGGTCGTGATGTTGAGCACCCCGGCCGGAGCCTTCTCGGCCATGGTGGCCAGGCCCTCGTACCCGCGGCCGGCCTCATCGGTCCCGCGGCAGGCGCCCGTGAATGCGTAGGCCAGGCCGTCAAGCAGGCCGGACTTGCCCGACCCGTTGGGCCCGACTACGAGGACGAACTTGCCGAGGTCCTTTAAGCGGGTCTCGACGTGCGACCTGAATCCCGACACCGTAAGCTGGTTGATCTTCACTGGGTTGCTTCCTCCTTGGAATCCTCGATAGCCCTTACCACATCGCCAGGGCCCGGCCTGATGATGCCCTGTGGGTTTTTCGCCTGCTCCTCGATGTCTGCCTTGTTGAGCATCTTCAGGGTGAGCCTTCCGTCGAGCTTTATCCTGATGACCCTGAAGAGGATGCCCTTGATGGAGAGGACCTCGCCTGGGGAGAGGACTGGCTTTTCGCTGTGGTCCGCTTCCTGCGGGTTGACCCTACGGCGGGCCTCCTCGCAACGGCTGACGACATGGTCGAACAGTTCCTTGGATGACCCTGCCGGTATGGGCTCGAACCGTCCCGTGTCCTGGTTCATTGTGATTCTACCTCCTGAGTTTGCTCCTGCCCGAACCGCTTGATCTTGAGCTCGGTGGTCGTCCTGTCCGTCAGGATTTTGTCGAGCTCCGGCCTCAACCCGGCGATCTTCCCGCCCGCCGTGTTGAGCTTGCGCGTGTCACCGTTGAGGTACCTTGACTTGTCAAGCCTGAACTTGTCGAGCAGGTCAAGGAGCCGCTTGACGTCCCACTTGTAGCGATGCTTGGCCACGATGTCAGCGGTCAGCCCGCCGACCTCGATGGGACCGTTTGCCTTGACGAACAGCATGAGCATCTCCCTGGTCTCGGAAAGCTCCCGGCTCAGTACCTCGGCTCGCAGGACCATCCGGGCGGCTTCCTCCTCCGTATTCGGAACCGCGATCTTGTCTGCTGAAAGCGACCTCCGAACGTCGCAGTCCCAGAACTTCGGGCAGTCATGGCAACCCCGGCCCGGGGTGGCCGGCCAGGCGCCCTTGGCCTGCTCGAGCTCGATGACCTTGGCCCTGATGTTGAGCGCCCACTTGATGGCCGAGTCCATCCTGGACTCCGACACCACGGACACCCGCTCGCTGTCGTACCTGGGGTAGTAGAGCTTGCCCAGGAACTTGGTGGCCGAGGGCATGAGCGCCCTAGCGATCCCGCAGTAGATGGCGAGCTGCGTGCTCTCGTCAGGGTTCTCTACCACCCGGCCGCCCTTGAGGTCCCAGACGTCCACGACGAGGTCGTCCTCGATGCGCTCCATCTCCAGCTTGTCGATGCGCCCGCGCAGGACGGCAAGCGGGCTGTCGTAGGGGACCGGCTCGAGCGCGTCGTTGATGGCCGCCTGGATCTCGATGCCGACCACGGGCTCCTTGCGCAGGTCAACGAGACGTCTTGCCACGACGCTGGCCAGGTACAGGGACTCATCCCGCAGGACCTCCGGGACCTCATGCCCACCGGCATCCCATAGGTCCTCGCCAATCCTTGTGGTCCGCTCCAGGGTCACGCCCAAGGCTATCGCCTCGGTCAGGAACGCCTCGACGACCTTATGGATGAAGGACCCCTGCTTCATCGGGAGGGTAGCCTCCGACCGCAGCCCCCCGATCTTCTCAGCCCGGAACCGCTCCGGGCAGTCCTGGAACAGCTTGGCCCCGCTGTATGATATGGGCCCCATGCTAGAACCTGGCCGGCCGCGGGGTGCTCTTGGCGGCCGCGGGCTTGGGCTTGTCCTTGGCCGGCTCCGCCTTCTTCTCCTCGGCGGGCTTGGCTTCGGGCTCGGGCTCGATCTCGTCATCAAGCCGGTCGGGCTCCCCTGCGGGGGCGGGCGGAGCGGGCTTCTCCTGGAGCTTAGCCCTGGCCTGCTCGGCCGGGCTGGGCCCCTTGTCCTCCGGTGGCTGGCCGCCCAGCTTGCGCTCGAGCGCGGCGCCGCCGTGGGGCATCAGGTCGTCCGGGATCTCCTTGTCGAGTTCGGCCTTCTTGGGCATCCCGGCCGCGGGGATGGGTGCGGGCAGGGCCTTGACGCCAGGCTGGAAGGTCATCAGGCTGTCCGTCGTCCCATCGTACCTGATTTCCAGATGGAAGATCGTGACCGGCTTCCCCTCGACCTGGCATTTCTTTGGAACGAGCAGGAGCTTCAGGGGGAGCATGCTGATTCGCCGGTAGGGCGGCTCGTCGCCCCTCATCGAGTGGATGTAGCTGTTGACGGAGACCATCCCATTCCAGGAGGTCGTGCTAATCTCGTAGCACCCAAACCGTGGGACCTTGGGAAGCATGAAAAGGAAGCGTCCGATTCCTTTGCAGAATTTGTTCCCGGCAAAGGAGCATCGGTCGCCCAGGCATGGCATCTCGAACATCTCTCCGACCTTGACATCGTCGATACCCTCCTCCTTAAGGAACGCCTCCCCCTCGGGATCGAGAATCGTTCCCTTCGCTATCTTCGGGTTCGTCCCGTCGGCCTTGCCGACACGCACCCTGAGCGCCGTGACCATGTCGTAGCACGCGCAGAAAAGTCCCGATGTGCGGTACGCCTTGCGACCTTGCGGGAAGAAGACGTCCGGGTTCTCGACGGGGAGCATGATATCCAGCTCCTTGCAACAAGGAACCCCGTCCTTGTCCACCATGTCGTAGACCTCGGCCACCCAGGGCACGTCCTTGAAATTGAAATGGTCCAGCTTCGACGGGTACTCCTTCCCGGCCGCGTTCTTCTTCTTCTCACCCAGCCTGATCTTCCCCAACCTCGGTAGACGCCTCACGTCGCTGATTCCCTTAATCATGACTTGCCTCCATTAGATAGAGTAGCGCTGGCAGGAATCGAACCTGCGACTCCCCTTGGCGGGGGCGTGAGACCAATTGCTTGCCAGCAACCAGGATTCACTCACCCGAGTCCTCACCGCAGCGCTCATGTAGCGAATAGTACCACGCAGTCACATCCATGTCAAGTGAAATCTTTTTTCTCGTCGGTAGGAAAGCCCCGGCCACGCGGGAGCTATTCGCGCGGCCGGGGGAGCAACTGCCTACTATCTGATGTCTTTGGCTGCCTGGACTGCGCCGGTCGGGCCGATGGTTCGCTTCCTGTCCTTGTCCCAGAACCCGATGCCCTCGAGCCCGGAGGAGATGCCGTACCATCCGGCCATCACCATGAGCGCATCCGGGTTGGTGGCAATCCCGCGGGCGAGCTCGACGACGCAGGGCATCCCCTCACAGGCCACGACGGCTATGATGATGTTGGACGCGCCGGCCAGCACGGAGGCGGCGCCGGCCAGGACCTTGCCCGTCGCGCCGAGGATGGTCTTTTTCCCGTCGATGGCTTTCCAAAGCCAGCCCCCGCCAGATACCCTGATGGCGAACGCGATGAGCTTGTTCATGGTCAGAACCTCACGCCGACCATCAGGCCGGCCGAGTCGAGGAACCCCTGGAACGAGCTGAAGGTCTCGACGAACCGGTCCTTGTCGGGGTAGATCATGAGCATGGGCCCGATGTCGATGGCCGGGAGCACCGTCCTCTCGACGTGCGCCCTGGCCCAGTCGAAGTCCCAGAACGCCCCGGAGATGGCCACGACGTTGACCGCACCGGCCAGATAGACATCCCCGCCCCTGATGTTCTCGGCCCACTCACCACCGATGCCGACGCTGGCGTACCTGAGCTTGGGATTCTTGTTCGCGTGGAACTTCCAGGTCGCCCAATAGAGCGAGGCCGACGGGGACTTGTTGAGTTTGAAGATGCCGACCGGATGCATCTCCTTGATCTTGTCCGCGGCGAGCTGGCTGAACTGCTCGATGTAGGATTGCTTCGCCTCTTGCGACCAGACCGCTTGCGCGCTCACGAATAGCAGGACGAATAGGATCTTCTTCACTCGGATGCCTCCTTAGGTCTTTCTACCTTCTCGACGACGTTGACTTCCGCTTCGCCCTTCTTCCAGAGGAAAGATTGATCCTCACGCCCAGCTTCCGATACCGGGCCAATACGGCCTCGCCGCTTGCCTCCGGGCCCACGCTTCCGATTACGGCGTTTAGCCATCGGGTCATCCCCTATAATTCCAGTATGACGGCTCGCCCTTCTTTGCCGAGAATGCCATGGACATCTTCATGATACCACAATCCTTGCCCACATTGGCAACCCAGGGCACCTTCTTCCCGAAGGTCCCGCTCATGACGAGCGCGGCCGGCCAGATAACCGCCACGTGTCCGTGCCCCAGTCCCTTCCTCGCGGCGATGGCAAGCCCACCCGTCATGGCATGCGCCGCGGCCTGGCTGGCCTTAACCTCGCTCCAACCCTCGAGCTCATCCTTGAGCATGCCGACGATATCGTTGGCCAGCTTGCCCTGGAAGCAGAAGATCCCGAACGCCTGGCATATCCTGTTCACGGCCAGGTTGCATTTAGTTTCCTTGCCTGGCCTTCCGTCCATGTCGCTGGGCTTCATGTCCGGGTCGTTGACGAGGTCGAGCAGTATATCCCTGAGGGTATCCAGGTTGGGACTCATGCCGAATGCACCCGAGCGGCGAGCGACTTGACCTCATCAGACATGGACTTGAGACCGTCCTCGACCTTCCGGCTCATGCCCTCCATGCGCCTGTCGAAATTGGCCTCCATCTTCTCCAGGGCAGATTCGATCTTGCCCAGGCTCTCCCTAAAGTCGTCCTTCTGCTGATGCAGGAGAGCTAACTCCACGGTGTGCCTAGCAAATTCTTTCTCCAGGGCGCGCAGGTCCTTCTCAACACGCTCCAGGTTTCTGATCTTTATGTGGAGCAAGGCCGCCCAGCCGCCACCGAACAGGACTACCAGGCCGGCCACCATGGCCACGATGCGTAGGTATTCCAGGCTCATCACCGTACCTCCGTTGCTTCTACCGTGCATCCGTACGTGCAATTCAGTGAGGCATGCGGCGAATTGACTATCGTTGTTGCTAGATAGAATGAATGAGTTCCCGCGGGCGGGGCAGTCAGAAGTCGGAAGTGTCTTGATACCGGTGCAATTAGGTAATAGTTGGAGTCCCGGTTGTCCAGGAATGCCTTGGGGAAACTGGGTATCTCGGCACCATCCATGCACATCGTGACCAGAACCGTGGACCACGTACCTATGTAATAACCATACAGGTGCCCCTGGAAATCAACTTCGACCTTGCCGCCATTCGTTACAATGGTTACGCTTGAATTTGGAACGCCAGTGTCACACCCGATGGTGGTTGTTGCGCTATTGGTGAAAACAACATTGGATGACGGCGCGAGGGAATACGTGTTGGCGGCCGTGGCTGCGGTCACGGCATCACTATTCGTCCTCACCAGGTCGTAGAGGAAGTCCATGTTCCGCACGGTCGGGGCGTCGTCCATGGCCTCGGGGAACACGTCGGACGCGCGGGACACGCCGGGCATGAGGAGGAGCAGGGCGAAAAGTACGCATCTCATGTCAGGCCCTCCGCGAGCGCTAGGGCCTGCTCGGCCGCCAAGGCCGCGCCGTCGAAATCGGCAGCGGCGATTGACTCCCGGTATTTGTCGTTCATCGGCCGTACCTTCCGCAGGGCGTCCTCAAGCAGGATGCGCCTGTCGGCCTCGTCGGCCGTTGGCACCTTGATCCCCCGCAATCCGAGGAGTTCGTCGAGGAATGGGACTGGGAGCTGTCCCCTCCTCATTGAATCGAAAGCGAGTCTCTGTATGGCGTTCATCGGGATCCGGGCACCTGCGGGGATTTCGGGCGTTGCGGGCTTTTCGGGCGTTGCGGATGACCGCCCTCCCCAACGCCTTCCGGCTTATCCTTCTTATACCGTAGGGAATACCGGATCATCTGCTGGGCGAACCCGACGCCCCCGATTCCCGGAACCATGGCGGCCAGGTTTAAGACCGCTTTGCTCAGATTGCGGGCTGCCTTCACCGGCTTGCGCTCGTAGGCGGCGACACCTGCCTGATGTGTCCCTGTCGCTATATCCTTGAGCATTTCAAGCAGGCCGAATGGGCTATCGCCGTAGACTAATGCGCTCTGGAGCGCAGACCCGATGAGCGGCGGAACGCTCAGCAGCTCAGACAGGAACGATTCCTCCCACGAACGACGGTCCTCCTCCCATTTGTCGTATTCGTCCTTGCTCATGGCGCCCGCCATGGCGAGTGCGGCGACATAGGCCCCTGTCGATCCGTATCTAATTCCGGTCTCATAGGCCATGCTCAGACCAATCCAGAATAGGCCCTGGAGCGCCTCCTTGTTTTTCCCCTGTGTGCCGATGGACCTACCGTACATCTCGATCTGCGCCCAGCGCGTCATGTTGAAATTCTTGAGGAATGTAATCATCTTCGCAATGGTCATGTGACCAATGGCCTTAGCCCTCGTCCTGAGAAGCGGCATGTCGATAGGGTGGGGGGATGCTTGGGTCTGGACAACGACATCATCGGCGAATACTATGGCCTGCGGGTCGGGGTTCACCCAGTCCATTTCGATGCCGCGCTGCCTGTGCCATAGGTCGAGAGCACCCATGGCGGCGGCACACCTAGAATCATAGTCCCCACGAATCAGCAGCCATAGGGATGTCTCATTCCACTGGGCAAGAGCATTGCCGACCATGTGCCGCTGGAGCAGGGGCTCACTTCCGCCAGAAAGCTTAGAAGCGTATACCTTTGGGAGATGTTCGCGGATCAGGTTCTCGGCGTCGGTGTTCCGGGTGGTCCATAGCCTCATGCCGCGAGCCACGGCCGATGGTCCGATCTTGGCGGCGGCCATCCCAAGGGCTGATGTCTGAACGGCATACTGATGGGGCCGGTGCCCAAGCAACGAGATAGCCACGTGTCTGAGCATGTTGTCTATCGAGACCCACCGCGGCATTGGAGCAACCCCGCCCGTGCGGGCCATAACGTCCAACCCCTCGAGCACGGCCAGGTAGCCGGCGTCACCAAGCGCTTCCTCGCCGACGGCATTGATGATGTCCACGGAAAGCCGTACCTCGGGCCCGACGTACATCGCCCATAGTTCGGCAAGGGCGCTGCGCTCGAAGACCCTGAGAGCGTTCATGTCTACCGTTTGCTTTGCGTTGGGGATGCGCTCAATGGTGAAGGTCAGGTCGGGATTTTTGCGTAGGATACGCCCATTCCTCTCGCGGCCGACCTGCTCATGGGCCAGCCCACCCTCCTCGGCGTCCGTCTTGAACGGCCAATACTTCGGCAACTTGTCGATCTCGATGTTGTACTCCTCGGCCAATATCTTGGCGAGTGCCGCGAACCGCTGTCCATCATTGAACCACTCACGCATCCAGAGCCAGGGTGCGAGCTTCGCGTCGCCTATCTGGGGTTCGTCGATCTGGGAATCAGTGTAGCCCCTCTGTTTGAGCTTGTCGCGCCCGCCCGCCTGCTCGCGGATAAAAATGGCCGAGAGCTGATTGACCTGATGCTCGGCAAGCGGGGACTGCTTCCATGTCGCGTGCATCCTTTCCTTGATGGCGTTGTAGGTGCGCGTAACAACCGCGTATTTGGCGTTCACCCTATCGTAGATGATGCGCTTGAGCGGTCCGTCGTCGCGGTCGCCGTCGAGCTTGCGAAGGACCATGCGCCACGGGTCCCTAGCTATGCCAAGGTTCTGAAGCCAATCCATAAGGTGGAACCAACCCGGCCGCCAGGAGTCGTACCATTCCCGCAGGCGTAGGGCCGGTGGGACCTTATCGCGTCCGGCCAGTTTGGATGGGCTGTTGTTGGGTTTGACCCCGGCACGAATCTCGGCTGCGGCATCGTCGATCAGTGCCTGCCGACCTGCCTCACGATTTATCTTATCCTCTATCCCGGCGTTCAGGATGGTCTTTACATCCCTGAGGATAGCCTCCAGCTCCCCGGTGGAAGCCAATCCAAGCGGCGCTCTATCGAGCTTGGCCAGATTATCCAGTAGCGCCCTGGCTGTGGCCACGTCCTTCCCGACCGCCGCGGAATGCTCAAGGAACATGCGCTCGGCCTGGAATTTCTCGATCGTGTCCGGCTTCCAGTTTTCAAGGCGCCAGTCCTTCATCCTCTCCCTGAGCATCTTCTTGAACTCTACGGGGAAATTCTTTGTTTCAAGGATGCGCTCGGCCAGGTTCTTGATCTCCTCAAAGACATCCCTGTGGTGGACCTCGGCTACGATCTGGTCGATCTTCCTGAACGCGGCATAGAGGTCGCCCATGGTCCGGGCGTTGGCCGCCCTGGAAAGCAAATCGCCCCGGCTTTTCCGCGGCAACAGCGCCCTTGCGTATTCGACGATCTTCTTGCGAATGGCTATCTGCCAATCCTCGCGGATCCTGCCGCCCTCAAGAATGTGCTGAATGGCCTGCTTTGATTGCCGTTGCTCCTCGACCCGCTTGTGGATCTCGTCGTTGATCTGACCGCGCATCTCGATCCGGACGGCGCGGGCCGCTGCGCGGGCGCCGAGAGCCTGGTTCTTGAACTTCTGATAGAGCGCCTGGACCACGGAGAGGCCCGATGGCGGCGATGGGACCTGTACCCTGGTTGACTCCTTGACCCGCTTGGCCGCCACGCGGGCTACCGTCTTTATTCTCGCCTTCACCCCGCGTACCTTGGCCTCTAATGCCGCTATCTTCTCCTTCGAGGCCCCGCCCTCAATGGCCTTGATTATTTTTTTCCCCAGCGAATCTATCTCCATTTCCATCTCAGCGACGGTGGGCGGAAGTTTTTCAATCCGCACCAGCTTGGCCACGGCCTCGATAGGGATGATGGCAGGGGTCAGCGCGAGGTCGTCGAGCTCGACCATGACGAACCCGTCCTTCAGGTCGGTGCCCGTGACCTCGAACCCGGTGCCCTTCTTGATGGCCGGTGTGAACGGAGGATTCTTCTTGACGCCCCTGATCGTCACGCCCTTCTTGCCTACATCTAGCCCGGCCTGGCGAAGGGTGGCCTCGGACTCCTCGGGCATGAGCGGGATGTCCCGCTTGCGAGCCGTGGTGGCGTATGGCGCGGCGGCTGGCTCGGATACCCTGCCAGCCTTGGGTTCGATCCTGGATTCGTCTCTGAGTTTATCCCAGAAATCGTTCATCGTCGCGCCTTCAGGGAGGATTCCTTCGGCTATCGCCGCAAGACGGTGTAGGTCGGGTTCCTGCCCATCCTTCTTAACCAGGTCACGCTGGATCCCCTCAGGTATCTCCACAGGGAATTCCTTCAAATGCCTAGCGCGTACCCCGACGGCTTTGACCAACTTAGTGAGGGGTTTCTTGGTTCCCTTCGGCGCGCCCTCCCTGGCCTGGGCCTCCAGGAAGGCCCGCCGGTTCTCCTCGAGATTGCTCAGCAGGCGGCCGACGTTGTCGTTGGAGGCGTTGGGGAACCGCCGCCTTACCTCCTCCTCAGTCCACGGATCGCGCTCGAGTTCTGCTTGGGCCAGGGCCGCGGCGCGGTCCTCGGGGGTGAGCGGGGTGGCCAATGCCTCGTCAATCCTGTCCTGCACCGGGCCAGGGAACGAGATATCGACGTCGCCCTCTGGCTCTTGGGCGTCCGAGATTGGCTCAGGAGCGGCCTCAGCACCCTCCGGGGCCGCCTTGGGAGTTACGGCCTCACCTGGGGCAACCTCCGGGGCTGGTGGAGCATCTATGGGTGCCTCCTGCTCAACCATGACGGCTATGGCGAATATTGGGTCCACAATCCCGGTATCGGCCATGACCTCCTGGGCCTCAACCGGGATCTCAGGCTCGGCCCCAGGGCCCGGTTGGGCCAGGGCCTCCGGGGGCATCTCCATGGTCCTTTGGACGCCTTCCGCCTCGGCTGGGGCCATTGCCGGGGCTTCCGGGGCCACGGTAGCGGCCTCAGCCTCGGGCGGAGGCATGGGGACCTCGGGCTCCGGGCCAGCCGCGCCCTCAGCCAGGAGGTTGCCGACGGCGTCCCCGGCCTTCTTGACGGCGACTTCCCGCGGGAGGCCGCTGTCCTCCATGACCTTGGCCAGGCCGTCTACTACGGCACCCATGCCTGTCCCAGCAATGGCACCGATAGCGAATTCGCTCAGGCTGGCCCTGGGTGGCGGGCCAAGCCCTGCCTCGTGGAGGACCTTCTGCTCGTCGTACCCCTCCCACATCTCCTGACCGCCCTCGGTCAGGCCGGTCGCGGCCATTCGCGTGATTAGGCCCCTGATCCACGGATTGAGCAAGCCGGCCCCACTGGTGGTCGCCGTCAAGAGAGCATTACGCCTCGTCACCCTGGCGGCGACCTCGACGGCCTGCGCCTTGGCCTCTGCCGGGCTTGCCCCCTTGGCCTTGGCCGCCTCCTCAGCTGTCTTGAATGACAGGCCGCCCATAAAGAGGGCATTGCCCATCGCACTCGCGGCGTTTGCTCCGATGGCAGCGGATATAACGGGATAGAACTTTGCCGCGGAAGCAATCTTGTAAGTCAGTGCGCCGCCGGCTGTCCCGGGAATCACGAATGGGAGCATGGTCCCGACGACCTGCGGGAGATTCGCGGCCAGCCACCTGGTATCGAAAATCAACTCAGGCGCGTCGCGGAGGTCCTGCGTGAGGTATGCCGGCGGGGACCATTCCTCGTTGCGCTTACGCCAGAAATCGTACACCGTCCTCCCGAGATTGCCCTCCTCTGCCCCAGGGGTTTCCGGCAGACCCAATGCCGCCTGGGTCTCATTCCATAATTTGCGCTGTTCATCGGCAGCCATCTCGAGGCGGGCCCCGATGGCCATGCCAGATGTGGCAGCCCCCCTGCCGGCGCTCTTGACGGCAAGCTCGGCATGGCTCGGGAGAATGTCGGGCTTTGGGATTCTCGGGACTGGGGGGTGGGGCGTCCTGGGCTGCGCAATGGGGCTTGTCCCGATGCCGACCTGGAACTGAGGGGCCGGAATAGGCGCGGCCGGCTCGCCTACCGCCTCCGGGAACTTGTCGAATCCCTCGAACGGATCGGCCTCCGGGAATTTATCAAAGCCTTCGAACGGATCATTATTGGCCAATGACCGTCGCCCCCCTCGCCCTCACCATGTTCCTGTTATGCAGGTTGTCCGGCACGAGTTGCGTTGTCCCATCCTTGAGCCTGACCCTCATGGCCCCGCGGGGGATTGGGGAGGTCGGGGCCCCAGACGCCGTAGGCGCCTCTGGGGCGCCCTGTCGGCCAGGGAAGACTCTCTTGGATAGGGATGCCGCAAGCCCAGCAATCCCACCGAGTGAAGCCTGGGCTTCAGGGGCCGTAGCCTGGGGCTGACCAGCCGTAGGGGCCTGAGTCGCCGCGGCCGTACCAGCACCGGCACCGGCACCGGCACCGGATAGAACCTGCGCGTTGTGCTTCAGCCTTGATAGTGTCGCCTTCGTCCTCTCGTACTCGGCCTGGTCCTCCTTGGACAATGGCTTGTCCGGACCAATCATCGACCGCCCAGCTTCTATCTTCGCCTCGTATTTGGCAAGGTCTCCCTGGAGCCATGCTATGACTTCTCCGACTGCCTGCTGGCGCTCTGGCTTCGGCCCAGCCTTCAGGTCAGCCTCGGCCTTCTCTGCCTCCGCCCTTATCTTCCTAAGCGTCGGTCCCTCGCGCTTGGCCAACCGTTCGGCCGCGGCCTGCTCGCGCTCCCCAGCCCGCTCGGACCGCCGCTCGGCCCGCTCCTTGAAGCCAAGCTCGACGTCCTCCTTGGCACCCTTAGTGGCCCGCTCCTCCTCGGCAATCACATCCTGCCTGCTCTGCCGCCGGGCCTGCCGAATCTGCCTGCCGGTCTCAAACCCCCGAGTGAACGCCCCGCCAAGATCCCATGCCATTCCGCTACCCCCCGCCCCAGATCATTGCAGCCAGTTCTCGTTCTTATACTGCTGGTCGGATAGGTAGCCGCCCAGCTTCTTCCCAGCCGCACCACCGGCCGCAGCTCCCATCGGCCCACCGAAATACGCACCGGCGACTGTCCCGCCGACCTGAAGCGGTAGTTGCCACATGGCCGATTGCTGCTCGCGCCTGTTCGCCGTGCTCGCCTGGTCGCCCTCCCAGTCCTGCCGCATCCTGGCAAGCTGGAGCGAGAGCTGCTGTTGGCGATTGAAGCCCTTCTCGGACTCCTCGCTCTGCCAGGCCATGCCCTCCTTGCCGAGGCGCTCCTCACGGTTGAGCCCCGCCACCCGGTATGCCAGGTCGGCATCGAGGTCGGAGAGCTCCCGGCCAGTGGACGAGCGCGCGGCGCCCTTGAGCACGGCCTCGTACGGGTCGCCCTCACGCCCGCGGGCGAGCGACTCCTCACTGGCCTGGCCGACCTGCCGAGCGCCCCGCTGCTCTATCCGGCCGGCCAGGCGCTTGTAGAAATCTTCAGTCACTTCTGGCGTAAATTCCTGCATTTTCTTAGTCCCCCGTCTTAGGCTTGGCTTCCCCGTAAATCGAGTAGGCATTGATGACCGCGGAGTGGTCGAGCTGCTCCCCGGAAATCTTGAACCGCATATACTTGCCGAGCCCGTAATAGCTGTCGAACGGGACGCGCTTGTTCACCGACGTACCCCAGGCCCCGAGGTCGAGCTCGCCTTCCTCGTACGTCCCGGACTTGTTGGTAGAGAACCCGACCGTGACCAGCGTACCCGTGCTGAAATTCGCATCAAGCCAGAACTCCTTGAAGACCTTCTCGCCTACGGCCCAGTCCTGACCGTTGGGCGCAAACATGAAATCCTTCGTCACCCAATGCCAGGCGATCGGATCCCCATCATAATTATACACGCCTTCCTGCATCAATTTCCACACCTTTCCGCTGAGCGCATCCCCAGCGTAGAGCGTCCCGTCGAAGGTGTCGAGCGATGAGATGGCCGGCCCGACAAGCGTGGTCCATTTGCCGTTGCGCTGGTAGACCAGGCACTTGTCGTTGGAGACCGAGTCCTCGGAGAAGGCCCCGCACAGGAAGTACCTGCGGCCATAGCTCGCGCTCGTAGCCGGGAAAACCGAGCCCTCGGACCAGTTCCAAACGACCCGGTCGGTCCTGGCGGCTTGGCTCCCGCTGTCGATGTTGAACAGCTCGCGCCACTGGATGTAGGCACCTGTCGAGCAGGTAACGGTCGCGTTGGCCGGCTGGGCCACCCAGGCTGGCGCGGCGGCTTCGGCCAAGAATATGGAGTTCGAGCTCCTGACCCAGTACGATTGGGGTTGCCCTCCGCCGTCGGTGTCCGCCACCGAGAACGTCCCCCACGTTGTGACCTCAGTCCCGGCGTAGGCAACTTCGGAATAGTAATATGCAGTCGTTGCGGCGACAAGGGACACGTTCGCCGCGGCCGGGCTGAAGGAGGATATCGTCGTCGAGAATGAGGAACTGTATTGCCAAAACCGGGATTGCTCGACAATCCTGGCTCCGTTGTTGATATCGGCCCACGCGGACCACCCTCCGTAGGCCGATGTCGCCGACCTGATCTGGAAATCAAGATCCGTCCCGAATGGGATGGAGCTCGACACCGTGAACGGCCCCCCTATCGGAGTCGAGAGTCCGGTGTCGAAGATGGCGGAGACGTAAGTGCCTGTATCGAGGTAGAAGGGTTCTGGGAAATCTATTCTCATTCCATACACGGTATCGCCTGATCCAGCGTAACAACCTCCTGTAGCAGGACAATCAGTAATGAATGGAATCTTATTCACTTTCGGGAAAGCGACACTAGTCATCGATGAGCTGCGTCCTTGATATGTATCTAACTGGGTTATACGTAGTTGAAAATTCGCCGCAGTCTGAGTGCTTGTATCAAATGATGCTGTTTGACAAGTCTGCTTACATGCAGAATTCATCATATATAAAGTAGTACCGTTGGATGCATCTAATACAGCTATATTGATGGTTGTGTCGGCGCCGGCCGAATGGCATATTACTGCATATGCCCCGAGCCCTGACCATCCGGATTCACATCGAGGAGTGGGATCAGTCCATTGTCTAGAACGCCATTGGAAAGACCCGCCTCCTGGGTAAGAATTGAACACACTCCAGTTCAGTGTATTCTCATCCAGCTCGGTTTCTTCTTCATAAGCCTCGAATCCGCTGTTCTCGAATACGACTCCCAAAGTCAGCTCCCCCGTGGTTCGCGTGCTGGTACGGAACATTGTCCCGGCCGCGAAGTCCATGCTTGACGTATCGACCCCGGTCCACGATGACGGAACGACGGACCCCGGGAAAAGGGTGGCGCTCGTCGTCGCGCCCGGACCCGCCGCATCGAACACCCCGAAGGAGAACTGCGCGGCCGAATCCACCGTCCACGAATCGAGGTTCCGCTGCCCCTGGCGCATGGCAAGCGCCACGTCGTCGATCTCCTCAGTGAGGAGCTGCGGCGGCCCCTTACCCGGCCAGCCGTAGACCCCGTTCTTGGCCAGCCACATGAGCACGCCTTCGTGCATCTGGACGGACCGATCATCAGCGCAACCGACCGTCGGGCTCAGGACCTCCTTGCGCCAGGTGATGTTGGTATTGCCCTTGATGATGTGGCTGCTGTTGTCCTTGCCGACGTACATCCCGAACGGGGTCAGCTTCATGCACTGGATGTCGTCGCCATCGTCCTTCTGGAAGTCGAAGGCGTCGGGGGCGTCGGCATTGACATCCTCACCGTCAGCCTGGAGGGTCCAGAAGGCGGCGCCGGCGTAGCTCGAGACACGCACCCTGGACCCGGACTCAAGCGGGATGTTGCCGCACCAGATGCGTTCCTTAGAGAACTCGACCAGGCTGCAAGCCGGGGACCCAGCCAGGGTGGAGGAGCTTGTCGCCGTGACCTCGATGATCGGGCTCAAGCCCCCGTCGGCGATGTAGAACCGCCCAAAGGCCGGGACCATGTCGATGCTGGACGTCGAATTGACGGTGGCGATGACGACCATCTCGGTCCCGAAGTCGGTCCGGTAGACGCTGGTGGTCGAGTGGATGAGCAGGTACCTGTCGTTTGAGGTCTCGCCGTAATGGCCCAGGGTCGAGACCACGCCGGAGGGCAGCTCGGTCGAGCGCGTGATGCCAGGGAAGACCTCCAACCTGAACCTGTCCGTCAGGACGTTCTGCATGTCCTGGGCGTCAACGTCGGGGATCCTGGCCGAATCAGCGTTGGTGTGCAGGCCGCCCCAGTTCTGAACGGTGAAGCCTACCTCACCCGTGCGATTCTGGGCGGAAGCCGGGATGGCCAGCAGGACGAGTAGTGCGAGCCGGAGCATCAGGCAACTCCTGTCCCGCTACCGCGACGCCTCCTGACAAAGCGGATGTAGTCCGGCGGGGGGGCCTTGGGCTCGAGGTCGGCTTGCGAGTCCTCCTCGCCCTTGAGGGCGACGAGGTCGCGTTGCGCCACCTGGAGCTCAGGATAGGACCTGTTATCGTTGGCCATCCGGTACGCGTCCGATCGCAGGAACTTGCAGATGATGTCCTGCATCTCCTCGGGGAAGTAGGCGATCTCGGTCGCCCAGTCGGCCGTGGTCAGCTTGACGAACCGCTTCTTCGACCAGCCGATGACAGTCGAGGACGTGGATGGCGGATCGAAGAACCTGACCTTGAGGTTCATCGAGGCGTCCCGCCCGAGATGGATGTAGCCCCTGAGCGAGCCCGTGGTAGCGGGATCAGGGTACTTCAACCACTGTAGGTACTGCCGCCGGGAGTACCTGGGCAGGTAGCCGCTCTGGCCGCTCACCTGCATCTCGTAGAGCTCGCCGGTCGTGGCCGGGAAGGTCTTCTCGTAATCGGTGGAGGAGACCGTGAGGCTCACCGGGTCGAGTTGCCACTCCCAGTCATGGAAGCGCCAGATCTCGAATAGCCTGAGGCTCAGGCGGGTCAGCAGGGAGAGCGCGGCCTTATCGGTGTAGTTCCCGACGGTGCCGATGCGGGCGTCTTCCTTGACGAGATCGACTACATCTGCCGGTGTCAAGTCACCCTCCACCGGCACCGTCGGAACGACGGCGCCGCGACTTTAGAATGCCTTCTTTCCGGCCGGACCCTTCGCGGGCTCAGGCTCGGCAGATTCCTTCGACTTCGGCGCGGGTAGGGCTGGGCCGCTCCTGGGAGCTTCGGTCGTGGGGGCCACGCGCTTGACCGCGGGCTTCATAACGACCTTGTCGCCCTTGTCCTCGACGAGCTTGTCGCGCACGGAGGCGACGGCTGCGAGCTCCTCGTCCGAGCAGACCTCCTGGTAGTGCTCGTCCGCCTTGTCACGCTCTTGCAGGAGCACGATGAGCGCGGCGTCCTTCTTCTTGTCCAGCTTGATCTCCCCGCCGAACGGGCCGGGATGGAAATTGGCGAACTCGGGCCGCTCGGGCCGGCCGTTGGCCATGAAGCCATGCCCACCGACCTGGACCTGGAGCCCCGGGTACCTTACGCTGACGAACAGCGCCACCTTATCGAAATCGACGTAGCCCTTGCCTTCTTTCTCGTCCATTTATGCACCTCTCGTTCCTTCAAGATAACGAATCGCAGATGTCATGAGTTCCACGTCGTCCCTGAACTGCCCAAGCCCCCAGTTGCACATGTTGCATAGGAGGCCACGAATCCTTCCAGTCGAGTGATCGTGGTCTACGCAGAATCTCCCGTTCTGCCCACCCGGGTCGGTCGTGCCGCAAATCGCACACCCCCCGCCTTGGACCGAAAGTATCTCGTCGTACTGCCCGACTGTCATCCCATGCCTGTACAGGGTTCGGCGTACCCTGTTTTCTTCCCCGTATCTTTTTGATTCGAGTGAGGAGCATGACTTGCACATTGTCATGATCCCGCTATGCCTCCGATTTGCTTTGTAGAATTCCGATTTATGCTTACGCGTTCCGCACCTATTGCAATTCCTGAAACCGTTTTCGTCAAGGGCCGGCTTTCCCGGCCAAGTCATGCCCTTATATACCCACGGTCTCTTCATCTCCCTGATGGTAGGGATTCCCCTTGACCTCCTCAGCGCATCCATCCTGGCGGACGCATCGGCATTAGTGCATGACTTGCACGGTACCCGATGCTTCCTGAAATCGGACTTTGGCTTAGTCTCGCCACACCGTGGACATGTGGAATAGGGGACGGAGACAGTTTCCGCAATGCCTGTCTCCGTCCCCTCATCTGCCACTAGTCGAATCCTACTTCTCGTACCAAAGACATTCGGCGAAGTTCGAAGCTGCCTGGACGCCCGTGATCTGCCCGAGCCCGACGCCGATAACGACGTGCTCGTCCTTGCCGAACTCGAGGAACCCGCTGTCATCGAGGACGTCGATCGGGATCTGCTTGTCGGTATCGTCAGCCGTGACGGCCCGCCAGACCTCGGTCGTGTCGTTGCGCGTGACGCCATCGGACGAGCCCTCGTACTTGCGCAGCTTGCCGTAGACCCTGACCGTGTCGGCGATGTTCGCGTTGACGGTGCAGGTTTTGAGCATGACCCTCCGGCCCGAGTTCGGGGTGATGCCGACTCTGATGTCGTAGACGCCCGTGTTCCCGGTCGGGGTCGTGGCCTCGCTCTCGTCGCTGAACTTGAAGTTCGCGCCGCCGCTGGCCTTGAGGTTGTTGGTCCCCGTGGTAGCGGTCTGGTCCCTGAGCCTGATGGTACCGTCGTCACGCTTGGCGCCCAGGAGCGAGCAGTTGTAGTCGTCAAGCGCGTCGATGACGTCGCACAACTCGCCCATGGTGTCGTAGGCCGCGGAGAACAGCGTGTAGCTGCTCGCGGAGGCTCCGAAGTTGCTGGAGTCCGCGGTCCCGGCCGGAGCGTAGGCCGTGATGACGGTGGTCGTGATGGTGACGACGCACTCGGTCGAGCTCCCGACGTAGGTCAGGTTGAGAGCCAGCGAATCCACGCTGGCGACCCGGTACCCGACCCTGAGCTTGGCCGCTTCGGCCGTCTCCATGTCCCTGAGGCTTTCGGCCTGCGCCATCCTGGGCGCGACCGAAGTCAGAACTGCGAACGTCAGGGCCACCCCGAGGAGGGTTGCCCAGCCCTGCTTGATTTTGCTGGTCATTTCTCTATCTTTCTCCCCCCGGGCGCTATCCGGTTATGCCGGTCATCTTGCCGTGGGTTTCTTCCAGACCGACCTGGAGCCCCATCTCGGTCAAGTACTCGTCCTTCCGGCTGTCCTTGTCGTTCGCTTGGATGTTCTGCTTGCGAACGCTGATCCGGCCTTCCATGTGCCGGATGCGGATGTTGGAGATGTCCACGCCGATCGAGGTACCGGCCAGACCATCGAAGTCGGTCAGGTCGTCGTTCTCGAACAGCTTGTGGTTCGCCAGCATGGCCACGCCGAAGGGCGAGATATACTGGTTGATGGACATTCCGTATTTCTTCATCATCACGTCGGACACCTGGAGCCTGTCCTTGGCGAATCCGCTGATCGCCTGGGTCACGATGGGCGCGTTGAGCAGGATCTTCTCGTTGCCGTACCGGAACAGCCTGCGCAGGAAGGCATCGAAGGCCGGCTCGGTGAGCCCTCCGCCGATGTTGACCACCGTGGTCGAGATCCAGTTCTTGATGCCCCTGGACGCCCGCCTGGGCTCGGTGCTGCTGGTGTCCTCGTAGCGCTGGCCCTCGAGGTTCATCCGCTCGATCTTGGTCAGATGCGTCCAGAGCATCTCGGCCGCTTCGACCTCGAAGTCCATCCCGGCGTACGTCCGGGAGAGCTTCGCGGTGTTGGAGAGCTCGAACGGGTCCCTGATGATGCCGACGTAGTTGTACTTCGGCGCCTTCTGGGTCGAGAGCACATCGCGGGAAGTGTCGCCTTCCTCGCTCGCGCTGCCGATGATCTTGAGCTTGCTGCCGTTGGTCGCCGCGGCCGCGGAGACCTCGCCCCAAGCCCTGGTCGCTGTGACGGTCGTGGTCGAGGGCGTCGCGGTGACGAGGATCTGCTCGCCGGTTTCCATGACGAGGAGGATATCCCCGGCACGGAAATACTTGTAGTTTGTGGCCGTGAAGGTCGCGTCATCGGCGCCGTAGGCGGCCCCGAACACGTCCTGGACGGGAAGGTGTTCCTTCTCGAACCACTCGAACTTCGGGCGCTGGCAGGATTCCTTGCGGAGCTTGCCTCCCAGCACGGTGAGTGGGCCCGCGTTCGGGTCCACCTTGAGGAGCGCAGGGAAGACGTCCCTGTCGTTTGCCGTCTCTGTGCGCTGAGTCGTGCTCAGGCGCATCCCTTGAACCATGGTCGGTGCCATTTGTCAGCCCTCCTTGAGAGTTCCCTACAATATAGAGAAGGAGCGGTTCGATTTCTTGAAACCATCGACGAGCCTGTCGTTGTATGCCTCGTCGCTGTTCGGATCGACCGTTCCCTTCCCTGCCGTTCCGGGCTGTTTTGCGCCGCCGCCGGCTTCGCCCGCCGTGCCTGCCCCCACGGCCGCCGCTTTCGTCTTTGCGATGGCCGCCACCTGCGAGGCGCGAGACCGTTCCCTGGCCTGCGCGTCCCGCTTCAAAGCCCTTCGCCCATACGCCGCCCAGTACGCTACGACGGGAGTCTGCTTGTGGCCCTTGATGCCGGGAGCGTAGTCCGCAATCGACATGACATCGTCGATGAGGTCCACGTAATCCGGGAATAGCAACTCCCCGGATTTCTCATCCTTCATCTCAGGCATGCCGAGCGAGAGGTCCCGAACGTACGTCTCGGTTTCCGCTCGCTCCTTGTCCTCGTTCGCTTTGCGCGTCTCGCGGGACATCTTCGCGTTGGCCAGGAGGTTCTTGCGTTCCTGCTGGCGCTGGAGGTACCTGGTGGCTTTGACGTTCCCCATGGCTTCCAGCTCCTCGTCGGACAGTTCCTTCTCGTTCGGTCCGGCGGCGACGGTGTCCTTGAGCTCTGTGATCTCCGCGCGCATGTCGTTGACCAGCTTCTCGGTCGCGGTGGACTGGTTCTTCAGTTCCGTGGCGAGACGCTTGCCTTCGGCGGACGAGTACCCGTAGCGCGTTTGTAGTTGCGTGTGCGCTTCCTCGAGCTTCTCGGGGGACTCGTACTCACCGGCCCACTTCTTCGGGGTCGCAGTCCCGGTGGTCGCGGCCGCGTCAGCCGCGGTCGCTTCATCTCCGGTCTTTGCTTCGACGACAGCGGCCGCGCCTTCTGCTTCAGCGGCCGCCGCGCCCTCTGTGACTTCCGTCTCCGTGGTTCCGGCCCCAGGCTTTGGTTCAGCCGTAGCGCCGTTCGCAAGGGTGTCTTCCGGCGTGTCGTTTCCTGGCAATGCCGACCCCGCAAAGGGTGCGATATCACCGGACGCCTGCGCCGTCGCCGTCCCTGCTCCCGCCACTCCAGCCTTCTCCTCGCCTGGCATTTTGTTCTCCGTACTACCCGGTGTTCCGGGGACCTCTCTCAAGGGGCTGTTGCCCCGATGCGAAATGATAACCGCTTCGTGGGTGGTCTGTCAAGGCTTTTGTCTCGGCTGCTTGCTAAACTCCCACAGGAAGCGGAGAAATTTGTAGGTAACGTACACCACCGGGCAGAATGCCGCCACCAGTATCGCCACCACGATAAACAGGTCGGCCTAGTTCGCTTGGTAGAGGAATGTCTCTGGTCTCATGGCCTGACGTGGACCTTGTCACATTCCAGATTCGACTTGCCGGTGAGATGGCAAATCTCATGGAAAAGGCAGGTCAGATGCTCCCATGACGCCCAGATGGTCCGGCGCTTCTTGTCGGCACAACAGGCGATCCGGCCGACCGGCTCGCCGCGGTCGGTCAGCCTGGCGCCCCGCTTCTTGCAATGGCGGTCCACCCGGTCCTGCTCGGCGATGATGACCCTGAAGTCCATGCCCTCGTACCTGATGCGCTGGGTGTTGGTGAAGGCGGTCGCCCGGCACCCGGCCATGAGAATCGCGGCCGCGGCCAGCAGGACATAGAATGATGGGTTTTCCATTAGTTGTCGGTGCCGCATCCCTTGGGGGCCGAGTTCACGATGGAGTTCACCAGGGCCACGAAGCCCGAGAGGGTGCCAGAACCGACGCAGACATCCCCGGCAACCGTGCAGTCCGAGCATCGAATCTGGTCCCCGATGGTCGGCGTGATAGCGTCAATCTGCGCCTTGGTGTAGCTGACAAGTTGCAGATACCCCGCCGCCGTGAAGGTGGACTTGGTCGCGCCGGAGCCGAATTGGGCGTCGCCGTTTACTTCCAGTTTCGTCGCGGGGGCCGTGGTGCCGAGGCCGGTCTTTCCACTCATAGTGACGGTTAAACTTCCGCCTCCGATATCAAACAAGCCCTGGGGCGTTCCAGTGGCTATTCCAATTTTGGGTTGGTTAGCCCCTGTTTCTCCAAGGACAATTGAATATGCGCCAGTTGCCCTAGCGTGAGGGCCAATGGCAACACTGGACTGAGATGTGGCCCTGGAATTATAACCCAAAGCCATTGACAGGTTTGCTTCGGCCCTGGCATAAGCACCTAAAGAAATATTCGAGCCGCCTGCGCCGAACGCACCATAGCCGATGTTTACGCCCGACCCACTCGCGGACGCACCAATGAGTATACTTCCGTCTTCCGAGCTGGAGACACCGGTACCTATCGCGATTGCGGAATTGCTATTTGCTCGCGCATTGTACCCAACAGCAACAGCGCCATTTGACCCGTCGGAGACTGCCAGCCTCCCGATGGCAACCCCGGTCGGACCGGGTGCCCTTGCTCCATTGCCGAACGCCACGCTATGAGCTCCCTCTACCGAAGAACCCAGACCAAAATGCTCCGAACTCGCTCCGCCACCCGGCGAGGAGATGCTTCCGTACCCACCCGCGCCGACGGTCAGGCCCATCGTGACTGTGCCAGAGCCGACCACATGGATGGCTGTCGAGGGATTGGTCAGGCCGATGCCGACTAGCCCGTCCACCACGACGAGGGTTGAGGTGCCGACAGAGAAGGCGTCGTCAGTCACAGTCAACGAGGACCGCACCACTACCGAGTTCCCATCCTCCGTGCAGTTGGCCGAGAGGACGGAGCCCGGGGTGGAGCCGTCGGTCTTGAGACAACCGGCAACGGCCATGGACCCAGCGGATGTGACATCCTCAGTCCGCTCGATGGCGTGCGCCGGGGCCGCCGCGAACGCGGCCAGCCCGAGAATCAGAAATAGGTTTCGCATGTTAGAACCTCCAACCTTCGCGGCGCTTCAGATATTTGATGTCCACGTAGACGGTGCATCCGGGCTGG
>Ga0180732_1000286_pt1 | contig 46482 bp, 66 predicted proteins | sample KR11_01MetaG_FD_148674 | JGI IMG/M metagenome (GOLD analysis project Ga0180732, IMG submission 148674) | Groundwater microbial communities from the Olkiluoto Island deep subsurface site, Finland - KR11_0.1 MetaG | ecosystem: Environmental > Aquatic > Deep subsurface > Groundwater | place...
CGGTACGACCCGAAGCAGGGTCCGGTGCTTCCTCCGCCTGAGTCGGTCACCAGGAACGTACCTGTCTCCCCGCTGGCCGCGCTTCAGAAAAGAACGTCTCTGGCTCTGCAGCAGGGAGACACCGAGGGCGCTCAGCGCATTGTCGACGTATCAGACAAGATCCGCGGCACCGAGAACGAGATCAAGTCCAGAGAGTTCTTCGAAGCGGCCTCGCAGGGCCGGGGCGAGCAGTATCTGGCCGCCAACGGCAAAGACCCGGCCATGATGAAGGGTGTGACGCTTACGCCTGACGGGTTTATCACCGACGCAGGTGAGCAGGGCAAGATCATCACGACCTTCGGACGCGACGGAATCAACGTCAAGCACGTTCAGGGTGGGACTCCTGCAGCGCCGCCCAAGAAGTCCTGGATCGACGTGAACGGGCAGAAGATGCAGCTGGACGAGCGCGGCGAGCCGACCGGCAAGTCTCTCGGATCTGTTCGGGAGACAGGCGGCGGGGGCGGTCACGGCGCGGTTGGAAATTACCCAAGAGTTGCGCAACTCATGGCCGACGGGTGGTATCCGTCCTCTGGACGTGTTACCGAACCACTCCTCAAAATCATGGAAGCTGCTGCGGAAGTGGCGGAGCAGCGCGGCACGCCGTTCGGGCCGGACGAAGCCCGCGCCGCAGAGTTCAATTCGGTGAAGAACCGGGCCACTGGCTCCTCTGGGGGTAGTCGCCTGGTTATCGCCAGAAAGCAGAACATTGAAGCCGCCAACGGGCTGCTGGCAGACCTCGATAAGACGGCCCAGAAGCTCGACTACTCGGACATTAAACTCGCCGGGATGCTGGAGAAATTCAAGAACGGGCAGCTCAACGATCCGGTCTACACCGAGTACATGACCCAGCGGGCCGACGCACTGTTCGTGCTAGCCAACGCCTTGAAGCAGAACGGCGTCACTGACAAGTCCATCGAAGTCGAAGAAGAAGCCTTTACCCCGACGCTTTCCGGGACGGCGTTTAAGGGCTGGCTGAATACGCAGCGGCGCGCACTCAACCGCAGCGCCGCAGAGATGCAAAAAGATTACAAGTTCAACATGGAGCAGCAGCCGGTGTTTGACGCGGGCCAGGGCGGGGCACCGACCGGGGCGCAGCCTGTACCCGGCGTGCAGGACGACCTTCGACCCAAGCCTTCCGCCGCTCCGAAGGGGCAACTGATCAGAAACCCAAAGACTGGGGCGACCGGGTATCTCCAACCTGACGGCTCTATTCTCAGCGAAACCGGCGAGAGGATTCAGTAATGGCCAATATTCCTGAAGGGTGGGAAGTTGTTTCAGACAGTTGGCCGCAAATCCCTGACGGGTGGGAAGTGGTGGGACCTGCACCAATTTCAACCGTCCCCTCGCACGCAACTGCCAGGCCGGGGGTCATGCAGTCCTCGCGCACGCCGGCTGCGCCGGTAGAACCCGCACCTCCTGCCGAGGATACGCTCAACCAGGACTATTTGGCCGGGTTCGGTGGAAGCCTGTACGGCGCAGGCATCGGCGCGGCGCAGCTCGGGGTCGAGGGTCTGAAGGTCCTCACGCCGAAGTCGCTGGAGGGGCCACTGGATCGCGCCTCTGTAAAGCTGCAGACCGAAGAAGCTGAGCGGCGCAGGGTTATGGATGAACTCAAGGCCAAGTACGGAGCCAAGGGTATCACCAACCCCATCTCTCGCGCTGACTTTCTCGGGGAGGTCTACCCCTACGCCGTCGCTGGAGCTGTGAGTGCCGGCAGAGCCGTTGCCAGCCAGCTTCCAGTCAGCTATCTCAAGACAGCAGGCCAAGGGGCGATGATTGGCGGGACGGCTGGGGCGGCGGCGCCCTTGGTTGAAGGCGAGAGTCGTGGGCTGGCTACTGGCGTCGGCGCCCTCGGTGGCGCGGTGCTGACTCCTGCGGTGCGGCTCGGGGCGGAGCTGACTCAGGTTGCCGGGAAAAAGGCCGGAGAAGGTGTCATGTCGTGGGTGGAGCGGCGGGCGCTGCGCAAGGCAGACCCGGAAGTTGGGAATCTGCTGGACGGCCCCGGCAAGATCATCGAGAACAACCTGCGCAAGATTGCCCCCAGAACCTCGGCAGACATCAAGACTCCTGCGGCTCTGGCCAGGGAGATCAAGAACGACAACGCTGCGGTGCAGACGGTGGCCAAGATGCGCGACCAGATCTCATTCACCAGAAACGGTCGAGAGGTCACTGGGAAAACTCCTGAGACTCTGGGGGAAGCACTTGAGGCAACCACGCAGAGCATTGGTAAGACTGCCGGTTGGATTGACCAAATCAGCGAGAACGCAGGTCTTCAAGGTGTGAGGATTCCGGTCAATGAGGTCGCTGGGGAGTTGTCCAAGGTCAGCGTCAAGAGCGGGTATCTGCCCAACCAGGAAGCTCTGGCCAAGAAGTGGCTGGCCCAGCTTGAACCACTGTCGCAGGAAGGCGGTATGTCGGTTCCGGCCTCGATCCGGCTGATGACCAATCTGAACAATGACATCAAGTCCATCTTCACCGGCAAGAACGTCTCCGGGGATTCTCCTGAGCTACTGGGGATGATCGCCGGCAAGTTGCGCGAGTCGCTGAACAAGACTCTCAACGCCACCGAGGGTGGTGCGCAGTTTGGTGAGTTCCGGGCGACTCTGGGCCAGCTCATGAACCTTGAGAAGCGGCTACTGAAGACTGCCGAGAAAGAAGCAAACAAAAACGCCAAGGCCAGCATGTCGATCTTCGATATTATCGCCGCTGAGCAGTTGATCCGCAGCGCAGCAAGAGGGTCGGCAACCGGCTTGATCGAGGCTCCGGCGTCGTGGCTGACCGGCAAAGCAATGAAGATTCTCAACTCACCAGACCGCGCCGTCAGGCAGGTCTTCAGGACTGCTGACTATATGTCCAAGAACAGCCGGATGGCCGCGCCAGTCATCCCCCCGGCAACGCCTCCAACAACGTACTTCGACCCGACCATCGGGGCGAGAGTTCCGATCAAGCCCGGTGGCGGTGGTCTGACTCCGACAGGGACTTCTGCTGGACTGCCCTCGCAGCCCTCGGTTTACTTCGATAAGACCGTAGGGGCTTGGTTGCCCGTCAAGCCCGGTGGCGGTGGTCTGACTCCGACAGGGACTTCTACTGGGGGTGCCCCGACAACGTACTTCGACCCGACCATCGGGGCGAGAACTTCGGTGAAGCCATGAGCGACTTTCTACCGGCCTTTGAGGCGATGATCATTGACGAGGGCGGCTACAAGCTGCACACCGTCAAAGGGGACCGCGGAGGTGCGACCTACGCCGGCATTGCCCGCAACTACCACCGGGGCTGGGCAGGGTGGGCTTTTGTTGACCGGGGCGAGATCCCCCCATCCCAACTGGTGCGCGATTTTTACAAGCGGGAGTTCTGGGATGCGCTGCGCTGTGGCGAGATCAACCAGCAACCGATCGCTTCGAGCCTGTTCAACTTTGCTGTCAACGCAGGGACCAAGACTGCGGCCAAGCTGGCTCAGGTGGTGGTCGGCGTCACGCCTGACGGGGCGATTGGCCCCAAGAGCCTCGAGGCGCTGAACAAGATCCACCCGGAGCGATTCGTTTCGGCGTTCGCCTTGGCCAAGATCAGCCGGTATGCTGCGATCTGCAACCGGGACCCTAGCCAGGTCAAATTTCTCCTTGGCTGGATCAATCGCACTTTGAAGGGGCTGTCATGAACTTACTGTCTATGGGCATCGGCAGCATCGTCGACACGGTGGGCAAGATCGCCGGGGAGTTGATCACCACCGACAAGGAGCGCATCGAACTGGCGCTGGAAGAGAAGCGCATCGACCAGGCGACCGACCTTGCCCAGATGGAGGTTAACAAGGTCGAAGCTGCTCACCCCTCCCTTTTCGTTGCCGGCTGGCGCCCGGCGATTGGTTGGATTGGCGCAACGGCGATGGCCTACCAGTTCGTTCTCTACCCGCTGCTGCTCTGGACTCTCGCCCTGGCAAAAGGTCTTGAGATCGCCCCGGTGTGGGTTGAGCCGCCGCCGATCCTGCCCACGGACGCGCTCTGGGTCATTATCTCCGGGATGCTCGGCATTGCCGGGATGCGCAGCATCGACAAAGCGAAGGGTGTGGTAACGGTCAGCACCAAAAAGACATAAAAAAGCCCGCTTCGCTCAGGAGGGCCGGGCGGCCAGCGAAACGGGCAAGTGACTCGCCCGGTAATTATTTCTTGTCTTAGGCGGCTATCTCCCTCGCTTTGATTCGAGTATTGAAAAAATAGCGACCCACAATATGCCCCCGACCGCACCGACTGGCACCCACATGATATTTAATCCGTTTGCGAACATCCAATCAAAAAGCCAGGTTAAACCTGAGATCAGCCCCCACATTGCAAGGGAGCCGAGTAAAAGAATAAATGTTGCGAGAATTGCCGACCTCATCTTCTACCTCCATTTATCTATTGTCGCCTGAGCCGTTCAAAGTACCCTTCGAGGCTCTTTCCGTGAGCTTGCGAACGTTCTCGGTGGCGACCTCGGACAGACTTAAACCTGCCTGTCGAGCGACCTCGGAAACATACCACAGGACGTCGCCGAGTTCTTTTTTAAGAGCCTGCTGGCGCTCCTCGGTCAGCTCCAGGCCGTCGTCCCGGCACATCTTTTTGACCTTCTCGGCAACCTCCCCTGCTTCTCCAGCCAGTCCGAGCGCCGGGTAGACGATGGGATGGCCCAGGGTCGGGTAGACCGCCGTGTCAGCAGCCATGCCCTGGTAGTCGTCCAGGTCGCTGTAACGCTTCTTTGGAACCTGGTCGTACTCGATCTCCAGCAACAGGTCCAGAAAGTGCGCGGCCTTGGCGATGTCCTCCTTGCCGTTCTTGCCGCGGTGCCGGCAGACGTACTTGATGACCGCCGCTTCGCAGTAGGGTAGCTGGTTCTTCTGGATAAACTCAACCGGCTGGATGACCATGTTCTTGTAATGCTGCCCGCCGACCTGAACGTCGAGAGCCTTCTCAGCCTCTTTCTTTTGGTACGCCGCGAGTTCCTTGACGCTGGCGTTGAACCGTTCCTCGACTTTCTTCCTGTAGGCTTTAGACCTTTCCTCAATCTCTCCAAGCCCCAACAGCTCCGCAATCTCTTCCTCGGCCTCCTGCGCCTCGATCAGATCCTCATGCCGGCGCTTGGCCACCCCCGCCGCAGTCGCCTCGGTCCAGAAGTTTTTGGGGATCTTTGGAATGCCTTTAGCTTTTGCATCGAGATCCGCAGCGTATCGCTGGTCGAAGTCGTATGCTGGGGATTTGCCCCAGTTCTTGCTGTCACACTTACACCCGCTGTCACTCATCGTTTGCCTCCTCCTTGTCCTCTTCGGACTTTACTCTCCACTTCGGGCACATCCCGCAGTGGTCTTCCGGGTCGCAGATATACTGGTTCTGCACTCGACAAAAATCACAGGTTTTCATCCCCTCAACTCCCTAATGATGGGTTCCGTAGCTGCGGCCTTGGCCACCAGTTGGATGCCGACGGCGCCGAGTTTCCGGCACTTCAGGTCGATCTCCCAGCAGGCTTGAACCGCCCCGGAGAACTGCGTGCCGCCGCCGAGTGACTTCTGCCGGTTGGCGTTCTTCAGCGCGTCCATGTTTTGCAGGTCGGTGCGTATCCGGTTGTAGGACCCGAACCGCTTGGCCACCCACGCCTTGAACACGGTGCGGCTGATGTAGAGGCGGTCGGTGTCAAGTTCATGCCGCATGACGAGGGCGCCCCGCGGTGCTTCGATGGTCAGGCAGTCCTTGCCGCCGATGGCGCTGCCGCGCACGATCAGACGGTTGGTGACGTGGGCGTCGATGAATTGAGCCAGAATCCCCACGGCGTCCTCGGCCAAGTCTTCCTTGTCGTTGCGCATTCCGCTGACCTGCTTCTCGGCCCAGGCCATGACCCGGCTGACTTCGAACTTCACCAGGCCGAGCTTCTGGGCAACGATGCCGCCGTAGACTGCGGTTGCGATGATGGCCGACCAGAACCGCTCATCCCCACGCATGGAAGTTGCTGCGTTGATTTTCTTCTGAACCTTTTCCAGTGCCGGAGTGATGGTGTGGATGTTGGTCGCGATCCACTGGATGTAACGCTCCCCGGCCCCTCCGAAGTTATTGTGAATTGTCCAGTACAGTTCTGCAGTCGTCTCGCCGCTGAACTCCTCAACCCGCGGCACGTAATACTCGAAGACCCGGTTGAGTTCCGCCGAGGCGTCGTGCTTGACCCCCGAGAGCTTGTCGGCCAAGGAGGAGTTGGTTGTGACCAGTGCTAAGGTGTTCCAAGCGTTGACAACCTTGCGCTCCTCGGCGTTCTTGGTCAGGCGGGCTTTGTCCCGGCCTTGAGTGACGCGATAGACCAGGTCTGAGAGTTCCTGCCCGTCGATGTTGGTGATCTCATCCACGGTGAGGGGCAAATTGCCGTAGACTCCGAGCCGGCTGACCAGGGCGTTGCGGGTGTCGTCGCGCAGCATCATCAGCTCGTTGTGCTGGCCGTAGATCGACTGGACCCAACGCAGCATGAGAGTCTTGCCAACGCCGGAGTCACCGACCAGGGAGACGAGAGCGCCGTCGAAGCCGGTGAACTTCATCAGCGGGGCAGCGAAGCCGCAGAGCAGGGCGAAGGCGTAAGGCTCCATCCCCGGCTTGTTCAGCAGGGCGGTGGCCTCGACCCATTTGTTGACATCGCCCTGAGAGCGATACCCCTGCGCCGAGGACGGAACGTGACGGGCGAGGCTTGCTTCTTCGATGGAGCCGTCCTCCTGAAACATTTTCTTGCCCAGGACGAACATATTGGAGCCGTCGTTGTTGGTCTTCCAGCCCATCTGCCCGCAGAGCACTGTCATTTTCTGCTGCCTTTGCAGCTTGGCCAGATGCCCCTCAATGTAGAATGACATGACCTTTTTCTCCTTTTGGCCGATGACATGGACGTGGTTGTCGGACATCGCAATCATCAGAGCCTTGTGGTCGTGGATCAGGCTGGAGCGAATCATGAACTCCATGCAGCCCTCGAACGGCAGGCAGTGCTTAATGACGGCGACTTGGTAGCCCAGGGAGGAGTCGTAGGCCACGCGGTCCACGTACAAGTCCTGGTCATAGAACCGAGTCCAGCGCCCGTCCTCCTCGTAATAGAGACCCGTCTCGGAGCGCCTGAAGCCGGGGGCGCTCTCCAGGTTCTTCTCAGTGATCTCCAGCGAGACCGGCTCCGGGCGCCCGAGGGCGATGGGACTTTTGATCTTGCCGTTGTGGATGCAGCCGATGCACAACTCGCTGTGAGTCTCACTGAGTTTGACGCAGGTCGACGGGCCCGCTGCTGAGTCCTGGTAGTGCTGGGCCTTGGCGGTGGTGACGCTTGGCGAGTAGTCGGGATGCCCCGAGGACCACTCCTGGATCAGGTCCCAGCCGTCGGTGCAGTGAATCATGACCCCGAGGACCGCATACCACAGAGGCTCGGAGACGTTGCCTTTTTTATCGCGAACCAGCTTGACCTGCTGACACCGCTCGGCCACCTGAACGATCGAGGAGGGGGTGTCTCCGATGCCCGAGGCGAAGTCCTGGTTGAGATCCTTGCTCGGCTTCGGGGCGCTGGTCTTGGTTGTGTCCAGGTGGAGCTTGCCCCCGGCCTTGTTCAGGGCGGATGAGAACAGCGCGTAGGGTGAGGCTGGCTGGAGCTTGAGCAGTCGAACGGGCTTGGCTTCTTTTCCGGGTTTGCGGTTGGTGGTTCCAGGGGGTCTGAGTACCGAGGCCGAGTCTGCGGTGCGCGAGGGGTCGGCCTTGAAGCCAAGGCCAGCAGCGACCTGCTTGAGCAGATAGGCCGTGGTGCGCCAGTTCTCAGCCGGGATCATCTCCTCGATCAGCCAGTGAGCGTAGAGGCCGTTGCCGGAGGAGGAGACGGTCGGCATAGGCAGCTTGGTCTGGGCGACGAACTCCTTGAGCGCCGCCACGGCGGTTTTCTGGTCCGGGTAGTCCTTGTCCGGGCCACAGTCGATGTCAAAGAAAAAACTGCGCAGAAGCAGAGCATTTTCCTGAGACCTTAATTTCTTGCGGAGGCTTGTGTACTCTGCCTTTGGCAGCCCTCTCGGAATGGCTGCGTTGTGTGTCTGGGCTTCGTCAATTTTTTCTCTGTCAAAGGTTGCTTGAGCCAAATAGACGGTATGGCCAGCGTTCTCAAGGGCGTCGATCTGCGCCTGAGCGTGGTCATGCGTCTCGCAGAAGTAGTGCCGGAACCCGCCTTGAGGCAGGAGCATTGCGACACAGATGTAGCCTTCGTCAGGCAATAATGCCTCAAGGAATGTCACGACTTGGCTCCGTTGTTTAGGGGGGTGGGCTCTGAGTAAACCAGAGAAGATCGATCAAGTCAACGACCGAGGGCGCAGGCCACAAGAAAGATGAGGGCAGCGATGATTAACGCTGCCACGCGCTGCTCTCCAACAGCTTGCCTTCCAGCAGGCGCTTGGCCTCTGCGTAGGCGATGTCAAGGCGCAGATGGTCGTTGACGTTGGCCCCTTTTTTCCAACGGTGCAAGGTAATACGGGAGATCCGGGTGGCCTTGGAGAAGGCAACGATGGTCGTTTTGCTCTCCTCCAAGGCTTTGAAGATCAGGTTGATTTTCTGCTGGTCAGTCATGTTGGGTTCCTTCTAAGTGCGGGGTCCCGGAGGACCCCGCAGTCTCACTGATTAAAGGCCGAGTTCTGCAGCCAGTTCGTCGTCGGAGGGGGTGGAGGCGCTTTGCTGGACCTCCTCTTCAACTTCAATATCCAGCCCGAGGCCGAGATCATCAGCCACAACAACCGGCTCAGGCTTCTTCTCGACCGCCTTGGGCTTGGCCGCTGCCGCAGGCTTCTGGACCGGGGCAGGAGCGGCTGCGGGGGCGTGGGTGGAGTTGATGATCTTCTCGTTGACGATCTCCTCGGCTTCCAGGGACTGCGCCATTTCGGCCAGTTTGGGGATCAGGTTCTCAGGCACGAACCCGCCGAACTGAAAGGTGACGACCGGGAAGGTTGCGGCCAGGTCGAAACCGAGCAGGGTTTTGACATTGCCGACCGGGATACCGCGGGCGGTCAGATTCTTGACATAGATGCCCCAGTTCTTCAGGGACGCCGGGGGCAGCTTGAACTTGTGGACGCCGGCCTTGGGCACGAACACGGCCAGGATCTTATTGTCGGAGCAGGCTTTGCCAGCGGTCGGGTTGCCGTTCTGGTCCTTGCCGCTGCCGAAGGCGTTCATCGGGCAGTTGGCGCAGGAGTCACACTGGATCGCTCGGCAGGAGGCGTCAGGGCGCACGCCGTCGTTGCTGAAGCAGTCCGGGGCCTCGCGGTTCTCGTCGTTCGGGTTGAACTTCTTGGCGTACCAGGCTTTCTGGATCTCCTTCTTGGCCCGCAGGACGATGACCGGCATGTAAAGGTTCTTGTCCGGGCCGGCGAACATATCACCAGGCTTGACCGGAATCTCGTTGCCGCTGCCGTCGACCAGGGTGAACTGCTTGCCGGCGAGCTTGATGCGCGGCGGGGCGCCGGTGGAGATGCCTGCGGCGGCTTCTTCGTTGGCGAGTTTGGCCAGCTCGGGGTTGAGGATGTAGGCCGGGACTTCTGCTGCTTCGGGGATCATGAGATCGTTTGCCATTGTGGTGCTCCTTTGTGGTGAGTGCCCGTCTTGCGGGCGGGGATTATTGTTTGTCCCAAATGCCTGATAGAACTTTTTGCTGCGCTTGGCTGAGGTCTTTTCCCTGCTTTTCTTGCCTGACTATTGAAGCAACAAACTCTTTTTCCTAGTCCGACAAAGTGTAATGGTGCAGAGTAAGTTGGTCCAAGATAAATGCTGTCTCTTTTCTGCTGTAACTCGTCATGCTCGCCTCACTTTCACATCCTTGATCTTGGTGTAACTCACGCCCGGCGGCAGCGATACGCCAGCGTCCAGGTCCTGCTTCTGTTCCGCAGATTTACGCAGGCAGCAGGCTTCGAAAAAGTCTTTTGAGCTTCCTAGGGATCTAGTCCCGAAAGATACTTGCCAAGAGTTTCGTAAAGCCCTCCACTGAACCCCAGAGATTCCTGTTTTGTTTGTTTTGTATATTTTGCAAGTTCTTGTGTTTGCTTGCTGTGTTTCTAGTGTGGCCCATCTACAATTTTCTGGAGAATATCCTTTGCTGTTGTCTACCCTGTCAAGGGTCATGTTTTCTGGGCGTTCGCCCATGTCTTCGTAAAAAGCTACGAAACTATTCCGCCACCTGTCACATACTGTTATACCTCTTCCGCCATAGTATGGGTAGTCTGGGCGATTCTCGTAATAGCAGCGACTCACCATACTTCTCCAGAGGTAGTAAATTTTTGATCTGGAGAGTCCGTGTTTAACTACTCCTCCCATAGCCTACCTCCTCAGTTGCGGACGACACGCACTTTGCGCATGGTCACATAGTTAGCTCCGGGCGGCGGGGTGTTGCCGTCATCCACCCACTGCGTAACCGCCTCTTTGCTGGCGGCGTTGGCCAGGAAGTGTTTGCGGTTCTCCCAATCCTCGTGAATCCAGGCTTTGTACTCTTCCGGGTCGGCCACAGTCACGGAGACGAATTTGTAGAAGTGACACGAACCCTCCAAAGTTTTCTTGCCAATTTCCTTGGTCTGGTCCATGTTGCCGGCCAGCCACAGCTCGCGTTTTTCTTGGATGGCTTTGAGCCGCTTTTCTTCTTTGCTGAGTTCCGCGATCTCGTCCCGAGTTTTGATGTACGCCGCGATGACGCGATCAGCGGTTACTGTTCCTGGGCTTGTTCCCGCGCTTGCTGCCGGAGCCGGCTTGGCCTTCGGTTCACACTTATGCGCCCAGGCACCGCCGTCAGCCTTTCGTTTCACATCCTTGCCACATTCTGGGCATTCCATCCGGTCGTCCACTTGGCTACCTCCTCCGTTGTCTCTTAGGTGCATAGCTACAAAACTACTCATTCCGTCTTCTGGGGAGTCGTCAAACGACGACGGGTTATATCCCATGACTCCCTCCTACACAGCCAAAAATTTTATTCTGTCGGCCCTTACAACATCGACTGAGCCGTCAGCATATTCTACGATTGCTGCGCTGAAGTTTCCTGGGCCACCTTCAAGCTCTTCGTAGTCAACCCCCCACTGGTGGAATACGGCTTCGCCTTTTTCGAGTGTTGTCCAGACGCCGGCGACTATCTTGATTTCGTGAACCATCACCTTTTTCATCTTGTTCCTCCTTTGAGGTTTGTGTCTCACTGTGTAAGTAGCTTATCAGGTACTTTTGAGACTGTCAAGGGGTTTACTAACTATTTTTTGCAAGATCCAAAACTATATCCTGCAGCTTCTTTTTCTCGGCCAGGGCCTTGTAGATCCTTTTGGTGGGGCGAGACGGAGTAAAAATAGCATCGTACGCACTCCAAGTCTTCTTCCCGAGCCTGGCACTTATTGTTCCGTACGGTACCCCGCTTAAATCAGACCACTCACGTATGTATTTTTCGTCGGCCCCAATTCGTATTTTTCTAGCGTTGGGAGGCATGACGCCCTTGCGCTTGGCCGACCATTTTTGTTTTGTTTCGTCTGAGTGTTCCTTGCCGTAGAATGGGTTTAAATCGCCTGTCTGAGCTTTTCCCATTGCACCTACTCGATCTTTAGCTGCCTTGGACATATTTACGCGAGCTTTTCCGGTGAGGGCCTTCCGTATCTTTTTTACGGTTTCAGGGTCTCGCGGTTTGCCATAAGATGGGTGGTCCTCTCCTTTGCGCCCGTACATAGCATTTTGTTTGCCTAGAAGCCTGCACCCGTCCCCGCCGCTAGTTCCGTTCGTTAGGTCGGCTCCTATGTATCTGAAGTATGCAATCCACCATTTTTCATGGGCCTCCCATTCTGACTTGAGGACTTTGTCAAAAATGACCAGTTCTGGTTTCAACCCCGCCGAAACAAGGGTCTTTAGCCAACTGTTTTTGTGGGTGCTGGATAGCAGTTGTTTTGGCTGCATGTGCCTGTTAAATCGTATTTGTACATTATCCGCTTTGCCAACATACCGGCACTCGCCAGTCAAAGGGTCGATTAGCCCATAAATAAAAGTGAGCATGTCAGCCACCTTTCATCAAGTCTAGTACGAGATCCTGCATTTTAGTTTTTTCTTTAAGGGCTGAATATATCTTCCTTTCTTCGGGGGTCGAGTACAAGTGAATTATGTTTGTTGGGTATTTTTGCCCTGGGCGCACAATCCTAGCGTTTGCCTGGTTGTATACATCGTTGCTTGTTGTTGGGGCGTACCACACGATTGTTGAAGCCTCTGTCAGCGTTAGTCCGTGACTCATTGTTCCGGCATTGGCTACAATTATGTGGGGTTCTTTAGTTCTTTGGAAATCGGCAAAAATTCTATTTCGTTTTTGCACTGGCGTACTTCCGTCGATAACTTCAACCGCCCATGTTGATTTTAGTTCTTGCGCTACGGCGTTTAATGCACCTGTAAGGGGTACAAAAACTATTACTTTCTGGTCGCACTCTTCGATTAGCTCTTTCAGTAGGTTTATTCTGGGGGAGAAGTCTATTTTTAAAGTCTCCCCCGAGCCGTCGTACAAACATCCAAGTGCGGCTTGAATAATCTTTCCTATCAGGACGGCTGCGTTTACGGCTGTCACCTGGTTGCCTTGGACTTCTGTGACTGCTTGGTGCAGAAGGTCTCTATAGTGTTTTTGTTGTTCTTTGGATAGCGCAACATACCTGTCGCTGTAGATTGTTGGAGGGAGATCCACGCAATCTCTAAGGGCAAACCGAATTGAGGGTTTCAGTATTCGGTTGACAGTGTCCTCCGCTCCCTTTCTTGGAGCCCACTTAAATTGTGTTATCTGGATCATGGTTTCGTTCTTAAACGATGTGAAGTGCCCTTTATAGTTTTCTGGGCAGATAAGCTTGCTTTGCCCAAAAGCATCTGTGGGGTCGTTGGGGGTTGGTGCGCCTGTGAGCCCCCACGCTGACCGTGTGAACCCGCATTTATTCAGGACAGAGTTCATTACCTTCCAGCGATCCGTCCGGCTGTTCCTATACATTGCTTGTTCGTCTATGATGAAATGGTCTATGTCCGGGCGCTGCATTAAATCTTCTTGAAGTATTTTCACCCCGTCGTGATTTATTATGTAGATGTCGTGCAATTTGGCTAAAAGGTCTCGTCTTTTTTCTCTAGTTCCGTGGAGTATGGCAAAAGTCTTCAGTGGGAAGTTTGCAAAAATTTCATCAGCCCATGTTGGGTCTAGGGTTGAAAGCGGGGCCACGATCAAGATCCTTCTTATTTTTTTGGTTGTTTGTAGATAGTCCGCCGCCCACAGAGAGCTTATTGTTTTGCCGCTGCCCATCCCGTTAAGGCAGAAAGCTCTTTGGTTTAGAGTGAGAAACTCCGCTGTGTCCTTCTGGTGGGTCTTTGGTTTGTACTTGCCCGGCCACTCGTACTGGTCGCGGATCGGGCTCGGAGTCTTGAACCCGAGGTTATTTAAGATCCTTGCCGAGTCCAGCGACAGAGGGACTGCGCACCAGGTCTGCCCGCCGACCACCGCCTCCTTGACCTTGGGGAAGACCGCCCGGAGCTGTCCTGGGTTGCGGGTCGGGACGACATAGTGGTTGTTGAGGATTTTGGTGGTTGTCATGCGAAAAGTGCTCCGATGCAGAAAACTCCGATGCCGGCCCAAGCGCCGAACGCAGCGCCGACGGCGAAAGCCCCGGCGAACAAAAGCCCCAGTCTCAAAAAGTCTTCTCCAGTCATAGGTTCTCCTTTGGTTCCACCCACTTGATTTTCTTTCCACAACAGCCGCAGTAGTTGGCGTTCTCGTCGATGAACGCATCACAGTTTGGGCACTCGAAAAACTCCATGCCGTAGTCGTCAAGCCCGCCTGAGTGCTTTGGGCCAATTATGACTTTTGACCATGGCCACCTCATAACTCCTCCGGTGGGTTTGGCAGCGGCATCCAGTGAGTAACTGCCCAACCCATATCAGCCAAAAAATCTCCTCCCCAGCTTTCCATAAACTCAAAAGCTCCATCTGAAGGCTCCAGAGATGCGACAACTTGGTCGTTCCTATCTCCTGGATCTTTGTGGATTTTGCACAGCACCTCAATAGTCGGATCTGGCAGTCTTTGGTTCACACTTATCCACGCAGTCATAATTCCTCCAGTTCTCGTCTCACGGCGTTGATACTTTCCTGGTCATCGACTTTGAAAAACAGTCCTCCGGCCTTGGTCACGCAGTTGCCGAACCGAACCTGCAGCCCGCTCAGGCCCTGATTCTTCTCGCCCCGTCGCCCTGGCTTCTTGGCTTCGATCGCGACGAAATGTCCTTTATAACAGGCTAGGCGGTCGCTGACCCCGCCGATGGAGAAGGCACCGGCAGAGGCCGGGAAGTGGAACGCGTCGATCTGGTCGAGCATCTCCTTGAGGGCTGACTTGACATCGTTCTCGGTCCGCATCATCGCCTCCCATTATGCGCGCAGCTCAAAACTTCACAGTACTTGCCGCAGAGCGGGTTCTTGCGGGCCGGGAAGTTGTCCGCCTTCCAGGCGTCCTCCATGCGCTTGACTCGCGGCAGAACGTTCTCCCAGACCTTGTTGACTCCGGCCCGGTCGAGGTCCGGGCAGCCGCTGGTCTGCTGGTGCTGGGTCCAGATAAGTTTTCCTTTGAACTCCTCCAGTTCCTTGCGGATCAGGCCGAGGGAAGCAAGGCACAGGTGCAACTGCTCGTAGTCCTCTTTGATCTTGGCCCCGGTTTTGTAGTCGAACACCGAGGCTTTGGTCCCCTGGATGATCGGAACGTCGATCTTGCAGCGAAACCAGGCAGTCTTGGCAAACCAGGCTTTGCTCCCGGTGATCGGCACCATGTTCTGATCGAGAACGATCTCCATCTCGGGGAGGACTTCCGCGCCTTTTTCCTTCATGCTCAGGAACAGCCGAGCGTACTTCTCGACCGGCTTGAAGCCCTCCGGGTCTTGAACCTCTCCGGTGCCGACGAAGATCTCGGCGGCCTTGTGCACCCGGTTGCCCCAGGCCATTGCCTCGGACTCAACCGTCTGGGTGGTGCAGTAGAAGCGGTTGTGGGCGTACTTCAGCGGGCATCCGAGTGCGCCGTCGAAGTCGTTCAGGGCGGAGAAGGACCAGGAAAAGGTCTTGCCTTTGGCGTTGACCGGGCGGGAATCTTTCATCGGCTTGATGTTCTCCGGGGCGCTCGTGCCCTTGGGGTTGTCGGCAGGGTCCAGCTTGCCGGCATAGATTGCATTGTCCACGTCTGCCGACCAGATATAGTAGGCATACTTCTCGTCAAACTTGCGATCCCTGGTGCACAGCGGGTAGCCCTGGACCGAGAGGATATTCTCCCCTCGTGATGCCATCGCACAGACCTCAGCGAACGGCAGGGTGTAGATCGGTGGGTGGTTCATCGGCAGTGCCTCCTTGAGAACTTGAGCGGGCAGCGGGATGGTACTCCCGTTTCGCATGTTAGGGCCGGCATGTTGTGGGTCGGATTCTTTAGGCGTCGACCAGCCTCGCATAGAGGGTTCTCCAGGCTCGTTCGGCTGTGGCTGGGACCACTCCGTTGCCGAGGAGTCTGAGTTCGTCAACACGATTGTCACTGGAGCAGTACAGCTCGGCATCGTCCAACCAACCGGCAGGCCCATCAGAGTCTCGACCCATCGGGGGTTGAGTTTTCCCCCTACTTGATTCGCCACCGTCTTCGTCCCACCTGTCTGTCGCCCCTCTTCCCTCAACCGGACCATTCGTTTGTCTGCTGTCTCCTTCGACTCTGAGATAGCTGATGCTCTGGGCGTCATCCAATCCTCTTGTGACTCTCGGCGGCTCCCATTCGTGCTGGTCTTCGCCTGGTCGGGAGGGCCATGCAAATGCACCGCTGTTCCCAGCGGTGGCGAGTTGCGCTCCGCTTGGCTGCCCATCTCCGAGTTCTTTGACTCGTTGACCGAGATTGTAGGCCAGTTCTTGACTTCCTCTCCTAGAATTTTCCCCCCCGTACCCGGTTTTCTGCTCCCTGGATTCCCAGCTCTCATCGTGGGCCAAGATAAACACTCGCTTCCGCTGGTGAGGTGCGCCGACTTCAGCCGCGCTGAATACTCCCCACGTTGTTCTGTAACCGTCTTCTTCCAGATCGCTGAGGACTGTGGAGAGTCCAAGCGAGATATGTCCCTCGACGTTCTCGAAGAAGCAGAAGGTTGGCCGCATGGCTCGGACGGTTTCTCGGATGAATGGCCAGAGGTGGCGAGGGTCGTCGGTCCCTGCCCGTTTTCCTGCGGCACTGAAGGGCTGGCAGGGGTATCCGGCCACAAGGAGGTCCACTTTGCCGTGAAACTCTTTTGCAGGGAAGGTTTTAAGATCCGTCCAGACAGGTGCTGCGTCCAGGAGTCCCGCTTCCATTTTAGCAACCAGGTTCGCTGTTGCGAAGGCTTCGATCTCACAAAGAGCGAGGAGGCGCAGATCTCGGATTGCTCGGTCAAGTCCGAGATGTATGCCCGCATATCCTGCACAAAATTCAACGGCTGTGAAGGGTCTGGGCTGGTCAAGTTCTTCGGGATTATCCACACTCTGTTTCCTCCTTATTTCACGTATCTCTTGTCGGTCCCGCCCTCGGACGCCAGGGGCAGCGACGGAGCCCAGGCAGGGGCTTGAGCCATGAGTTTCTGCATCAGGGCAAAGTCAGCTTCGGAGCGCGACTCATCGGAGCAGGCGACTACTTCGTCGTGGACCTGAAGGGCGAGCTTGAGTCCTGCGCGGGTGATCTTGTTCATGGCGTCGGTAATAACGATCCGGGCCAAACTCTGAGTCAAATTCTCGCAAATCAAACCGCCGTACAGCTTGCTGCGCTCGATCCTGCGCCCTTTGCGCTTGGTCAGGGACCACTCACCCCCGTCGTGCTGCTTGAGTCCGTTGTACTGCATCGTCAGGCCGTTGGGCATAACGATACCGCCAGGGACAACCTTCAGCGACGGCTCGATGCCGACCGTATAGTTCCAGTCCTCATCTGCTGCCAGAGCGGGGATGATGCCGTGGCAGGCTCTCCACAACCGCACAATGGCTTGGTTGGTGCTGCGGTAGCGGTCGATGATCTCTTTGGCGCAGGCGCAGTGGATCAGGTGCTCATCTTCGGTCAGGTTCGACGGTTTCGAGTCCAGGGCTTTAGCATAGTGCCGGCTGGTGAAACTGTCAAGGGATATACACAATGCGTTTGCGACTTCTTGATCGAAGAGCACTCCCTCGTTGCCGAGCATGCCGATGCGCACCATCTGGGAAAACTTCGACCAGCCGAGCCCGTATCCTGCCCCGAGTACGACGGCCTTGCCCAAGAACCGCTTCTCCTTGTCTCGCTTTGTGACCGGCGCCCCGAAGATCTGGGCGGCCATCTCGCAGTAGACATCCTTGCCCTGAGCAAACTGCTCGACCAGCCGGGTTTCTCCGGCCAGCACCGCCAGCACTCGCGCCTCGATCTGGGACAAGTCGCTGATGACCAGGTCCTTGCCGGGAGGGGCCATGATCGCGGTGCGCAGCCGGGAGCCGCGGGTGAAGTTCTGCGGGTTGACTTTGTCCCCGCCGCCGTAGCGGAAGGTCGTTGCGGCACAGTAGGTCAGGTAGACCGGCCAGGCGCCGCGCCCGGAGATGCCGAGCATCCGCCCTGCCCTGGTTTCGTTGATGGTGCTCTTGACCCCCATGCGAGCCTCGACAACCGCCTGCACTGCCGGGTCGAAGTGGTCGAGCAGCAGCTTAAACTCCTCGTCAGACTTGCCCATTGCGTAGGTCCACGGGTAGAGGTCTTTCTCCTGCTTGAAGGCAATCTTTTGCTCCGGCGTGTGCAGCCGGTTGGCCCGGAACGAAGGCAAGATGCCGGCGGGGGGATCTCCGACCAGGTCAGGGTTGACGCGCCCGTCCTTGACTTTGGAGGGGCTGAGTTTCTTCGGCGGGTCGATGCCGAGGGACATCAGCAGCTCTGCGAACTTATCGTTGCTCATCAGGGTGTCTTTGTCGTGGGCGATCTTCTCCAGCAGTTCGGCCTTGCGCAGCTTCTCCGCCTCGATCTCTTCGACCAGCAGGGGAGCGTCCAACAGCAGTTCAGGTTCGGTAAACATGCGGATGGTGGTGTCGATCAGCCGCAGCTCGGAGGCAGGCACCAGGGGGAGCATTTTGGCGAAGGCACCGGCCAGGATATCAACGTCGTTGATGCAGTAGGCTCCCAGACTTCTCTGCTGCGCCTCGGTCAGTTCCCAGAGGTCCTTGACGCTTTCGAGTTCAAAACCTTTCGCCGGTAGCCCGAGATGCTTCGCCATATTGCCGAGGCTTGCCGACTCGTGCGGGTAGAGGGCTCTGGCCATGCTCAGGGTGCAGCCCCAGAACTTAGGCCGAATGCCGGCTCTCCAAGCCAGGATCGCTCCGTCGAAGTGGGTATGGTGGCAGACAACCCATGAGTCGTGCCAAGGGTGGGTCTTGATGAAATTGAGAATATCGGCCCGCTTATGCAGGTAGACCGTCGGACCCGCGCCGATCTTCACCCCCAGACCGTGGATCTTGAACAGAGGGTGGCGGATATACTCCTCGGTTGTCAGCTTCGAAAGAGTGATACTCTCCCCGGTGGCCGGGTGCTTGCCGTAAGCTGTTTCGAAGTCCAGCAGGGTCAAAATCATTGGTTTTTAGTCTCCTGGGATAGATGGAATTAGCAGATATGCCAATTCCATATAATACCTGTTATATTGCTTGTGCGTTTATACAGGCATTATGGGCCTGATCTAAACAAATAGCATCAACACACTCGCCGTCTTCATTGTAGATAGCGTTTTCGTTGGCGGTACTACACCGCGCTAGCGATATAACTGCTTCCGCGCAAGCATGGCGTGTATCTCGATCTTGGTATTTAAGCAACAGAACAATTTGCTGCTTTATTTTGTCGGCGTCTCTTGCGTCAAGCCGAACACCTTTGGTTATTGATAATGTCTTGATAAATTCTTCCGCCTTCTGTTCTGCTGTTTTCATCCATATCTCCTTCGCGTGGGGGGGGCAATATAACAATTAGCCAAGCGGAAAGTTCACCTCATCAGCGCCCCGTATGGCTCTCAGCGTCTCGACCGCTAGCCTGCTTCCGCATGGCATGGCCGTTAGGGCGCTAAACTCGCACTATGCTAGGGTGAGACTCCAAAATAAGACAGGGCACTTGTACCGGCTCATTGCCATGCACATCAAGTGGAAGTAGTTCGTATGTCCCCTCTTGTTTCGTGCCCCCCAAGTGTTCACCAATAACCTTCCAACAGCGGAACCCTCCGCAGGTAGGATAATGATGCATCCGAATAACGTCACCAATCGCAAATCGTTGAATTTCCATCCTTCTACCTCCCGCACCCTAACCACTAAATGAGCCGGAAGGGTCAAGTGTGGGTGGTGCGCTGAAAAGTGTTTTAGTTCTCGGTCAGTCTACGCCTCCGGCTATCATGGGCCGTTATAACGCTACCCAAAGAAGGCGAAGACAAGCCGCTCAAAGAAATTCATTCCTTGCGGTTTCTGTGGCTTCCTGGCTCTCCTGCCTTCGCGATAACCTTCCATGTAATACTTCATCTTGGGGTGTGCATACCACCGCACATCCAGGCCGAGAAGCCCATCATCAATCCCCATCTGGTATGCAGAAAACTTCTTCTGGCTTGTCTTGCTCATATCTTTGAGCCTCCGCGTTATAACAATCGGGTTAGCGGAAGGGCGACTCAGCCCAGGTCCGCGAGAAATGTGTGCAGTTTGCAGTGGTATCGGCCTCCGCAAACCCTTGGCCGTTAGCCTGCAAAAATTAAGTCGGCTTCGGTGCGATCATTTACCGACAATTCTGTGTAGTGCGACCAACCGGAGTACGTGTTGAACCAGTCGCACATTCTTGTTTTTCCGTAGCAGCGCATACATGATTTCGGGTCAACTCCGTTACAATTCGGGCACCCGCGCTTTTTTGATCGTTTCAGTATTTCCATAAAACCCCCAAAACCGGCTAACAATAAGTTGCAGTGGACTGGTTGACTCGTCTGCTTGTTCTTACGGGTCGGTGCTGTTTGGTTCTTCCCAGCACAGCCACTGACCCCAGGTCGTTAGCCGCCGCATTCCTTGAGCCTACGTTGCCATACCTCCACCTGTTCCAATAACACCTCCGGCAGGTTGCCTCGTTCAATGTTCACGAAAAGGGTCGCTATAATTTCACCGGCCAGCCGCCTGCCTTCTTCCGCTTTTGAAACTTCGGCGGCTAACCCAGCGCTCAACTCGGAATTGCTCCGCAATTCGCGAATGTTCGCGGCCTGCATCGCATCCCAGTGGTAATCCAAAAATGGCATCTCTTATCACCTCCGCAATCCGGTTAGCTTAATCCGTTATACGTCTTCTGCGGCGTTGAACGCTTCAAGCCATTCCTCACAGCGACCGCCTCTTTCAAGGGATTCCCAAAACGCGACATCTCCGTTCGCGTGAAGGCCAGCCACGCCGGAACTTTCATTGATAAGAGATCTGACTGCCGCTATCCCTTTTTTGATTATTGCGTTTTCTGCTTGTAATTTCTTGACTTCATCAAAAAGAGAAATATTTATTTCACCTTGCGTCATTGTTCCCATTTTATAAATCTCCGCGTTATAACAATCAGGTTAGCGGAAGGGCGACTCAGCCCAGGTCCGCGAGCTTTATCTGGTTCCGCTTGTCATGGCTGTTAAGCCCCTCGCATCAGTTGATTATTATGCTTGTGAAATGTGTCAAACATCGGGTGTACGTCGTTCGCTCTGGCTTTGCACTCCCGGCAGTATTTGACCGGCATCCGCATCAGGCGGTCGTCAACCTCGGTCTGCACAGGAGTCCTGCAGAGCTTGCATGGGATCATGACGCGAATCAGTTTCCAGCCTGGGTCGTAGTCAGCTTCGATCTCTTGCATCGGTTCCTCCTTAGTTCCAACCTCTTCGCCGTTTCAGAAAGTTGTACAGCAGTGGGGTAAATTCCTCTGGGCCCAGAACCTTCTCCAGTTTTTTGTGGTTGTAGGAGACGAATGGGCGCCAAAACTCTTGGCGCTTGGCCCAGGTGATAAGGTTCCCCATGCCGTCCCAGGTGAAGAAATCTTCTGGGGCTTTGAATGACCGGCACTTGATGCATTGCATGGACCCAAAGCCTTGCTGATAAGGGTAGTACTCATGCCAGCACTGCCCTTTTTTCTGAGTCAGGTATTTGTTGATCTCTTCTTTGGTCGGGCCCATCTCATCCCCCCATCAGCTTCGTTTCGATTGCTTCCACGGTCTTCGGGCAAAGTACGTCCATCAGGTCGACTCTGGCGCCGGAGTGCTCATTGAGGAAGATCCCCGAGATGTCAACGCCTGCGGGCTCCTCCGGGGTCTCCAGCGTGCCGGGATAGTGCCGGGTGGTTGAGTAGACGACCAGAAATTCAACGCCTTTGATGTCAATTTCAGCGGTTCGGACTCTCATGGTCCTGGCCCTCCTTTTTAGTCGTTGAACTTCTCCCAAGCGTCGAGCAGCGGCAGTGCCTTCTGGCAGGTCGCCGCGCAGCTCAGAGACTCCTGGCACTTCTGGCAGGGGTTCTTTGCGTCTGCTGTGGCTCTTGTGTAGCTGCAGGAGCCGCAAACGTCCCAGAGGACAGGGGTCTCATGCAGTATAGAGCGTTCGGAGCCCAGAGGGGCTTTACAGTGTGGGCAGGTCATTAGGCCCACTCCTTTGCTTCTTGCTCGGTCATAAAAAAATGAATCCCGTGGGAGCACTCAACCCGAATGTCAGGATCAAAACTGTCTGCGTGAATTGTTTCTCCTGCAGTGTAGACCAGACCAGAATAGTTTGGTCCGGTCCCGCCGCAGCCAGGCCCACCAAGAACAGTTATATGGCTGGCTCTGCATTTTCGGCCAACGAGCGAGCTGGTTCGCTGTGCGTCTTCAGGAACTAATATCTTGATAACTCCGAGTGTTGTTTTTTTCCAAGCAATAAAAGATCCTTCGGCGGGAACAATTTGAAAATGTGGTAGGTATGCCCCACTGAGATTTGCCCTGCGGAGGTCTGCCCCGCGGAGGTTTGCCTCACTGAGGTCTGCCGCACTGAGGTCTGCCCTGCGGAGGTTTGCCCCGTGGAGGTCTGCCCTGCGGAGGTCTGCCTCACTGAGGTCTGCCGCACTGAGGTCTGCCCCGCGGAGGTTTGCCCCGTGGAGGTCTGCCCTGCGGAGGTCTGCCTCACTGAGGTTTGCCCCGCGGAGGTTTGCCCCGCGGAGGTCTGCCGCACTGAGGTCTGCCCTGCGGAGGTCTGCCCCGCGGAGGTCTGCCCTGCGGAGGTCTGCCCCGCTGAGGTCTGCCCTGCGGAGGTCTGCCTTTTCTTCTGCTTTACGGCTCTTCAGATAGTCTTTAACCTCTTGCGTTGTCATAGCGGTAGTCTCCTGAATATCTCTTTCTCCTCCGGGTGAGTCGCTGCCCAATGGGCTTCGCAGCAGGTGTCGCAGAAGCAGGGGTGCTGCGGCGCTGCGGCCTCGAGCATGGACAGTCGGTAACTGGCTTCTGCGGTTTTGTGGAGCGTAAAGCCGGCAAGGGCCAAAAGGATTAACAGGGCGACTCCGAGTGCTTGCATGGTGGTTTTCATGGTTTAGTACCCCCTTAAGAATCTCATTGACGCTTCTCTCCAACGCTTCAGGCATTGCCCAGAACACAAAACCTCTTTTCCGTGTCGGCTTACATGTTCAGCAAACTTCCCGCACCAAGCACAGGGCTTTTTGCTCATCGTTTCCCCCCAATAAGTGAGCTTGCCTTGATCATGAGACCGAGCAGGGCCAGGCCGGCGAGGTTGAGCCAGGGGAACAGGTCCCCATCATGTGTCAGCAGGGCGAAGGATACAAGCCCGGCGATGATAAGAAAGCACGTAAAGCAAATTGAATAAGCGGTCTCGTTTTGGTCTTGCCGGCGTCCTTGGTTCATCGGTTTTCCTCCTTTAAGTTCGCGGTCGATGGTTCCCCAGTAGCTGCGACCTTGCGGGGTCTCATGCCACAAAAAGCACTCTGCCAGGTCTCCTGAGACGGGGCCAAAGCTCTTGAGCTTGGGAGCCTCGGTGCTCAGGTAATGGGCGGCCTCTGGGTCAATCTCACGGGTGCGCCTGATAAGGTCGGAGTATGCGGGGTTCATGGTCTGCACTCCTTCGGCGCTTTGACCTTCAGCGGCATGACCAGTGCGTAAGTTCCAGGGCCAGTCAGTACGACCGGGGACCTTCCGTCGCGGATCTCCACGGCGGTCGCCTGGGCGAACGCTGTATCAAACAGGTCGCGGGCGAGTCCGTAGCCTTCCGACATGGCCCGAGTGATGCCGATATAGGCGCCTTTGCACTCCAGCTCTGAACAGTCCAGCGTGCGCTCTGCGGGGTTCTTCGGCATGACTCGCGTGTAGTCGGGATAGTCTGGCGCGTTCTCGTTCAGGGCCAGGATCAGGTCAGTCCTGGTACTCTTGAGCACTTGATACAGGCCGGCAGGCGCCTGCAGGTCGATCTCGGCTTTGTGCAGCCGGTGGCCGTCGGTGGCAACGAGCTCGCTGCCGGTGTACTTGACGTGCTGCAGATATTCCTTGGTCGGGTCCTTGCTGATTGCTGCGGCAACCCACGCTGCCAGGGTGAAGGCCTCGCCGTGGGTTTTCTTGTTCAGGGTGATTAGCATTGTCTAGTTCTCCTCTTCGTCGTGGTAGTCTTCGTCGCCGTCCTCAAGCTGTTCAAAGTCGAGTCCGAAGTCTGGATCAATTCCAGGTCCTTCAGCGTCTACCACGCTCCAAGACGCTCCGCACTGGCAGAGAACAAACCACTGCCCATGTTCAAAAGCGGTGTCAAATGGGCCATGCCCGCCTTCGATTGATCCCTTCGCTTTTGCCAGGATCTCTGCGCCGATGTGCGGAAAATTTTGTGTGCTTTTCAGTCTTAGTCTTGGCATGGCTCAGATCTCCTTTGTCTGGATCGTCGCAACGATCTTTAGCTCTGCGAATTTCGCCGGCCCAAGGCGCAGGGCCAGGCGCTTGAGTGCTTGCTTTTTGTCTGGGGCCTGTACCGTGGCCGAGTGCTGGCCGGTGGTGTTTTTGTAAAATATCCTGAAGGAGTGCATGGGCTAGTCTCTATTTTTTGAAGTCAATTTTATACGTGGTCCCAGTCTGGCGCAGCGGTCCGAGTTTGCGCCAGATATCCGCTTGCTCTTTGTCCGTCAACTTCTCACGCCAGCCAAAGCAAAAGGTGTCAGAGTGTTTGTAATAAATCACGTTATCAACCGGCACTTGCAGCTTGTTGCAGTCCAGCAAAAACTCAATTTCCTTCTGTGCGTTGGTCTTGTCTTGTTCGAGGCTCTTTATCTTTTTGGCAAACTGTGCTTTTAAGTCTGCCTCTTGCTTCACTTTGGCAAGGTGCAAGTACTCTTGATAAAGTTCGTTGTCTTCCATGCCGTCAACGTCCGGCCACAAGTCGCCGATTATGGCGGCCAGTTTTTTAGCACTTTTATTCAGTGTAGACTCCCCAAAAGGCAGGCCGCAGGTTTTAAAGACTTCAAGATTTTCCTCGGTAGCAAGCCCGAACTCGTCCCACAACCAGCAATATTTATTTGAGAAAGTAGCGCGAAATTTACCTTCGTGAATCTGGATATTGTGCGGGGTTTCGATCCTGGCCCGCAATACTTGGTCAATGCAGTTCGAGACTTTCCAACTCTCGCCTTTCCCCGTGGCGTATAACTGCGGCAATAACGAGGGGTGCCAGTGGCCTACAAAGTAGGATGCGCGGGCCAGCTCCGCCAACTCCTTGTTTGTGAGGGGTTCGAGGATTGCCCGCATTTCATCGCTGAGCGGGATAGCAAGACCTTTTCCCTGGGCCAGGTCAGCCACCAGGGGAAGCATTTTAGCGCGAGCCTGCTTGACGTGGGCGGGGAGTGCGTTAAATGCTGGGACGGCTTGCACACAATAGGCTTTTTGGTAGTTAAAGTTCATGGCTGCGTTCTCCTTTGTCTGGGTTCGGTTGTTCCTGCCTTCTTGATTTAAATAGTAAACGGGTTTACTTCGCTTGTCAACTGATTATTTTACTTTTCTTGCGTTTTTCTTTCTGCAGGATCTTTTCTGCGCGATCGAGGCGAAGACAGCTGAGGTATGACGGGCTTGTGCCTTGCGTCCAGAGCTTGACGGCGGGCTGTGTGACGCCACACAACTTGGCCAGGTGGTTGAGGCTCAGGTGGTGTAGGTCGATGAGCTGTTGGACCGTGGAGGGGGTCCAGCGTGCCGGCATCGAGTTGACGTCCAGGCCGGCAGTTTTCAGGGCTTCGTGTATGCTGAGCGTGAGCTGGTACGGCGTCTTTTCTTTTCCGGCCTCGTACCGGGTCCATTTATACTCGGAGGGCCCAAACTGATTAGCGGCGCCGGCGACGGTTACGCCTAGAAGCTCTCTCGCCTCTTTCAGAGTGCAGCCGATCTGCAGCCAGTAGGCTTCATGCTTTATCATGGCATGCCTTTATTTGCTTCAGGATCTTGCGTTGTTTGTACGTGGGCTGGGATTTTCCTCTCAGCCAGGCGTCAACGAGCTGGCGAGTAACGCGGCAGCGCGCAGCGAAGGCCGAGATTTTAAGACCGCTCAGCATATAAACTTCGTGGATCTGCTCTTGTGTCCAGTCAAGGTGCGCGGTCTCCAGGTCGATACCTTCGCCTGCCAGGTCTATTTTTAACATAGGCTCCAGCCAGTGCGGCGCCAGCGTTGTCCCGGACTCCCAGCGTTGCCAGGTGCGCGGGTGGGTTTTATATCTGACGGCCATCTGTGCTTGAGTCAGTCCAAGGGCTTTTCTTGCGTTTTTTAACATGCTATTTCTCCAGGTCTGTTTGGGCTTTTAAAATGTAATCGAGATATTGACGGCGAAGGAATGAGGGTTTTCTTGTGCCGTTTATCCAGCGCTCCAAAGTGCGCGGCGTCACTTCGCAAATCTGAGCAACCTTTTCCAGTGTGAGACCTGGACTATCCACAAGGTGCTTTATTTGGCCAGGTGCCCAGACGTTAGGCGCCGGTACGGGAGCATCCAGAAGGTGCTCAATCGGCGCGCAGTAACGCGCCTCTAAACGGCCCTCAAGTTCGCGGCGCCGGTACGTGCTTGCCGACTTCATTTGAAAATGTTTTGCGGCCTCTTCCATTGTCCAGCCTCTGGAAAGTCTGTATGTTTTCAGGTCAAACTTTCTACAACGTAACTTTTCCTCGAAGTTCATAAAATCACCCCCCTTTCCATAAAACAAAGTATGGACGTGCCGTTGTTTTTTGTCAAGTGGATTCTGTTTGGTCAAATATTTCGAGTTTTTTAACGTTTAAAACTGTTCAAGTTCTTGTAATTGTTAGGGAATTGCGTTTTGGGTTGTTCATTTTAAACGTTAAAATAAAAGTAAAGAGCTGGATCTGATGCCATTTTGAATATCCAGGTCGGAAGAAATGAGGGGGGTGCGGGGTTGCGACCTGGATATTCAAAATGGCCAAAATATAGCCGGCATCACCCCAAAATTCAACAAACTTTGAATACCCTTTATTTATTACTTTCTAAGTAAATATATAATAATAGGGCCTTTTTTCTCTTTTCACACCGTGGGGAAACGTTAAAAACTCATTTATTTTGACGGGATATACGGCGCAGCGCCGTACTTTTCTGACGTTTTTAGACGTTTAAGGCTTAAAAACTTGAAAAAATGAATATCCAGGTCGGAAAATGAATATTCAGGTCGGAGTGTTTTTCGGTGTTTTGCGACCTGGATATTCATTTTGGAAAAGTTTACACCTTTCCGGTCCGGATTATTTCTCCTTTGTTACATATATGGTCGTTTTTTACGTTTATCTACCAGACAAAGAAAAGGCAGTTTTATAAGGCATTGCGCCGTATAAAACTGCCGATTGAAGGGGAAACTGCTTTTACTTCTTGAGGTTCCTGCCCTGCCATTTCCAAAGATCTCGAACTTTTCGGAACGCCGGCCCTATCAATTCGCCGGTGGTTTTGTTCATTGTCTGCCATCCAGCTAGGACCGATTTACAACAATAGTTTTCCATTTTTAGACCTCCTCTTTAATGTGGATATAAAAAGCATTCAGCCTAAGACCTGCAGGAACCAAGGCGTTATACACGGCCAAGGCGTCGGCCTTGCTCAGTCCTGCAGGAGCCTCAAAAAAGATCGGCGGCTTGTTCGCTGGTTGCCTACCATTTGCATGGTTTGGAGTGATTTTATATTTTGCCATCGCTTGTTTCTCCTTTGCCTGTGAAAGTTTAGACTCTAAGATGTCTATTTTCCTCTGTTGTTCATTCCATGCGGCCGAGAAAGCGCCCCAACAGATTCTAGCGCACATTTCAGGAACTGTGTTGCGGGCCTTGAACAGATCGAAGGATTTTCTTATTGGATCATTTCCAGTCAAAGTCAACATTGAATATCTCCCCTTTGTTGGCGTTGCGCGTATAGTGGGCCTGTAGGCTGTTAGCCTGGGCAAGCGTTGGGATGTTTTCAACGACGCGTTTAATGATCGTGGGCGCCCCAAAACATCCCGCGGACCCGCACACAACATAATATATTTTCTTTGTCATCTTGTTTCCTCCCTCATTTAAGTTGACCCAACAATAGCAAACCGGTTAACATATGTCAAGCGATGTTTCCCAAAAAACTTCAAGCGCATATAATAAGTAGTGAGGGGCTCAGGTGTGCCAGGCTGCAGGGGGCTCGATCATGCAGGGGGGAGGGGGCTCAGGGGCTCAGCTCCAGGGGGGCTCGATCATGCAGGGGGGAGGGGGTCGGAGTGTCGAGGGGAGGGGGTGGGGTCCCCCCTGCGGGGGATCGTCGCGTTTCCGTCACCTGCCTCGCCGTGAATTTTTTCTATTTTTCACACCCCCTGTAAACCCGGCAACTTTAGGCCAAAGCCCCCGCAGCCCCTCAGTTTTGGTGGCCACCAGCCCCTCAGTTTTGGTGGTCACCAGCCCCTCAGTTTCAAAGTTCTCAGCCTGGAGCCCCCAAACTTCCTGAGTACCTGAACAACTCTCCTGTTGACACTCAAGTTACTCTCTGGTAGAAATATGCTATGAATGCACTCTTCGACCCGCTCAATGAATCTTTTTCTGTGGACGACGAGTCCTACGACACCCCTGCGCCCTTAACTCCCACCCCCTCCCTTCCCAACCGCTGGCCGCCTCAGTTGGTCTTCGATCTGGCCCTCGGGCTTGATGGTTACGAAGAACTTGAGGCGCGCTACGCCCTGAACAAGCACCAGCTGGACCGGCTGTTCGAACTGCCGACCTTCCGCCAGGAAGTGGCCCTGCTCACGCGGGAGCTGCGCGACAGCAACGAGATCTTTAAGAATAAGGCCAAGGTTCAAGCCGAGGCTTACCTGGACGATATGCACGAACTAATGAAGGACCGGAACACTCCGGCGAGTACCAAGCTCTCCATTTTCCAGACCCTGACCAAGCTAGGCAGCCTGGAACCCAAGGAAGAACCGGCCACACCTGCCGCCATGTTCCAGCCCGCCGCAGGCCAAGCGATGCGCATGGTAGTTGAGTGGATTGGCGGACCCAAGGATCACTCACCGATCGCAGCCAAGAATAAAACAATAGAACTGGTCAAATAGCCGACCAAAGGACCGCCGATGGCCGACCTCCACATAAAAATACCCTACACGCCGAGGCCTGGGCAGCTGGTGCTCCACGGGCATCTGGACGAGCATCGTTGGGCAGTGCTGGTCATTCACCGGCGCTACGGCAAGACCGTACTTCTCTTGAACCAGCTGATCAAGCGGGCGCTGACCTGTGAAAAAGAGCACCCGCGCTATGCTTACGTGGCACCCTACCTCAAGCAGGCCAAGAAGGTTGCGTGGGAGTACCTGAAGCAATACTGTGACCCGATCCCTGGGCGCAAGTTCAGCGAGTCAGAACTCAAAGTGACGTTTCCTCAGAACGACGCTCAGATCACTCTGTTCGGGGCGGATAACCCGGACTCGATCCGCGGTGTGTATTTCGACGGCGCCGTGATGGACGAGTACGCAACCACCAACCCGCGCATTTTCTCGTCCATCATCCGTCCTGCACTCTCTGACCGGCTGGGCTGGTGCATTTTCTCCGGCACCTGCAACGGGCGCAACCACTTCCACGACATCCTCCAGAGCGCCAAGCAGGACCCGTCGTGGTACTGGGCGGACCTGAAAGCCTCCGAGACTGGCGTCATTCCTGAGGAAGAGTTGGCCGAGGCACGCAAGATCATGACCGAGGAGGAATATGCTCGGGAGTATGAGAACAGTTTTGATTCGATCATCGGCAAGAAGATCTACCCGGAGTTCAACGCGCACCTGCATGTAGCCAACCGCAGCCTGAAGCCTGAGAACGCGACCAAGATCTACCGCGGCTGGGATAATACCGGCCTGCACCCGGCAGTTGTCCTGACCCATCTGTCCTCGACCGGCCAATGGCAACTCTTCAAGGAGTTCTGGTGGGAAGATACCGGGTCGATGGAGGCGGCGGAGGCAGTCATCACCTGGTGCAATTTGAACCTGCCGCCCGGCTGCACGTTCCTGGACTACAGCGACCCGGCAGGGCGCAACCGGGACAGCAACAAGATGAGCCCCCACCACTACATCGCCTTGAAGTCAAACGAGATGGGTTGTTACATCCACCTGATTGATGGTATACAGACCTGGAAGATTCGCCGGGAGTCGGTGGCGTACAAGCTCAGATCGCTGCGCAACGGCGAGCCGGCAATGCTAATCGACCCGAGCTGCAGCCTGACTATCGAGGGATTTAGCGGCGGCTACGCTTACCGGGAACTCGCCGGGCTGCCCGGCCACTACGCAGAAGAGGCAATCAAGAACAAACATGCGGATGTCCATGATGCGATTCAATATGCCGCGACCAGGATGTTCACCACCGGTGAGGCGGTTCGGCACTCCGATAAGTTTGGCGACCACTACGACGAGGACGAAGACGAGATGTTCGATAACTATAAACCCTGTGGTAAAAGTGCGATAGGTGGGTACTGATGAGGCACATAAACTATTTGAAATACCTTGTGTGCCACAAGTGGTTTGTCTTTGTGGCAGGCACAAAAATCAGGGGGTGTTCTTGGTATCGTTTAGCTATTCACGACCTTAGCAAGTTCCTGCCTTGTGAGTGGTATCCTTATGCTTACTGCTTTTACGCTGAGGATGGGTCGAAGAGATATATAGAAACCGCCGACTTCAACTATGCTTGGAACCACCACCAACACTGTAACAAACACCACTGGCAACACTGGATGTTAAAAGAAGACTCCGGGAAAATTCAACTGTTGGATATGCCTGAGAAATACATCAAAGAAATGGTCGCTGACTGGGCAGGTGCCGGCAAAGCGATTACAGGCAAGTGGGAAGTAGCGGAGTGGTATTTGAAGAACGCTACGAAGATTCTAATTTCGAGAGACACTAGGCGCGAGGTAGAAAACATCCTGTCAGATACCTTTGGACTCAGCATTAAAACAACAGCCACAATCCAAGAACTGTAGAAGGAAAACTGATGAAGATTCCGAGTCGTTTTAAGCTCTTGGGGGCAACCATCGAAGTTGTGGATAACCCGAGACTCGTCGCAGAAGAAAACTGGGCAGGCGCGGCCAAATACAGAGACCACAGAATCGAACTCGTCCCAATCAGTGACGCCTACGTCGTGCCACAGGCAAAGCTGGAGCAGACTTTTTGCCATGAAATGGCCCACTTTCTCTGTTATCATGCAGGCGGCGCGATCAACCACGAACTCAAAAACTACCTGCATAAAAACGAAGAATTTGTGGATCTTCTTGGGTGTCTGCTTCACCAAGCCCTCTCGACCATGGAGTATGACGACCGATGAAAAATCCCGGCTGGCTCCTCGACAATATTGACTCTGTGAACATCGCGGAGAAACTGGACGACAACACCATCGGCAAGATCGCCCGCAGGGTCGTCACAGGCTACAACATTGACGAAGTCTCGCGCATCGAGTGGCGCCAGAAGGCTGAGGCCGGCATCAAGGTGGCCAAACAGATCGCGGAGACGAAATCCTACCCGTGGGATGGGGCGGCGAACGTCAAGTTTCCGATGATCGCCACCGCGGCGATTCAGTTCGCAGCGCGGTCCTACCCGAACATCGTCAAGGGTCCTGACATCGTCAAGGCGATGGTGGTGGGCAAAGACCTCGACGGGCAGAAGGCGGCGAGAGCCAAACGCGTCAGCCGACATATGAGCTACCAGCTTCTTGAAGGGATGCCGGAGTGGGACGAGGACACGGACAAGCTGCTCCACGGTCTGCCGGTGTTCGGGACCTATTTCAGGAAGTCCTTTTTTGACACGCTGCTGCAGTCAACCCGCTCCCCGAGCATCAACCCGCTGAACTTGGTTGTGAACCAGGGGGTGAAGAGCCTCGATACCTGCCGACGCATCAGCGAGAAGGTCATGCTCTACCGCAACGACGTCATCGAGCGCGAACGGGCCGGAGTGTTCCTCGACAAGGGTGCAGAGTATATGCAGACCCACGAGGACGAGGACGCTGATGAGCTGTTTCTGGAGCAGCACTGCTGGCTGGATTTGGACGAAGACGGCTACGAGGAGCCTTACATCGTCATGGTGCACGAGTCCACCCAGACTCTGGTGCGCATCACCGCCCGCTACGATCACGACAGCGTGGAGCTGACCGAGAAGAACAAGATCAAGCGCATCAGCCCGGTGCAATATTACACCAAGTACGATTTTATTCCCGACCCGGAGGGGATGTTCTACTCCCTCGGCTTCGCTCACCTTCTTGGACCCATCAACGAGTCGATCAACACCCTGATCAACCAGCTTCTTGATGCAGGCTCCATGAGCAATCTGCAGGGCGGATTTCTGGGCAAGGGAGTACGCTTCCAGGGTGGCGCCATGCGCTTCAAGCCGGGCGAGTGGAAGCCAGTGGAAGTGACCGGGGGCATTCTGCGCGACAACATCTTCCCGCTGCCGGTGAAAGACCCCTCGGCGGTTTTGTTCCAGCTTCTGGGTTTACTCAATGACACCGGCATGAAGCTGGCATCTGTCTCTGACACCATGGCCGGCGAAACCCCGAGCCAGAACACCCCGGCGACAACCACCCTCGCTGTCATCGAGCAGGGCCTGAAGGTTTTCACCGCGATCTACAAGCGGGTCTTCCGCTCCCTCAAGAGCGAGTTCAAGAAGATCTACCGGCTCAACAGTCTGTATCTGGAGGAAGCGGAGTATTTCCGCATCCAGGACGAAGAAAACATCATCGGCAGCAAGGACTACGCGCTGGATGATCTGGACATCGTGCCTGTGGCCGACCCGAACCTCTCGACCGAAGCGCAGCGCATGGCCAGAGCGCAGGCCCTTTATGGGACAATCGAGGTAAATCCTGTTCCTGAGGGACGACTGGCCCTGCTGACCGAATTCTACGAGTCTCTGGGTGTCGACGCAGTGGAGAAGTATCTGCCGCCCGAGGCGTTGAAGAAACTCTTCGCCCCGCAGGAGCCACCGCCCGATCCACAACTGATCGAGATGCAGCTAAAGGCCGTCAAACAGCAGCACGACTTTGGGATGGAGAGCGCGCTCAATGACGCAATGGTCCAGAAGGTTGTGGCAGAAATTGCCCAGCTCAAGGCGAACACTGAGAAACTTCTGGCCGAGGCTGCAGCGATTCCGGTGGCAACTCAGCTCGGAGTCCTGAAGGACGCCGTGGCACAGCTTCACGCAGAGACCAAGATGGAAATAGAGCTACTCAAAGCCCAAGGAGGCAGCAATGCAAAAGGAAATAGTGGAGGAAGTCCTGCTGGAGGAAATGCAGGAATGGCTGCTGCACCCAACAACGCACAAGGTGCTGAGCTTCCTGGGGCATCTCCAGTCGGACCTGAAGGAATGCCTGGTGGTGGGGCAGACCTTGCGAACGACCTCGGTGGAGCAGACGGCACTGGAGACGAGCTTTTTGCTCGGGAAGATATGGGGGATCGGCCAGTTCCTGGAGCTGCCGAGCCAAGTCAAGAGCAACCAGTCTAACAAGGAGATCAACTAATGGCCATCAAGCCCGCTGGACACAGAGTCCTGGTAAAACCCGACGAGATTGACGAGAAGACCGGCTCGCTGTTCCTGCCGCCCGAGGTTCGTAAGAACATGGGGGATGCCCAGATCTTTGGAACAGTCGTGTCTGTTGGACCCACCGCTTGGAAAGCCTTCGATGCCGGCGAGCCTTGGTGCTCCGTGGGGAACAGGGTAGCTTTCTCAAAATACGGAGGCTTCATCATCCAGGACCCGGAGACAAAAACGCTGTTCAGGTTGCTCAACGACGAGGACATTTGCGCCGTCGTCACAGACTAGGAGGCCTATCGTGGGGATGAGTCGTTACTATAAACGCATTTTTGAAGGAGAAGAGTCATGTCTGAAGCAGACGCCGCAGCAGAAAGCACCGGAAGCGAAACCATCAACTACGAAGAAACTGCGAAAGTCAAAGGCTGGAAACCGTTAGCCGAGTACGACGGTGACAAGAGCGGCTGGGTCAGTGCGGAGGAGTTCGTCAAGCGCGAACCTCTCTTCGACCGGATCAAGCACCAGTCAAAAGAATTGAAGGAATTGCGAAAAACTATTGACAGTATGGCACAATTCCATCATAAATCAGTAGAAGCTCAAGTCACTCAAGCGATTTCGGCCCTCAAGGCCCAACGCAAAGAGGCGATTGAACTCGGAGACGCGGACAAAGTCGACGCCCTGGACGAAGAACTCCAGAAGGCGAAGCAGGAAAAAGATTCCATCAAAGCACCGACTGCCGCGATCCCTGCCGAGATCGAAACTTGGCTCTCTGAGAATACCTGGTTCGAGAAGAACGACGATATGGCGACATTCGCCAGAGCGTGGAACGAAGCCTACCTGAGAAAAAACCCAGGCGAGCTTGAAGAATCCCTCAAAAAGACCACAGAGGCGGTCAAAAAAGCATTTCCTGAGGAGTTCGGCAAGCCCGCAGCACCTTCCAAAAAAGATTCCCCTGGAGCCGTAGAGGCCCCGTCCGGCAGTACCAGCCCCAGCAGCGCCAAGAACTATTCGGTCAGCAGACTGACCAGTGAGCAGAAATTGGTCTATGACCAGTACGTCAACCGCCACAAAATCATGAAGCACGAAGAATACTTTAAATCCTTAGAGGACATCGGAGAACTGAAATGAGCCGACCAAACCGCAGCGAAAAGCAACGCACTCCCCTCGGGGCCCGGAACACTCTGACGTTCTCGGACATGGAGCCTGGGTATTCCTACCGCGTCATTAACGACGTTGACGACCGCCTGACTCGCGCAGAAGCCGCCGGGTATGAATTTGTCGAGGCCAAAAAGGGTCTTGGCGATGTTCGAGCTGCCGAGGCAACCAAGATGGGGTCGAAAGTCTCCAAGCCCGTTGGCGGAGGCAAAGTCGGCTACCTCATGCGCATCAAGGAAGAATGGTATCAAGAGGACCAGGCCGAGAAAGCCCGCAAAATCAGCGAATCTGAAGCAACCATGAAAGCATCTGCAGCCAAGGGCGAATACGGCCCTGGGCTCACTAACGACTAAGGAGCCAAATTATGGCTAACGCAAACACCCCTTTCGGGCTTCGGCCCGTCGGAACGATCGGCTCTGCCGGGTACACTGGCCGAATCGAGCGATTCTATGTTCCCGCCACGGACTCCGCCGCTATCGGCATGGGCGACCCTGTCACCCTGACCGGCGCCGGTGGTCTCCACACTGACGGCACCCCCATCGTCAAGCGCGGCACCGTCGGCGGCATCGCCCTCGGCGTCATGGTCGGCGTTCTTCCGACCCCGACCGACCTGAGCCTGACCTACCGCAAAGCCTCGACCGCCATGTATATCTACGTGGACACCGACCCCAACACTGTCTACGCAGTGCAGGAAGACGGCGACGGCGGCGCAGTGGCTCTGGCCAACGGCACCAAGAACGCTTCCCTCATCCTGGGCACCGTCGACACCGTCACCGGCAACAGCAAGACGATGCTCGACTCCAGCACCGCTGCCGCCACCGCCACCCTCGATCTGTTGCTCCTTCGCCCGGTCCTGGCTCCCGACAACGAAGTCCCTGCGGCCTACGCCAAGTGGCTCGTTAAACTCAACCTGCACCAGTATGCGGCGGGCATCGTCCGCGTCGGCGTCTAAGGAGATCGACTATGGGCATCATCAATACCGGCAGTTTTGCCAAGGCTCTTTGGCCCGGAATTTCTAAGTGGTACGGAGAAACCTACAACGAGTGGCCTGAGGAGTACACCGCTCTCTTCGATCATGCGACCTCGAACAAGGCGTATGAGGAAGAAGTCGGCGTCAGCGGCTTCGGTCTGGCCCAGGAGAAAACCCAGGGCGCAGGCGTTGCGTTTGACGAAGCCTCGCAGGCATTCATCACCCGCTACATCAACAAAACCTACGCTCTCGGGTTCATCGTGACCCAGGAGGCGATGGAGGACAATCAGTACGACCTTAGCGTTCTCGGCAAAGCCAAGGCCAAGGCTCTCGCGTTCTCCATGCGTCAGACCAAGGAGATCATCGCCGCCAACATCTACAACCGCGCCTTCACCGGCTCCGGCAACCCGACCTACGGCGACGGCAAAGTTCTCTGCGCCTCGGATCACCCGCTCAAAGCGGGCGGCTCCTTCAGCAACGTTCTGGCGGTTGCAGCGGATCTCTCCGAAGCGGCTCTGGAGCAGGCCTGCATCGACATCGGCGGGTTTGTCAACGACCGCGGCCTGAAGATCTCGATCATGCCTGAGTCTCTGCACATTCCCAAGGAGCTGATGTTCGAAGCCGAGCGAATTCTGAAATCGACTCTGCAGAACGACACCGCCAACAACGCCGTGAACGCCCTGCGCTCGACCGGCATGTTCAAAAAAGGTGTCAAGGTCAACCACTACTTCACCGACGCAGACGCCTGGTTCATTCGGACCAACTGCCCGGAAGGCATGAAGTATTTCGAGCGCGTTGCCACCGAGTTCGGCATGGACAACGACTTCGACACTTATAACGCCCGCTTTAAAGCGCGGTTCCGCTGCGCCTTCGGAAACACAGATCCTCGGGGCATATTCGGCTCAGCCGGGGCCTAGCACTAGGATCAGTAGTGTCAAACAAACACTGACGAAGCCGGGGAGCTAACCCTCCCCGGCACAATCCACTGAGGAGATAAGTCATGGGAATCAAAGTCGGCAACGTCACGCAAACCAAGGCCGCATCTGCAGCCTACACCGACACCGCAGCAAAAACCCTATTCACTGTTCCTGCTAACGCAATGATCATCGACGCCAGGATCATCGGCATCGCCTCCAACGCTGCCACGACCGGAGTTCTGACCCTCTACAGCCGCCCGGTTGACGGCAGTTCTGCGGCTGCAGCCTTCGCAGTTCTGGACGCCAAAACCACTACCGGCACCTTCACCAACGGCGTTCTCTCCGGCATCGCGTTCAACCGCCAGGACAAGGCCCAGCACATCACCGCGATCTATACCGAGACCGGCATCGCTGCTTCTGCCGGGGCATGGACCGTCCTCGTTGACTTCCTGTAAGGAGGGCGATCATGGGAACTCCAAACGTCAAAGGGCAGATGGTCCGGCCCGTCGCGCAGTTTAAGAACGCCCCGACCCCGAAAACCCTGGCCATCAGCGGAACGGCTGCAGCCACGGCTGCGCTCGGCGCCAACGAGATTCTGGTGCAGACCACGACCAGTTGTTTCTTCTTAGTGGGCTCGAGTGCGGAACGCACCGCAACTCCTGTCACCGTCAGTATCGGGCACTTCATTCCCGCAGGCGTGGCGTGGCCCATGCTGGTCGATCCTGAGCACGTCTTCCAGGCGATCACCTCAGGTGCAGCCGGGTCGGTTTATATCAGCGCCATCAGTTAAATTCAGGCCCCAGCAATGGGGCCTTTAACTAAGGATGCAAACTCATGGCTTTTGGATATGGGTTTATAAATAGCGGAATCGGCATAATTTCAGAAGCACTTTTCCCCGGCAAGAAAATCGCCTCCACCCTCGGCGTCCCTGTCGGTGGCACCTTCACCCGCGCCTCTGGTGCCACGGTTCCCGACTACCTCGGAGTGTACCAGACCGTTGGGGTTGATGTTCCTGCTGTACCGGGGGCGAGATACGAAGCGGCTATTCTGCAACAATCTGGGATGGCTAACTACACCACGGCAGGGGGGGCGACCATTTCAGCAGGAACAGCTACTCTTCCAACCAATGCCGCATATGTGAAACTATTAGCCGCTAATTTCAATGGAGTTGCTGGGGATGTTATCGAAGTATCCATCAGCGCAACGGTTATGGGAAGTTTCCGGCTATACGCTCAGAAAAATGATGGGGCTTTTGATCAGACGTTCACGGTGCATAGAGGGTTTGGTGTGCCTCAAGTATATGTGACAAGAATGACTCTAACCAGCGCACACGTAGGTATGGCGCTATGGGTGTATGCGGAAGAAGCCGTTAGTGCAACTATCCATTTTTCCCGAATTACAAAAAATCCAGGGGCCCGACCGGGCTTTCCTCAAGAGTCTGGGTGGTACGACACGGAGAGACTTTATACCATCACGACTAATGGCGCGTATGCAGACAGGCCCAAAAGTCCCTACTCAAAAGTTAGTTGTATTGGGGATTCCTTTACAGCACATCAACACTATCTGAGTGCAATAAATTCTGGGAGTATTCTCGCAGCAACGGTTGGGGCAGGTATCGGGGGAAACACACTCACGGCAATCGAAGCGCGTTTTGCCGCCGATGTTGTCGCAGTATCTCCTGGGGTTGTGGTAGTTCAGGGCGGTATAAACGACATTGTTGGAGATACTCCTATCACAACGATGTTGGCCGCAGTAACATCTAGCATCAACCAAGCTATTGCTGCTGGGATAAAGGTCGCTCTTGTCAATGTTGCCCCTTGGAAAAACCACACCTCATGGACATCCAATAGACAGGCCTTAACACTTGCCTATAATACAGGTTTGTCTTCTCTTGCTGCCTCTTACGGGTTGACTGTTGTGGACATCTACACGATGTTTTCCGTAGCCGATGCGTTAAGCCCAACTTATGATTCCGGGGATGGTTTACATCTTAACGTGTATGGAGATTGGGCGCTCGGTCTTGCGGTAGCCTCAGCCATTGAGCCACTTGTTCTAGCTACCAGTTCTGAGTTTCTACCCCTGCACCCCTTCACCGACAACCGGGGAGTGCGCGAGTACACGACCTTGCCCGCTAGAGAGAATAGCACCGCCCGCGCCACCGGCTACCAGATGTTCGTGAACAAAAGGTACTACACCTGCACGACTGCCGGGACAACTGCCGGGACTGCTCCCACCTTCAGCACCACCACAGTCGGCCAAACGGTTGTCGATGGGACGGTCACTTGGACGGATGCTGGGCATTACACCGGACCTTTTGGGGTGCTTCTGGAAGAAGCGCGGACGAACTATTTCCTGAACTCTGCCGTACCTGTTACTCAAAATATCACGACATCGGCGCAAGCATACACGGTTTCTGTTGTCGGTAGTGGCAGCGTCACCCTGTCAGGAACCGCGACGGGTGTTGTTACCTCGGCCAGCCCCCTCACGGTAACAGCAACTGTAGGAACTCTGACTTGCACAGTTGCAGGAACGCTGACTCATGTTGATGTCCAGGCCGGAGCCTTCGCCACCTCCAACATCATCACCGCAGGGGCCACCGCAACCCGCGCAGCAACGAACTTGAGTGTCCCGAACCCGCTACCCGCGAATGACTTTACGGTGTATGTGGAGTGGGTGCCGATTGGCCTTAATCCAATAGCACAGCACATGATGTTTGATTCGGGCGATTCCTTAGCTGTTCGTGAATTTTATTTATCCTATTCTACAGCCGCCCCAGGTGACTTTTTTGTTCGTCGGGATGGTGTATTTAGCCAACTTCGTATAGCCGACCCAGTGGTTGGGGTTAGAAACAGAGTCTTAGTACGAAGCTCCAGTAGTGTCGGCCTACACGCAGGTATCAACGGAATATTCTCACAGCTAAGTGCTGTGGTGTTACCGTGGACACCATCTGGGGATATGCGTATTGGTGCGCGTATAGATGGATCAGGACGGATCAATGGAACCATCCCCACAGTCATCGTCTTCAAGAAACCCTTAACTGACGCCCAGTGCCTCGGTCTTTCTAACGGCACCATCAAGTGGTGGGAGGTTCGCTAATGGCCAAGGCAGATACAACCAAAAACGCCCAACTCAAGACCGACCTCACCGCTTTCCTCGCCGCTACGGTAGACAGCAAGGGTGATGTCCAACCCCTGACCGCCGCACAACTGGAAGCAATCGGCGCGATGCCGGTGAAGAGGGTCAAGGTGATCGACCAGACCACCCCGAAGAAAGCCAAGGCGGTGAAGAAATGAGACTGACCATCGAACTCAATAAAGCCGACGCCATTGCGGTCACTCCCGACTATCCGACCGCGGGGCTTGCCTACATCACCGGTGACGAGGGGAGCCAAGTTGACTGGGTTCCCGCCCTTCGTAAGGCCGCGGTCTTCCTGCGCGATACCTTCAACATCGTTGCAGCCCCTGCGCTCACCAACGGCCCGTTACCGAGCAATCCAGACGCAACACAGGTCGAGGGATTTCTGGGCAACTGTAACACCCCGCCGACCGAGTTTGGCCAAGTGCATGTCGAGCTGACCGCCTACGCACAACTTCGACTCGCACCACAACTGCTGATGATGTGCCCCTTTCTGGTGATCGCTGGAGAAGCTGCCGGGGAGCGGGTGGAGACGATTACCACGGACGAGGGGACGGCGGAAGTGAGTACATCGGTGCCGGTGGGGAGGTTCGCATGAGTCTATTTCGCAGTTGGTTTTATCTGGCTTTTCGCACTGTCTGGCGCATCCAGGAACGCATCTTCGGTAAAGGCGTGGTCAATGTTTGGCTCCTGCGAATGGATCGCCTTGCCCAAGACAAGTGGTTTGGCGGCAAGTTCGAGACCATCAGCGGCCACCTGGGGCGAGTGCAGCTTCGCTACGGCGGCAAGATCCCCTGGAGCAAGCGGCCACTTCAGGCCTTCGTCTCTCGCTTTCTGGATTGGCTCGACCCAGGTCACTGCAAGAAAAGCATAGGTTACTAATGACCGTCCCGAGAGACAAAAAACTGCATTTTCTGGTTGGGCTTGGCATCGGCTCCTTAGCGATGATCCACCCTAGCCTCTGGGTATGTGTGCCCGTCACAGCTATCGCCAAAGAATTGCGTGACCTCAGAGGTCATGGAACCCCAGAAGTTTTGGATGCTGTTGCTACTATTCTAGGAGGTTGCCCGTGGCTTATTGCCGTGTACTTTTTTGGAAGTCTGCTGTAACTCTCGCTTTTCTGCTGCCAACGCTGGCTTACGCCGCGTCGATTTCAGCACCGCCCGCTGAGTTCTTCACCGCTTTTCCCCTCACCTCAGCATGGATTTTCGGTGCAATTCTCATGGCTTTTATCGGAGCAGTTGGTATTATAGCAAAACTCGTCAAGGATTCGATCAGTAGGAGCATCGCATCCAGCGAGAAAGTCAACGAGGCGCAGTGGCTGGAGATAAAGTCCTTGGCGAAGTATGCGGGCAAACTTGACCGGCGCCTAATCTCCGTAGAGATACACTGCGACCGAAACCACCCAGGCGGGCGCAGGGAATATGATCCAGAACGCAGGCTCGGAGCCGACGATGAGTGATTCCACTACCTTTGTTCCCGGCGATTACAACGCAGTCTGCGACGAGTGCGGCTTTGAGTTCAAGGCTTCGCAGTTGCGCAAACGCTGGGATGGATATAGAGTGTGCCCCAAGGACTGGGAACCACGTCACCCCCAGGAGTTCCTGAGAGCCAAACCGGAAACAACCCGAGTGCCGTGGGCAAGACCAGAGGGAGCAGATGCGTTCGTCGCCAGCCCCTACGATCTTTATACAGAAGACGGCGAGACAATGACCACAGAAGATGGTGCACCAATTACAGTTTAGGAGCTAACCAATGCCGAAGATGTCCGATCTACCAAATGCTACACCAATGGCTGGGGACGAACTAATCCCAGTCGTCCAGAACGGAATAACCAAAAAGGCGTTGTCTGCTGATTTTGTAGGTCCCCAAGGTGCAACTGGTGCAACTGGTGCGACTGGTGCCCAGGGAATACCTGGTTCGCCAAACACCCATTTGGGCTGTAGCGCCCGCCCATCTGGTTCGGCCAATTCGGTGCTGAATACCACTGTGAAGGTGATAAATTTCGCCACAACTACGCATGATACGTCGGGTATCTTCAGCGTCGGCCTACCGACCAGACTCACAGTTCCTGCGGGTGTTTCCTATGTACGATTGACAGCACAGGTTGATATTCAATCCAACGCCACAGGGCAGCGTATAGCGTGGGTGCGTAAAAATGGGGCCGACCCAGGATCAAACGACTGGCCGTATACCAGCGCGAATGCAGTTGGTGGCTCGTTACAGACAGTGTTGAACATGGTATCCCCACCGCTCCCAGTTGTTCCTGGGGACTATTTTGAACTTGTATGTTACCAAAACAGCGGTTCAAGACTTATTGCTGGGCTCACCGGTTCTAATATCACGTTCTTTTCTATGGATGTCCTCCAGTAAGGAGTTACCATGACCACGTCAGGCGTGTTCAGTCCAACATCGACCCGCGATATTATCGTCTACGGGGCTCTGCGCCTGGTGGGGGCTTACGCCTCCGAGGACACCCCGAGAACGCAGCAGGTCACGGACGCAACCATCGCCCTGAATCTGATGCTGAAATCATGGCAGACCAGCGGCTTTATCTGGCTGCGGGAGTTCAAGAGTTTTGCTCTCGCCGCGGCGACCCCTTCTTACAACCTGCCCGACGCCGGCACCTTCGCCTACAGGCCGACCAGAATCTACGCTGCCACCATCAAGGACGCGCAAGGCCAGGAGATCCTGCAGATGGCGCTGAGTCGGGCCGACTACATGGGCCTGCCCAACAAAGCCCAGACCGGCAGGCCAAACAGCTTCTACTACGACCCCCAGCACACCACCGGCAAGATCTACCTTTGGCCTGTGCCCTCGGACGCGACACTGACACTGGTTCTGGACGTGGACAAGCCCTTCGAGATCCTGAACGCTTCTGGGGACACCTTCGATTGCCCTGACGAGTGGATCGAGCCGATCAAGTACGGTCTTGCTGCCCGGCTGGCGCCGGAGTACGGCATACCCCTAGCCGAGCGGCAACTGCTGACCGCAGAGTATATGTCGCTGCGCCAGGGCATCCTCGATTACAACTTCGACTACACCTCGACGTTCCTCGGGAGGGATGATGGCTAAGGAACTGCTGGAGAAGCCCTACTACAGTGCAGACCAGACGACTGAAGGGGCGGTCGGCTTTGATGACGTGCTGAACTGCTACTTCGAGCCCATCGCCGGAGGAAAGCTGACCCTTCGCCGCAGGCCGGTGCTCGATTCAGTGTTTTGTACGCTCAGCGGGACTAGCTCGTTCGGTGTCGCCGGCATTTACTGGTGGGAGCGGGCGAACGTATTTCTGGCGGTGTACGGAACGAATTTGTTTGTTGTCAGTCAGGCGGGGGTAGTTACGGACCAAGGTGTATGGTTTAGCGGCAACGTGTCCAGGGCTGTGTTCTCCGAAGGCGAAACTGCGGGGGGTGTCACGTGGGTTTATATTGTCGGGGGCGCAGGCTACCCCACAAGGATCACTCACACAACATCGGGGGGGTTTTCCATTTTCTCCGTGGCTACTGTCACCCCAGGCGGTGGACAGCTATTCGACGCCTTAACTATCGCCTACATCAACAGGCGCTTTGTCGCGCCCCAGCCAAACTCTGCTCGGTTCTACTTCACCGACACGAATCCGTCCACAGGGATTCTTGAGAACGACTACTGGGACAGCAGCGACAACCCTCTGGTTGCAGAATCCGACGGAGACCGTATCATTGCTATTACGACGCACCTCAACGAGATTTATGTGTGGGGCACAAAGTCTGTGGAAATCTGGCAGGACGACGGGGTCACTCCGTTCGTCCCGGTGCAGGGCGCATCCATAAACTTTGGCATACAAAACAGAGAAGCTATCACCATTATCGGGGATCGTGTGTTCGCCGCTGGTGTCCTGAATGGTGTCTTCTGTGTTGCTGAACTGACCGGGAGACAAGCTCGGGTCATCTCCGACGACATCAAGACGCTTATCGGGACACCGTTCACAGTACCGTACCTGCTCAGTCTGCAGATCGGCAAGCAAACTTTTCTGCTGGTGCAGTTCGGCTACGGCAGCGCGACTATCGAAACCTGGGCTTTCGACATAAATACTGGCTACTGGTCGAAGTGGACCGATTTTAACGACCCAACCCACTCACCCTTCATCGGCAAATCCTCGGCGATCAATAGTGTTGCTGGAATCTCTCTTGTTGGAGCGAACACTGACGGGCGCATTTTTCGAGTGCGTTTTGGCCCCACGTACCATCGAGAACTCGGACACTCTCTGGAAGTTCTTCGGCGCACTCCCTGGATTCAGCACGGAACCTGGAAGCGCAAACGCTGCAATGCGGTCTACCTGAGGCTCAAACGAGGGCATACTGCAGACGGTCGAGTTTTCTTGAGGTGGGCTGACGATGGCCGGGACACCTGGTCGCCTTCCTACCAGCTCAACCTGTTTCCAACGAGCAACAAGGACTTTATTTCCAGAAACCGTCGCATGGGGATATACCACAGTCGGCGCTACGAGTTTACCATGAGCGACAATGCTGACTTCGTGCTTTCTGGATCTGAAGAAGATGTCACAGTGCTGAGGGACTGACATGGCGAATTTTGAGAAACTTCCGAATCACCCAATCCGCGGCGAGAACTGGGTCAAGTCATGGTTCGAGTTCTCGCGCTGGCTCGACATCGTCCAGAGAACCTTGCGCAAACTGGAGATCGACTCGCTGCTGCAGTATTTCCACCTCGCAGGGCGCACCGGGGGGCAGGTTGCTGCTGGAGGTTCTGGGGCTTCGGACGACCTCACACTTCTATCGACCGCCAGCGCCACCAAGGGTGAAGTCCATATCGGCGGCGACGGCGTAACCGACACTTCGACGTTTGAGGATGATGGTACGCTGCGCTTCGACGGAGACGCCGTCGTCTGGGACGACATCCACTTCCCGCAGTCGCCGCCGAAGACGGTCGGAGCCGGCAACCCGACCCTTGTGACCTTTCTCGGCAACCTGCGCGGGTACGCCTACGCTGTGGGGGACGCTCACGACTTCGACCCGCAGGAGTACAAGCACAACGGCAAGCAGGGGGCACAGGCAGTTATTCACATTCACTTCGTCACCCGCTCAACCGTCGGCACCGACACAGCGATCAAATGGGAGGTCGAGTTCTCGACAGCGAACGTCAACACCGTTTTTCCCACGCCAACCGTGGCTTCTGCGGAAGTCGTTATCCCTGGAGGGACGCCGGCCTTAACCCACGTCATTGCTGACATTACGACCTTCACCGCGGGGAATATCGCCAGCCAGATGTTCATGCGTGTCAAGAGGGTCGCAGCGGCGGGGGTAGCCCCAGCAACAGACCCGGTGATCGTCGGAGTTCATTACCACTACCAGATCGACACTGCGGGAAGTCGGCAGATCTTCTCCAAGTAAAAGGTTTACACTCCGGCAAGCATAAGCTACATTTAGGAAAATCTTTTGGGAGGCTGAATGACCGAACCAAACGTGCTGGCCAAAATCATCCCTGCTGGCGAGTTGACCGCCCCGGAGTACCGGGAGTGGATATTCTCCATTGAGGAGAAGATGCAGCAGTGTGAACAGTCTGTTGACAGGCACGCCGAGGACAACCCCCTCCCGACAAAGCACACGTTCACGCCGGGCTTGTACACGCGCCAAATCACCATGCCGGCAACGTCTCTCGTAATATCCAGAATCCACCTGCATGAGCACCCCTTTGTTATTTCAAAAGGCCGAGTGTCTGTGTACGACGGCAAAGAGATAGTCGTTTTGGAGGCTCCGCACCAAGGGGTGACGCCAGCTGGCACAAAAAGAATTTTATATGTCCACGAAGACACAGTATGGACGACATTTCATGTTACAGATAAGAGTTCCTTTGACGAGATTGATATAAATGGCGTGATAACGTGCGACACGTTTGAGGAATTTGAGCAAATCGCGCATAAGGAGATACCTATATGGCATGGGTAGCCACAGCAATCGTCGGCAGCGCGGTAATCGGCGGTGTCGCCTCGAACGTCGCAGCATCTAAAGGCGCCAAGGCAGCGACCAACGCCAACCAAGCCACACTCGACACCCAGACCCAGCTTGCCAACCAGCAACGGGACGACTTCGAACCGTTCCGGCAGCTTGGTCTCGGTGCCTTGCCCCAATACCGGGCGATGCTTGGTCTGCCGCGAACGGATGCATCCAATGTACGTGATTCTGTAACAGGTAATCTTGACAGAGTCACCAGTGGCGGGATTGACGGCATGACGCGCACCCGCGGCGTTGTCAGCATTCCGCAGGACCCGACTCAGGGCCTCGGGCGCACTCAAGATGCTCGGGCTGGTCAGCCGTTTGAGATGGACCTCTCCCCCATCGGCCAGTGGACTCTGCAGGAGTCTCTGAAAATGCAGAACCGCCAGGACGCCGCCCGCGGTCTTTCTGGCTCCGGTGGGGCTTCGGCCAGAGCTGGTGAGTTGGGAATGCAGGTCCGGGCCAACGACTACCAGCAGCAGTACGGGCGCATTCTGGATGCCCTGAAGATCGGCACCGGTGCTGCTTCCTCCGCTGGGGCAGCTTCACAGCAACTCTCGAACCAGGTCGGACAGTCTGGGCAGAACCAGCAGAACATCATTGCTGGGCAGTCGCAGGCTAACCAGCAGCTCTGGCAAGGCCTCGGATCGCTGCCGATGGATTATATGAACTACCAGCAGAAGGTTCAGATGCCGGGTGGAGGATCTGGTGGATCATCCAGCTACGATTCGATGCTTACAACCCCCCAAGGAACTCGGGTCGATTCCAGCAGATACAGTCTTCTCAACTAAGGGGCTTTTGATATGACCGATATGTGGGCCAACTATCGCAGCAGCCGGGACAGTCTGTTCAACACCCTCGACCAGAAGCGTCAAGAGAAGCGCCAGGCTGAGATCGACGCACTCAACCGCCAGGCAGCGGAGCAACAGCTCGGCCTCGGCCAGCTTAAAATGGGTCAGTTGCAGCAGCAGGTCCAGGACCAGTCAGCCCGCAGGGCGCTGGAAACCCGGCTTGCCGAAGGCACTCCTGAGACTGTGACCAATCCTGACCGAGTGGCTTTTGAATATGACCCTGCGCAGGGGCCGGTGCTGCCCCCGCCTGAGTCGATTACCAGGAACGTACCCGTTTCGCCCTTGGCCGCGCTTCAAGCCCGCACTTCTCTGGCTCTGCAGCAGGGAGACACCGAGGGCGCTAAGCGCATTGTCGACGTATCAGACAAGATCCGCGGCACCGAGAACGAGATCAAGTCCAGAGAGTTCTTCGAAGCGGCCTCGCAGGGCCGGGGCGAGCAGTATCTGGCCGCCAACGGCAAAGACCCGG
>Ga0180732_1000287_pt1 | contig 46442 bp, 74 predicted proteins | sample KR11_01MetaG_FD_148674 | JGI IMG/M metagenome (GOLD analysis project Ga0180732, IMG submission 148674) | Groundwater microbial communities from the Olkiluoto Island deep subsurface site, Finland - KR11_0.1 MetaG | ecosystem: Environmental > Aquatic > Deep subsurface > Groundwater | place...
TGTGAAAAAATCATTAAAGACGAAATGCGTGAAAAGAATATCAAATTCATTTCTGTTGATAATGTCTCAGTAACGGAAGTCGTATTTACCACTTTTCGCTAACCTGGTATCCTCATCGTGTTATCTCATATTCCCTGGGTTTGTTTAAGCCTGATTGGTAAACACCTATCGCCTTTCCTGCTCCGGTAAGGAGCGTTGCACCTGCCGAAATAGTGCCCGCTTTCTTTGCTTGTGTCCCCGTAAACCTCTGGCCTACCGCCTCCGATCTATACATGGAAGATCCGATATCCCCCCCGTACCGGATAGCCAGGGCGTCAAGTTCCGTGTCCAGGGCAGTCTGGGCGAATATATCAGAAAAGCTCTCCATTGTGACGCCTGTGGCCCCTGCCGCCGCCCGTTGACTTGCAGACAGTTTCCGGCCCTTCTCCCGCCTCATTTCTTCCTCATAGGCCGCTTTTTGTGTGGCAACCGTGGCCTGTCTTTCAGCAACCTGGGCATTATATTCAGCGGCTTTCTCTTGGGCCTGTCCGGACCGAATCATGCCAACCGCTGATAAGGCTGTACCTAAACCAAGTAAGATTAAAATTGCTGTTAACATCTTACTGATACCTCACTAATATCCCGCTAATGGAAAACGGCAAAGGTTCATCACTCCGAAATAGAATTGTCTGGTCCTTTTTCCAACCCCCAGGGAACGGTAAATCAATGCTTCCCGTGTATGGCGTTGCGCCTGACGCTGCAAAATCAATGGTGTCAAGATCTGCGCTTGTGGATCCCCATTCCCCCTGACAAGCCCTGTAAAACCTCGGGGTGACTTCTATGATGCGCCTGTCCATCCCTGTGCCCGGAGGGAGGTCTATTGTCTCAAGGGTCGCTGTGTAGGGCAATCCTGCATGGATTTTGGATGATAATGCCGTAACAGTAATGGTGCCTCCACTGGTTACGGTTTGTTTGCCTTCATAATATCCATCGGCTAATACGGCTACCGATACTCCGGCCAAATGGTCAAGGCCCGATACCGTGGTTGTGCCCGATCCTTCATAGGAGAGCCCTGCATCAACGTAAAAGGAATCCGCTGCGTCAGAATCGTGAACATCTTCGAAATATTCAATGAATCTGTAGTCGGTCCCGTCCACGGTTCGTTTAACGACAACCCACACCTGGTCCTTATTGTTGGGGCCGGGAATAACGGCCACATTCTCAAAATTGCCTTCTGTCGTAACCTTGCTCCAGGCTATCACGTTTTGATCGCGCAGGTACGTCAAGGCGAGCAAATCGCCGTCATTCAACACACACCACAGGGTATTGTTCGGCGTCTTCTGGAAGGCTATTTCTTTAATGGTGGTATTTTCGGTAAGATGCTCGGCGAGCAAAAGCAAGTCAGCCGACTGGTAGCTATCAGCCTCCCACGAGTAGGCGTATTCCCTTAGTTTTTTGCCCCCGTACTGAACATGGAGAATCTGTTTTCCTGCCGATATAGCCTGTATGTTGGCTGATCCGAAGTTGGTTTGACGTTTGGCCTGGATATTGCTTGGAGTAAGCGGAGTTGTCGAATCAAGCGGACCTACGTTCCACTCTCCTGCTGTGGTCCCAAGAGCAAGCACCTTGCCGCTTAACATCCACCTGATGGCGTTTACTTCGGAGGCGGCAATAGTTATGGTTATGGCAGCATCATCGGTGGCGCCGCTTGTGTAATCGTCATAATCCCCGGATTTGCTCATCCATATCCGTTGAGGGTATGGCGTACTTCCCGACCAGCACAGGCGTTCCTCGTGAAACTCTACTGCGCTTGGATAGCCTGTAGCCCCGCTACCCCATGGAGTCGTGCCGGAACATATAAACTGTGCCGCTGTCCAGGAAGTATGAGCTGTCCTCGTGAGCGTGTACGGAGATTGATAGGGATTCGCGAGGTAAAGATAATCGGCGGACTGCGTGTATTTGATGAAAGGTAACTCACTTTCAGAATAAGGGGGGGTTGTTATTTCGTATGTTGTCCCGCCTCCTCCTGTTTCATTTGAAGGATAAGCTACGGTAGGAGGCGTAAAGTCGGCCGTCCAGCGGTTTATGCCTTTTGAGACTCGGAATTCGTCGATCCAACCGTTAAGGTAGGTGTAAGTGGGACCAATGGCTACATTCCTCCCGACTTCAAAGGCAGCGGCAAGATCAGGCCAAGCATCAGCATCGGTTACTGTCGCACCTATTTGCGCTCCGTCCACTGTCATGGCCCAAGCATTTGCAACGGATCCCCATCCACGAATTAGCGCAAAATGATACCATATATTAACTGACGGGCTCCATCCACACTCCATAGCAACAACATTAGTTCCCCCTGTGCGAATTTCAAATCTTACATTGCCAACCGTACTGTTATAACGTAGGCTTACCCAATTATTGTCATCAACGTATTGGTTAAAAAATCCATAGCCTGCCGACGCAACCGTATTAAACCGTACCCAAAAATCAATAGTAACTTTGCCGGTGCTCATAAACCAGTTACTATGATCTGGGATTGACAAATAATCTCCGGTTCCATCAAACAAACCTGAAGCGGACCCGAACTTCTTTTGGGCCGTGTCAATCTGAGCATTGCCCTGGGCTGTCGGCGTGTGGCCGATCGTATCCGTGAAAGTTGTAGCGGCATCGTTACCGTCGGCATGAAGCAAAAGCTTAGTGTAAATGTCTGTTGTCTGAATCTGCCCCCCATCCTTGTAGAACCGGGCATACCCGGCCCCCATTTCGATGATGTAGGCTTGTTCGGTAGAGAACACAAACGGGATAAGTCTTACGGTCTCGGCACTATTGCTGACCCCTGAAACATATTTGAGCCCTGGCCGCTTATACGCCCCTCCCTGTGGGTAAACGAGCATATTTTCAAGCTGCCGTGTGCCATTGAAGAACTTCTCGAAGTCAACCCTGGCGTCAAGTTTCCTGCTGAACACGCCACTGGTAAAGTTGGTGAAATAATAGTTCTCACCATAGACCCATCCACCGATGCACAAAACGAAAATCAGGGATGTTATGAAAAGCCACTTTTTCATTATCTTCCCGCCTGCTGCCAAGACGTTAAAGACGTTGACACTTCCCCTTTGTCTTTCGGCCTTCCCTCGATGGCCCCCATTCGGTAGGCATGGGGCATGGCAATTTTGTGGAACTCATCTAAGAACATAGCCTTCATCTTATCTTTCCCGGCCAGAGAGCCTGCCAGTTCTGCCGCCAGTTTGACGGCCAAGGCGTTCACAAACGAGGGATCGTAAACACTTACGTCCGTAATACTGGCAATGTACTCGATGGACACCACATCATCGTCCGTCAGGATATAAGTTCCTTCCCGCTTATAGTCCGAGGTTGCGCTGATGAGTCTTTGGATTCTGAGAATGTCTGAGGGAAGGGAAAAGAGGTAGGTGTACTCATCCAATGGAGCCATTCTCCAATACCCGGTTGCTATGGCCCCGACACTCGTTCCGTCTATTGCCGTGGTCTTGTCCTGCTTGCGAAGCTGAAAACTGTTGGCGTCCACATAGACAATGGAGAATATCTCGTTGTCGTAATCTTCTTCGCCCGTCTCCCAAAGATAGACGCCTTGCTCATAGCCGTCAGCCAAACCGTGAGCAGTGGAGGTCAACACCGCAGGATCAGCGGCCGTGATGCTCGTTATTGTGGCATTGTCATAGTCGGCAATGTCATAGATTACCCGTCTCATGGCAAACTTCCACGGGAAGCCCTCAAGCAGCAAATCCCTTTCGGGCGTGTAGAACGCCACACAATACCGCGCCGCCTCGTTCGTGCCGGGCGTAGTAAACTGAGCCGATGTAATAGCCTTCTGCCCTATCTTGGCAAGTGCAAGGTTGCAAATCTCGTAAGCGGATGAGTACGCCATTTAATTATACCTCTTTGACCATAGCTTTCTTCAGGTCTTCCTCAAGACTATTGGAATGGATCAAGGCCAAAAGTTTGTTTATCCCCGTTTTGTGGTGGTACTTGATCCCGTGCTTGTCCAGAAGACCTTGGATGATAGGAATTTCACCTTCGTCTCTTTTCTCCGCCCTCTTCTCGGCCAGAAGTTTCTGAAGGTGGGGAACCGTCATTTCATCATCGACATAAACCCCGGTCGCTTCCAGTTTCTCCTTCAGGATGTCGTAAACGTCCTTCCCCTGGTTCTCGGGCTCCATCGAGACAAAATGATGATTAGGTATTGTTTTGCCGGTGAAAACCTGCCCCGCCTTCCATCTTTGGGGGTAGGGTTTTCCGTCCGATGTTTTATTGCTTATAACGCAATCTACGATACACATGAATCTAGGCATGACTTAAACCTCCGCTTCTTTGTGATAGGATCTCACTTGTCTAAAAAGGTGTTCGCCGTTGTTGAACATGAGAACCGTGTCGTCCCCGTTTATTTCAGCGTGCCGTATCCACCTCTCCATCACATCGGCAACCGTGATTTGAGGTTGCTGGGTGGATTTTGGCCCGGAAACGAAATATTTGTCCATCAACTCTTCCCATGTTTTTGCCGCCTTTGGTTGCTTGTAACCCTTGCTATCCCCGTACTTCAGTTCAAATTCCGTGCAGTACCGTTTCAGAATGATGGGGACGTGCTTTCCTATTTGCTCATCTACAAGTTTTCGTACCTGACAGTATCTCTCAAGCCCGCTTTCCTTTTCGTGGCAATAGAAATACCCGCCATACAAAGCATGAACATACGGCCTGTCAATCTCGATGCCACACTTACAGGCAACATCCTCTTTCTCGTTCACACCCACTTGCAGATTATAGAGTTTGAACAACTCCAAAAGGGTTTTTGGCCGGACCACAACCTTCCAGCAGGCAAGACACGGGGTAGGGATAAACCCGAATACCTTTTCTATTATTTCATATCTATCACAAGCTCTTTCCGGGTCTTGTTTCACATGAACCCACGGGGTAGACGTGTCATGTCCTGCGTTAAGAATCGGCATAATCTTTCCGGTGGCACTATCGACTTTATGCGTTTTTCCGACGATGCCATGCTGCCGTAGTTTGCCGACAAGATTAATCTGGAAAATGTCAGAGAACATATTGGCATTCGCCAATTCCAATTTCTTTAAATGCGTAGCCATAAAACCCCTTTCTTTGATAAAGCGGGGGCCGGGTAGCCCCCGCCAGCCAACGGATGGCTTCGGTTAAGGTTTAGGTCAATGAAGATCCAGCAAGCTGGGTTTCTCCGGGAGAGTTGGACAGCCAGGAATCAACAAAACCTGTAACTATCTTGGTCCCGCCGCTCACGTAGTACACAACACCCAGATACAGTTCGGTGCTTGCGAACTCGATGTTCGGAACCGAAACCGTTCTTTTCGTTCCAGCCGCCGCATCTACCGGGAAAGCCACTTCAATGAGTTTGTTCCCGCTCTTGATAGACGTTGCCGCCGAATGAACGTACAGCCTCGGCTCAAGAACCGAAGATCCCGTGCAGTCCAGAATAACATTGATCTGGGTATGCCAATACACGGTCCCGCCCCTGAATAGATCCGCAAGGGCTGTGCCCCAGCCGTCTTTCCCGGCGTTCCCACCGGTCAAATAGCATACGTTGGTACTTTGGGTCTCGGAACTTGCCGATTTACTGGCAAGGGTCTGAGCATCACTGAATTCAAATTCTGCATCAAGTATCATGGTTTCTTACCTCCTTTCGTTAGGTTAGTGCGCTCTCGGTAATCACGATCTGATCGCACTTTTTGACCGGGTTTCCCCTGAAGAACAGGACGGGCTCGCCGGCCAATCCCTCGCCTCTTGCCGGGGTGTAATTGACATTGTTCTTATCCTTCAGTGCGATTTCCATCTGGGTAAGAACCGTGTCGTTGACGTAAAGGGATGCCCCGCGTCCAGCTTGAGGCATTCTGTTCAGGAGAGTAATCAGATCGTCTTCGTCAAACAGGTTGGTTGTGCCCGTGGACTCAATGTTCGCCAACCGAGCAATGCACCTGTCGTCCCTGACCACCAAGCCGCACTTCACCTGGAAATGGTCCCGATAGGCCTGATACTGGGCCGCGCTCGCAATGGCCGTGGTGGATGTTGAAACCGTCACTTCGCCAAGATCCGAGTGCTTGATGCCCAAAAACGGACTGCCCTTGGGATAAACCATGAACACCCTTGCAAGACCCCACTGGACGATAAAGATACTCGTCAGATCCGAACCAGAACCGCCAGCGTTCCTCACGTTCGTTGTGGTAGCCAGGGAAGCCATCCGCGCCGCAAAGCCGTTGAACTCTTCAGGCGTGGTGACTGTAGCCCCATAGAAAGCGGTCTGAGCAAGTTCCTGGCTCATACCCTCGATAAAACCTCTCGCCTCGTCCATTCTTGCCTGGACAGGACTAGGAAAGGAGTCAATAAGATCCTTGTCGGCCTCGGAATATGCCTCAAGCATCCCGATACCATCAATCACTTCAATGGTCCGGGTAGCCGTAATCCCAACACCGGCGTTGAGTTTGCGCCACGTCCCGCCAGGCACATACAGCCGCCTGGTGGACTTGTGCGTGAACGTATCGTTCGCCTCCATCCACGGCGCATCCTGAAGGATGGGGTTGTCTTCGTTGAGAACTTCGGCAATCGCCATAAGGTTCCCGCTAGGGTCCTTACGTCTTGCCAGTTCCACAACGTTCAGTTTGTTATAAGGGGTTAGAGTTGCCATTTATATAAGCCTCCGTAGGAAAAATCAGTGTCACTTTTTTTCCATAGAGGGAAATCGGAGTAGTGGTCTGCCGTCCGGTCCTCTAGGAACGTCTGTTGCCGGACCCGCACCGCCGCCAGTGCCCAATGCTGTGTCTTCCGAAATAGCCTTGCCGATCGCATGAAACACTTTCAGGAACAAAGGGTGATCTCCAAGCCGTGAATCGTTCATAAACTTGGTCAAATCCTCTGACACTCCCGCAAGCTCGCCAGCCTTCTTAATTCCTCTGGTCGCTAGTTCCACGTTGGAACTGTAGTCGTCCTTCCATTCGCCCTTGAGCGTCTGAATGGTCTTCTCCTGATACTGCTTGGAGAGGTCCCCCAGCTTCTTGTGTTCACTGACAAGCATACCCATGTACGACTTATGGATATTTGCCGCCTGTTCATTGCTCAAGCCGTGGTCGTGAAATACCTTGCGAAATTCCTTTTCTATGTCCTTGCTGTACTCAAGACCTTCCGGCAGCTTCACTTCTTCAAACTGGTAGCCGTCGGGTTTGTCGGGCCTTCCCAACCTTTGATAGAAGGTTGCCCGATCCTCATCAGTGGCGTCTTTCCCTGGTAGTTGGACAGCGTTTGCAGACTTCCCATGAAGATCTAAGTACGCCTTCCCGAGTTCTCCGATAGTCTTGTGCCCGGTTAGCGTCTCGTTCTTTTTCAGGTCATCCGGCAGTTGAGCTGTCCATGCTGGTGTAACACCGCCTTGATTGTCTAAATGTTGATCGCCTACATCTCCCGTCCCATCGCTGTTCAGGTTGCCTTCAGTCATAAAATCCTCCTAAATTGTGGAATAAAAAACCCCGCCAGGATTGACCTGGAAGGGTTTGGTGAAACCTTATTTTATGTTACGTTAGTCTTTCTGCTTCGCTAACTCACACGACCACCCACCGCAAAGGTGAAGCAATCTCTTGGCATAATTTGATAAAAACTTATCTTCCTCTGTTTTTATTTCCTGAAAGAATCGCAGTTCCAAAAGTATATCTCCAAGCACCGTCTTACCTTGTGCTGTGGAAAATAAGTTTCTATAGCGGTTCCTACGGTCTAGTTCTTCCTTGGAAATTTCCGTCATTTGTTCAATTCCGCCATAAGTCTTTACGGTTTGATTCCTACAAAAACAATGATTTCGTTGTTCCCATGAACGCCCAGCCCAAACAGGAGTTTTTTGACAAAGCCCAGAATTTTCCCTTTCCAGTTCAATAGGGACCAAGTTAAGAAGAGATGTGTGGATATTTCTTCCACCTTAAAATACCCCCCAAGAAGTGCCGCAATCCGAAGGGGATTAAAGCCCTGAACATGCCCCCACCGATGAAACCCGTCCCCGCAGTGGGGACAAATAACGAATTGGTCGCTAAGACGTTCGTTCGCCGGGACAGTCCCAATGATCCGACCCCCAGGGATCAAGACCCTCTGGACCTCTTCTAACGTCTTCTGGAGGTCGCGGTCAGGTAGGTGCTCGATGACCTCCGAAATAACGACATCCTGGAAGAACTCGTTCTTGAACGGTATGTTTTGGGAATGCCCGACCTTGGCTTTACCCTTCATACCTAGCCTGTCCGCGAGAACAGAAATCGCTTTTTCACTTGGGTCCAAAGAATAGACATCCGCCCCTTGTTTGCTGGCAACTTCCTCAAATGTTCCACCACCGACACCGATGTTCAACACCCTTCCCCCGGTCAACTTGTTTACGAGATACCTCATTCTGGCTAGACTCCCCCGAAAGGACTCTGGAGCATTGCACTGGTAATAATCCCAAATGACATCCTGGTTCATCATTCCGGCACATTAAACCTTGACTCTATCTCTGGCTCAAGCGGCAAAGTCCCGACCAAGATACAAAGAACTATAAATTTCAATTTATGCTTGACCGCCAGCGGGCATCATTCCCTCAAGCCCCTGCATAGCCTGACCCGCTTCCCCTATGCCCTTCGCCAACCCAACGCCCTGCTCAAGTTCCTGCATGGCTGATTCCTGCTGCATGGCCTGAAGTCTCGCTTGCCTGATTTTCTCGACAAGGGCTTTATCAATAATGGCTTTCTGTGGAAACCCGTGTACCTGCAAGATACCCCTAGCCGTTTCGTCCCAATCAATAATATCTGCTACTTCGGGCCTGATTTGAAGCACCGGGCCTATCTGGTCAAGACCGTGTAAATATCCCTGCATCTGGAAGAGCTTCTTTTGTGCCTGGGCAAGAGGGCCCATGTAATCAACTTCGATGTTGTGTCCCGCAAATCTCTCACGCAAAACATCCGGCATGGGCGGCAGACGCCCTGCATTCAACTCAATCTGGAACACACGGTCTATGATGGGATTCAGGCATTCGGTATTAAGCCTCCCGATGGGTCTTCCAAGGACCGCCGCCTTCTCTCCCTGGAGTTCGATTACTTCCGTGGCCGTCTTCGCCCTGTTCTCTTGCTGACTCAGGAGGGTAAAAAATTCCACCTTGAAATGCCTCTCGATGGCCTTCTGCATCCTCTCTTCCCGATCCACACCCACGGGGAAGGTAATGCCCGTAAGGGTAGGCTTAATAATGTTTGCCGGGTCGTCAAAGTAATTGAACCCATGTGGCGTAATATCGACTTTCCCGTAAAGATTGCTGGGCACATTATAGGGAGGATCAACGGACAGTTCCGCCGCCTTCAATAGGCTTTTGGAAATCTGGCTAGCCCCCATGATTTCGATAAGGGCGTCCTCGGCAGGACCTATGCCGTAAGGGGTCGTGCCCTTCTTGAATCTCCAGACGTGGTAAGGGTTCCAATCATATCCCTTTTCCCTAACTATTTTGCTTTTTGGTTCGGCCCCTACCTGTATCCAGATAGACTCGAACGGTTTGTTCCCGGAGTCGATCTTGCTGTCATCCCGGTTTTTGCGAGGGTACACGGCATGGATGAAGTCGTGCAGTTTGAACTTATCGGTCTTCAGAGATGCTTTCAGGTTAGGAGACAAGTTTTCCCCGAACATCTCGTATGCCTTATACGCCTCGATTTTGCACTTACGGTAAATCTGATCCACAAAGCCGTACTTGTTTTCGGCAATGTAGCATTCACCGGGATGGTACACATGAAAGACAATCTTGTTCCTCGACACATCCTCTTCGGAATACAGCACCCCGAAACCGAACGCGGGAGTATATTCAAAATAGGTGGACATGGACTCGTAGAAGTTCGTGCCGGAAAAGACGGAATAGAAGTGTTCCTCGATGTCCTGAAGCCACACCCTCACTTCGGGGATCTCCATCACGGGTGTTCCCATTTTCAGCCGAAGCCAGGGGATGGATGGAGATACAAGGTAGCCATAAAGCCCATCAGCAAAAAGTTGCAGGGCCGATACCCCGCTTCCGTCATACCGCTTGGTTCCTATACGCTTTCCCCGATCCGCAACATCCTGAATCAAGATTGTCTCAAGCCCGGGGAGCACATAATCGATGATGTCTTGCCAGACCGCCTCCCTCTGAGTGCGGACTTCCTCTAGAATCTTCAGGGTTTTCTTGATGTCGTCAACTTTGTCTGTCATTTTAAGTCCCGCCTAGCAAAGTTTTACGCATAAGCATCGGGTCGTCAATAACGCCCTGCCCGCCCGTGAGAATCGTGGAACTACGCCCGCGCATCAGCCTGATCCTCTGCCTCTCATCCTCCGCCGCCTTCTTTACCGCCGCATCATCTTTGGTCGGAGGTGGAGCCGGTTCAGGTGGAAGTTGGGGTACTTTGGGGCTGCCAAATAAAAAGCTCATTTTAGGGCCTCTCTCAGATAAGAAAAAAGGTGGTAATCATGCCATACACCATTGATTTTAGCGTGTTTTTTCAAAATACCATCCAGGGTGAATCCCACGTTATTCAGGAACCGAACGCTCGCCCTATGGCCGACCGGCGTGGTAGCTGTGAGTTTCACAATGTCGAGCGCAAAATAATATGGGAGCCCGGCTTCCCGGATAGCGTTCAATAATTGAACGTAGTCAATGCCCTTCCGCTTGGCAAACACCACATTCGCATAGTGGCCGGGGCTCACATAGTCGAGGTAGACAAAGGCGAGAATTTGCCCATGTTCGACGCCAACGAGGGGGGATTTAGCGTTCTCATTGAACCACTGGACAAACCCCGCCTCGCCTATCTCGTCCCGAAAGGAGGAAGGGTATTGCGAAAGAATACCGTACAGCTCGGGTATTTCGTGCTGTTCGGGTTCACGGATAATCATTACTGAATCTTATCGGATACGATCATCCATACCGAAGATACTCCGGAAAGATGGCTGGTATGTACAGCCATCCAAACTGCAACATCCCCGGCTGCGTCCATACTTGCATCAGACGTTCCCGTCATGGTGCCCTGTGTCGCCTCTATACAATCCGTAAGCCCTGTCGCCGCAGGTGTTAATGTCCGTGTGGTTGCGCCCGATTCGTTCTTTACGGTTAGAGTATATCCGGACATAGCTGCGGTGATAGCCGGCAACGCAATCGCAGTCGCCGTACTTCCGCTTAATATCAGCACATTACCTTTAGCCGTAGTCCAGGTTAAGGCTCCGGAAGTAGACGGATGCTTATAGACCTCCGGCCTTATATACCCGCCATCTACCACAATATTTCCCGTGACCGCCTGACTCCCGGTTTGGGTAATATCCCCCGTGAGCGTCAAATTGCCCGTCTGGGTGGTATTGCCTGTCTGAGTAATCGCCGTCTTGATGGTAAGCGGTCCTTCGAATGTCATGGGGTCCTTGACAACCGTGGCCCACGCCAGAGGAATAGCCACAATCAGAACGGCTATCCCAAGATATCCCAACGCCTGCAATAATTTCTTCTTCATCTCCCTTGTCTCCTTTTAGTGGTTTGTTTGTAATTATTCTTCAAATCCTTTTTCAGCCCATTTACACCATTTCTTGATTACCGATTTTACCGAATCAAGATCTGCATCTTTATATTCATGCCATTTCCCTTTAAAGCAAATTCTGTATTTTCGGCATTCCATTGTTTCCGGATTCCCTATTACAACTACAGTAGTTAGGATTCCTGTAGTCGATAATTTTTCATAAGCTATTTTTTGTCCCGTTGGGATGATACCGCCATTGTCTTTCCATTCAAGTAGAAGTCCTCTTCCATTTAATTCTACAAGGCCGTCAACATCTCCAAAATTTATTTTTCTCGGAAAACAACCACAGAATACCTCTATTTTTGGGCGTTTCTTTTTATTAAAACATCCCTGTTTTTCACAATCCCATTTTAAAGGGTTATATCCTTTATCGGATGAAACCAAATTGTTTGAATACCTCTTTAAATCCTTTATGATTGTTTCCATAATAAAAGAAACATTGTCCCTGAGTGGGAGAAGCTAACGTTCCGTCTGATTTTTCAAATCGGATACGTCCCTTTGTGAAACATAATAATTTAGCTTGGAATTCTGCTTCATGAAACCATTCGGTATCCGTATAATTATGTGTCAAAATAATCATTTGACTTATATGATTTTGATACCATTCGAACATCGCTTTATGGATAAATTGAGCGATAAATGGCTGAGCATATGGGGGATTAAGCCAGACATTTCCTTTCCATTCCTGTTTCAACCCGTCATTCTCTTTGGTGTAGAATGTTTTCGCCTTTACTTTTTTCTGGCCGAATTCTGTACTTGCCGGATCAAGATCTATCGTTCCCATTACTTCCCGTGCCGCCTCGATATAATCTGTCGGCGTGTACCACTCGTTGTCGCCGGTAAATTGCGTCCTATGAGCAGGTTCTTCCACTCGGAACTTAGGGGGACGGCCCGCACCAGGTAATCGCTCTCTCGGTTTCCCATCGGCAGTGTATCCCTTCCAGCAATAAGGACATTGACCTGAAATCTTTGTGTCCCACTTGGACGCATCATATAGTTGGTTGCAGACTTCACATTTGATGATGCTTATTTCCTTATTTTCCCCATTTACCGTGTTATTTTCGGGAGTTGATATAGTATCCACATTTGTGGATAACTTCTGTCTTCGGGCTCTTTCCATAATCGTTTTCGGTTTCACCTTCGCCTCAAATAGACGCTCTACCCATTTGGCCACTTCTTTGCCTATCTGATACGGTGTCCAGCCTTTTGTAAGTCCTTCATCAATCTGTTGTTCAATATACAACTGACAAGCCTCTTGTTTTTCCAATCCCATTTTTCTAACTTCCCTAGCGGTTAAATTAGTGGAATAAAAAACCCCCGAATCCCGAAGGACACAGGGGTTTAGCCAAATTAGTTTTTAGCTTATCTAATTACGATGCAATGGATCCCAATCATTTCTTTCTCGATCAGACTTCCCCATCCCCATGGACTCCAGCTCGAACACATTCGGCAGCGGATATTTCACTGCCGGGTCTTCACAGGCCAGCAGGAAATAGTTGGTGGCGTGATAAAAGTGATCTTCACCCAGCTTCCGATACCTGTAAATCTTGGAGCCCGTTTTCTGGTCCTCCTCCAGTTGCTTGGCCGTGTTGCTCATCTCCAGGGCGTACTGTTCGATCTCTGAACACCTACGGGGAATCTCGATGGCCCCCGCCCTGACGAAAATCTCATGTGTTTTGTCACAGATCTCAGTCCGGTTGACCGTCACCATCCCCCGCCTCTGGTCTTCCCTGACCGCAACCCTCAGTTTGTCCAGGTAGGTACACAGGAAAACCTTGCAATCTTCAGCCGCCTGGAACTCCCGGACCTTTCGGGTCTCAGGCCCCTGGTCTATCACCGCCATCCTGACATCGTACCTGTCAATAAGGTCGTGCAGGTCGTTGAAGTTCTCCACCCGCCCCACATAGTCAATCCGGTACGCCTTCTCCTGCTTCAACGGTCTCCCGATAACTACATGGAGGTCCTTGCCGACATCCACCCCCATCGCCGTGACCGTCCGGGGCGCCTTTCCGTTCGGCTCCCTTCCGCAGCACTGGAATATATCGTTCTGGGTCAGCCGGTTCTCGGCCTCGATGTAGGCCATCCCCAGCTTGGAGTTGTAAACCTCGGCCAGGTTGCCGTTAGGGGGGTCATTGAACAAATCCAGGATCACCCCCGGCTCAACGTACGTACTGTTAAGCTGCCCAATCCACCACCCCACCAAGTCCTTCCGGTCAGGGTACAAGGCCGTCCACCGGCCATGCCTCGGGTAAATCTCCTTCCCGCACTTGATACACGCCCTTATTACCCGCCCGTCCTTCGTCTCCCTCAGGCAATTAGGGAACTCCAGTTCCAGGCAGGTCTCACCCCCGCACGCCCCGCATTTAATCATCCACACCCGTTGATCCGACTTCTGGTATTCTTTATCAATCCCGTAATCGGGTATGCTGGGCGTACTTAACTGAAAAATCTCCTTCACCTTGCTGTGGCTCACCCGCTCAAGAGCCAAATCAACCATGTCGTCAGACATCTCATCCCGCTCGTCAAACACCAACCGATCAACCGGAACCGACTTCAAAGCAGAGCTGGTAGCCTTGCTCCCCTGAATCTTCCCCGTCTCCCTCGCACTCCTGAGATACAGCATCGCCCCCCCAATCCTCTTGATCGTCGCAGCCTCAGTCGCCTTCGCTATCGTGTCCCCCTTCACATGCCTCGCAATCTCAGGATTATCATAAATAAGAGGGTTGAACCGCCCCTTCGAAAAGTCCGTAACATCGTTCCACGTAGGAAATAAATAAAGCGTCCCCTGCGTATACCTACCGTAAATATGCCCGTGCAACGTCTTCAAAACCCCTATTTCCGTCCAGCCTAGCTGAGCCCCCTTCTTCGCACACTGATTAGGATGGTCACACTGCAATGGCCCAATCTCATACTCGTGCCCATCAGTCGTAAACGTCCCGCTCCCCAACTTGATCTGACTGAAATTCGCCCAGTACCACGCATCCACCATCCGCATCTTCCGGGGATCCAACACTATCTCAGGGGGCTTGTCTGATTTTTCCGGTTTCATTTTCACAAACTGGTTGTCCGCATCTGGCGTTAAATCTTTCCTGGTATTTGTCCCGATAATAGCTAAGTTCTCGAATACAGACATTTAATTCATTGGAGGCTCGTTCAAAAGCCTTTTGCTTAACAAGAATTCTGTCGATTTGAATCTCTAATTCGACAATTTTCTGCCGCAATTCCTCAGTAGATTTTTTTGCTCCTTTTTTACCGGATCCCCACTGGCTGAGCTTCAATTCCATATCAATACCTCCCCGTAAGGCCCCCGATAGATATAAAGGGCAGGGCGGTCGGGTACCGCCTCTTCGGTCGCGAACCTAGCCCCGTGTCTTATTTGCCACGCTTCTTCGCCATAATAGCCCTATGCGCCGCCTTAGCCTTGGCCACAGAACCATACGTCCTCAACTTCTTGCCCTTTCTGGCCCCGTGACAGTGATAAATCGTCTTACCCTTCCGCACTCAATTCACCCCAAATTTCAAAAAATCAGCCCCCACCAGGGGTACCAGTACAGCACGCACCAGAGAGAGGGAAGGGAACACATATATCGGGCCGCCTTCCTGCTGGGGGTGCCCCCCCCTGCCGGCGGGGTCTGTCAGGATAAGGATTGTTATTGTCCCCACTTTGACGTAGAGCCGATATGGGATGGACGTAACCCCTAATCTTCCTCATTTAAGGGCAGCGGCAGTGACTTGCGATCCTCGCCCGCTATCTCACATAGGCGCTTCAACGTCACCCGCTCGCTCTCTGACATCCTATCGTCAACAACCTGAAATTCATGGATATTCTTCTCAATTAGGTCATGGCATGCAGCGAGATACCTCGCTGAAATATGCGGATCAAGATGCCCTAACGCGGCTCCAATGATCCACCACTGACGTATTCTGGTTTTCGCGCGTGTGATACTGTCGGCAGCCCAGTCTTTGTCACCATTCCGACGTTTATTTTCATAGTCCCATAGGCTTTTGTAGCTTTTGAATCCTAGGGCTAAGGCAAGTCCATCGACTGTTGGGGGTGTTTGCTCTTTTACTTCCATCCATCTATTTTTAACTATTTTGGTACCGGGTTTTAATTTAGAGCATTCCTGGAAATAGCTATCGATGGCTGCTTGTAATGATTCCGGATCCTTGTAGAATGCCTGTTCTGCTCCCATTTATTACCATTGCCCCCAGGATAGGATTGAGCCGACTGTGACTGAGAATGCCCATAGAGCGAGTGCGTAGAGATAGGCTATTATGATTTTATCTGTTGGCATTAGTGGTACTCCAAAACGTCTTGAGAGACGGGGATGCCTTCTTGGGTTTGATAAATCTCACAAAACATTGAGCACGGCACATAAGCGCCGAAGTATTTGATGAAGGCCTTGTTTTGGCAATTTTCACATGGGATCTGGTTTTTCACTTATTACTTTCCTTATTAATAGTACGTGGCCTTTCTCGCGGGCCACTACTGGCTTAAACTACGGGCCAGTTTATCGAACTCCATAATGAGATATTTGGTTCGTCCGCCTGGTTTGGATTTACAAACTATGAACTTATAGGCCTGTAATTCTTGTTTGGCTTTACCGATGGCGGACCGGCTTAACCCGCTATCCTTTACCAACTGTCTATCTGACCGGGTGAAATAGGCATGTTGCCGTTGGAACCGGTTCCGGGCTTTACACAAATAGAGATAAAGGGTCTTTGCCGGGGGTGACAATTTAATGAAATGAGGATCTTCAAGAGTGAGATGGCTTGTCCTGAAAAAGTTTGATGTTGGTTCACCCAACTCTTTAACAAGGGTTTTCCGATGAACCTCTTTAACGAGGGCTTGCCTTGATTTAATGTCTAGGACTATACCCATTTAGACCTCATATCCTGCCATTACGGCGAGGGCTCCTAATCGGGATCTAGTTGCGTCGTTGTCCATATACTTGACTGTCAGGACCTCCCAGATATCCGGGGGCCATTTGATAGCGATAGGATCCTCGGTTGGCCGGCCTTGATCCTCTGATAGCTGGTATTGCTCGGCCTGGATCTGGTCCGCCTGTATCTGCCGGTCGTTGCCCTTCATCTCTCATCTAAACCACACTCGTAATTGCTCCGGTAAAACTCTGTATCTTCGTATATGGTTGACGCATCAAAATTCAGCGGGGTGATTGTTTGATGCTGGCGTTGCCTCGCATATTTTCTGACGACGTTTTGTGGGCGTCGATATAGCCGGCGCTTGACCTCCCGGATTAACCGATCGAACCGTTTTTGAGCAAAAAAAAGCCGCATTTCCTCTTTGTCCAGGATAGCAGCGTATATCCAGGTATGGTGACGACGTAGTGCTATACGTCGCCTTTTATGAGCTTGTCGGTCTGCTCTACGATTTGCCACGTACTCTCCCTGGGATCCAAGTTTTCGATGGCTTGTATCAATTTTGGCCTATCTTTGCACAAGATATGGTGTCTGTCAAGGGAATAATCACAAGGCACGAATATTGCTCTATATCCTGATAGCTATAAACCATTAATCAGGAGGATTGGCATGAAAATAGAATCGTCTGAAGTTTGGCAGGATATACCAGGATATCCAATGTGTAAAGTTTCCAGCTTTGGTAATGTGAAAATAGAGAAACGAATTATTCAATTTCAGGACAAGGGGCCAAGCTATAAATATGCGATTATTCAAGGAAAAAACTTTCCTGTCCATGGCCTAATTCTCTTATCATTTGTCGGCCCTCGCCCCGCTGGTTGCGTCATTAATCATCTTGATAGAAACCCATCCAACAACAGGCTCGATAATCTGGAATATATTTCCCATAAAGGCAATACGGCACACTGGTATAATCATTTAGAAACCTACAAAGAAGAACAAAAGAAAGTGAGGCAATCATGAAAGAGAATTATGTTATTAGGAATATCCCGGACAATATACGCAATAAAATCGAAGAGTTAAAGAAGGTAAAAAAAATAAGCATCCGAGTTATTATTTTAGAAGCGTTAGACAGGTATATTTCCAGCTTAGATATAAAACGGAACTGATAGTTCTTTTATATCTATTTGATAGGAACTTAGAGTTCTTATTTGATATCACGATAAGTATTTGATATCTTTCCTTTATCAAGCCAGTGATTAAAACTGATAGAATTATAAGAACCCTTGATTCCTCTTTGATATCTTTATCCTATAAAGAGACCATGAAGACTACCTATTTTAAAGGGATATCTAAACGATATCTTTGGCATACGAATTGCTATATACTAAAGTGACTTTGACGCTCTTTGAAAACTCGAACCTGACCAACCTCACACGGTGATGGGTGAGAGTCAGGGAGGCGCACGACGAGACAGGCAGACGGTTGGGCAAGGTGATCCATGATATCCCTGAGACAAACTGCCAAGGGGAGAGGGGCGCAAGTCTGAGATTATCCTCAGATTAAAGGCGAGCAAAGAAAGGAATAAAGCCATGATGAGAGCTATCACATATCAAGAGATCAAAAAAGAAATTAGGACGGCCACCAGGGTCATTAAACAAGCCAACAAGGGGCTGCCATGGGATGTCAAGATCAATAAGGATTTCGGTATTTTCCCAAGCGAAAACGGGTTGACTTTGCAGATCCATTATTTCGATGGGGATCTAAACGGCCAGGTTTATAACGTCGCCATCTAACCATCTTACCGACTCGCCTTTCACCTGGGGATAATACGCAGACATGAGAGACCGGAAAGAGAAGGGATATTATGGTAGAAAACGTGCATATCAGAGATATCAATGGGAAATTGCTCTTCAATCATCTGTTAGATGATGAAACAAATTGCTTGGTATTCGACTCTCCAAGCGGATGTATTGATAGACACGATGTTAAAAGATATCATTGGCAAATTTGCGAGGGATGGCCGGAAAATTAACCATTTTACGCGGTCTCTCATACCTGCGTACTAAACCATAAACCAAGGAGGGATAAAATGAGAACCGACAGCCAAGAATTTAAAAATTTGATGGAAAAATGGAGCCGTGACGCGTGGGCAGAGGAAACCGGAAACGCCTATGATGACTACCTCGCAAACGAAGATATGCATGGCAGATTAATGTCTGAGACGACCAAAGCAGCTTGATCCATTGATCCGGTGCGCTTGCGAGTGCATCGGCTGAACGGACTAAACGCTAAAATGGAGGAAAAAGTCATGGAATACGAAATCGATAGCACAATAATCAAAACTGACACCATGGGGAGATTGACCTACCTGGGCAACCTGGACCATTTGCAGGAATGGGTGGATAGAGGATTGGTGATAGTGCGCGTATCTGCCTATGATCCCACGGCGCGGTCGCTGTGGTTGGTGTAGACAGACGAATTAAACCAAAGGGATCACCGGGGATGCCCACGAACAATCAGCCGGGGTTGGCTACTCACCTACAGTGGCGGTCTGGCGGGCGACCTCATACCCGCAAAAACCTAAAAAGAGGATTGAAAAATGATAAGACAAGACGCGGACAAAGTGAGACAAGAGGTTAACCTCGGAAATATCAAAATCGAGGGCATTGTCAACCAGGATGGCACTCAATATTACATCCTTACGGATAAGATTAATCAATCAACAGATCACCTGGCAGTCGGACTTGATGACCTTTTTGATGAATATGTCAATTTTTTCAGCCTGGTGGACTAACCCTCTGACCCTGCCCTTGTATTATTCCCAGCGGCCTCAATCGGGAGCGACACGGGAGGTAAACAGGCGAACAAGGGCAGACGTGAGCGGGTTATTAACCACTAAACAGGGAGGGAAGACAATGGAAAACGAGAAATTATGGATAGCATCAAATATCCTAGAGCAACTTGGAGGACGGAAATTCATGATCATGACCGGGGCCAAAAACATGATGGCCCTGGATAATGGATTGAGTTTTAGCCTACCAGGTGGCGGTGGATTTACTAAGCATGGGATCAATCGTGTAAGGGTTTTTCTTACTTGGGATGATCTTTACACGGTTATGTATGAAACAATCAGAGGGAAAAAACGCACAATAATATCTCATCACGAAGGGCTTTATGCCGATCAACTGCAAGCCGATTTCACACGCGAAACCGGCCTTTACACGCATCTCTAAACCTCATTCACCCAGCGCCGGCGGACGGCGCAAGGAGGGAATCATGGAAATTCAGGAGTTTAGAGCATTAGTTGAGAAGCAACAAATGGAAAGCCTGTTAAAGAGACACCCGGATTATCCGCTTGATATGGCAAACCATTCTTGTCACGTCACGGTTACACCTGGGAAGAAATACATCAAAATTGACGTTGGGACAAGCGGAAAGTTCATGCTCGACGCAGAGGGCAACATTTTTGGAATCAAGGGCTATGGAGTCATTCACCGGGGCCACAGATACGGAACCCTTGACACGGTAAACGACTGGTTCTGGGGTGAATATCACCCGGTCAAAATTAAAGCCTAACCCACCAAACCGGGGGCTTCACGGCCCCCATGGAGGACATTATGACTAAGCGAGAATTTGAGAATACCCTGAATGATATGGGATGCCCAGAACATGACCATCCTGAAAACGGTGGCCGTGTCTCCTGGAAATCAGTAAACAGCTACGGAACCTGGTTAAGACGAAATGACCCGATTGCTTTTGAGGTCGCTTATCAGGAAGAAGGGAGGGAATAGCATGTCACGCATATTCCGAGTTGAGGGGGGTGAACCATACGCCCCCAAGTACCCACGGAAGACGAAGCGCAAAAACCTGAGCATCCCCCTGGCCTTATCCGACAGGCTAGAGGCCCACATGAAGGCCGAGCGCCGGCAAACATTAACCGATTTGGTCATAGCCATTCTCACTGAGTGGCTGGAAGGGAGGGAAGGGAGATGAAAAAGGCGATAGAGGTTATCAGGACTCAGTGTGACCAATGCGGTTTGGTCGGTGACAGAAAGGTTTATGTTGACGGAACAACTCAAAAAACCTGCCCTCATTGTGGCAGGCAAACGGCATCAACCAAAATCAGATAACCCCGCCTAACCTCCCGCCCCTTATCCTACCCCACAGCCCCTTCCATCTGGAGGGGGCTTTTCTATCTCCCCCCTTAACTTCCCCTCTTCCATTCAATCCCCGGTGGTGAGTTGTTTGAGCTGAAGGTGAAAAAGCTCTAGCATCCCCCGGCTATTCGCCAAGGTTCAGCTATTTTCACCCTGCTAAGCATCCCCGTATGGAGCCGCTGCCGTCGCCGTTCGGTGGCTGAATACCACGGGTTGATTCAGCTTAGTCCTAGACTATCAAGGGTATCGTCCTCTTTATTCCTGTTCAGGATGCTACGCTAAGGACTCCCGCCCCCACCTGGCCCGCTCTAGACCTTGCCCACGGTGTCTCTACGCCAGACCCCCCTGTAAAGACAAAAAAAGCCCGATGCGCAGGTGGTTATCCCGTACACGCATCGGGCTGAAAAATCTTGGATTTGTGGAGACAGGAAGGTCCCCGCGCCTCACGGCTAACGGAATCCAAGAAATAGCTAATTTTAAAGTTCCCATATCCACAAGGCAAAGATAACTCTAAGCCTTGTGCCTGTCAAGCAAATAATCAATATGTTGTGGATTTCAAAACGCCTACCACACCAACCCACCCTTCACCCAACTACCTTTTTCTGCTTTTGACGCGCCCAGCGCTTGATTTGAGGCCTCCACGAGCGAAATGAAGGCGCAGTACGATCTAATTTCATGGATTTCATGCCCGAGCGCCATAAACATGAGTCGCATTTGTTTTTGCTCCTCACTCAGTCGGCCCTTACCGGCTTTCAGTTCGATGAATAAGACGCGGCCCCTAGGTAGGATCAAAACGATGTCGGGCCAACCAGGGGTGAGCAGGGTCCGGGCCCCCTTGGTCTGCCGATTGCTCTGGATCGGGCGGCCCCACTCCTTGGCCCATTTGACGATCTTACCTTGCAGCTTGGACTCCGGCCCTTCGTCCGGCTCCTCGGCCCCGGCCAGGTCGTGATAAGCCATATCCCGAGGCAGTGGCGCAAGCTGCTCTTGCCTCGCTTTAAACTTCTGGTATTCTTCCTCACTCCACCGGGTCATTTTTCCCCCTCCCTGATCCTCAAAAGCAAACTAGGTTGAAACGGTATAGAAATATTAGCACCTTTTCTATGATTATCTTCAGCCCATAATGGCCTTAAGTTCTTCAAATCCCAATATTTATTAAAGTCAATATCTTCAGGAATTTTAAAATTAAATGCATATTTGGGTATAATATGGTCAATATGCCACCCACTAATACCATAATTATCCCATGTCATTCCTTCGGTGAATTGTTTCTCAAGGTGTATCTTTAACTGAGACCATGTATATCCGACTAAACTTTCCCATGATCTTCGATTTTTTGCCCCGTTAAGTGATGCCCAAATTCCACATGCCATAGCGTTGTTAAGTCTTCCTTTTAGAGTTTTACGAGCTTTTTCTTTAGCACGCCTTAAGGTGATTTTTCTTCTTTCTCTATTATTGGTATCCCATTTTTTCCTAGCTTTATGAACTTTATCTGGATTGGCATTATGCCAGTTTCTGGCAGATTGTAGCGCTCTTTCCTTATTTTCCTCATACCACCTTTTTGATTTTGCCTTAATTTCTTCAGAATGTAGAATATAATATTCACGACTCGCTTCCCTTGCTTTTTCAACGTGCCTTAGCCTTGATCTTTTATTCTTTTCATTGAATTTTTCAGGATTCTTTCTATATCTCTCTCTGTCCCTTATCCTTAGCCTATCTCTGTTATTTTCGGCCCACACTCTAGAATTTTCACAATGACAGAGCTTGCAGGTCCCATCTAGGCCGTCTTTTCTTATTTTATTCTTTGGAAATTCTATAAGTATTTTAATCTTTTGACATTTTACGCATTTTTTCTCTGTCCCAATAAGCGGATTTGCATTTAGGACAGATTCTGACTTCGGGGATTCTTGGATACCATCCATGGCAACACCTCAGACACTTTAATTTTCGAACTCCTGTTTGCATTGTCATACGGTACCACCTATGAGTAAATAAGTCAAGGCTCTTTTATCCATCTTTCCAACAACCGCGCCACTTCCCGAAACGCCTCTTCCCGGCTGAACCCCAGCCTATTATGGCAATCCCGACAAGTCGGAAGGGTAAACAAATCGCTCGGTTTCGTACCCTGCCCCGTTCCATCCACGGCTACATGGTGCGGCTCGCTCGGACCTAGCCGGCCACAATCCCAACAGGGCATCTTTCGTATCCAATCGAGGTATTTCTCGTTTCTATACCGGGTCATTTTGGGAAACTGAACCATTCTCCACCTCCCGCCGGCCCTCATATGCTTCCAGTCCATGTAGCTCGGCCCAAAGTTTGTCCATCACCTCCAGGTGCTTGTCCTGCGCTTCCTTCAGCCTCAAAACGTAGGCTTGGCGCTGTAGGTCCATTAGTCGGTGTAGCTCTTCTTTGCGTGTCATGGTCTTCCCCCTTTGAATTGGCTATATCGGTCTTGTTGTCTGCTGAGCCATCCATTGATAAATCTCTTCCAATTCTTGTATTTACAAGCCTTAGCAGGATTGGCATCCAACCAGGCTGGCATCCTCTTTGTAAGGGTGTCGATAACGTCCACTTCGGGATATGAGTTTTCAAGAAATTTAACGTATTTGACTGTAATCCCAATCCATTTCATGTTTTGGAAGTCAAATTGGATTTTGTCTGCCATGATACCACCTCAAAATATGGATTCCTTCACGAATCATCATCCTGAAAGCCCTTTCGTCAGGATGAAACCACTCTCCCATCATCTTGTTTCCCATATTGCCACAAAACCACGATAAGGCATGAGATTCATGTCTATTCGGAGTTCTATTTGATTCAAAAGGTTCCATATCTAAATCTCGCTCAATGGGGTCATAGTAATAGAGAAAGTGTAGCTTTCTTGGGTTTCCGGTTTGCAAGGCGGTTAGTCGGTCTTTAGGCGTTTTCGTGAGTCCAACCTTGATTGCCTCGTAATCGTCCTGGGCGATAAGATAGAGATGATCTTTCTCGAATCTATCTGGAATTAAGCTAATCCGTGCAAATGCACTTGAAATAGCATCTAAATATCTTATATGCCCTTCCTTGGTGAGAAAATTCGTAATATCTACCGTGTCAGTATCCAAATTATTACGGTCAACCAAGTTTATAATATACTCTGGGGTCCAGTTTTCCATGACTTCCTCCGTGACTTCACATTGACTTCTTCTGACTTCATTGACTTCTTCTGACTTCAAGAGAAGTTTTTATATTTCTCTTCCGAGACTTCAAACCATTCGGAATCTTCTACAAATTGACAATAATTCACATGCTTATACTTGATTCCCAGCCCGGTTGGATTCCCCCACTCAGTACGATAAAAGCTCTTTACATCCTCAAGTTTTAGTTGATGTTTAATCAGGCTTATTACACAACGAGGGAAATCCCGCACAGCTCTACCGCCAGTAGGATATGGCTTGTATGGATCTCTTTGGACTAAGACTAAGGCGATCCCTTCCCCTAATTTTCCATGAATCTTTTTTATATAATCTGCCAACATCCATGGTTTTTCATATTCAACAAGATAATCCACTACATTCAAGGCATTAGGTTGGATTTTATCCCAAGAGCCACCGCTTCTTCCATCAATAAACTGGATAGCTGAACGAGCCTCTTCTATTGGGAATAAAGAACCATAGCAATCAAACCGTTCCTTTATCTCGTCTCTGGACATTTCCACGTTCTGGTAAACAATAGGCTCACGGAAAAGGCGATGGTTTAGTCTGCAAAATTCAATGGCAAAGGCACTTTTGCCTTGGGACTTCTGGCCTTCAATCAGGATGATATTTTGAGGAAAAATTTTAACAAATTTCTCAAGCTTTAACGGCCAATGAAGATCCAGGGGTGTAGCCTCTTCCTTCCACCATTCTTGAATAATAACTTCTGACTCAATTTTACGATATTGTCCACGTTTACCACCATATTTCTCTATTAAGCCTTCTTTTTCCAACCTTAACAAAGCTAAGGTGCCTGCCTTCTTGAAGTCACGTGAAGTCAAATCCAATTCTTTGAAGCATTCTGAAGTCAGGAAGAAGCCACTTGAAGTCAAAATCCAGTCCCGAACGTCTTGGGCAATGGACCGATCACGGGTATTTTTCCGCTTCAAAGCACTTTCAACTTTGGTATCAATCCATTTCTGATCCGGAGATTCACCCCAAGAAATGATAAGACTTTCAAGAACTTGTCTTATCTCTATGTCTGGCATACCTCCCTTAACAAGGCAATTTGAAACATGGAAAAGGCTCTCATCTCTCTTGCCTTCCTCAAAACTAATTCCTGAATTTGATGGTTTTGAAGCACCTGCACGGGGGATTAAGAAAGAAAGAATATAAGAAATAAGAGAAGAGTTAATTGCAGGAACTTCAATATCTGAGATCTTGCAACCCTGTAACCAAGAATACCTTTTGCCATTTAATCCAGACGATGGAGGGGCGATGATATACCCACCCTCTGACCTGGTATCAATGCCTGCTGCAACTCCTGCCTTGTTTGGAATTTGGGCTTCGTGCTGAAAATAGTAATGCCTTCCACCTCTAGGAGATATTGCGATAGGGACCCTGAAATTGTCCGGAAGCATGCTCTCGATCTGTTCAACGGCTTCCGGAGTATCGCAATCCACAACTGTTAGATTCGAGATCTTGCCTGTTACGATCCCCAATCTCATATCAGGTTTATCGCTGAACCATTGCTCGATTTCGTGTTCTGTGGCTTTTTGTGTCTGGTAGGGCAGCCATGCGATAGGGGGCTTTTTTGATTCGTCCTTCCCCTTAGAGTCGGCTTTGGGCGATAGGATCGGGATTACTGAAAATCCTTGCTTTGCATACCAGAGCGCCGACCGTAGGATATTGTTTTCAGTCATAATGGTCCCAACCTTAGAATGGTGAAGAGGAAATCTACCAATCTTTTCGGGAGGAATCCATGGCAATATCCAGCGACTAGGAATCGTTTGATGCGTTTTTTCATAGCAGGCCCATAAAAAAAACCCTTGGAGTATCATGAAGGCATCCAAACGGCACCTTCCCGGCCCTTACGGGTGACGGACTCCAAGGGGTTTTGTTATAGGTTATTATGATTTCAGGTTTGGATTTAATCATGATTCCATACTCTTAACACATTCTCCGTCCCCATGTCAAGCCTCATCTGCCATCTCGGCTATCCCCCGCGCCATCACCCGGTCGATCCACCAGGTCCAGTCGAACCCCAGGGCATCAAGCGCCGCCTCCTGCTGGGCCTGCCAGTAATCCCAGTCGTGCCGGGTCTCGTACATATCGGTCATGACGGAAACCCCGCTTGCTCGTCCAAGTGCCAGTAGATTGACGCTTGCTTTTCCTGGCACAGCGGGCAGCGGTCGTGAAACGTGCCCCGCTTCCACTTATGACACCTCCGGCAATACCGCTTACCCATTTTTCGCTTATTGTCCTTCCGCGCACCCTTGTGGCCCGCCCATTCGTTGCGGTTGGCGATGGCCCGGTGGTTGATATACTTTTTCCGTACCTCTTGGCATTCTTCCTTGTCGGGGCAGTATGAGGGGTTGGGGCCTTGGTGGGTGTTTTCTCGGACGGCGTTGCAATTTGGGTTTTGACAGGTGTAGGTACGCTTCGCCTTCGATACCGCCTTTTTCTTCTCTTGGCGGTCCTTCTGGCAGGCTATTCGGGTGCAGAACTTCTGGTTCCAGTGGTCTTTCTTGAACGGTAGTAAACAGGCTTTACAATTACCGTCAGGTGTGCGTACAGTCACTTGTCACGCTCCTTTATGTGGCCCCTCCCCTGTCTGCTTGGCGGCGGCGGGGAGGGTTATTTAGTCATCGGCCCGGCATCCTGGTCTATGCGCTCCGGTCAGTAGGTAAAACCCATCACATCCACAGGTTAAGGGTTCATCCTCCTCGGGTCTGTCGGCTTCGTGGATGTGGCCGATGACTTCACCAGTGCTGTGTATTGGTCCCAAAGCGTATTCTTCTCCATCTTCCTCAAAAACAAATGCCCCCCTATTAAACCTAACAACACAGGGACCAAATCCCTTGATATGAGGATCAAATATATCTCCCTCGAATATTTCCTTGCCCGTCCGGTCGTGCAGGTTGGTAAACTGCATGAGGTCATAAGACGTGCCCAAGTTAAAAGCGGAGTCTTTTTCTTCGTTTGATTCATCTAATTCAAAAATTCCGTTACCATTTCTCGCAATAGGGTTGGGCAATATGCACCATTCCAACTCGGATGAGGTACACCATCTTTCATCGTATTTATTCCACGCCCTGAACTTAATTGGCCTCATGCTCCCCTCCTTATTTTCCAAAGTTTTCCATCCGTTAATCATCCGTTTTTACGGTTTTCTTCCTGAACCTTGACGGTCGGGCATGGGGCTCCTTTAGGATAGAAGGTAGTCGAGGGATGCGCCTGTCTTTTCCTTAAGCTTATTAGCCATTTGGCGCGATAAAGGAAGGGGCTTACCCTTCCGTTTTGAGCCATACCAGAGCTGTTTTGCTAGGCTTTCAGAGCATCCGGCTACAGCCTGAAGATTCTGGTAAGAGATTATTCCAAGGCCTCTGAATTTTTCCTGTAATGTTTTCATGAATATATCTTAAAGCCTACAACGCCTGTTTGTCAAGGAAATTGTATTCCCTTACTTCATTCAAAAAAAGATGAAAATAATGCTTGACAAGAAAATTGAACTATGGTTTACTATCACCCAGCTGCAACATTAACCTTTATCCCGCCGCCCCCGGTCTGAATAGGGGCAGGAGGAAAGCATGAAAAACTGGACACTGACGCTGGCAAGCGTGCTCATCTTCCTGCTCTTTGTTTGGTTGATGCCCCGCGAAGAGACTACGGCGACATGGGTTATTGCGGGCCTGGTCCTGCTTATCGGCGGGGTGATCTGCGTAGTTCTAATGATTCGTAAAATATGGAGGGGATCAATCCGTGATTGAAGAATATCCCTGGATTTTAGACTACGGCATTTCGCCCGACACTCGACTCCCGGTGATCCCTGGGGACACGTCAGATTGGGTCGAGGGCGCCTTAATACCGTCCACACCCGTCCCTAACCAGGATGAGGTCCATGGGCAGACAACAGGCCGGCCAGGGGTTTCGGGCCACCGGAAGGTGAAGGCCGACAAATTCAGGAAAGGAGGTAATTTTGGATCAGGAAATAATGATTATAACGTTGTCTGATGCATTACGTGACATTGTGGCCACCGCATCCTCTGTACGCATTAACGGACTGGAAGATGGCGAAACTATCGAGGCCGTATTAACCGAAATAGAGCAAACCAGCGCCAGGGCATTAACACATTGTGGTATTGAGGTAATCTGAATGAAATCGTGCTGGCAGTAGCTCAGTATCGGTAGAGCCCGGGGCTTCACGGCGACGTGGGTTCGATGCCCACCTGTCAGCAACCCGAATCGTGCTGGTGGCCCGAAAGGGTGGGCATGGGGTGTCGGGACGTAAGATCGAGGACCTGCGGAGGTAGGGGCCGACCCACCAGCACACGCGGGGAGTGGTGTTAGAGAGACCGGCATAAGGGGACAGTAAATCCCCCGCCTGTGAAAGTCGGTTCACCACTTCCCGCACCCTTAACCCTGGCAACCTTGAAACCATCAACCCAATTTTAACCGCGTGGCAGGGTCTCCAGGGGTGGTCTCCCTGCCGCGCCGAGGGGAGACATGAGGCGTGAATACTTTGTAATATCCGAGGTCGTACCCGTTGACCCTACGAACCTATCAGACGGGTTCAAATTTCCCTCTGATGACAACTGGGTTGACTCCACCTATGTGATTGACGGGGATCGGCTGAGGTATGGAATACCGCGAGGCGACAGGTTTTTCAATGGGGGTTGGTGGAATGGTAGTCAAACGTACTATGCAAATAGCTCTGTCCGCCTCATCCTAGACCCACCGAAGCTCGAGGGGGACGAGTGGCAAAAGGATCTTAAAGAGGTAGTCCACATGATTACAGATGTGCTGCATAGCCTACTCCAAAGGATGCCGAGGAAGCCATGAAGCACAAATCACACACGGTAGCGACGGCCCACTGTCCGGAATGCGACTACGAAGGCCCATTGGATTACGAGAGCCACAAGCGCGAGGATGGCTTTATCAATCCTGGCGGGTGTTGGGTATGCCCTGAGTGTGAAACCCAAATTGCCGAAGAACTGATAGCGTTCGACGAAATCGAACCTGATTATCATATGAGGGGGGAATGATGAAAGGAGATAAAACATGAAAAAAATCATAGCCTTACTCACAATTCTCTGTTTTGTCCTAACAATTAGCGGATGTGCCTCTTCACCAGAAAATGTCAATACATCCTACGTCTCGGCCTTTCAGTATGACTCCTATTCCTGTTCTCAGTTAGGTCAAGAATATGCGAGAATTGGGGCGAAGGTCTCCGATTTGACTAATAAGCAGCGTAAGGATTCGACTAAAGATGCTGTGGCTATGGGAGTTGGGTTGGTTTTATTTTGGCCAGCCTTATTCTTCCTGATTGGGGCTAAAGGAAATCCGGAAGAACTGGGTCGACTAAAAGGCGAATGTGAAGCGATTGAACGAGCCTCTATTGAAAAGAACTGCGTCACACTGGCTACCAAAATCGCTCAGGATCGAGAAACAGCCAAAAAAGAAATGGATGCAAATGATGAACTTATTAAACAACGAGAAAAAGAAAAGGCTCTGACTGGAGGATGAAATGACTGAACTTGCACCCATAAACGTCTGTCATAACCAGCGGAATGAACCCCGTATCTATATGGAATGCTGCAAGGTCGGGGTGTCTATTCGTAACAAGATGTGCTTGAAGAAAGTCGGCAAGATAGTCCGGTGCGGAATTGCCAGGGAGTTGCTTCAAACATTGAAGGAGGGGTGAGATGAAAGAAAAAACATTTATAGTCTGAAATGTAATATTTATAACGAAAAAAGGAGGGCACAATGCCAACAGAAATAATGTCAGGAATTGAAAATGCAATAATTAGCTACGGATTAGCTGATGCGGCCATTGCCAAAATGGAAACGGATTACATGGTCCTGACCGTCCAGGGCCTCGACGATGATGCGGGGTTCCAGATAGTCCACGAGGCGCGAATGGTGGTCAAAAATCACCGGGTGGCAGTGGAGAAGAAACGCAAGGATCTCAAGGCTGGCGCCCTGGAGTTTGGCCGCAAGGTGGACTCTGAGGCGAAGCGGATTACCTGCCTCCTGGAGCCAATCGAAACGCACCTGGGGAGGGAAGAAGCCAAAGTAACGGACGAGAAAGAACGGATCAGAACCCAAAAAATCCTTGACGAGCAGGAGCGGGTTGCGGGGATTCGGGCGAAGATTCAAGCTATCCGGGAGAGGGGTGAACCGCATTTCCTTTTCGGGAAAACATCCTCTCAGATCAGGGACATTGTTTGCGTGATGATGGACACCGAAATTGAACCAGAGAACTACACGGGATTCGAGGGAGAAGCCAGGAAAACCCTTACCGAAACCATGACCGCCCTGGAAGACACTTATGAGGCCCGTGTCAAGTTCGAGAAAGAGGAAGCCGACCGCAAGGCCGAATCCGAACGGCTTGAGAAGGTCCGCAAGGAGCAGGAGGCAGAGGCAGAACGCCTTGAGGGTATCCGCCTGGAAGCTGAGGAGGATGCCCGGAGATCAAGAGAATTCCTGGAAGCCGAGCGGCGCAAAATCGAAGCCGACAAAGCGGCCCTAGAAGCGGAGAAAGCCGCTGAAGCGCAGAGAAAACGGCAAGCGGAGTTTGAGAAACAGGCCCTCGAAACCGCCCGGGTCACGGCTGAGAGAGATGCGATCGAGAAGGTTGCCCGCGAGGCCAGGGAAGCCAAAGAGCGGGCTGAGGCTGAGGCATTGGCAAAGGTGAGAGCTGAGGCTTTGAGACCGCTCCGTGACAAGTTACTTTCTTTCGCGGATGCCATTGCCACTCTGCCCCTGCCCGACGTTACCGACCCGGTAGCTGGCGCAATACTGGAAGATGCGATTAAGACCCTAACGGCGCTGGCCCGCAAAATCAGAAAATCAGCAAAGGAGCTGTGATATGCTGCATCCTAATTCAGAAGAAGGGGGTGATTAAAATTCCTCATCCCAAAAAAGGCTATCATCTGAAAAACGGAACGCGAGTACCGGGAACAACCACAATCATAGGAAGGTTTAAAGACGCATCAGGGCTTTTATATTGGGCCTGTGAGCAGGGTAAGGCCATAGAACGTGGCGAAATATCATCCCTGTACGACAAAAGAGACGCCGCTGCCGACGCCGGTACACTGGCCCATTCCCTAGTTGAGGCCCACATAAACAAAGAACCTCTGCCAATTATCCCTGATACCGACATTGGTAAACAGGCTCAACAAGGCTATGAGAACTACCTGAGATGGGCAGAGGACAACCGGATTAAGGTTATCTCTCAGGAAATGGAGATGGTTAGTGAGGAATACCTGTTCGGAGGATGCCCTGACGCAATGGGGATTGACAGTCGAGAGATGCTTTGTATCCTGGATTGGAAAACCTCAAATGGTGTGTACCCCGATTATCTTATTCAGATTGCTGCCTACCGTCAACTATGGGAAGAAAACCACCCTGACCAACCTGTCACCGGAGGCTTCCATCTTCTCCGTTTCTCCAAGGAACACGCTGATTTCGCCCACCATTATTGGGCTGAACTGGATACCGCTTGGGAGCAGTTTAAGCTGTTCAGGGCGGCGTATGACAACGATAAACTTCTTAAAAAAAGGATATAGGAGGATTACTATGGGACTGACAGCGAAAGACAAGGGCGGTGAGGGGTTTGCGCCTATAGAAGAAGGTATGCACCATGCAATATGTTACGGGGTTTACGACCTTGGGACCCACTATGACGAGAAATTCAGTAAGAGTGTCCATAAGGTTCTGATTCAATGGGAACTCCCGGAGGAGCGCATCGACATTGAAAAAGACGGGGTTATGAAAAACCTACCACGGGCCATCAGCAACAAATATACGCTGTCTCTCCACAAGAAGGCCATCCTACGGAGGGACCTGGAAGCATGGCGGGGGAAAACCTTTTCAGACACGGAATTAGAAGGTTTCGATATCACTAAACTTCTGGGGGTGAATTGTCTTCTACAGGTGCTCCATACCAAAAAGGACGACAAGGTTTACGCCAATATTAAATCCATTGTACCCCTTATGAAAGGAACGGAGAAAAAGGCCCCTGAGAACCCTCTGAAGTATTTCTCTTTTGAAGAACAAGAAAGCCACATTCCAGACGGTACTCCCGACTGGATCATTGACATTATCAAGGTGTCAAACGAATGGGATGAGGGAATCAATGAGCAGCATGACGTTTCTTATGACGACCCGCCCCCCCCTGGGGATAGCGATCAGATTCCTTTTTAAGAAGGCACTATGACCGACATATACCTGCAAAAGAGTTGGGGAACCCTGGTTCCGGCCAACGAGGACGCGGAGGAGATAATCAAGGGGATGAAGCAGGGGCAACCTATCCGGCTTCAGTATTCTTTTCCTCGGAATTACGAAAACCATAAACGCTTTTTCGCTTTTGTTCAGATCACCTTCGATATGCAGGACCATTTCGACAACCCAAAGCATTACCGTAAATGGCTAATAATGAAAAGCGGAAATTACACAATTATCACAGCTCCAAACGGCTACCAAATCTTCGATGCCGATAGCTTGCGCTTTGATAAAATGGAAGAAATAACCTTTCGCCAGGTCTTCTCTGATTGCATAGACGTTTTTCTAGGTGTGTGGGGGGACCGGATCAGTCGAGAGGAACTTGAAAGGGTGGTAAGTTTTTCATGAATTACATCCCCCCGCCCGAGAAGGCTGAAAAGGAGGACGCATGAAAACCTGCACCTGGACGTATGACGACCTCTATGATTTTTGGGAGACCTCCTGTGGGGAAAGTTTTATTATCACCGAAGGCGATCCGACGGAAAACAAGATGTTGTTTTGCCCCTTCTGCGGGCGCTCGATAAAGGAGAAAAAATGTGCGACCTAGACGGAGCAAAGACAAGCCTTGAAGCCCTGCTCGATGAAGTCAGGGATCTGAAGGCCGAACGGGATAGGCTGAGGATTAGACTTAAAGCAATTTACGGTATTGGGCATAATAATGATTGTTTGCTTTGTGGTTTCAAGGACAAATTTGCCCTGCAAGCCCTGGCCGGAAAGGAGAATGATAATGGAAAATACGTGGCCGACAGGTAAAAGACACGCAATGCACCAGCATGAGCATGAGAGTTGGAATGCCAAAAATTATCCTGGGACTCGTCAGCTATGCAGCCGTTGTGAAGCACCTACGGGTAGGTGCGCAGAGGATACCCTGCGGAGTTACGATAACGAACCTCTCTGCAAAGAATGTTGGGACAATGAACAGGAGGACTGAATGAAACTCCTAGCCGTCGCCCTGCTGATCCTCGCGCACCTGGCTGGCCCCGGCCTGGCAGATGCCCCGGGCATCCCCTGGACCAGGTATCAGTGCGGAATTGCACCGGATAAGATAAAGGTGGCTATGCGGAAGATGGGGCCACAATATGATTATAGACTAGAGGGGCCAGTACTGAGAGTAAGCACGGATGGCGGCAAACCCTGGAAAAGGTTAAAATATTGAAGGAAGGATTTGACGATGAAAAAGGTTAGTTGTCCAGTTTGTAAAAACAAATGGGATGAAGACTACAAACTCGGTTTTACGGTAGGAAGTCCGCTAGACAATTTTAGGACCATAATCTGCCACATGAAACTGAAGGATTTTGTATTTTGTCCAGTATGTTTTTTTTCCACAAAGGAAGATGATAGTGATCCATATGGAGCAAGGCTAGATAGGGTGGTCTTAGAGTCTAGCGGGGTGAAAATAGAGGCAGTCGTTGTTAGGGATGAACTTGGGCGTTACCTTGAAGTGCCCATAGACAAATTCAAAGAGATCCAACTATCAGGATTCCAACCGTATGCTGATTTTGATGACGATGGGAGCACAATGGCGACTGATAGCTGGGGCGGCGCTGGCCCAGATTGTAATACCAAGCCGGAGTGAGTCCGGCTGTCTGACATGGGGGTGAAGATAACGATTAACGGAAGGGTTTAGGATTAAACCTTCAGACTTTTGAAAGGGGAAAGGATATGTTTTTCAAAAAGGAATGTGAAGACACAGCAAGGCTTTGCGAAGTCAAAATCCATGACACACTTGATGCTGGAGACAAGTTGAGCGACTTGGAATATATCCAGACTCTTATAACTTTGGTCTCCATAAAGAACGCGGCTGAAGAAAAGGTGAAAAATGCCTTTTGACGGGAGGGTTTGGAGATGAAGATTAAGAAGGCATCATATAAAAAGCTTTACCAGAAATTCTCCCAGTTAGAACATGACAAGAAAAAAGATCACAGAATCCCTGTTTTGGTCGGTAGAATCCGAATGATAATTGCAGGCAAAATCCAGGAGGGCAGGAAAGATGAACCAGATACCGAGTGAAGGGGAGTATTGTGGGGAGTGTCCGGTTATTGGTATAATAGTTGAAAGCCTGTGGCCTAGGTGTCAATACTATTCCGAACCTTTAGCTTATAATAAGTCTCGGAGTTTCGGGGGCGTTTCTCTGCGTCTTCCCGTTTGCCTCAAGGAGAGGCCGCAAATCGTGAAGGGAGAATAGTTATGGAAGGAGACAAATACTACCACGGTGATAGAGACAGCGATTCTGACCGCTGGACACGTAAAGAACGGCCTTGTGATCCCGGAAGTTGTAAGGCTTGTCTTTATTGTCAGACTATCAATAATGATAGGGACTTTTGGTGTCACGAAAAAGGCCATACGGTCAATGGAGATCCGTGTTCCGATTATAAGGGCGATGAGTGATCTGGCTAAATAATCATGAGACCTGTGAGAGGGATAAAACGGAGGCGATGATGAAAAGGCCGACAAGTAACGACTTCGTGCTCCTGTTCCGCACTTATTGGGATTCGTATGATGCAGCTATCCAAAGCTACTGCCAGGATCTCGAAGACCAGTTCAAGGCGGAGCGGGAGTCGGTGGACGAACTCTCCCTGCATTGCCAGGATCTTGAACTTCGGCTCAAGCGGGCGGAGGATGGTATCAGAAATATCAAAGTGTTTGCAGAAGAGAGAGAGGAAATCAGTGTTTATATAGCTAATATTGCATGGGCCTGCGATGAAATCCTCAAGGACCTCGGAAAGGAGGACAGGATGACAAATAGCATTGACCCAGTGGTTAGAGGTCTTAGACATGCTGAAGAGATTATTGCCAAAGGGCCTAATGGCCCTGCCTGGCCTGATATCAGTTCGCACCAAATTAAAGCAAAGGTCAAGCCATGAGCTTAACCCAACAACGAGCCGACGTGAAGCGCCTCCGGGAGTGCCAGTTGAGCATAAGTCTTGAGGGGGTTGCGGATAGGTATCATAAACTGATTCTGGCATTTGAAGAGCGTCAAACCCAGCTTCCAGTGTCGATCAGTAAGCGAACTCAGGCCGTCCTCAGGGACGCCACGGGGGAGGGTGGCATGGGCCTGTACCGATGCAATAAACCTGAACATAGGTATCGGCCTAATAAGGGGGAGTGAAAGGAGAGAGATTATGGATAAAAAATGTTATGATTGTAAGTTTCGTGGCTTAATTCCAGGCGATGCTCATTCATGTTGTAAGCATCCAGATTTAGAGGAGGCAACAAAAGATCCGTTGGTGGGGTTAATGGCAATGTTCGCAAGCGTAGGACGGGTTTCTCCACAGATTAATATCCAAGCGATTTCCGATAAATTCAAGATTACAGCTAACTACCACGGTATTAAACAGGGCTGGTTTAACTGGCCTTGGAATTTCGACCCTGTATGGCTAGAAAACTGCAATGCCTTTGAAGCCAAAACCGCACCTGAGCCGTGAGCCCTTTCAAGCTTAGCCCGTGGTGCGGTCGCCCCCGATACCCCATCTTCTGTGTGGTTGAGAGGTCCGGGAAGTCATGTTAGCCTAATTTGCCCCCTGATACGCCTAATCACCCCCTGGACGACCTGTAAGCGCCTGCGCCTGTCCTTGCTGTCGGGTGTGCCCAGGATCTTGGTTCGGGCCTCTACGGCCTCTCGCTCCTGCTGTTTGAGTTGGTTCAACGTGGACTTCCCATGATGCTACCTACCCTCCTTATCATTCCTTGCAGGTCCCTAGCTGGATGCACAAAACACGTAAACGGTTTAACCAAGATTTGACATCGGCATCCTTTTCCGAGAGGTCGTCCAAAGTCTTCACCACATGCTCGTTTGGAAGCGGAAACGGGGGATAAACCCTAACGCGGGCGCATCCCCCCCAAGGGCCTAGAAATGTCAGGCTGAGCAGCAACACCAGCATTGCGGGCCATGTCTTCCGCCCTCCCCTCTGCGTCCTTCTTTCTCTGCCTTGTCTCGCCATACTTAACGCCTCCCCACAAAGCCCCGGCAATGGCTACCAGAACGACAATGACTCCCCCGGCTGCTGTCCACATCAGTCGGCGTCCGGAATATCAAAGGTACGCCGTACCAACTCGCACAGGGGCAGGATGAGCCTGTCATCAATGGTGGAAGCAGATCCCAGCACGTGATCTTCGATGAAGTCCAACAGGAAGTCGGCGAACCTTTTCAGGATCTCCTCGGCCTTTTCACTAGAAAGGGTCCTTAGAAAAATCTCTACCAATGCTGTCAAAATCTGTGCTTTCATGACTTATCCTCCTTGAAAAATTGAACTGACTACAAAGCCCCATGCCAGTAGCCAGAGCCATAGGGTTAAGGGTTTCACTTCTTTGCCTTCTTCTTTTCCTCGATCTCTTTCTTTCGGATTTCCAGACACCCCATTTCTGTTTTTGTGGAATCAAAAAGGAAATCATAATGCTCTTTTTCCAACCAATCATAAATACGGTCGATTGGGATGAACAGGCCCATGTGACTAATGGGGGTCGCCCATCCCACAACCGGCACCAAGGACGGTATGCCTATCAACTGGCCTGGTGCGTCAAGAAACATGGCCCCGCCTGAATTCCCATAAATGATCTGCGAAGAACTCATGTGGTAGGGGAGGCTATTAATTTGGAAGTTCTTGCGGGTGATAATTCCGGTCGTTGGCAGAGGGGGGAAGCCAAGACTACATCCCACAGCAACCGTTTCGTCCATGACGTGCAGGTCATTCTCTTTCTTCCTTGGGTACAGGGCTGCGATATAATCGGCCTTTTTCTCAGAACTGAGTTTTACGAGGGCCATATCTTCATCTTTGTTGTAGGCCATGATTTCAGCCTCAACCTTGAGGGTGCCGACCGGGACGGACAAATTTTTATACTGAAAAATCTCGACATAAATAATCCCGCGTTTCTCTTTTTTTACATCCTCCCCTAGAACGGAGTCCCATTCCTCGGAAATAGTAATCGCACCATCAACCACATGCTGATTTGTCAGGACATAGGTAGAGTAGGTTTCTTTACCGCTATCGTAGCCATTGAGTTTGGAATAGATGATCGTTCCTGAGCCAGCAGTGTTCCCCGTGGTGATTCTTACGACCGGGTAAATCATGGCGGTATGGGCCTTTTCTCCGGACATAAAGGCATAGGTAGTGGATCCCATCAGAAACAGGGCGATTGCGATTAAAACGATAAGTCTTTTCATTTCCTTCCTTCTTTTGTTTTATTTACTCGTTCAAACTCGATTGCCATTCATGTTCCATCACCTTCTCGAATATCCTTTCCAGTAATCATGTACGTCACAAAAGAATAAATGCCTGCGATCACAAAGGGTAATGTGATAATTATCCCAATGAAATTGATCACAAGGGCTATTTTGATACATAACATTATCATTTATTCCCCACTCGTCCTTCGAAAAACCTGCCATTTACTTCAAAAAATAGACATACCGGCCATCCGGCATCCTACGCCACCACTGACAGACTTCAATGGCCCTGCGGTCAACGTGGAACCCGATGGGCACGAGTAGCCCTTTGTTATGCCAGTCACCATAAATGCCAATTCCTGAGAAGCCCGCTGAGGCCACATAGAAAAACTGCTTCCGTGGTGGTTCATCGGTACCAAATACGAAATCGACGGCGCAGGCCCCCATATCGACACGGTGGTAAGATCTATCAGCATGGCCGTGGCTCCCGTCCACGTCAACACAGCCCCCTGTTTCCCACATGGTATCTATGGGCCAGCCTGTCCGTTCCCGGAGGCCGTCGAGCATGAGCAGAATCACACCGTCAATGAGTTCTCCTGAGCCAGAATGCAAGGGATCATCAAACTCTTTAGGTTCAAAATGACGAACTTGATGCCAGTGTATCATTTCCTATCACCCCCGAAGGAGCAAAAAGATTACCCCGATAAGATTCATGCTAAGGGCCACGAATATGGCTATGATTGTTTTTTGCATGTTATCCCACTTTTCCCATAATTTTTTGATATCGTTTTTCATGTTTTCGATGTCAGATTTAAGGCCGGAGTGTGCTTTGCATACGGTATTTTGGATTTCATTCATCAGCTTTGTCTGCTCCTATTTTAGCCACTGTGCCGTTTTCAGGTTTCATGCTAGGTGTTTCCTGTCATTCTTTGGGTTCCACGAGTTCCACTTCAAGGGCCGCTTTGATCTCTTCTTCTGCTGAGGCAAGGCATGAGATCTTGATATAAAGCACGCAATCCCCGCCATAAACAGGGTCGTTTATTCTCCTGTAGTCCACGGACCCGCCCGCCAGGTTTATCAGTTTGATTTCAACCTGTATGCCATTGCTTAATTTAATAATCATTTGATCTACCTCCTATTGTAGAATTACGCCTTTTACGGTTGTTCTGATAGACCCTGTAAACGCTGCATCAGGAGCTATCGTCATCTTGTAATTCGTCCCATCCGGCGTAGGATTCACGACCGTAAATTTGGTTATCCCTGAAGCAAGACCGGTGGTTATAGCCACCCACCTATCCGTATCGGACCCGTCTCCATAGATCACGTCTTCAATGGTGGTTCCTGATATTACCCCCCACATTTCAGTGATATAGGGTGTTACGCCTGTTGCGGGCGACCCAGTAAGGATAGCCTGGTTGATTCCCCCCACATATTGCGTTTCGGTGGTGCCGCTCCAGGTATTGGCCCAATTTATCTCAAAGTCTCGCTTTGGCCTAATAAGGCTTGACCCTGTGGCTGGCTGTATGGCATGAAGTTTGTTGGTAGAGGAGTCAAGCCATTGCCCCGGCGCTGGTTGGATGCCTTCGGGTTGGAGGTTCAGGGTTGCGCCTGTTCTAATGATTGTAAAATTGTCGAAGTCTCCACTTGAGTTAGTTTGGTTGGCTATAACGCATATCCCATCTGTTGTTCCCGCAGTAAAATAAAAAGTCGTTCGTCCGTTTGCTGTAACTGTTCCGTATAGCGTAGTGGTAGCTTGATTATAAACTCCCCATGTGCCAACTAAATTAGCTACATCCATTGAAATTCGATAAGTATATCCAGCTGTCAGCGTTGTGAAGCCTGTTGTTAACTGACAGTATTGGCCTCCCGCTGTTGCGGTAAGGGAAAGATCGCCGGCTGAATCAAACGAATTTATATTTGTGTTTGTCCAATTGTTTGCACCAGAGAAATCTCTATCAACCTGATTGGTTATGTATTCTGCCGTCTGACTCCCCCACTTATCCGCAAAGTCCACCCCGTTCTTGTAGAAAGCTAAATGCTCTGCCGCTGTTCTTGCTCGGTTGTAAGGAATAGAATAATAAACTCTTCCGGCAGACCGGACCGCTGAGGTTCCCATGGTGTAAAGAGATACTGCGTTTGTAGTGGTGACACCTGCTTCAGCGGCACTCGTAACATCAGTTCCTAATTGTGGCCCATTAACAAAAAACTGAACGGTATCTAGTGCGGCGGCCCTCGTTACTGAAAACCCTATATCAACGGCATACCCATCGGTCACTCCAACCGATGCGAGGGTGGCCGTAGAGTCAAGAGCCGTATCATTAAGAGTCAATCGCAAATAGCCCGTTGTTACACCAGAAAGAATCCATCCATTTGTTGCATCACTCTTTTGGGCAAGAATGACATTAGCGGCAGGGGTATAATCCGGGAGGAGTACACCAATGTTATAACCAAAATTGCCCGCATCGTTATCGAGGTTGGCATTATCAGCAACCTGAATCCCGTTACTCCCGCTTGCCGCTGCGGTCATGTTGATGCCCTGGGCCATTCCCCTGGGATTCACTAAGGAATTAAGTCCAGCGTTGGCGTAGGTCGCAGGATCACCGTAAGATAGATTCCCGCTGGCATCGGATACAAGAATCAGGCCATTGGTCGCACCCGTGGTAGCTTTCACCGTCGTGAAAGCCCCCGCTGCCGGAGTCGTTGCCCCAACAGTTGTGCCGTCAATCGTGCCACCGTTGATATCAACTGTGGTAAACGTCTGCGAAGACACCCACGTATGGGCCGTGTTCAGGATCGTGGTGGTGAGCCGGAAAGCACGTTCTATCCATATCCTGTTTTCGGCCCCCACACTGCCAAATCCGAAAAAACTGCCAATCAGAAGGGCTACAAGCCCCCAAATAATAAGTCGTTTTTTCATCACATTTCCTCCTTAGTCGCTAGGGCCGTAATAAATGACGTAAATTGTCACCCCACTCCCGCCGGACGACATGATGGCCCCGAAGTTGGATAACTGATAGGGGCTATCCAAAAAGAGATAGTCGCCGGAATATAGAAGCGCTCCGTTGGTAGTCTCGGGATCTGTGGTATGCCCCTTCCATCGAACAGGATCACCCTGGACGGTAATCAAGGCACTAACCGCACCACTGGTAGGCGTAAGGGTATAGACCGTTGTACCCGACATCACAATGTCTTCATCCCCCAGCACCCTCGGCTTGTTGTCGGCTTGAGCCACAGACGACAGGCACAAAAAAAGGACCGCAAGGCCCATGACAAATATCCTTTTCATTTTTATTTCCTCCTTGTTATTGTTTTCCATATATTAATTTGCTCATATCTTGGCCGGTCTGTAATTCTTCAAAAAACAATTGTGCTTTTATAAGCGTTCTTAGATCCTCATTGTCCAAAGAATCCCTTAACTCTCTTTTTTCTTGTTGAGTTAATCCTGCTAATGGAGCCATATTATCTATGGATGTTTTGATACCTTTCAGATCCCCGCCTAACTCGAAGTATTTTGCTATCGCATTCATGGCTGCATTATCGTCTTTATATCGCAATGCAAGTTTAGCGTCGTATAAAGCATTTCCTCTGGGGGTGAGCCAAAAACCTTCAGAACCCTTCCCTTTGGTTTCAAGAAATTTCCTTTTCAGCACCATAAAATCGTTATATGCAATTTGTATCGGGTCATACTTGTAGATAAAAAGCCCCTCCAGTGATTCCAGATATCCCTTTGATGGTTTTTGTGTCAGAGCGATATATTCATTTTCAAGTCCAACACTTCTCATAACATGGAGGGATCTGTCCCTTACGGTACGCAAATTGAAAACATCAGGGAATATAGCCCGTCTTGACAAAAGTTCCGCACCAAGTTTCACGAAAGGTTCACCGCCTTGAACGATAATATTGACTGGGGCTTTTGCCATATCAATAGCAATTTCCTTCAGCGTCATCTTACCCTTCATTAACGCATCAACGTATTGTGGGGCCACACCCAAACCAAACCAATCTAGTACATCTCCCAATGCTCCCACTCTTGTAAATGCTAGAATCTCTCCGTCTTCATTTCGCCCAAGAACGATATGGGGCCTGTTTTTCACTTCTGGGGGAAGCATATCTTCTTCCTCTTTGAATTTCGCATTGTTCCAAACTTGCAATGCTGACCAGAAGGCCGTTGCTTTTAACATAAATTTACCGATGCGAACGGCTATAAAGGGAGTCTTGGCAAGCGTGCCGACAGCTTTTCTTCCGATGAGTTCACATACTTGGTCTGACTCCGCCGCATTTCTGGAGATTCTGATGTATCGTCTAAAGTTTGCCTCCTTCCATGACCAGAACGGAAATAGATGTTCCCTGATATTTTGACCCATTATTCCAACACGGTCGTATGCACCTAACAGGTCGTTTGACATCATGTAAGCTCTATCCTTGATATCATTTAATCCCTTAACTTCTTCAGGAATAGACGCTGCAAAGTCTTTTGGCATTCTCTCAGGCGATTCCGTCATTTCTTTTAGGAATCTCCTGTAAGCCGCAAAACGCAAGATAGATTCTCTGAAATCCGTTGAGAGTCTCGCAGTTTTCCAATAGGTCTGCCATACTTTTAAGGGAATTTTTGTTAGTCCTGTTTTCTGTTCCTGGAGGTGCATGAACATCCCGAATTTATTAAGCTCTCCCATCTCGTGAGCCTGAAGATTTGATTGCATACCTCCGCGTTCAAACCAGTCTCTCAGTTCTCCTTGCATGGTCTTTCCTTGAGCATAGACTCCCCATAGTTCTTTAACAGCATTGGGCATTTCCATGAACACAGATGGCCGACCAGCAAAAGCCCCATCAGCGTCCCCTGTGAGGTTTCTCAAATTATATTTGAAATACCGCCTCGGGGATATAAGTTGCCAGATTTTCCAGCTTTTAATTATCTTTGCGTGAGCCGTTGAAATCAGATTGTCAGCCTTTTCGGTAGTAAGGTTATTAAGTGTGTCAATTATTTCATTCTTTAGGACATATTCTTTGCGTTTTCCTCCAACAGCGAGAACTTTACCAATCTGATCCTTAGTAAGCCCTATTTCTTCCAATGCTCCCGATTGTAACATTTCGGCAAGTTTAGCCGGAATGGAATCAGCAAGGTAAAATACACTCCCTTGCCTGGGTTGCCATGTGTCATAACCATCCGGGATAGCATCTCGCCAGTTTTCTAAGTTTTCCGCTTTCGCCTGTTTTCTTACCACATCGGCAATATTATAGTTCCTATTAATAGCATCTATGGTTTTGGCAACTTGGAGATCATAAAGCATTTGTGCCATTACTTCATGTTCTGCTTGGATGTAATCAGTGTTGATATCTAATTCGCTTCCCTTGCGTTTTTTTAGAAATCCTCTATCTGCTGGTGTTTTCAGTTTCCTTCCGGTTCCAGTAATGTTCTTGAGTTCCATATAGTCAAGAACTTGATGCCTAAAGTAATCTTTCCGACTAAGTTTTTCAGATACGTCAAATCCTATAGCCTTCATGGATTTTGTATAATCATTCTTTAAGGCAGTCCATACAGTACTCCGTCTTTCAAGAGCATCCTTAACAGATGGCGATTGATTCACCGCCTTATCAAGCGAGGCTTTTTCCGCCTTCAGGGTATTTTTATCAAATCCAAACGGAAGCGGTTTACCTTCCTTGGCCACCTGCGCAAGATCATCCAACAACACCTTGCGCCAGAATAAATTATAATCAGGTTTGTCTAAATGAAGAGTTATTCCTTGTATGGTCGTTAGGGTATCATGGCCCGTTACGCCTTTTTGTTTGGCAAGTTTCCTGAGATCGAATTGCAACTGAGCAAATTCCGAAGTTTTGGGTAGCAATTCAAACTCTCTTGTCATTTGATGGCTGAGGGAAACAAATTTATCTTTTATGGTCTGCCAGAACGAATCAGACTTTATGCCTTTAGCCGCTTGGATTCTCGCCTCTATATCGGGATTGCTGAACGTAAACATTGGCCCAGCCTCCCCCCCTATGCCGACAGAACCCCGTTGCGCCATCTCTTTTGCAACTGTATCTATTTCCTTGCTGAATTCAGAGTCTATATCCTGTATCGTCTTAGGGGCCACGGCTTTCTCGGCGGGCGCAGGCTCGACTTTCTCGGCGGGGGTTGGCTCACGCAACACCTTGATGTCACTGATACGCTGGTCGCCTAAGTAAAAGGTAGCGGCCTTCATCTCAGGAGTAAGAGAGGGATGGGCCTCCCCGAGTGTCCAAGAAGCATGTGAACCCTGGATTGATCCGTCCTTAAATCCATAGAGAATCAAGGGCTTTATCTCGTTCAAATCCGTTATACCCATTTCCTTCATGACATCAGAAATAGGCACATGGGGCATACCCTTTAGGCGCTCCCTTACGGTGTCGTAGGCTTGCTTCAGGGTGGGCTTCTCGGCCTTTGAGACTTCTTTTGCTTTCTGATAGACTTCTGGAATGGTTTCTTTGTCTTGAAGCAACTCTTTTCTAATAAAGGGATCTTCAGAAATGTCCATCATAATGTTATTCGGAGTTTTACCGGTATCGGCATAAATGGTTCTAAGTTTTCTGGCCACACTCGTTGACATTTTCATACCACCGATTAAAATAGCGGCATCTATAAAGTCTTTTGGTTCTGGTATCTGTCCCTCAAGTGCGCTCCCAACAGTAACCATGGCTGCTATTTCTGCTGGAAACCCACCGACTGCACCAGCCGCACCAGTAGCTACACCAGTAGCAAAACCTTTTAGGGTTTCATCCGCTGCACCTATAGTTCGCCTCCAAAACTCGCCAAATGAATCAATCTCACCTTTCTCGTATTTATCCATGAGAACTTTTCTAATTCCCGAAGGAAGGGCAAAGGCTCCACCTAATGCCGTTAATGGGGCTGCTGGGCCACCTCCAGCACTTCCGATAATGGCACCTGGCACCATAAATGGAAGATCCCCGGCTAGTTGCGCTCCTTGTGCTAATATTCTTTGCGTTGCGGGCAGTTCTTTTAATTGCTCCGGTGACAGTTTATCCGGCTTTTTCCCCCTATAAAGGAGACCAGATACAGAACTTTGAAACCCTGATTCTATGGCCTGTCCGGTTGTTGGTTCAAAATAAGATGGCGGTTTACCTGTTTCTCTGGCTTTCTGCATGGAGATTGCAGCTTGGGCTTTGCGGGCTTCCCAGCTAGGTTCAAATGTTTCAAAAAACTTATCCCATAAGGATGCAGGTTTTCCTTGGCTTATAGATGGGCTAGGCATTGCTGTGAATTCGTCATTGGCAAGTTTGTCAACTGCCGTCTTTATATCTGTATTGTCCACATATTTTGTAGCGACCGCCCCTTTAGCCTTTGCAAATACGTCACTCATGTCAGCATCGGTAGGGGGTTTATCTCCATACCATGCAAATGTAACGGTTTTTCCTGTTTCCGTGTCCTGTACCGTGTAGTCCATCTACTCCACCTTTAGGATTTTAAACCGTTCTTTCTTCTTGGGTTGTTCAGTAGGTCTCGATTGGGTTATGACATCTGTCTTTCCCCGTAGAAAATCGAGGATTTGTTCCCTTCCCATCTGGCTTCTATCCGCAACATATTTTGCGGCGATTGAGTCAACCACATAATTTCTGTTCTGTGGATTGAGCATATCAAGTCTTTTTAAAGGATCTTCCTCTTTATCAAGGGCAAACTTCAATTCCGTCCAGGCTTGGTAAGATCGCTTTGCCGAATCCTCAGTCAATGTCACGCCAAAAAAATCCTGAGTTTCGTTAATTCGCTTCTCTAGATTAGCAAGAGCCTTCCTTTCCAATTCAAGAGCGAAATCTTCACCTGGTTTAAGGGCTCTTTCAGCAACCGCCCTGATGTAATTTGCTGTTTCCCTATCCATTTTGTTGGGAATAGCTATAATGGTATTGGGATCTTTGATTTCACCGCTTTGAGCTTTCTTGGTCAGATCATTGATATACTCATAATCTAGGTTATTGTAAGGGTTTATGCCCTCTTTCATGGCCGTATTAACAGCGGTTCTCAGTTGGTGCATTTTGGTCGCATTAACACTCGAATGGTCTATAATATCAAGGGCATTGGCATAATCTTTCTTGTCAATAGAAGAATATACATTGTCACTTAATGTCCTTTCAGCATCTAAGTTAGCCCTGTTTATCGTTTCACGCTGTTGGGTTTCCAGGGCCGTCCTTCTGGTCTTAAATTTATCTTTGTATTCCAGGTAAAGGTCTTTACCTATTTGATCCCTTATCGAATCCACATACTCTTCTGAAATGCCCAATGCCACTAGATTATCTTTCTTTAGAAGCACATCAAGCTGGGCAACCCTGGCAGTCTTGTAAAACTTGTCCTTCTCAAGCACCCCTTCCGGTCCAGGTGTGGTAGCGTCTATGACTGCATTTGCTTTTTGCAGTTCAATATCAAACGATAGGGGATTATCGCTGATTGTCGTCATACTGTCATTCAAGTAAGCATCTCTGCTGTCTTTGATGTAGACTTGCCTTTGTATTGCCTGATAGTTTGAAACAGAATCCAGGTAAGTATCCCTTGTTGAATGGGCTAGTGCCTCGAATCTTGCCTTTGCCCCCTCAGAAAGCGTGCTAGAAATGTCGGTTGCAGTTTTCTCAAAATCCTGCTGATATAGAGGATAAATACCACGAGCGTCCTGGCCATGTAGTTTCACCATTTCAGCTTTTTTGGTCCTGGTATAATCCTTAAGTTTCCCCTGTGCATTGATAGCATCAAGGTAGTCCATTTTTTCCTGCATCTTCTGTTGGCGCTTTAGCAGGACTTCCCCAAGGCCGGAAACAGCTTCCCCTATGCCGGCCAATGCCTGATACGGCGCAGCGGCAGCCGCAGGACTAATGGGGGCTACGTTTGCCCCACCCGGTATCGTTTCGGTTCTTTGAGAGCCTGGAATCCTCATTTGATATTCCTTTTAATCGTTTTTGCTTGTAAACCCTGATTGTTTGTGTTAAACTTAAAATATGTTTTCCGTTGATGATTTTAAACTCACTTTCTCAGATCCTAAATTGGTCGAAGAACCAGGTGCCCTCGAATGGTTGGAAACCTGTGAAAAAATCATTAAAGACGAAATGCGTGAAAAGAATATCAAATTCATTTCTGTTGATAATGTCTCAATGACGGAAATCGTGTTTACCACTTCTCGCTAAACTGGTATTCTCATCGTGTTATCTCATATTCCCTGGGTTTGTTTAAGCCTGATTGGTAAACACCTATCGCCTTTCC
>Ga0180732_1000288_pt1 | contig 46200 bp, 41 predicted proteins | sample KR11_01MetaG_FD_148674 | JGI IMG/M metagenome (GOLD analysis project Ga0180732, IMG submission 148674) | Groundwater microbial communities from the Olkiluoto Island deep subsurface site, Finland - KR11_0.1 MetaG | ecosystem: Environmental > Aquatic > Deep subsurface > Groundwater | place...
AGTCTACTACAATCGCCGAAGAAAACATTCTACTAATGGACATAAATCTCCAGCTCAATATGAGAAGGAATGGTGGAATACGAGAAAAGCGGCTTAACAACGGCTCCACTTTGTTGTGGCAAGATCAGTGTCGGGGTGGCCCTCTGTCCCGATCAGGCGGACGAAGCGTCAGCCCTAATTTCTCTGGCGGATAAAACCCTGTATCTGGCGAAAGAAGCTGGACGGGACCGGGTGGTCTTCAGTGGTTGAGCTCTGTCGGCAGAACGTTCAGCATTTTTCTTGCCGAGAGATGAAAATCTTCTTTTATGCGGAGGTAATAGAGAGATGAAAAGTTTTATCGCGGCGATAATAACCGGGTTTGTCATCTGCAGCCTCAGCAGCGCCTGCCTGGCCGCTGATCTGCTGTCAGCGGGAGCTGTTGATCCAGGCGCAGCTGCCGCGATTTCCCAGGAAACTATCATTATTACGGGTACAGGGTCAGGCATAGGCGTGATGGAAATAATGGCCAGGGCCTTTCAAGAGAAGCATCCAGCCGTTACAGTCCAACTGCCCCCCAGTATCGGCAGCTCTGGAGCCATCAAGGCGGTTCAGGCAGGCAAGATCGATATCGGGCTGTCCGCCCGCCCCCTCAAGCCGGAAGAACGGAGTGGTGAGATCTTTGAAAAGCCTTATGGTCGCACCGCCTTTATATTCGGGGTCCAGGATTCAAACCCGGTACCAGGTTTCACCCTGGCGGAAATAGAAGAAATCTATGCAGGAACGCGCAGGAGCTGGCCTGATGGAACACCCATACGACTGACTCTTCGTCCTCTCAGTGACGCGTATTCACTCTATCTGGCGAGCATCAATCCCGGCTTGCAGGCGGCGTCTGCAAAGGCCCACGCCATTCCTGACGTCTTTGTCGGCAACACGGACCAGGAAGCGGCCCGGCAAATCGAGAAGACGCCTGGCTCGTTCGGTACAACCAGCGGCGCTGTTGTCGCGGCTGAGAAGCGCAAGATCAAAGCCCTTGCCGTCGATGGGACAGCGCCCACCCTCACCAATATCGCAAGCGGTAACTATCCCTATACCATGACGATGTCATTTGTGTACCAAAGGGACAAATACCGCGGGGCCAGCAAAGACTTCATCGATTTCGTTTTTTCCAGGGACGGTCAAATGATTCTCGCCGCTAACGGCTTTGTGCCTCTTTCCAGCGAAACGAGAGAAGAGAGATGAGCCGTATGCCTGTTCATGGCCAATCCGGACAATCGAAGGCGGCAATCCCGAAGCGCATCCGTCTCCTGGGCATTCTTGCCGCTTCAATCTTTACCATTATCATGCCCGGTATTTATATCGCAATTTCAATAATCTCAATACATGAAAATCTCGAGACGGAAGCTACCCTTACCGCACGGTCGATCGGCAAGATCGTCCAATCCAGACCGGAGCTATGGGAGTTTGAAATCGTCAGATTGAAGGAGTTGATCTCTGACTCTTCTCTCCATGAGGAGGCGCATGAAGAGGAAATACGTACTGCATCGGGGTCGGGGAAGCTGGTGATCAAGACTGAAACGACGATACCACGTCCCGTCATGTCGGCTTCCGCCCCATTCTTTGACACGGGCCAACTTGCCGGTTCGCTCATCATCCGCCATACCATCCGCCCGCAACTCCTCACCACCGCTCTTCTGGCAATTTTCTGTTCGTTTCTCGGCACTCTCTTTTATAAAACTTTCTGCACCTACCCGATCAGACAGCTTGAGGAGACCATGGCTGCGTTGCAACGGGCGCACGAGGAGATGGAACAGCAGGTGGCAGAGCGCACGGAAGCGCTCAGCCGGGCCAATGATGAATTACGGATAAAGATCGACGAGCACCAAAGGATGGAAGATGAATTGCGAGAAAGTGAAGAGCGATTCAAAGACATTTCTCTCAGTATGGCTGACTGGATCTGGGAGAGTGATCAAAATGGAAAATATACCTATTGCTCAGGCAAGATTGATGCCATTTTAGGTTATTCTTCTGAACAGATAATCGGCAAAACACCCTTTGATCTTATGACAGCAGATGAGGTAGAGAGAGTATCCCCAATATTTCAGGAGATTTTTGCCGCTAAAAAACCGATTATTGATGTGCAAAACTGGGCCCTGCATAAGAACGGAACAAAGGTATGTTTGGTGACCAACGGTAAGCCATTGTTGGATAAGAGTGGAGCGTTGTTGGGGTATCGTGGTGTTGACAGGGACATCACCAAGCGCATGCACGCGGAAACTGCCTTGCGGGAAAGTGAGGAGAGGTACCGCACCCTGTTCGTAAGTGCGAGCGACGCGATCTTGACGCTTGCCCCGCCTTCCTGGTTGTTCACCTCCGGGAATCCCGCCACGATCAAGATGTTCGAGGCCGGTGACGAGGCGGCTTTCACCAAGCTCGGGCCATGGGATGTTTCGCCCGAATTCCAGCCTGATGGACGACCCTCGTCCGAAAAGGCATCTGAGATGATCCAGAGGGCGATGACCAAGGGATCGAACTACTTCGAATGGACCCACCGCCGCCATGGAGGCGAGTCATTTCACGCCACGGTCTTGTTTTCCCGTATGGAGATCGACGGGCAAGCCATTCTGCAAGCCACGGTGCGCGACATCTCCGTCCAGAAAGCCCTTGAAGCAGATTTGCGGAAATCTTATGACGACCTCACAAACCTCCAGGCGCAGCTGATCCAGACGAGCAAACTGGCAGCCATCGGCGAACTGGCCGCCGGCATCGCCCATGAGCTCAATCAGCCGCTCATGATCCTGCGCAGCAAGAACCAGTTGATACAGCGACGCCTGCAGAAAGAGACCCTGACCCCTGAATATATTGGTGAGGCCATAGAGATGGTGGATCGAAACACCAAGCGGATGATGAACATCATCAACCATCTGCGTGCCTTCTCCCGCCAGTCCGGCCAGACAGAACAGACACGAGAGCTGGTGCAGCTCAACAAGGTCATTGACGACTGCTTTCTCATGATCGGTGAGCAGTTGCGGTTGCGGGATATTCAGATAAAAAAAGAGTTCGATCCGGACCTGCCCAAGATCAAGGCAGATGGCAACCAGCTGGAGCAGGTCTTCCTTAATCTACTCGCTAATGCCCGGGACGCCGTGGTGGAGAGACGTGAAAAATGCGAAGAGAAAGAGAGTTATCAGGCGGAGATAGCAATTCACACCGCTATGAGCGACGACAGGTCTCATATCGTCGTTCTGCTCAGCGACAACGGCTGCGGTATCCCGCCCGGTATGGAAATCACCCTCTTTGATCCCTTCGTCACCTCAAAAGAGGTAGGCAAGGGTACCGGCCTGGGGCTTTCCATTAGTTATGGGATCATCCAGAAGCATGGGGGCCAGATCCGGGTAGCGAAGAGCAGTCCCGAGGGGACTACTTTCAGTGTAGAGTTGCCGGTGAGCTGAAAATATGGCATGAGAAATAATGAGGGAAAAAACATGAACGAAAAGATATTGGTGGTCGACGATGAGCCGGAGATCCTGGAAACGATCTCGGAGTTTCTGAGCGAACAGGGTTTCAGGGTGACAACCGCTGCATCTGGAGAGGAAGCAATTACCTGTCTTGCTGCCGACTCGTTTCCCCTTATGATCACGGATATGAAGATGCCCGGCATGACCGGTCTTGGGCTTTTAAAATTTGCCAAACAAATGGACAAAGACATCGAGGTCATCGTCCTGACCGGCTACGGCACCATGGAAAATGCCATTGATGTCTTGAAAGGCAATGGGGCCTATGATTATCTCCGAAAACCCCTGGAGGAGATTGACGATCTTTCCTTTGCAGTGACCCATGCCCTGGCAGCACGGGAATTAAGGTTAGAGAACAAAGTTCTGTCGCAACAACTGCACAAATCATTTGAAGAAATTGAAGACCTGTACAATCATGCGCCCTGCGGCTATCACTCACTGGACAAGGACGGCATCATCTGCCGAATTAACGATACCGAACTCGCGTGGTTGGGCTATACACGGGATGAGGTGATCGGGAAATTGAAGTGGATCAATTTGATTACCCCCGCAAGCCAGCCAGTTTTCTGGAATAATTATCCGATCTTAAAAAAACAGGGATTTATTCGTGACATTGAATACGAGATACTCCGCAAGGATGGTACGGTATTCATCGGACTGTTGAACTCGTCCGCCATTTATGATTCCAATGGTGATTACGTGATGAGTCGATCCACGATCTTCGATATCACCGAGCGCAAGCAGGCCGAGACGCAACTCGTAAAAGCCAAAGAAGAATGGGAGCAGACCTTTGATGCCATAGCTGACATCATCACCATTCAGGATGAGGATATGCACATTGTCCGGGCCAATAAGGCGACCCATGATTTTTTCCAGGCCAGGTACGGAGAGCTGAACGGCAAACACTGCTATGAACTCTTCACCGGAGCTTCAGAGCCTTGCTCGAAATGTCCTCTGTTAGCTACCATTCAGGATAGAGGCAAGCATTCAACAATCATAAGACATGAAAACCTGGGTAAGTTTTTTCATGTATCCTCTTCTGCTGTCCTTGCTGACAATGGGGACATTCAGTATCTCATCCATGTAGCCAAAGACATCACCGAACAAAAAAAACAGGAGGAACTTGCCAAGCAGATAAGCAGAGATCAGGAGCAGTTAAAACATTTTGAAAGCCTGAGAACAATGGCCGGTGCGATCGCTCATCGTTTCAACAATGCCATGATGGGGGTTCTGGGTAATCTTGAGTTCATGCTCGAAACTCTCCCTGACAATTCACAAGAAAAAGAAATGGGGTCTGATGCGTTACAGGCAGCGAAGCAGGCATCTCTTGTAGGCTCCATGATGCTGACCTATTTAGGCCAGCGGCCTCTGCGTCTTCAGCTATCGTCTCTTACAGATTTTGCCGGAGAATGTGCCACAGAGTTAAAGAAGCAAATGGACCCTTCCATCTCGCTCAAAGTAATTTCACCCCCTGCCCCCCTTTACTGCTCCATGGATAAGGAGCAGATAAAAGAAGTACTGACCAACATCCTCATCAATGCCAGTGAATCGTTGAACAATGAAGCCGGTGAAATAGAGATAAGCTTTGGTGCTGATCATTTTGACGTGGCTTCTTTCCCTGTTGTTTTTCAAGGTAATGATACGAAAGAGGGTCTGTACATATTTTGCCAGATCAGGGACACGGGTCAGGGCATTAGCGCAGAAAATCTGCAGCGTCTTTTTGAACCTTTTTTCACCACGAAATTTGTTGGTCGTGGTTTAGGGCTTGCTTTGAGCGTAGGTATTATGCGGCTACACCATGGAGCCGTTCTTGTGGAAAGCAAGCCTGATGCCGGCACCACTGTCAGAATTTTGTTGCCTGGCATGGAGCAGTCTCAAAAAGAGATAACATCTCCTGCCGGGAGCAAGAAAAATGTCGTGAAATTATCAGGTGATATTCTGTTTGCTGATGATGATGGCAGCATTCGTAATCTTGGCAAAAGAATGCTGGAGGCACTGGGTTTCACTATCCATACCGCTGTCAATGGCCTAGAGGCCGTGGAAATGGTGCGGAGACAGGATATTAATTACCGGGCAGTGATCCTGGATATTTCCATGCCGGAGATGGATGGCATGGAAGCAATGCGAGAAATAAAAAAGAGCAATCCCGATCTCCCCATTTTACTGAGCAGCGGTTATTCCGCAAAGGACTTTCCTTTTGAAAAGGATTTGGCCACTAAGCCAGATGGCTTTCTGCAAAAGCCGTTTCTGTTCTCTGATTTGCAACAGAGTCTGGAAAAGTTGCTCACTTGATAGGTGAATTTTAAAAAATTTGATACTTAGCGGTTGAGATTCGCCTTGCCAGTTTCAACCGGCTCTATCTCTTCCTCATGTTGAGCTGTCTAATGTTCTCCTCTGATTTTAGCCTTATAATTTATGGGCTGCTATAAGAAGAATCAGGAAACATATAAACTTTGTATTTACCTGCCAAAATCTTGATCTTTCCCTTGGTCATTCTAGTGTTACTTTTGGTTTCCTTAATTTTTCTGAAATTTCTGTTAAAAATATTTCAACTGTGATTTAATTAATAGTGAAGACTTTATGGAGAGGGAATCAGGAAACCCCTACAGTTAATATTTTTCCACCAAATGATTTATTTTACCTCCGGCAATTGTATTTAACTTCACATCTGCTATTCCCTAATATTATTAGATTAGATTTTATTGATACTTATAGGTAACCCGTAGTTTAGTTTGTTTTCCATAATGTTGACCGTCCTTACTATGCTGAAATTATTTTTAATCAACAATATCTGACACTTTTCTCCTAGATCGATTACTGGATAAATTAATGAGGAAGCTTACCCAAATAGATAAAAGGTCTTATTTTAGCCAGGCATGTTTAGACCTTGCTGAACGTTCAAAGAGTGGCATTTATCTCTATTTTGTCCTGCTGGCGTTATTTATATTCTTAACCGATTACTACAAGGTGAATCCTTTTGTGGCATATGCAGGATTGACCTTCCATTTTGTATGTTTACTTGTTCGCATCACTCTAATTTTAAAATTTAAACAAATTTTTGATTATAATTCCCGTTTGTGGCATCTGCTTTTTCGTCTGGCAACGTTAGCTGTTGCAGGCGGGTGGGTTATTTTCTGGATTACTGTTTTGATACAGGATGGGATGTCAAATTTTTTAATACTAGGCCTGATTGCCACCGTTGGCACTGTGAGTGGAGGCACTGCCACTTTGTCAAGTGATCAAAAGCTTGTGTTCAGTTATCAGGTCACTATGCTTTTGCCTCTGTCTATCGCCCTTTTCATTCAAAAGACAAATATTGCCCATGGTCTTTCGGCTATGCTATTTCTAGGGATATTTTTTTTAGTGGCAGTATCTCGTCAATTTCATAAAGAATATATACTCCGTCTGGATGCTGAAAGAGGTCTGGTCGACTAGGCAAAAGAGTTAAAGCGATCCCATGACGAACTGGAAATCCGTGTGCAGGAACGGACTGCAGAACTTGCAGGGGTGAATAAAGACTTGAAAAAGGAGATCACCGATCGAAAGCAGTCTGAAGAGGAAAGAGTAAAATTGGAATTGCAGCTTCAGCGGGCCCACAAAATGGAGTCCATGGGGCTGATGGCAGGAGGAGTGGCCCACGACCTGAACAATATACTCTCTGGGATCGTTGGCTATCCAGAGTTGATGCTGCTGAGATTACCCCAAGATAGCGATTTAAGGAAACCAATTGAGGCTATCCATGAAGCAGGTCAAAGAGCTGCAACGGTGGTATCTGATTTGCTTACTGTCGCAAGAGGTGCCGCCACTATTCGTGAGGAACATGACATCAACACCTTGATTGAAAAATACCTCAACTCCCCCGAATATCAAAAGCTCAAGTCCTTGCATCCAAATGTTATATGTCGGCAACGATCTGAATCTACAAACTCTTTCGTTTCCTGTTCACCAGTGCATATTCAGAAATGTATTATGAATCTGGTAACAAATAGTTGTGAAGCTATCGCTGGTGCTGGAACAATTTCTCTGTCCACTTATAATCAATATATTGATGAAAAGACAACTGCCGAACACGAAATTGAAGTTGGCGAATATGTTGTTTTAAGTGTTCAAGATACAGGACCTGGAATTTCAAAGAAAGATATAGATCATATTTTTGAACCGTTTTATACTAAAAAGGTGATGGGTAAAAGTGGATCTGGCCTTGGTCTTGCCGTGGTCTGGAATACCATGGAGGATCATGGTGGTAAAGTTTTTGTCGATAGCAACGAAAAGGGAACTTGCTTTCAACTCTATTTCCCTGTGAACAAAGGGGGGAGAGTCTCGCAAACGGATGATGAACATGGCGGGAAAATCACTGGTGGAGAAGCGCATATTCTAGTTGTAGATGATGAACCTCAACTGCGTGACATTGCCCGCCGGATGTTGGCAAGCTTGGGCTACCGTGTTGATGTAGTCAAATCCGGTGAATCCGCGATTGAATTTGTAAAGAAAAAGCCTGTTGATTTATTATTGATTGATATGTTGATGGAACCTGGCATGACCGGGCGTCAGACATATGAAGAGATAACGAAGCTGTACCCAAATCAGAAAGCCGTCATTGCCAGCGGCTTTGCTGAAAGTGAAGATGTCAAGGCCACTCTCCAACTTGGAGCTGGTGGATTTATAAAGAAACCTTACTCAATAGATCAGCTTGGTCGAGCAATTAAGGAGACGTTATACAGCTGATCGAGTCAGTTGTAGTAGCTCAGACTCAATCTGAGTTCATGGCATTCAACCCAGGGTCATTCTGACTCGCTTAGCTCTTCCTGCTGTTTCCTTTTGTCCACTTCCTCCTAAAGCCCATCCCACAAGGGACTTCCGGGCTGCATCCTTTTAAGAAAATTTGCTTTCCAGATCCTGTTGCTCTCTATGGGGTCATATTGTCCGGTTACATTTCTTAAAAACAATAGCAACCCATTGATTCTTTGTACTTTTTCAGTTTGGCACGCCACTTGCTATATCAAGAGTACGCGGTTTTTGGATCCAAACTTAAACTAAGGCAATGTAACACAACTCATTATTTCAAAAAAGGATGGTACATTATGGCAGTTCGAGAGCAAGTCTATGGTTTTTTCATTCCCAGCGTCACTCTTATCGGTATCGGCGCTCACAAAGAAATTCCTGCCAAAATCAAGGCACTCGGCGGAAGCAAACCCCTTGTCGTTACCGATAAGGGTATCACCGGTGCAGGTATCACAAAAACGATCACGGATCTCCTCGATGAGGCCGGAATGAAATACGTCGTCTATGACGACACAATTCCTAATCCCACCGACAAAAACGTTGAAGCTGGTGTAAAGGTTTATCAGGATAACAAATGCGACAGCCTTATTACCCTGGGCGGCGGTAGTTCACACGACTGTGGTAAAGGTGTGGGACTGGTAATCGCCAATGGCGGAAAGATCCATGATTACGAAGGCGTTGACAAGTCTACCAAGCCGATGCCTCCTTATGTTGCGGTTAACACCACTGCCGGTACCGCTTCGGAAATGACCCGTTTCTGTATCATTACCGACACCAGCCGCAAAGTAAAAATGGCCATCGTTGACTGGCGCGTCACCCCTGGTATCGCCCTTGATGATCCATTGTTGATGATGGGTATGCCTCCGGCACTGACTGCGGCAACCGGCATGGATGCCTTGACCCATGCCGTTGAGGCCTATGTTTCAACCATCGCAACTCCCATGACTGATTCCGCAGCTGAAAAAGCCATTGAACTTATTGCCCAGCATCTGCGCCCCGCAGTAGCTAACGGCGGCGACATCGTTGCCCGTGAAGGCATGTGTTTTGCGCAGTATCTTGCCGGTATGGCTTTCAATAATGCCAGCCTCGGTCATGTCCACGCCATGGCCCATCAGCTTGGTGGTTTCTATGACCTGCCCCATGGTGAGTGTAACGCCATCCTTCTGCCCCACGTTTCGAAATTCAACCTGATCGCCAAATTAGATCGTTTTGTAAAAATTGCCAAGCTTATGGGTGAAAACGTTGAGGGACTTTCTACTCGCGATGCCGCTGAACTTGCTCTGGACGCAATCAAAAAACTTTCTTCCGACGTAGGAATTCCTGATGGTCTTGTTGCCCTAGGAAAACGCTATGGCAAGGATGTCCAGGAAAAAGACATCGAAATTATGACTGGCAATGCCCAGAAGGACGCCTGTGGTTTCACCAACCCGAGATGTCCTAAGGATGCCGATGTTATCGCCATTTACAAAGCAGCTATGTAAATAAGAAGCAATAACAGATTTTTCAGGGTGCAGGCCTGCTTTGGCCTGCACCCTCCCCTGCTCCTTATTTTTTATGCAAGTTAGTCAGGTATAAGTCCAGTGAGGTGTTACCTGCTTCGCTTGAACCACCCTTGTTTTACAAAGAGTGCAACCAGGCAAGAAATATTTTTCACACTTGAAACGCTGAACCGACAGCAAAAAGGCGGCTCGTAACACAATGAAAGTTATCAATATTAATTTGTCTTACAATTCTGATTTTGTCACCCAGGTTGAAGAGGAAAGCGGCCAGAAGCTCAACAACTGCTACCAGTGCGGAAAATGCACCGCAGGATGTCCGTACACAGAAGAATATGATATTTCAGTCAGCCAGATCATGCGACTCACTCAGGCAGGTCAGAAGGAACAAGTTCTTCAAGCAAACTCTCTGTGGCTCTGCGCAACATGTGAATCCTGCACTGCCCGTTGTCCCAACCAGATAGATGTGGCCCGGATCATGGATGTGCTTCGTCATATGGCTCGAAAGGAAGGGTATGTCGGCACTGGTAGGGTCAAGACCTTTTGGGATTCCTTTCTAAGTTCCGTAAAAAACAACGGCAGGGTCTTTGAAGTTGGCCTGCTGGTAAATTACATATCTCACACAGGAAGATTCTGGACCGATATCGGTTTGGGTCCCAAAGTACTTCCTAAAGGAAAAATTCATTTCAAGCCTACTGAAATGCAGGGCAAGAAAGAGGTCGCCAAAATTTTCATGCGTTTCAAAGAGGAGTCCGCAAGATGAATACATCTTTGAACTACGCTTATTACCCCGGATGTTCAAGTACTGGAACATCCATTGAATATGATATGTCAAGTCGGGCAGTCTGTGCAGCCTTGGACATAAAATTGACCGATGTACCAGATTGGAGCTGTTGCGGTTCTACTCCGGCGCACACCGTTGATCACTCTCTCTCATCAGCCCTCTCTGCACGAAATCTTGATCAGGTTGCCTCAATGGGTCTGGATTCCTGTATAACCCCCTGTCCGAGTTGTCTTGCCAATCTGAAAACAGCAAAGCACCGCATGGAAGATGAGGGTTTCAGAGACAAGGTTAACAATCTTCTCGACAAGCCGGCAAACACAAAAATTGAAACAAAGTCTGTACTGCAGATACTGGTAGAAGACTACGGCATCGAAAATATACGGAAAAAAGTGGTGAAACCACTGACTGGCCTGGTGGTGGGAGCCTATTACGGCTGTATCCTTAACCGGCCTGCTGAACTAATGCAATTTGATGATCGTGAGCACCCCATGGCAATGGACAATATAATGGAAGCCCTGGGCGCTACAGTGGTGCCGTTTCCTTTAAAAGTCGAATGCTGCGGTGCGTCCTTTGGTATCCCGCGCAAAGACGTGGTGATGAGGTTATCCGGAAAACTCCTCGACACGGCTAAAAGCATTGGAGCAATGGCTCTTGTTACTGCTTGTCCGCTGTGTCAGATGAATCTTGATATGCGTCAGGACCAGATAAACCATGCCAATGGCTCACATCATAAAATACCGATTTTTTACTTCACCCAACTTTTGGGTCTGGCTCTGGGCCTGACGGAAAAGGAACTGGGCATGAACAAACTCTGCGTTAGCCCCCGTACCCTATTGGATTTCATGGTGAACGAAGAAAATATCAAGGAGAAGGCGGCATGAAAGTAGGAGTCTTTGTCTGTCATTGCGGAAGCAATATCGAGGCTACGGTTGATACCGCTGCGGTAGCTGCCGCTGCCAGAGAATTCCCGGGCGTAGTCTTTGCAACGGATACTATGTACACCTGTTCCGAACCGGGACAAGATGAAATCGTTAATGCCATCAAGGAGCATAATCTTGGCGGTATTGTTGTTGCCTCATGTACACCCCGGATGCACGAGCAAACCTTTCGTCGCACCGTGGAACGGGCCGGATTGAACAAATATCTCTTTGAGATGGCTAACATCCGGGAACATGTCTCCTGGATTGGCAAGGATCGCGAGGCCAACACCAACAAATCAGTTGACCTTGTGCGCATGGCCACTGAAAAGCTGCTGCGTAACCGGCCCCTCTATTCCAAGAAGTTTGATATCAACAAAAGAGTCCTTGTTATCGGTGGCGGTGTCGCCGGAATCCAGGCAGCCCTTGACTGTGCAGACGGCGGTCTTGAAGTGGTGATGGTGGAAAAAACGTCCACCATCGGAGGCAAGATGGCCAAACTGGACAAAACATTCCCGACAGTGGACTGTTCCAGCTGTATCCTCGGGCCGCGCATGGTTGATGTGGCCCAACATCCCAATATCACCCTCTATGCCTATTCAGAAATTGAAGAAATAAACGGCTACGTGGGGAACTTTGAGATCAAGGTCAAAAAGAAGGCAACTTATGTTAATTGGGATTCATGCACGGGCTGCGGAATCTGCATGGAAAAATGTCCGAGCAAAAAAGCCACCGACTACTTTAACGAAGGAATCGGCAAAACAACGGCCATTAACATTCCCTTTCCTCAGGCCATACCCAAGAAGGCCAAGATTGACCCCGATTTCTGCACCAAACTAACGAAAGGTAAATGCGGGGTCTGCGCCAAGGTGTGCCCTTCCGGCTGTATTGATTATGAAATGCAGGACGAGTTCGTCACCGAAAAGGTCGGGGCTATCGTCACAGCCACCGGGTATGATCTTTTTGACTGGAGTGTCTACGGAGAATATGGCGCCGGCCGCTATCCCGACGTCATCACTGGCCTGCAGTATGAACGTATGCTTTCAGCCTCCGGCCCCACCGGCGGTCACATCAAGCGTCCCTCAGACGGCAAAGAACCAAAAAATATCGTCTTTATCCAGTGCGTCGGCTCCCGTGACAAATCTGTCGGACGCCCCTATTGCACGGGTTTTTGCTGCATGTATACCGCCAAACAGGCGATTTTGACCAAAGATCACCTGCCGGATTCTCAAAGCTACGTCTTCTATATGGATATTCGGGCAGTAGGGAAACTTTACGATGAATTCACCCGCCGGGCCATGGAGGAGTACGACACCAAATATATCAGGGGCCGGGTCTCCATGATCTACCCCAAGGGCGAAAAACTGCTGGTCCGCGGTGCTGATACACTGATGGGATCACAGGTCGAAGTGGACGCCGATCTTGTTGTCTTAGCTGTCGGTGCTGAAGCTTCTGCCGGGGCAAGTGAATTGGCTGAAAAACTTCGCATTTCCTATGATTCTTACGGCTTTTATATGGAAGGCCATCCTAAACTTAAACCTGTAGAGACCAACACTGCCGGTGTCTATCTTGCAGGTGCCTGCCAGGGACCCAAGGATATTCCGTCATCAGTGGCACAGGGCAGTGCCGCTGCCGCCAAGGTGCTGGGACTGTTTTCCAAGGATCAACTGGAAAGCGATCCGCAGGTTTCAATTGTCGATATTAAGCGTTGTATAGGATGCGGCAAATGTATCCAAACCTGTCCTTTTGGGGCCATCAAGGAAATGGAATTCCGGGGTATGGTCAAGGCGGATGTCATCGAAACAATATGTCAGGGCTGTGGTATCTGTACGTCAACCTGTCCCCAGGGAGCTATTCAACTCCAGCATTCCACTGACAATCAGATCCTTTCGGAGGTGAATGCATTATGCCAGTTTTGACAGGTAAAGAACTTCGTATTGTCGGTTTTCTCTGTAACTGGTGTTCATATGGCGGTGCCGACACCGCTGGAATTGGACGTTTTAACCAGCCAACGGACCTGCGCATTATCAAGGTCCCCTGTTCAGGCAGAATTGACCCCTTGTTTGTCGTGAAGGCGTTGATGAATGGTGCTGACGGCGTACTGGTCTCAGGGTGCCATCCCAGGGATTGCCATTATGCAGAAGGCAATTTCTATGCCCGCAGGAGGCTGGAAATAATGCATAATTTTCTCCCCATTATCGGGTATGAACCGGAACGGTTTGAGTATACCTGGGTTTCTGCATCTGAAGGTCAGCGTTGGCAACAGGTGGTGACCTCATTCACTGAACAGATTCACAAACTCGGCCCGGCCCCAAAAATTTTAGGACCGGAAGCCTCGGATACACTCAGCCTTATGCAGGCAGCTCTCTAATGGGTAACCCAAGATCTGAGTCGAACAAAGGAGACCAGGTGAAATTTCAAGAAGAACTCAAAGACAACATCAGAAAGGCCCTGCCTGAGCTGGATGTGGTCATCGGCTGGTGCGGGAGCTTTGATCCCCTGCATGCCACACCACATTTTATGCGCAGGGAAGAAGATATAGATAAGCTGGAGATAAGCCCCTTAAGCGTTCATAATCTGGCAACCTACCTTCCTGGCTTGCGTGGTAAAAAAGTAGGAATCGTCGTCAAGGGCTGTGATAGCCGCTCCGTGGTTGAACTGCTCCAGGAAAATCTCATCAACAGGGAAGATATCACCATATTCGGTTTCCCCTGCACCGGTGTGGTGGATCAGTCAAAAATCAAGAAGGCCCTGGGCGGCCATACAGGGAATATCGAATTCTGTGATATGTCTGAATCGGTAATTGTCATAAAATCTGAGGACAAAGCATATACCTTGCCCATGGCAGAAATGCTGGCCGACAAATGCTCTTCCTGTCGCTATCCTGATGCGGTTATCAGCGATTATTTTGCCGGTGAAAAGATAGGTAATAAAGGCGAAGAGGATGCCGATTATGCGGCAGTAGAAACCTTTGAAAATCTTTCGGTCCCCGAAAGGTTCGGCTACTGGCTTAAGGAGTTTGATCGCTGCATCCGCTGTTATGCCTGCCGGAACGCCTGTCCTTTATGTGTCTGCCGGGACCATTGTGCGGCTGAAAGTCGTGACCCGCACTGGTTATCTCAGGAAAACAATGTTCGTGACAAATTGATGTTTCAGGTTATCCATGCCTATCATCTGGCAGGACGCTGTACCGAATGCGGTGAATGTCAGCGTGCCTGCCCTGTGGATATCCCTGTTCTCATGTTTAAGCAGAAAATGAACAAGGAAATCAGGGATACGTTTCAATATGAGGCAGGAGTCGACCCTGAAGCTACTCCGCCCCTGCTCTCCTTTAAGATGAAAGAAGAGAATATCACAGAGAAGGTATGGTAATGGATCCTGTTAAATATCTAAAATCAGCTGATTTGATGTCCTGGCTTGAAGAATTGGCACGGGAGAATAAGGTGTTCGCCCCACGTTATGAAGGCGATGCCGTAATTTTCGCCCCCTTTGATCCCAAGCAGGAAATATCTATAAAACACGCGGCAACCATGCCGCCCAAAAAAACGGTTTTTCCCCAGAGTGAAAAGCTTGTTGATTTCACCTACAGTAAAGATCCTGAAAATTTGAGCAGGATCTTGATTGAGGCCAAGGAAATCCTGCCCAAAGGCACAACCGTTGTCTTTGGTAGTCGCCCCTGTGACGTCCGCGGTTTCACCATGTTCGACCGGGTCTATCTCGCTGAAAAAACCACCGATGTCTACTATAAGGCCCGCCGGGAGAACACTTCGTTTATCACCTTGGCCTGCGAGAAACCGGAAACTACCTGTTTTTGTCATTGGGTGGACAGCAGCCCCTCCGACGCCAGCGGTTCTGATGTCCTGGCCACCCCGATTGAAGACGGTTATGTGCTTGAACCGTTTTCCGAAAAAGGCCAAAAACTTCTGACCTCAAGCCTTCTTGAAAATGGCGAAAGATGGATATTGGAAGTCAAAGACGTCCATGAAAACGCGGCTGGATTCTTGGCCAATGCTCCGGATCTGTCCCAGGCCCCACAGAAACTCCTCGACGTCTTTGACAATATGGAATTCTGGGAAAACGCCGCCGCAAAATGTCTCAGCTGCGGCGCCTGTACCTATCTCTGTCCCTCATGTTACTGTTTCAACATCACCGACGAAACAACAGGCATGAAAGGTACTCGTTTCAGATCCTGGGACAACTGCATGTCAGCCCAGTTCACCATGGAGGCAAGCGGCCATAATCCTCGGCCCACCAAAGCCCACAGGCTGAAAAACCGCGTAGGCCACAAGTTCAGCTACTATCCAGCCATCCATGACGGGGTTATCTCCTGCTGCGGTTGCGGCCGATGCATAAAGAGTTGTCCGGTGGGTATCGATATCCGTGAAATAGTTCAAGAGGCCATAAATCATGAGCCGGCCATTGGCAAGGAGTAAGCAGATGAAGGACAAAAATCACTATCTTCCGGAAATGGCGACAATCAATGAAGTCATTCAGGAAACACATAATATCATGACCTTCCGGGTAACCTTTAACGACCCACAGGTCATGGAAAATTTTACTTTCCAACCGGGCCAGGTGGGGCAGCTTTCTTCCTTTGGCACCGGCGAGGCCACCTTTGTCATTAATTCTCCCCCCACCCGCAAGGACTATTTACAGTTCAGTGTCATGCGTACCGGTGAGGTAACGAGCAAACTGCATAGCCTCAGTGAAGGCGACCAGATAGGCGTCCGTGCCCCCCTTGGCAACTTTTTCCCTTATGAGGACATGAAGGGCAAGGACATTGTCTTCATCGGCGGCGGTATCGGCATGGCACCGCTGCGCCCCCTGATGTTGTACATGCTCGACAACAGAAAAGATTATGGCAAGATCACCCTGCTCTACGGAGCACGATCACCGGTTGACATGGCCTTCAATTATGAACTACAATCCTGGTTAGAACGTGAAGATCTTGAGACACACTTGACCATTGATGCCAAGTATGAAGGGTGGCAGCATACCGTGGGCCTTATCCCCAATGTTTTACTGGATATAGCACCAAGCTCGGAGAATTGTGTAGCCGTTACCTGTGGCCCGCCAATTATGATAAAATTCACCCTGCAGGCCTTGGAAAAACTTGGTTTTAAAGATGAACAGATTGTCACTACCCTGGAAAAACGAATGAAGTGCGGGGTTGGAATCTGCGGACGCTGCAATATTGGCTCAAGCTATGTGTGCATGGACGGACCGGTTTTTACTGCCGCCCAGCTCAAAGAACTACCCAACGAGTTGTAGTGCTCTATTATTGCGGAGATATGAAGAAAAAAAATCTTTAATAAAAATCGTTAGAAATAGGGCCTGACCAAGGTCTTTCCGGGAGTTGAAGATTTATCTCTATGGAGATTTCTGCCACCCTCTCTTTTTCAATCCTACAAGGAGCAACATTATGGCTGCTAAAATTTTTCGGGTCAACATGTCAGATCTTTCAACCTCCATCGAAGAGGTCCCTGCTGCCTGGGCTGGTCATGGTGGCCGCGGACTCACCTCAACAATTGTTGCGGCGGAAGTCCCTCCCACCTGCCATCCCTTGGGAGCAAACAACAAGCTTATTTTTGCACCCGGCCTGCTTTCCGGTACTCCGGCGGCAAACTCCGGTCGCCTTTCCTGCGGCGCAAAAAGCCCTTTAACCGGTACCATTAAAGAGTCTAATTCCGGTGGCACATCAGCACAGTTGCTGGCAAAATGTGGATGCAAAGCTCTTATCATCGAAGGCCAACCAAAAGATGATGCGTGGTACAGCCTGGCTGTTACCCCCGACGGTGTGACCATAAAAAGGGAAAAAGAAGTTATCGGTAAAGGAAATTTCGCCGCGATTGAAATTCTTGACAAACGTCTTACCGCAAAGCAAGGAATTATCATCATTGGTCCTGCCGGTGAAATGAAAATGAGATCCGCCAATATTTCAGTAAAAGACCCTGATGGCAATCTGCGTTCCGGCGGACGCGGTGGTCTTGGCGCCGTAATGGGATCAAAACGAGTAAAATTTATCAGTATTGACCCCAAAGACGGCAAAGTTGAAGTTGCCGATATGGACAAATTCCGGGTAGCCAACAAGGCATTTGCTAAAGCCCTTATCGATCACCCTGTCAGCCAGGCCCTTGGAACATACGGCACCAACGTTCTTGTCAACATTATCAATGAATCTGGAGGCCTGCCCACCAGAAACTTCACCTCCGGTCAATTTGCAGGCCATGAGCAAATTTCCGGTGAAACAATGCACGATCTTATTCAAGAGCGCGGCGGCAAGGTGAAACATAACTGTCACGCAGGTTGTGTTATTCAATGTTCTCAGATTTATAATGATGTTAAAAACAAATATAAGACATCAGGTTTTGAATATGAATCAATTTGGGCTCTGGGCGCCGACTGTGAAATTGACAACTTGGACCAAATTGCCGAAGCGGATCACCTTCTAGATGATATCGGCATCGATTCCATTGAAACAGCCGTTGCCATCGGCATTGCCATGGAGGCAGGAGTTCTTGAGTTTGGTGACGGTGAAGGCCTGTTGCGCATCCTGACAGAAGAAGTTGCCAAAGGAACCGGTCTTGGTCGTATAATCGGCGGCGGTGCCGGTGATGTCGGCCGCGCCTACGGCGTTACCCGGGTGCCGGTCGTTAAAAACCAGGCAATTCCTGCCTATGATCCCCGCGCCATAAAAGGTATGGGTATCACGTACTCCACATCCACCCAGGGAGCGGATCATACAATGGGCTATACCATTGCCACCAATATTCTCGGTGTCGGCGGCTCCCTTGATCCACTTTCCAAAGAAGGACAGGTAGAACTTTCCCGCAACCTGCAGATTGCAACGGCTGCCATCGATTCAACAGGCATGTGTCTTTTTATTGCCTTTGCTGCACTTGACGATGCAACCTGTCTTCCGGCCCTTATTGATCTCCTCAATGCCTGTTACGGTATTGAATTGACCGGAGATGATGTGGTCAATCTTGGCAAATCCATTCTTAAAACAGAGCATGCCTTTAACCTGGCGGCCGGATTTACCAACCAGGATGACAGGCTGCCTGATTTTTTCAGCGTTGAGCCTCTTCCTCCCCATAACGTGGTCTGGGATTTCAGCGGCGAAGAGATCGATACCTTTTGGAATTTCTAAGCCGTCTTAAATAAATAACTTGGACTTTTTTGCTTCAAAAACGGCATAAGGGGCCGTAAAGAAATGAATAAAAAGTCCAAGTTATTTCTTAACGGCCCCTAAACAGATTTTCATAGCTGTACGCCCTCTCTGCCTATGTTCATTCTTTCCCCTAATCCTCCAAAAATGGGCAGAGAGCAAGCGTACACTTTTTCAAGTTGTACAGTTTAACAATCTGTGCAATACTCTCATTATGATTACCAGATCTCCTCATATTCCCCGCCTGGAGTTCCTTATCCCGGCTGACACTACCAAAAAATATACCACCCTTTTGCAGGCCGGTATTTTAGAGGCAAGAAGTGCACCAACCACTGTTGGCGAGCTTCTTGCCTCCTTACCTGGTTTTACTATGCAATATATACGTGAACGCATAGAAACGATTTTCCTGAACGGCCTGCCTGTTGATGATCTGGAAACAAAAATTAACGGCCCATCTCCTGTTCTTGCTATTTCTGCCGTTATGCCTGGGCTTGCTGGGGCAATTTTTCGAAAAAACAGCTTCCATGCAGCCTTAAGGACCTCGACCTCTGACTCTTTGGCAGACAAGTTACCGAGCACCGAAAAAATTACAATCAGGCTGAAATTTTTCAATATCATTGCCACCGAAAGAGGTGGAACTATTTTTCATAACGGCTGTTTAATGAAAAGTGAGAGCGTTTTAAAATTCATTAACTACCGCCGGCACCTGTTTTCTCATCTCCTGTCCCTGCATTGTGATGATACACCCGTTGGCCTTGATGACCTGGGTAGTATTCTTCACTCATCGGAAACCGTTTTTTTGAGGATTCAAGAAGATCATGTCAGCACCTGATAAAACAAAAGATATGTTGGGAAGGCAGCGTCTGACCCCGGTGCATGAAGCTCTTTCTCTTCTCACCGGCAACCTGCAAAATATCCAGAGGCCGTCTGAGCGTATTTTCCTGGATGAAGCCCTTGATCGTATAACGGCCAAGGATATTTTTTCCCCGGAAGATCTTCCGGCCCATGCCCGGTCTACCATGGACGGATTTGCAGTAAAAGCGGCAGACACCTTTGGCGCCAGCCAGTCCATGCCATGCTATCTTCAGTTGAGCGGCGAAGTGTTTATGGGCGAGAATCCGCTGGGAAAGGTAGAGCAGGGCCATTGTTTCCGCATATCCACCGGCGGCCTCTTACCGGTCGGCAGTGATGCTGTGGTCATGCTGGAGCATACCATCCCGGTTGACGACAAGATGATCGAGCTTGTTAAAAGTGTTGGCGCCGGCACAAACCTCATTGATAAGGGTGAAGATATCAGCAAAGGAAGTGTCGCTCTTGCCGCCGGCCATCGGATACGGCCGCAGGATCTCGGGCTGCTTGCCGGCTTGGGCATCGGTGAGATTGAGGTCTACAGACAGGTGAAAGTAGGCATACTTTCCACCGGTGATGAAATTGTCCACTGGTCCGAAAATCCCCCTGCCGGTAAAATCCGTGACATCAACAATATCACCCTGACAGGCCTTGCCAGACGGGCAGGCGCCAAGGTGATAGATTACGGCATCGTCTCGGACCGGGAAGAGGATTTTTTTCCGACAATGCTCAAAGCGATCAAGAACAACGACATTGTCCTCTTTTCAGGCGGTAGCTCTGTGGGGATGCGTGATCTTGGTGAAAAAATCATTGAACGGCTCGGCAACCCTGGAATCCTTGTCCATGGTGTCACCTTAAAACCGGGCAAACCGATCATTATAGGTCTTCACAACGACACGCCTCTCTTTGGCCTACCCGGGCATCCTGTTTCGGCCATGGTCTGTTTCGAACTTTTTGTTGAACCGGCAATAGATCTCTTGTCCGGCCATAAAAAAGACAAGAAACTTCCGCAACCAACCATCAAAGCTGTACTCGAAAGAAATATCAACTCCGCTGCCGGTCGCCTTGATCTGGTTCGCGTCCGTCTGCACGAGGAAAACGGCGTTCTGATGGCCCAACCGGTCCTGGGCAAGTCAGGCTCCATATCAACCCTGTCCAGAGCCCATGGCTACTTTTTCATCGATGAAAGTTCACAGGGGCTGGAAAAAAATTCTGAAGTAAGGGTGCACCTATTACAATGAAAAATCGAAATATCTTTGTCAAAAACCATCCCCTGGCCGAGGCCAAAGAACTCTGGCTCCAAGCCCTTGAAGGCATCGGGTTTGGCAGCAATATGGCAGCCATCCAGTCTATCCCTGTGGACAAATCTCTGGGCTATCGTCTAGCTGAGCCGGTTTTTGCCATCCATTCCTCACCCTCATACAATGCCGCGGCCATGGATGGTATCGCCGTCCATTTTGCGGATTTGGCCCAGGCAAGCGAAGCCTCGCCAGTGCATCTTGGTAAAGGTAAATTCATGCCGGTAAACACCGGTAATGCTTTACCTGAAGGCTTTGACGCCGTTGTCATGATTGAAGACGTCCACTACGTCAGTGATGAGGAAGTGGAGCTGGCCATACCGGCAACCCCCTGGCAGCATGTCCGGACCATTGGTGAAGATATCGTCGCCACCGAGCTCATCCTGCCGGAAGGACATAAAGTCCGGCCCATTGACCAGGGGGCCATGCTTGCCACCGGGGTAACAACAATCAAGGTCCGGCGTCCGCCCAAGATCCAGGTTATCCCCACCGGCAGTGAACTTATCCAACCTGGTCAAGCGGCAAAACCAGGGCAGATCATCGAGTTTAACTCCAGGATACTTGCCGGATATCTTACCGATTGGGGTGCTGAAGCGAGCGGTTCGGCACCGGTGATTGATGATCCGGAGCACCTGCGTAAAGCAATTAAAAAAGGCGTTCAGGAAAACGACATTGTAGTGCTCAATGCCGGAGCATCGGCAGGCACCAGGGATTACACCTCAAGTGTGTTGGCGGAACTGGGTGAAGTCATTGTCCACGGTGTGGCTATAAAGCCTGGCAAACCTGTTATTCTGGCCATTGTCGACAATACGCCGGTCATCGGCCTGCCTGGCTATCCGGTTTCGGCAATTCTTACCATGCGTCTCTTTGTCCGCGACATGGTCTATGCTTTCATGAACCTGGACACTCCGAAAGCAGAGATGATAGAAGCGCTGATGTCCCGTCCCCTGGCCTCGTCCATGGGGGTTGATGAATATGTACGAGTTACCCTGGGCCAGGTTGATAATACCTTTATGGCCACACCCTCAGGTAAAGGCGCCGGAGCGGTGATGTCTCTTGTCCGGGCCGATGGCCTGTTAACTATTCCTGCTGGCAGTGAAGGCATTGGCGCCGGCGAAAAAGTTCAAATTGAACTGCTCCGCCCCCGCCAAGAGATTGAGTCAACTCTTGTCTTTATCGGCAGTCACGACAACATCCTTGATGTTATTGCCAATCAGCTTTACAAACAACGCCCTGCCACCAGAATTTCGTCGGCCCATGTTGGATCCATGGGCGGCATAATGGCAATCCGCAGGGGCGAGGCCCATCTTGCCGGAACCCATCTGCTTGACGAAGAAAGTGGGGAGTATAATATTTCCTATATTAAGCGTTTTCTGGCCGATGTCCCTCTCCAACTCATCAATCTTTGCTACCGGGAACAAGGGTTAATCGTCCAGAAAGGTAACCCGCTTGGCATTAAGGGCTTTGCCGATATTGCAGAACGCAAGCTTTCTTTTATTAACCGCCAGAACGGTGCCGGCACCCGTCTGCTCACAGATAAGATCCTCCGTGATCTGGATATTGATCCAGGTTCCATCCAAGGATACAGCCATGAAGAATACACCCATATGAGTGTTGCGGCTGCCATTGCCGGCGGCAGCGTCGACACGGGAATGGGAATTCGGGCGGCGGCGGTGGCTCTTAATCTTGATTTTGTTCCGGTGACGGAAGAACGGTACGACCTCATCCTCCCCCTGAAATTCCGGGAAGACAACAAGGTCGGGATCGTTCTCGATCTTTTGAGAAATGACCGGAATTTCCATGAAAAAGTCCTCAGTCTCGGCGGCTATGATCTTCGCGATTGCGGCAAGGTAATGTACGAACAATAGTCATAAAACAAGGGGGTATTTTGAAAAATGGTCATTTTACCCAAGGGCCTGTGGAGATCGTCCTGTTGGGGTCTTGCCTTGTTGACTGCTGGCAATGATTTTCTCTATGTTTACTTACGTATTTATGAACAGATACAGGAAATGATATGAAGGTCACTGTCAAACTCTTTGCCTTCTTCCGCGACGGTCGTTTTAAGGTAGAAGAAAGAGAATACCCCGAACCGACAGCAGTTTCTGAAGTAATTGTAGGACTGGGGATTAACCTGGATGAAATCGGCATAACCATGATAAATTCCAGGCACTGCCAGTTTGAAACCCTTTTGAAAGAAGGGGATAATCTGGCTATTTTTCCAGTCATCGGCGGGGGCTGATATGCTTGTTGACCGGCTGCGAGAGAAAAGCCAAGACAATATCCTGCTGTTTGCCGACGCCCTTATTCTGGCAGAGCAATGCAACGTTGATCTGCTGGAGGTAGAACAGGCTGCTCTTGCAGATAATATCTGGCCTGAACGTTACCAGCGCCACCAAGACATTTTTTCAGCAGCCCAACAACACCAATTGCTCAACTCCACTGTGGCTCTGATCGGCTGCGGAGGATTAGGCGGCCAGGTCTTTGAAGAGCTGCTCCGTCTAGGCGTCGGACAAATTATCGCCATTGATCCGGACAGTTTTGCAGCTCACAACCTTAACCGCCAGCTTCTCTGCACTGTCGAGGAGTTAGGCCGGTTCAAAGTGCAGGCAGCAGTCAGGCGCGCCCGCTCGGTAAATCCGGCCACAAAAGTAACGCCACTTGCCCTCGCTTTCTCACCCGTTATTCACAAAGAAGTCCGCAAGGCACAGGTTGTGATAGATTGCCTTGACTCCGTTGCCGACCGGTACGAATTGGCAGAATTTTGTCAAATATCTCAAATCCCTCTGGTGCACGGCGCAGTGGAGAAATGGTTCGGGCAAATTGGCGTCCAGAAAGAGAGTCCCCTTATCAAAGACCTTTATCCCAAAATCCCTCTTCACGATAAGATGACCACCCCTTCGGTACTTTCCTGTACCGTCGCTGCGGTTGCCTCCCTTCAGGTCGCTGAAACCATAAAACTCCTTCTTGACCTTAATTCCCCCCTTGTCAACAACTGGAAAAGCGTTGACCTATTCAGCTGCGAAATTGAAGAGATAGGTTCACAGCACTAGCCCCACTTTCAGCAGGTTTAAAAGCAGAAAGCCATGCTGCTAAATCCATATTTGTTTGAGTTGTCCAACGCCCTTCCACTCAGTGCACGAGAAAGCAGTAGAACACCCCTGATTTGCCTCTGTCAAACTTTCGATTATCACCTGTCAATCAGCTTTGAAAAATGCCCCCCTACCAGCATCAAAACTTGACCTCTTAAAACATAATACTTTACCATTAGAACTCTTTGTATCTTCTTATAATAGCATATTTTGGAGATGAATATTGCAGCGGCCGAAGGAAAATGAGTTTGTTCTCTGGTGCTGAAAGGGGTCAAGCTTGCGCGCTGATCAACACTTGAGATCACATCATCCCTAAACACGGAAGTTGGCTGGATATAGCAGAGATTGAACTCAGCGCTTTGAAGCGACAATGCCTTGTAGGTCGAATTGACTGTATTGAGAAAATGTAAGTTGAAGTGGCGGCAGGAAATACTGATCGTAACAATCGTCAAACCAAGGTTCAGCACGGATGATGCACGAATCAAGCTGAAACGGCTTTCTCAGAAATTTTTTAATTGCTAGTATCAGTGGCTTGCGTGAGGTTTTTTAGCTGGCAAACGCTCGGTCTTGGCTGGCTTGTAATTGACAAGCCTCCAATTTCAAGGGTGATAGCATTGAATTTGCAAGCCTTGCTGCATGCAAGACATGATATGCATTCCATATCGTCAGGTGACTCATTAAACCGAACACCCATGGGGCATACATTATGGCAGACTTTACAGTCAGTACATTTTGCGGGATCAAGGCGCAACTTAACCAGTTTAATTCTACTAAAGAGGGCATAAAAAGCCCCAAGAGGGCAAGCAGTTCTACAGAAAGGTCGACTAGCCAAAACAGCCCAAATAATAAAAAGTAAGAGGAAAAAGAGCTTATTGAAGAAGAGAAGGCCTATGCTCGTGCGAAGTTCGGGCTGTAAAAAAAGCATCGGTAGTCCAGCCTCTAATGTACCGACTGGGCATAAATATTTGCAAAACCAAGTACTTCCAGAACCAAATTCGTCAAGCGCAAAGAGAGGCAAAATGATGACCATGAAAAGCAGAAGGCCGTATTTTATATAGCGCAAGGGTGGCCAGATGCCAAATTTAGGTGAAGGGATTTTGTGGAGGAGTTCCTGGAAGAGGCCAAACGGACAGGCCCATCCGCAAACCATACGGCCAACAAAGCCGCCGATTACGCCCATGGTCCCAACAACATAAAAACCGACAAAAAATTGACCATTTTCAATGGACATTCTGATCCCGGAAAGGAGTTGCTGCAATGAACCGAGTGGGCAATAAGTTGTGGCTGCTGGGCAGGAGTAACAAGTAAGCCCTGGCGAACAAACTATTTTTAAAGGACCCTGGTATATCCCTTTGGTAACTGGGAAATTCCAGTAACCATTTGTAAAAATGAAAAACAGGGCCTGAACCCATGTGCGGATGAAATCCATCTGCTAGCCAATACCGATGCAGGGCAGGCAAATTTGAGTTGCCTGTTCAAGGACTCGTGACGGCTCTTCCAAAGTGATTCCGATAATCCCCAGGACTAGAAAGATAAAGATTACCACAAACGGAGCCGGTCGGATATTTTGTTTGAGTGGATTGTTTTTTTTGTGCATCATTGGTTGATGTATTTCATCAGCATTTGTACGTGAATAGGGGAATTCCATTGGGCTAGCCCAATAAATTTCTCTCGGAGAATTCCCTGTTTATCAACTATAAAAGTCTCTGGCAGTCCAGTCAGTCCATATGCTGCACCAATCGTATTGTCCTGATCATTTATGATTGGCATGGTCAGGCCATGTTTTTTGGCAAAACTATCTGCAAGTGCTGGATCATCTTTGTTAAGTATAGCCAGCATTTTAAAATTATCTTTCGGCAGCATTTTATAAAGTTTTTGCATGGATGGCATCTCTTCACGACAGGGAGGGCACCAGGTTGCCCAAAAATTAACAAAGACCACCTGCCCTTTAAGTTCGGAGAGAGTCCAAGTTTTACCTTGTCTGTCCACGAGAGTAAAGTTCGGGGCTGGCGCACCAATCTCAATTACCTTTGGCCCTTGTCCACAGGCAAAAACAAACAAGGGTAAGCAACACATCAAAATTAAAAATGATATTTTTTTCATAAGCAAGTGTTTGGTTTAGTTGTAGCCGGCCTTTCCATGATTTTGATAGCATCACCATGCAGGGCTCCGGCCTGGTTGGTCACTTCGGGTAATTTGCCAATATTTCAGACTCAATCAATTGTTGTAATTGCAGGTAGCTAAAGGTTTGTAGAGGCTTACCGTTGACAAAAAACCCTGGTGTTTTATGAACATCGAGCGTTTTTACATCGGCGATATCCTGCTCAATAATTTTTTCAATTGACGGGTCTGTCATATCTTTTTGGAGTTGCTCAACATCAAGCCCTGCCATGGGAAGAAATTGCCAAATTTCTTGCGGTTGCGGGTTAGTGTGGCTGGCCCAACAGGGTTGCGACTTAAACATTATATTCAGAGTTTCCCAGTACTTCCCCTGTTTCTTGGCAGCTTCAAGCATTTTTACAAAATAATCAGCATCATCATGAAAAGGCGCATATCGAAGGACAAGTTTAATTTTACCTGGATTGGCGTCCATCAACTGCTTCAAAAAAGGAAAATAGGCTGCGCAGGTTTCACAGGCAGGGTCCATAAACTCGACAATGCAGACTTTCGCATCATCACTGCCAAGCGATTGAGACTGTTCTCGGACAAATGCTGAGGCATTTTCTTTGGCCATAAAACCAAACTTTTCAGTCTGTTGCCCTTTGTAATAGGAACTGCCGAACACAAAAATCAGGACCAGCACCAAACATGAAACTCCCATCATTACATATTTCATCGAGACATTCTCCTATTTAGGATAATTAACAGGGGTATGATCATTGAAAATGACAATAAAGAAAGCATTGGTATTGTTATAAAACCAAACATATTTATATACTCTTCCGTACATGAAACGCCCTGGGTGCAGGGCTGTATGTTTTTCGGGATGATTCCTGCATAAAGCAGGGTGTGATAAAATGCTGTCAACCATCCTGCTATGGCTAAGGGGAGAGTATACTTCACAACGTTTTTATCAAAAGAGAAAAGTCCTACGGCCAGCAGGATAACTAAAGGAAACAGGCACATTCTCTGGTACCAGCATAACACGCAGGGCGCAAACTCCATCACATGACTTAAAAATACACTTCCCATGGTTGACGATGTGGCGAGGAGCCAGCAGATAAAAAGAATGTTCCAATTTGCACAATTTGCATTGGACGTTTGGTCAAGTGTTGGCATATAAAAGATTCTCCTCTATGTGATGGATGCTTTTTCTATTTTAATCAGAGAAAAGTGACTGACAACCTTTGTTTTTACTTCACCAGCTCCCCAAACGAAAACTGTAAAAAAAGCCTGCTTATATCGAGCAGGCTTCGAGAGGAGGGGGAAAATGAAGTTCATTCATTTCCGTTTAACATTCCAACAATTACGCCAACACGCTATAAATATACAACTAGCTAGAACAACAAGGTAATTACACTAATTAATAGAACTTGAACAAGAAGATGATTGCCACATTCTTACCCACTATTCAGCCAGATGTATATCATATTACACACTTCATTTCGCTTTTACTCGATTTTAATCATGTGAATATGAAAAAAATCAAAGATAATTTTATCCAGATGGCCCCTCCACCTACTTTATTATCCTCTTTCTCCACAATCAGACGTGAAGCCCGGCATGAGTCGAACCTGCGAGCTACAGCTTAGAAGATTTTCCACTTAACAGCTTGTTCAAATTTGCGGGGCCACTTCTCAATTATTACGCTGTTAACGATATCCATACTGCGCTATGGATATTATTTTCAGCATAAATTTCACACCCCACTGCCTGACGCCCTTTTTGCCTTTTTGGCAAGCAGCGGTTTTGCCCTGATGAGCTGGTACATGCTCCTGGGACTCTTTCTCGTGCGTGATTATTTTAAAAGATATCCCTTCTTTGATGAATCTCGATGGGGGCCTATCTGTCCGATGGTGGCCTATTCGGTCTTTGCCACATTTGTCTACAAACACGCTCTCGCCCATCCCGTGATACTTGACCTTGTCCTTATCTTCATGGCCTTATATGTCGTTATTCTCGGGACCATGATCTTCAAGCAATACTTGAAGATCAAATCCGGCACTGATGCACAGGTCACAACACTGTTGGCCGGGAAATAACCTCTTCCGCATTGCCCTCCTGTTCCAACATCCCCTCCATGGTGAAGGGGACGTTGGAACAGGAAGGCAATATTCTAACCGGGCAGCTCTGGTTGACAGTCAAAAAAAAGTTTTTTTTGTGCGGCCTCAGAAATGGCTGAAACTGCGGGATGTCTGATAATCCGTTCCACAGAGATAGCGTAAAATTTTTCTCTGATTTCACGTGTTCGACCGACAACCTGCACCTGATATTGCTGCTCCACTTCTTTTTCGATAACCGATGGTACAACGAAGATACCTTCACCTGCCTGGCCAAAAACTTTTAGCAGGGCGGTGTCTTCAAACTCACCAATTATCGCCGGTTGAACACCGATTCTTTCAAACCATCGGTCAAGTATCCCCCGCAATGAACTCATAGCCATAGGCAACAGCATGGGCGCCCCATCAAGAGAATGGGGGAAATCCCTTTGAAGTGGTCTGGCAAGCTTTTCTACCCCCAAGAAAGAAACACCACATTCTCCCAGAAGGTGATTGTAGGCCTTAATACTTAAACCAGAACGAAGCGGGGTATCTGTCAAGACCACGTCGAGGTTATACAGCGCCAACTCGGCAAGCAGGTTTTCGTCTTTACCTTCGTGACAAATCAGACGCACCTGTTCTGGCAGCTTTCCTACAGGCTCAAGAAGTTTACGCGCTACAAGCTTCGGAATCACGTCGACGATCCCGACTTTTAGCGATAAGGACCCAGCAACGGGACGCCCTCGTAGAGAGTCCATCATCTCCCGGCCCAAGGAAAATATTTCATCTGCATAGCGAAAGACAAGATGGCCCATGTCTGTCGGCTCAAGATTTCGTCCTACCCGCGTGAAAAGTTTTGCACCCAAGCTTTCTTCAAACTTGGACAATTGAGCGCTTACAGTAGACTGTGCCAAACTGAGCTTACTGCTGGCTGCGGTGATGCTCCCTTCCCGCATGATAGTCCAGAAATAAAACAGATGATGATAATTGAGCCATTCCATACTTTTCTCCAGTTCGTATTTTTCGAATCATAATAGCATAATTATCTATTTGCGCTAATGCTTATCAGGCTTTATCTTCCAATCATGATTGAAACATCATCAACGGTTAACAATACAGTCTATAATCATTTGTTCAGAATCAAAACTGGGTTTTCAACTCATGGAGGCATTTCGTATGAAAATAGATATTACGATGCAACAAAATTTTTCGGATAATGCAATGTACAGTCAACTAGCTCGACAAGTAAGGTTAGCTCTGAGCCGTTTTGGTACATACCTCCAGATTGTCAAGGTTCGCATAACTGACATAAATGGCCCCAAAGGCGGAGTGGATAAACGATGTATTGTATCCGTGAAACTGGCATCATCTGGTGAAGTTGTGGTGCAGGGGGAAGGCGAAAATATATTTTCGGCCCTCAACTACTCTCTGTCTCGTGCAGGTAGATCAATAAACCGCAGCCTGGAGCGACGCCGTGACATTCCGATCAGAATGAACAGGCGCAGGACGACGAGTGAAAAAGAATCTCATCTGCTTGAAGATACACATGACAATTTTTCACAATAAAGACAAAGATGTGTCTCGCTGTTTTCAACCGAACGATACGAGTGCAAGGTGAAACCCCTGAAGCAGGGGGTAAAGTGAAGAATAATTTTCAATGAAGGAGATCAGTAATGAAGGGTTTTAGAAAGTCGGGTGTGGCGTTGGTGTCGTTTAAGTCAATCGTGTTAATGCTGTTGTTGCTTCTGTCGCTTTCAGGTTTGACCGCTTGCGATCAGGCCGATCAGGCCATAGAGAAAGCAAAGGAAACGGCTGATCAGACCATCGGAAAAGCAAAAGAGACGGTTGGCAGTGTCATTGGTAGCACGGATACATCCGGGGACAAGGGCAAGGGTGAAGATGAAGAATCTGCCGAGGGCAAAGATGATGAAAAGAGTGAAAAAGAATAACAGCTTGAGGCCTTGTCTGGTTTCTACTCCAGATTAAATGTGAGTTCTCTTGTCTAGCATCTCCTGCCGGTTTCCATCCCGACTCCTCTTCCGGGCTGGCGGCCGGTCAGGGATGCTTCCCTTTTGAAAGACCACTCCCGACTATGGACTTATTACCAACATATCAGCAGAAAGCCATCAGCGTAATGCGTATTTTCAGGTGGGATCTGCAGCTCCATTTTTTCTGGGGTTTTGTCCTGACCCTGCTTGGTGTCTATTGGCTGCCATTGTATGGTGCTGGTGTTGTGGTCACCCTGATCAAGGAGGCCCTTGATCTCTGGAGTAAGGGGAGCTGGTCCTGGGACGATGTCTGGTGCGGACTCGCCGGTTCAGGGGCGGCGTTTGGCTTTCTTTATTCGCAAAACTGTACATAGGCTCGGTGATGAAAGGATTGGTAAAAATAAAACCGGACCTCTATATTGTAATGGGTGCCGAGCAGGTTGCGCAGTTCAGCTGAAATTGAGAAAAAGGTGAAAAGGGAATGGTGCTGGCATCTGTTGCCGTTATTTGCGGTTTATTAGTTCTGGTATGGAGTGCCGACCTTTTTGTCGAAGGGTCCGCTGTTACTGCGCGGTATTTTGGTATGCCGCCTTTGCTTATCGGTATGGTGATTGTCGGTTTTGGCACATCGGCTCCGGAAATGGTGGTTTCGACATTAGCTGCCATGCAGGGCAACCTGGGCCTTGCACTCGGCAACGCTTACGGCTCAAATATCACCAATATCGGTTTAATACTGGGACTAACAGCATTGATCAGTCCCATGGCCGTCCACTCCCAGGTGTTACGCAAGGAACTGCCGATCCTGATCGCCGTTACCGGGCTGGCTGCTTTCCAGATCAGTGATGGCGAACTGACGCAGATTGATGCCTGGATTTTACTGGGCGTATTTGGAACTCTCATGTTCTGGACCATTCTCCAGGGCCTTCGGCAACGGGTTGATGCTTTTGGCGCTGAAATAGTAGAGGAACTTGAGGCGCATGCCATGCCTCTGGGGAGGGCGTTATTGCGGCTGGTGCTTGGACTGGCGTTATTGATCGTCAGCTCTCGCCTCCTTGTCTGGGGTGCTGTGGATATTGCCCAATTCTTTGGCCTCAGCGACTTGATCATCGGCCTGACGATTGTGGCGGTGGGTACATCGCTCCCGGAACTGGCCTCGTCGCTTATGGCAATCCGTAAAGGCGAACATGACATTGCTCTCGGAAATATACTCGGCTCCAACCTTTTCAACACCCTGGCTGTGGTCGGTGTCGCCGGTGTTATTCATCCCACGGCAGTTGCGCAGGAAATTTTTTCAAGAGATATATTGGTCATGAGTGTTTTGACAATATCTCTTTTCATCTTCTGCTACGGCTTTCGTGGGCCAGGGCGAATAAATCGTTTCGAGGGTGTTTTGTTGCTGGCAAGTTATATCGGGTACATTATTTTCCTGGGCATGAGTGTTTTGGCATAGAGGCGTAAAAGATCTCCATGAAACATTCGTATCCAGAGCTTCTCTTTTACATTTTTCTCAGAATTGAGTCAGAACTGCATAGAATCCTGTTTTGCCCCGGTAGGCGAGTTGGAAACAACTTTGTATAAATATTTGGATGTTTCCACACGCAACGTGCCCTGAGTCGCCAAACACCCTTCCAGGCACTTAAAAAATGGCAGAAAGAAAAGCCAAATTTATTCGTCAAACACGTTTACAATCAGACGGGACTTGACATAAAAACAATCATTGTCGCTGAAAGACCTCTCTGATGATTATTATCATTCGGGCAGTGGTAATTTGTTGCTTTTGAGTGATGACTCGGCCAGTGTGGTTGAGGCAACAGCCAACGGAAAAGAGCTTGGCCGACTCTCTTTGAAGGAGAGTGGTGATTCCGGATTGTGAAAGGTTGTTCCCAAGGCCGAGGGCATTAACCATGGATGCCAACGGTGTTTTGTTCATCTGCGGCGAACCGAATCTCCTTTATATATTTGACAAACCGTCCACAACGTTCAAGAACGTGCAGCATTGATTTTTCCGGCAAATTGATGAAGGATGGTAGGAGTACGAAGAACAATTGGTGAAGGTTCGTTGATTTTCTGTCGTAAAGGTGGTTGACTTTGGTTACCAAATCGTCATTGTTTCACTCTCCTATGACACTCAGGGGGCGCCATAAAGGGTACTCATCATAATTTTTTGGGAGGAAGGCCAAGATGCCAAAGTCTTTACGTAAAATTCTCGGGCTGATTCTGCTGTTCGCCACCGTCGGTGTAGCGGCCTGGCAGGCTTTGTGGGCTGTATAACCATGGCAAATCGACCTCGACAGGAGTGGTCCCAACTGCTTGCATCAGTGGTCAGGGAGGGTGCGAACCTTGCTGCCCGCTGGTTGCCCAAGGGCGCTGCCGAACTGGAAAAACAGGCCCGACAGACGGCAAAGGAGGTTCAGGATTTCCGTCAGCGCCGTCAGCAGGCGGCCGCCCTCACGCCGCGCAAGGCCAGGCTGCTGTGGTTGCTGCCCCTGCCACTGATCCCCGCCATGGTGATTGCCCTTGCCGGCGGCCAGTTCACTGCCTTTGTGGTCAACGCCGGCACCTATAGCCTGTTTCTGGCCGGTGCCATGCTGGCTCGTCACGGCTTTCAACAGGAGGTGGACCAGCGGCAGCAGCGATTCCAGACCGCTGTCCGCTGGCCGTTCAAGACACTCGGCGGGCTGACTGTCGCCCTGGCCACGGCCTTGACCGCCTGGGCAGGCGCCGGCCATAGCCTACCCATCGCCTTGGCTTTTGGAGGAGGGGCGTTTGCTGCGTTTATCCTGCTCTACGGTCTTGATCCACGCCGGCAATCGGTGGTCGTGGCGGAGAACAGGGATGGCAGCGTCGCGCGGGTCACCGAGGCACTACAGCAGGCAGAGCAGAAGATCATGAGCATCGAGCAGGCCGCTAGCCGTATCAAGCAGCCGGAACTGAACCAGCGCCTGACCCGCATCATCGCCCTGGCTCGAGACATTCTGGCGGAGATCGCCCATGATCCCAGGGATCTGCGTCGGGCTCGCAAATTCCTTAATACCTATCTTGATGGTGCCCAGCGGGTGGTCACTGGTTATGCCGAGGCCCATAGCAATCATTGCAACCAGACTCTGAATGCTAATTTCCGTCGCGTGCTGGTCAGCATTGAAGCGGTGTTCGGCCAGCAGCTGCAGCGACTGCTGGAGAATGACCTGCTCGACCTTGATGTGAATATGGAAGTGCTGGAAGCCCAGCTCAAGCGCGAAGGTCTGAATTGATGCAACCTTAGGAGAGGAAGACGAACCATGATTAACGAGAAAGAACTTAAGACCATTGAAACCGACCTGCTGCAGAGCAAGTCACTGGTGCGTTACCAGCAGGCCGACCTGACGGAGCGAGCGGCGATGGATGCACTGATTCAGGAGATTGACCTCAATGACACCCACTCCCTGCTCTATTTCGGCGCACCCGCCCAGCAGCAGCTGGCCAGCATCTCTGACGACATGTTGGAGGGTGTGCGCAACAAGGACACGGGGCCTGCTGGAGAGGCCCTCAACCGCATGTTGGTCACTGTGCGGGGCTTTGATCTGGGGAGTCTGGATCCCAACAGCAAGCCCGGTATCTTCGCCCGTCTGCTCGGTAAAACCAGGCCCGTGACCAAGTTCCTCCAACGCTATGAGGAAGTACGCGACCAGATCGACGCCATCGGTGATGATCTCGAGCGACACAAGACGCAACTGCTCACGGATATCGTCTCGCTCGACCGCCTCTACGCTGCCAATCTGGAGTACTTTCACCATCTTGAACGCTATATTGTGGCCGGAGAGGAGAAGCTGAGGCAGCTCGATGAACAGGACATCCCGGCCCTGGAACGTGAGGCAGCGGAGAGCGAGGCAATGGTCGCTGCCCAGCAGCTGCGAGATCTGCGTGCCAATCGTGATGCCCTGGAGCGGCGGGTGCATGATCTCAAGCTGACCCGTCAGGTGGCCATGCAGAGTTTGCCCAGTATCCGTCTGGTACAGGAGAATGACAAGGGGTTGATCAATAAGATCGTCTCTACCACCGCCAACACCCTGCCCCTGTGGCGGCAGCAACTGGCTCAGGCGGTCACCATCCACCGATCCCGTGAGGCGGTCGCCACCATCCGCTCGGCCAGTGATCTCACCAACGAATTACTCAAGGCCAATGCCGAAAACCTCAAGCAGGGCAACGCCGAGGCACGGCGCGAGATCGAGCGCGGCGTCTTTGATATCGATGCGGTCAAGCAGGCCAATGCCTCACTGATCGAGACCATCGAAGAGAGCCTGAGTATCGCCGATGAAGGACGGAGGAAACGCGCCGAGGCAGCGCTCCAGCTTGAGACCCTTGAAGCAGAACTGCGCAGAACTCTTGTCAGCGCCAGTGCCCGGGTGAATGCGAGGCCGGGGCAATAGTGAGTTAAGGTTACCTTGAAAAATAAGGAATTTTCAAGGTAACCTTTCGTTCATATTTTCTTTTCAGAAAGCTTCAACTAAACCATGACTGAGTATACTGTCAAGAAGTGCCCAAAATGCGGTCAACAGTTACGATTTCCTAACCACATTGGTGGGATGCTTATGGCTTGTCCTTCATGTGGAAACAAATTTCATTCTGACTTTAAACTGGGTTGTGGCAAAAGAACTGTACATCGTGAAATTTCAATAAATGTCTTCGAGATACCCGGTAAAGTTTTGAGGCGCATTTGTCGATTTTTTACTTCCTGAATCGACGCCGGCATTGTCCGCGTGCCAGTTCAGTGTAATAGTCAGGAAGAAAACGTGTTGATCAAAGACGGGCATCAACCTAGGCTGGAGCGAGAATAAAAAACGTCAGGAAAAAACTCAACGTCACTCCTGAAATATTGATGGATTCGTAAAAAGGTACTTCGTGGCGTAACAAACTGAAAATATTATTAAAAAACCATTGCATTCAAAGGGCGGCCGTGCTATTATATCCTTATAAATTAAACACTTACAGGGACGCCATGCTCAACGTCAAGGATCACAAAACCATCTACATGTTTGACCCTTTTGAATATCTTGGCCCAAAACGGCGACAGCTGTTGAATGATTCCTGGGCAGGGATTTTTCGGGACCATATCCGCCAGGTTCTTCCTGTGGGTCTTCTTGCAGAACATTACAGTGCCAACATGGGGCGACCGACCAACGAACTTGTTTCCATGATGGGCGCGATGCTGTTGCAACATATGCATGATTTGACTGACCAGGTAACGGTGGAACAATTTTCTTTCAATATACAGTGGCATTATGCCCTGGACATCACAAGCAACTCAGACTGCGCAGCATATGTTTGCCCAAAAAGCATTTGGACTATCCGGTCCATCATGACAGAGCATGGACTCTACGATGCCATCTTTGATGTCGTAGGCGATAAACTCTGCAAGGTCTTTGATGTGGACACATCCCTGCAGCGAATAGACTCGGTCCATATATTTTCCAACATGCGGCATTTGGGACGCATTGGTATTTTCGTAAGCACCATAAAGAAATTCCTTACCAACCTCAAACGGCATCATAAGGATGATTTCGATGATCTTGCCCAGGAATTGAGAGACCGGTATTTGAAAAAGGAAGAAGAAAGTTCTTTCGCCATGGTCAAACCATCTGAATCACCCAAAACCCTACAGATGGTCGCTGACGATCTTTTTTCCCTTATCGAGAGGTATCGTTTACATAAAGAAATCCCATCGATGGCCACTTATCAACTCATGGTGCGTGTTCTCAAAGAGCAATGCATTGTGGAGGTTGATGAGGTTTCAAATGAACAACGGGTAGTAACCAAGGCGAACAAGGATGTTCCATCTGATTCCTTACAAAACCCATCTGACCCTGATGCCGGCTATAGTGGCCATAAAGGAAAAGGGTACCAGGTGCAGTTTGCCGAAACATACAGCACAGAGGAAAAGGATGGATCCCCACAACTATCCATTATAACCCATGTTGAAGTCCAACCTGCCCATGAAAGTGACGCCAATGCCTTACTCCCATATATAGATGCCGTCGAACAGCGAGGAATGAAACCGGAAGAAGCACTGGCTGATACCCTTTATGGAGGGGACAGTAATCATGAAAAAGCCAAAGAGAAAAATGTCAATATTATTGCCCCGACAAAAGATAATCAAAAGAACTTGTTCTGCACTTTAACCGATTTCGAGTTCTCAGATAATGGTGCTATTTCGTTTTGTCCCGAGGGACGTGCTCCTGTCCAGGTGTCCAGGAAGAAGCACAGATTCACCATATCATTCGCAACGCGCACATGCTCCAACTGCCCCAGGTGTAATCACTGCCCGGTAAAGCCAGGAAAGAAAGACAGCAGTTTTATCCAATACGATGAAAGAGCTGCCCGCCTTGCACAAAGACGAGCATATGAACGAACTGATGAGTTCAAAGACAAATATCGGTTTCGAGCTGGCGTTGAGGCCACCATGTCTCAACTTGATAGGCGAACAGGAATAAAGCACCTCCGGGTGCGAGGAATGAAAGCTGTCCGTTTCGCGGCGACTCTCAAAGCAGCGGCACTCAATATTTTGCGGGCAGCTGCGTTCAGAAAACAACAAAATAAGGCCAAAAGGCCATTATCATGTTGTTTCAGAAGGTCGATGGAGTTGATCCAGATTGTCAAAGAACATTTTTACGGCCATCTTGGTAAATTCACGATAGCGACCAACGAAATTCTGGTCGCTTGAGATTTTCGGGCTCAAATTGTTGTCAGACTTTTTACAAGACCATCAAATATGAAGCGACTAACAATACTCTTCCTGATCTGCCTGTCTCTGTTGACCAGTGGCTGTGAAGATTTTGATGTGTTTCTTGCCACCGAGGCAGGCATTGATGCGGTCAAGGCCGCTACTCTCTCCGATGAAACGGTCAGAGAGCTGGCAGCGCAGACCGCACAGTTCTCGGACAGTCAAAACAAAATTGCCGCAAGTGAAAACAACTACTCACAGCGCTTAAAGAAGCTCACTGACCAGCATGTTAAACAGGATGGTCTTGTCTTTAATTTTAAGGTGTACGAAACCCCTGAGATAAATGCCTTTGCCATGGCTGACGGCACAATCCGTATCTACAGTGGACTGATGAACATGATGGATGACGGTGAGCTGCTTTTTGTCATTGGTCATGAGGTGGGGCATGTGATGAAGGATCATGTCCGCAAGAAGATACGGCTTGCCTATGCAGGCCGGGCGGTCCGCAAGGGTGCTGCATCCATGAATAATGAGGTTGGCGATATCGTCCGCTCTCAGATCGGCGGCTTTGCCGAAAAATTGCTGAATGCCCAGTTCTCTCAAAAAGAAGAGAGAGAGGCGGACGATTACGGCCTTGCTTTTCTCATAGATACCGGGCATGAGTCCGAGGCAGCCGTTTCCGCCCTGAGAAAACTTGCTACCTTGGGCAATAACCATTCTTTTTTGTCAAGCCATCCTGCGCCGGGCAAAAGAGCAAAACGGCTGGCTGCCCAACTGAAATAACTAACAAAGACTCGGCGAGAGTCAAGGAGTAAGGCATGAATGATTTACTGGGTAAGCATTGGCATCATCTGCCAATGGATGAAGTGGTGGAGCTGCTGGAAGCTGATACGGAAAAAGGTCTTGACTTGTTCGAAGTCAAGCACCGCATGGAGCAGTACGGCCCCAACACGATCAGTAGCAAGAAGGGAAAAGGTCCTTTACAGCGCTTTCTGCTGCAGTTTCATCAGCCGCTGATCTATATCCTGATTGCATCAGGTCTTATAACCGCTGTGCTTCAGGAATGGGTCGATTCCGGGGTGATCTTCGGGGTGGTGGTGGTGAATGCCATAATCGGTTTTATCCAGGAGGCCAAGGCGGTCAATGCCCTGGCTGCCCTGGCTAAGACCATGACCAGCGAGGCCACGGTGTTGCGCCAGGGAGAGAAAACGCGCATTTCCTCAATCGATCTGGTGCCTGGCGATATTGTCTTTCTGCAGAGCGGCGACAAGGTGCCGGCCGACATGCGCTTTTTTCAGATACGTGATCTGCAGATCGACGAATCAGCGCTCACCGGCGAGTCGGTGCCGGTGCAAAAATCCGTGAACCAGCTGGCGCATGATACGGGTCTGGCCGATCGAAAGAACATGGCTTATGGTTCAACTCTGGTCACGTACGGCCAGGGAACGGGCATTGTCACGGCCACTGGGGATCACAGCGAAGTGGGCCGCATCTCCCAGCTCATCTCGTCGGCCCAGGATCTGGCCACGCCCCTTACCCGCAAGATCGATCATTTCAGTCATATCCTGCTCTATGCGATCCTGGGTCTGGCAGTGATCACCGTTGGCGTGGGACTCCTCCGCGGCCAGCCCCTTTTTGACATGTTCATGGCGGCTGTCGCGCTGGCAGTCGGTGCCATCCCCGAAGGACTGCCGGCGGCAGTGACTATAACCCTTGCCATAGGTGTATCGAGGATGGCTCGTAAGAATGCCATCATTCGCAAGCTGCCGGCGGTAGAGACACTCGGCAGCACCTCGGTTATCTGCTCGGATAAAACCGGCACCCTGACGGAAAACCAGATGACCGTGAAAGAGATCATGGCCGGCGGCTCCTGGTATGAGGTGAGCGGCGGCGGTTATAACCCTTATGCCGGGCAGATTCATGCTGACGGCGCTGTCGTTGATGTCACTGTCTATCCCGCGCTGTCTGAATGTCTGCGGGCCGCTGTCCTCTGTAATGACAGCATGTTGGTCGAAAAAGAAGGCAGCTGGCAGGTGGAGGGCGATCCAACTGAAGGGGGACTGCTGACGGCGGCACGGAAGGGTGGGCAAGATATATCAATCATCGAAAAAGAGATGGGCCGCCTTGATTCGATTCCGTTTGAGTCGGAACATCAGTATATGGCCACCCTGCATGAGGCCGGGGTCGGTGCGCCGCAACGTGTGTACATGAAAGGGGCGGTGGAGGCAATCCTTGCCCGTTGCACTTCCATGCTCGGGGAAAAGGGTGATGTGGTTGAGCTGCATGGCGATGCTGTCTTGAATGATGTCGAGAAAATGGCGGCCCAGGGCCTGCGGGTGCTGGCCTTTGCCACAAGGGAGATGTCTATCGGCACTCGGGAGATTCACCACGAAGACGTGGCCTCCGGCCTCACCTTTCTTGGACTGATGGGGATGATTGATCCACCCCGGGCCGAGGCGATAAGCGCGGTCAAAGTGTGTCAGGCCGCCGGTATCCGGATCAAGATGATCACCGGTGACCACGCCCTGACGGCCGCTGCCATTGCCGGGCAACTCGGGCTGGGTGGAGCGGTGCAGCTTGATGCCAGGGCTGTTCCTGTTCTCACCGGAAGTGATTTGGCGAAGCTGTCCGACAGTGAGATGATTGATGCGGCTGAAAAGACGGCGGTGTTTGCCAGGGTGAGTCCGGAGCAGAAACTGCGGCTGGTTGAGGCCCTGCAGGCCCGGGGGCATGTCGTGGCCATGACCGGGGATGGGGTGAATGATGCCCCGGCCCTGAAACAGGCGGATATCGGTGTGGCCATGGGCATCACCGGCACCGAGGTCTCCAAGGAGGCTGCCGACATGGTGCTCACTGATGATAACTTCAGCTCCATCGAGGCCGCGGTCGAAGAGGGGCGCGGGGTCTTTGACAACCTGACGAAGTTTATCGTCTGGACCCTGCCCACCAACCTCGGAGAAGGGCTGGTCATTCTGGCCGCCATCTTCTTAGGCGTCACCCTGCCCATCCTCCCCGTACAAATCCTCTGGATCAACATGACCACGGCTGGTTTCCTGGGGCTGATGCTGGCCTTTGAGCCCAAAGAGCCGGGCATCATGCTCCGTCCGCCCAGGGATCCCAAGACGCCCATCCTCACTGGCCAACTCATCAGCCGGATACTGCTGGTGGGAGCGCTTCTTCTGCTTGCCTCTTTCGGCCTTTTTCAGTGGGAACTGGCAGCCGGTGCCTCTGTTGCCGAGGCGCGCACCGTGGCCGTCAATGTCTTTGTCATTGTCGAGCTCTTCTATCTCTTCAATTGCCGCTCGTTGACCAAATCGGTTCTCCGACTGGGATTCTTTACCAATATGTGGGTCTTTGTCGGTGTTGCCGCCATGCTGCTCCTGCAGATTTTGTATACCTATCTACCGATCATGAATACTCTGTTCCAGAGCGCCCCCATCTCCATGGAGGCATGGTTCAGAATCCTCGGGGCCGGCGTCATCGCTTATCAGATTGTCGAGTTTGAAAAGTGGCTGCAGGTAAGAATGACACGGAGTTGTTGCAGGTGATAAATTGAAGATAGCTGTTCCTGGAATAGGCAAATCAGAATATGATAAGATTATCGTAAAATTGATGTAGGTTGAAAAAAATTAAAAAGCAATGCAGATGCTGCATATCTCCTGAAACGTGCCGGTCGAAAAGCAAAAGGCATTACCAACGATCAACAAATTGCCTTAAAGGACGTTGATGAACCGTTGCGTCTGGTTGCCTACATTGATCAGGACTCCAACCAGGAATATCATTTTATCACCAATGCCCATCATTTGAAGGCCAGCGAAATTTCCGCAATTTACAAAGAACGTTGGCAGACCGAGCTCTTTTTCAAATGGATCAAACAACACTTGAAGATCAAAACATTTCTTGGAACTTCGAAGAATGCCGTACTGACCCAAATCTGGGTTGCCCTCTGCGTTTATCTGCTTGTTGCTTATCTCAAATTCCAATCCAAACTGGGCAGAGCAATGTATCAAATTCTCCGGGTATTGCAGATGAACCTGTTTGACCGTCGCCCCTTCAACGAACTATTTAAACCTCCATGCAATCAACATGTGGTTTCGCCACAAAAATTGCTCTGGGGAAATTTATGAGACAGCAGTGATACGATATATACAATTCACGTATCCTGCCCCTCAGGCTCTTCCCTTTCTTTTTTCAGTAGTCTTTAGGAGGGAGTCGGAGAATGGAGAGAATAAGTAGAGTAGAAAAAATAAATATGATAAGGTCGAACGGTAGTGGAGATGATTTTTAATGTATCTATTGATCCGGCACAGCTGCCTCAATAGATTGTTTGGGTTGTCATTGGTTTGCTACTTTGATAACTTTCCATTTTTTCAACTGGTTGCTGATTGATGACTTTTTCACAGGGAATTCTCAATATTCTGGTTGTTGATGATGAGAAAAATATTCGCAAGACACTCTCGTATTGCCTCCAAACAGAGGGCCATTCCGTCGTTGCAGTAGCCAACTCTGAGGAGGCTCTCAAGGAGGGGAAAAGGTGTTCTTTCGATATAGCCTTTATTGACCTCAGGCTGGACGGAGAAAATGGGATGGATCTTATCCTCCCATTGTTGGCCGAATCGCCCTGGCTAAAAATTGTAATCATAACAGCAAATGCCACAATCGAGAGTGCTGTCAAGGCGATGCGCCTGGGTGCATCTGATTATATTGAAAAGCCCTTTACCAGTGCCCAGGTGAAGCTTTTGGTGAGGACATTGGGGCACATACGCGATCTTGAAAATGAGATAACCGTTCTAAAGGAAGACAGTCGGAGATTTGCTCCAGAGGTTTTGTTGCAGAGTAACAACCCAGAGATGTTACGGATTCTCGAGATGCTTCGTAAGGCCGCTCTCTCTGAAGCCATTATTCTCCTACGTGGTGAGAGCGGCACCGGGAAATCCGTCTTTGCCAGGACCATTCATAATTCGAGCCCAAGGGCAAAGAAACCCATGATGATTGTCTCGTGTCCCGCCGTCCCGAGCGAACTTCTCGAGAGTGAATTGTTTGGACACGCCAAAGGTGCTTTTACCGGAGCAGTGAAAGAGAGTCCTGGACGTATTGCTGTATGTGAAGGCGGGACGCTTTTTTTAGATGAAATCGGCGACATGGCTCTTTCTATTCAAGCAAAATTGTTGCGTTTTATTCAGGACAAAGAATATGAACGTCTCGGTGAAACACTGTCACGAAAGGCTAATGTGCGAATTATAACGGCTACCAATGTCAACCTCGAACAGCGTGTAGCTGAAGGCCGGTTTCGTGAAGATCTATTTTATCGGATAAATGTTATCAGTGTTAACGTTCTGCCTTTGCGAGAAAGGCAGGAGGATATCATGGCCATTGCAAAAGATTTCTGTGCTTTCTTTAGCCTTGCCAACCATAAGAGCATCATTGATTTTGATAGAGGCGCAGAACGAGCATTGCTGAAGCATTCATGGCCTGGCAATATCCGGGAGCTTCGAAATGCCATTGAACGGGCGGTGATATTAGGAAGTGGTCAGCAGATAACTGTCGAAGATCTGCCGGAAAGAGTTGTTCCTACCAACAATTTCCCGGTACTCGGTGATCTCTTACCTTTATCAACTATTGAAGAACTCCACATCAAAAAAGTCCTGAAAAAAACACCCTTGATACAGGAAGCGGCTGATATTCTCGGCATAGATCAAGCGACTTTATGGCGAAGGAGAAAAACATACGGAATCTGAAGTAGTCTCCCTCTTACAAAACCTTGCATTTTGCAAGATCCCTCCCGTCCGACCTTTCAATTTTCAATCCTCAAATAGCTGTATTTTTATAAATACCCTATGATATCAAGCAAATACTGAATGGCATAGTATTTGCTTTAATATCTATGCTCACTGGTTCGCCGCCGTTTTAGGTGTGTGGCTCTTAATATTTGATGTTCATCTAATAGTTTTAAAGTTATTAATTAAAGGAGAAGACATGCTTACTACCCTGGTCATCATCTTTGTAATTGCCTATGCGTCAATTGCACTGGAACATCCGCTCAAGGTCAATAAATCAGCCACGGCGCTCATTGCTGCCGGACTGTTGTGGACAGTTTACGCTTTGATGAGCGGTGACCATCATCTCGTTGCCGAGAATCTAAATGAATCGGTGGCAGCCACAGCCCAGATTGTTTTTTTTCTTATGGGTGCCATGACCATCGTAGAAGTTGTTGACGCCCATAACGGCTTCTATGTTATCACCTCCCGTATCAAAACAAAAAAACTTTCATCTCTGCTCTGGCTGGTCGGCTTTGTCAGTTTTTTTCTCAGTTCTATTCTTGATAATCTGACCACCACTATCGTCATGATTTCTCTAATAAAAAAGCTGCTTGACCGGCACGAAGACCGACTGTTCTTCGCAGGCATCATCGTTATTGCCGCCAACGCCGGTGGAGCCTGGACGCCGATCGGTGATGTGACAACCACTATGCTGTGGATCGGTGGTCAGATCACCACACTGCACATTATGCAAGGGGTTTTTCTCCCTTCTCTAGCCTGCCTTGTTATCCCCTTAACTCTGATGAGCTTTGTCCTACGCGGCAAAGAGGTCATTGAGCCAAAGAAAAACGCTAACAGCCGAAAAATTCAAACAACTCTTTTTGAACAAAACTTTATGTTTTTCATGGGCATCGGTACCCTGGTTGCTGTACCGATATTCAAATCTGTGACTCATTTGCCGCCTTTCATGGGTATTCTTTTCGGCCTTGGAATTCTTTGGCTGGTCGGAGAGATACTTCATCGTAAAAAGCTCGACGAGAGCAAAGAGCATCTTACGTTAGTCGCAGCATTAAAGCGCATCGATATGAGCTGTATAATCTTTTTTGTCGGCATACTCCTGGCAGTTGCCACCCTCGAGCACAGTCATATTCTTGCTGCTCTGGCGCAGTGGCTTGATCATACTGTTGGACGCATGGATATCATTGTCACCCTCATTGGTCTGGCCAGCGCGGTTGTCGATAACGTCCCCTTAGTCGCGGCTTCGATGGGTATGTATAGTTTGGAGACCTATCCCACCGACAGCTTCCTCTGGGAGTTCATGGCCTATTGTGCCGGAACCGGCGGCTCTATCCTTATCATTGGTTCAGCGGCAGGTGTTGCCGCCATGGGTTTGGAAAAGATACATTTTTTCTGGTACGCGCGAAAAATAGGGGGATTGGCGGCATTGGGTTATTTCTCAGGAATTGTCATATATCTTCTACAGTACAGACTGCTACACAGTTGATTTGAAACAAGAGGCCAAGATGAGATTGCTTGAAAAAAGTGGCTATCAAGGCGATTTAGAGAAAACACATTCACGGATCAAGCAATAATCTTTCCGTAAATTCTTTAGCTTTACCAACCATAATAGCATTACTGGAGCACTTATAGCCTGGCAACGTTATAGAGCTTCAAAGGGCCATCGAACGAGCGGTTATGGTAGGGAGTCGTGTAAATGAATTTAAAAAAGAAAATACTAGTAGGCTATGGGGTTGCTTTGACCCTGATGGGCCTTGTTGTTACCTGGGCGATCCTGAACTTATGGTCGTTGGGGCAAACAACTGATGCAATTTTGCATGATTATTATCGAAGCATCCTGGCAGTTGAAAATATGCAGGATGCTTTAGGAAAACAAGATAGCGGCATACTCCTGATGTTCATGGGGGACATTGAAAAAGGTATAACCCAATATCGCGAGAATGAAATCCTTTTCATGGAAGGGCTCAATCGCGCCAAAAAAAGTATCTCCGTGCAGGGTGAGTCGGAGGTTGTCCTTAATATCGAAAAACTTTATAGCGAGTACCGCAATCAGTTCATTCTCTTAACCAGCGGGAAAGATCAGAGTCAACACACGCATACATTGACTCTTGAAACCTATAAAAAAATAATTCTTCCGGTTTTTAACGAGGTAAAAGCCACTTGCTTGGAACTACGGAACATGAACGAAGAGACCATGTATATTGTCAGCGAGAAAGCTGGCAAAATATCACGACGAGCGATCGGATCAACTATATTTGTTGCATCAATAGCATCAATTGCCGCTCTGGTTTTCAGTCTAGTCTTTGCAGAAAAACTTGTCCTTCCATTACGGCGTTTTGTTGATGCAGCTCAAAAAATATCCACTGGTGAGTATTCGGTTCAGCTTTCCGTCGAAACAACAGATGAGTTAGGGCAGCTTGCTGTGGAATTTAACAGGATGACTGCTCAACTTCGGCAATACCATCTAATGAATATCCACCGGATCATAGCTGAGAAAAATAAGGGTGATGCGATTCTTGCCAGTATCGAGGATGGCTTGGTTGTGTTTGACACTGAATGTAAGGTGACAGGTATCAATCCGGCAGGTTGTCGTATACTCAATGTCGATTTCAGCGAAAAGGATATTTTGTACTGTAAGCAGATTTTTCCTGAACAAAATTTGTGTGAGATAATAGCTGAAACAATAGAAACCGGAAAACCGCCTGATTTTCCTGACGATGAGAGGATAACCACTTTTCAATGTGGGGGGAGTAAGCGTCATTACCTCTTTTCAGTGACGGCAATTGGCCAGAGTGATCAAAAACTTTCAGGTGTTGTTGTGCTACTGAAAGACATAACTCAGTTACGAGAGGTTGAGCGTCTCAAAAGCGAATTTGTTATGGCCGCTTCGCACGAGTTGCGAACTCCTCTCACCAGTTTGGGAATGGGCATCGATCTTCTCTTGGAGCACGCTGTTCAATTTCTTCCTGATAAAGAAAAAGAGCTTCTTGAGGCTGCCCATGACGAGGTTCATCGCATGAAAGCAATGGTCCACGATCTGCTCGACCTGGCAAAAATTGAGGCAGGCAGAATTGATTTCGAATTTGAAAGTATCCCGGTCGCTACATTGTTTGAGCATGCACGAGATACTTTTAAAAGCCAAGTCAATATGAAAAATGTCCTGCTTAGTATTGATAATACAGAATACCTGCCTCCTGTTCGAGCAGACGCTAACAAGATTGTCTGGGTTCTCTCCAATCTCATTTCAAACGCCCTGAGGTATGTTGACCAAGGAAGTTACATACGACTTTCCGCAAAAAGGGTCGGGGATACCGTCCATATTTCCGTGGAGGACGATGGAATTGGGATTCCGCCTGAACTTCAGACTCGGATATTTCAAAAATTCGTTCAAGTTAGCAAGCACGACAGTGGGAGAACAGGTTTAGGGCTGGCCATCTCAAAGGAAATAGTCCGTGCTCATGGTGGCACAATCTGGGTTGAATCGTGCACGGGAAAGGGCAGTACCTTCACTTTCACCGTACCGATTTACCTGGGATAGTATAGTGGACCCCAGTTTTGAGACAGTAGTTTAAGCTATACGTAACCACCAGGGACAAGACAATATGAGTGAAGCGAAGAAGAGAAAGTTCCATACTCCCGAGTTCAAAGCGAAGGTCGCTCTGGAG
>Ga0180732_1000289_pt1 | contig 46126 bp, 41 predicted proteins | sample KR11_01MetaG_FD_148674 | JGI IMG/M metagenome (GOLD analysis project Ga0180732, IMG submission 148674) | Groundwater microbial communities from the Olkiluoto Island deep subsurface site, Finland - KR11_0.1 MetaG | ecosystem: Environmental > Aquatic > Deep subsurface > Groundwater | place...
GAGCAAGAGATTCTCCTCCATACATCCCTCTCCAATAACTATAAAGAAAAGTGTCAGAATCATCTAGCTGTGAGTCATTGGAAAGATAAATTATGTCTTGCCACGGAGTTATTGCAGTTCCATCACCCTGGTTTTTAACAGTCCAGTTGATTTGAATGCTTTCCTTGACACTTGCCTGATCCGGAGCTATCAATTCAGTCACAATCAAATCAGATTTTTTAATGACAATAGGTTTTGTAATGATATTATTATCTTCATTGGATTCAGGAAGAGAATTAAAATAATTATCAGTATTTACTATCAGATAATAGTCACCAGGCAATGTATTAGGGACTCCAATATTTATCGAAACATTATAACTCTCACCTGGAGCAAGAGATTCTCCTCCATACATCCCTCTCCAATAACTATAAAGAAAAGTGTCAGAATCATCTAGCTGTGAGTCATTGGAAAGATAAATTATGTCTTGCCACGGAGTTATTGCAGTTCCATCACCCTGGTTTTTAACAGTCCAGTTGATTTGAATGCTTTCCTTGACACTTGCCTGATCCGGAGCTATCAATTCAGTCACAATCAAATCAGATTTTTTAATGACAATAGGTTTTGTAATGATATTATTATCTTCATTGGATTCAGGAAGAGAATTAAAATAATTATCAGTATTTACTATCAGATAATAGTCACCAGGCAATGTATTAGGGACTCCAATATTTATCGAAACATTATAACTCTCACCTGGAGCAAGAGATTCTCCTCCATACATCCCTCTCCAATAACTATAAAGAAAAGTATCAGAATCATCTAGCTGTGAGTCATTGGAAAGATAAAGTATGTCTTGCCACGGAGTTATTGCAGTTCCATCACCCTGGTTTTTAACAGTCCAGTTGATTTGAATGCTTTCCTTGACACTTGCCTGATCCGGAGCTATCAATTCAGTCACAACCAAGTCGGGATCGGCTGCATCCGCGCCTCCCGTTAAAAATAAAACCGCAAGCACTGTTATCCCAAAAGCTATTCTGAAGATACGCCCTATGTAACTTTTCTGCCTTAACATCTCTTCCACCTATCCATGATCTACGACGGTATACTCCGATACGTTTTTTGAGCAAACCACTTATGTTATGCCCTTTATTTAAGTAAGCTATGAAATTATTTACAAACGTAGGCCTATAAATAACTGTCGAAATTGAATTGGATTTCCGGTTTTCTAAAGAGTTCATCTTTGTATTGATCTATGAACTCTGAAAGCAAGCTCTTATTTTAACAGCAAGATAGGATAAGTGGATAGCTGCAAACTTTCTGAATTCTCTACTGAAACCTAATGTGCAATCTCTCATAGTATTTGTAGTACTATAGTGATACAATAGTATTATTACAATGTAGGACAATACTATTGTCAGTGTGACACCAAGATTTGAAGGTTATAAAAAGAGCCCTGATGGCTTCGGCAGCGGTACATATGAGATTCTGCACCCAAAAGGCGCATCGATAGAGATAACCAGGTCGTTATTCGAAGGCGATGTGCTGCGGATAACTTCAGTCAGGAATACGCCGGACCCGGCGCTCGAAAAAGCACGGGGGATCAGGTTCTATGACGGGAATAAGAAGTTGTTCGATGGGTATTTGCGCGCACCGGATTACCGGCGCGGCAGCAACAGGTACAGGTCGCTGACCACTGATGTTTACGATTGGCGCAAGGAACTTGAGGCAATATACATTACAGAGTCAGCAGGCGGCACAGAGAGCTATGTCGATCGATCCATAGACTTCATACTTGCCGACCTCTGCAGGATGGCAAACTCCGCCGGGGTTGTGAAAAAGCAGACCTATAAATACGATCCCGGCAGGCTGCCATATTATCCATCCTTTTTCGCAGCGGAATTGATCTCTCCGACCTTTACAAACACGATCTGGGATGCATTTACTGAACTATCAAAGCTAATGGACATACTGGAAGTATCCCGCACAGGGCAATGGGCAATCAAGGTTGACAGTTTGCAGGACGACAATTACATCTACGTCATTCCGCAGATGGTTTCAATCGACACGGTCGCATTCGGTGACTTCGAAGTGGGCGCGGGATTCTCGGACCTTTTCACTCATCCATACGGTCTCATGCTCTGGACGAAGACGCTCACTGACATAACCATCTCGAATCTCACATTAACGATCACCTACACGGATCAGGATGGACTCAACCCAAATACAGCCACCGTAATGATCCCGAAGGATACACCAAAAGGCACATATTTTCCGGTTTCACTGGAGCAGGGAGATACACTTGTAAAAGACGTCACCAATGTAACGGCAGTAGGCGGCGGGACAGGAAACACCATCTGGATAGAAGGTAAAGGCACAAGGACACTTCCAGACTGGAAACTTCAGCCGCCAAAGGGTATAGGGAAGGACTACAGGAAGCTGCTGAATCATGTGGTGATCAAAGGCAAGGGGAACTTAAAGACCCAGACGCTCGGAGATACACCTTTACTGGATACCACAAGCATCACGTCAAATGACTTTTACGTCAACCCCTCAATCCAGCCGACAAAGAGAAATTACCTGAAGGTCACGATCTCGAACCCAACTGCAGGCGATAAGACAGGAAGCGTGAAGCTGCGCGGTTTCTCATGGCTTCCAGAAGGTCCGGATGAATTGCTGGAAGAGCGTTTCTATCTCAGGGTACCAGCTGGGCAGGCGATAAACCACGCGACGGATAACCGCTACTATTCGTTATCAATGAACGTGTCACCGAACACCGGTCTAAACATAACCGGCTTCGCAGGCTGCACGGTCAAGGTTGAGGAGTTCATGTATGGCGTAGCCGGGAGGTCAATAAACTTGTTCGGTCTCAGGCAGATACCATCCCGAAAATGGACTTCGATACACAGCTAAAGTGCAACTCCTATGCCCATGAACTTGTGGAGTCGTATCACGCACCCACGGTTTACATCTCAGCAAGTTTAAAACCTGGGTATATAGACACATCAGATCTCGTGGGGAAGACCGTCCGGCTGGAAGACGAGCTCACAGGGACGCAGATGGACTTCCAGTACACCAGGCAGGTGCTCAGGTTCAGTGGAAAAGAGAGGTATGAGCAGATAGAGACGAGGCGTTACTTCACCCGGAATTTAACAGGATCGTCGGGTTCCTGAGGGAGAAAAGATTACCTGTCAGGATGAGCTCCAATGGCATACTCATACCCGAGTTCATAAGCCTCTTCGATAAGGTGGACAGCGTTCAGATAAGCATAGACGGTGATGAGGATGTCCACGACTTCATACGGGGCAAGGGGGTGTACAGCAAGGCTGTCCAGACACTCCATATGCTGAACGATGTCGGCATACCGCATTCCATAGCGTTCACAGTATGTAAGGAGAGGCTTTGTTTAATGAGTCTATTACGATTACTAAACCTGTGTTCGATGAGTCCATAAATATAACCAATGAACACAATGTAACGCTATTGGGTATTTTCGAGACCATGATCGCGTCTATAAAAGAGAATATTAGCGAGTTCAGACAGGAGTTAAGGATGTTTAAGGACTTTAAGGAGTTCTGCAAGAGGTTCGCCAATGGGAGACACATGGAGTGACTTAGCAACGTTTTTTACTGAGTTTGTGCTTCTGTACAGTGCCGTTGGATTTGTTGCTGTTGTTTTAACATGGTCACCCTGCCCTTTGTTTAAAGATGATGGCAATAAATACGTTTCCTCGTGAGATACCTGACTAAAATAGGATAATTGGTGCGAGGGGTGGGATTTGAACCCACGAATCCCTTCGGAAATGACCCCTGAAGCCATCGCCTTTGACCGGACTGGGCAACCCTCGCAAATATTTACGCCATATTTGGCGTTAGTTATATATAGGATAAAATCCTATCTTTTTATGCCTTTTTCGTGATGCTTCGCTTTAAAGCTTTCGCCATGTTTCGAGTAAACCCCTGAAGCTAACGCCTTTGACCGGACTGGGCGACCCTCGCAATTACGACAGCAATTTCAGAAGCAGCGCCTTCTGGACATGCAGCCTGTTCTCCGCCTGGTCGAATACCGCTGAATTAGGTCCATCGACCACTTCGGCAGTGATCTCCTCGCCCCTGTGGGCAGGGAGGCAGTGGAGTACCATCACATCATGCTTAGCTTGTTCTAAAAGCTTACTGTTGATCTGGTAGGGTTTGAAGTCGCGAAGCCTCTGGTCGTACTCCTCCTCGTCACCCATGGAAACCCAGACATCAGTAGAGATAATATCCGCTTTCTTAGCAGCCTTCATCGGGTCATGAGTGACATTTACCACGCCGCCAAGTTGCTTTGCTTTCGCAACGATCTCATGGTTGGGCTCATACCCTTCAGGGCAGGCTACTGTCATTTTCATTCCAGTGAGCGCGCATGCAAGGATAGCGGAATTGCATACATTGTTTCCGTCGCCTATCCATGAGAAATTAAGACCTTTGAATTTCCCTTTGTACTCGCGAATGGTAAGAAGGTCTGCAAGAAGCTGGCACGGATGCTCAAGGTCAGAAAGGCCGTTAATGACTGGAACGGTTGCATATTTCACAAGTTCTGTAAGTGTCTCGTGTTTATACACCCGTCCCATAATTGCATGGACATAGCGCGACATGACGCGGGCGGTATCAGCAATAGATTCCCCCCGTCCGATCTGGCTATCCCTGTAGTTCAAATATATCGCATGCCCGCCAAGTTCTGTCATCGCCACTTCGAAAGAAATGCGAGTGCGTGTTGAAGATTTTTCAAACAGCATTCCAAGAGTTTTATTCTTTAATGAAGCGGATGCTTTCCCCCTCGTTCTTTTTCCCTTCAGGTCAGATGCGGTATCAAGCAGGCTAATGATGTCGGTATATGATATATCAGCAATAGATAATAGATGTGATGGCAAAATCAGGTTGCTCCATTTTAATTAATCTGTCTTGTTATTGTAGATACTTATTTAAATTACTTTTCCATAAAGCCATATAAGGTATTAATGTTATTTGGAAAGGGGAAACCATGATGCTGCATGAACACGCTGCCAAGGAGGTTTTCTCAAGGTACGGGATACCTGTGCCGCAAAGCAGCCTGATAGTAGATGCACAAGAGGCAAAAGACCGCGCCTGGAAATTGGGAAAAGTTGTACTTAAAGCGCAGGTCGCATCAGGCGGGCGCGGGAAAGCTGGAGGAATACTCACAGCTGCAACTGTGCAGGAAGCTGAACAGAGCGCGCGTCGCATCCTGGGCATGTCCATAAAAGGACTCAGGGTGAAAAAGCTCCTTGTCGAGGAATACGTAAAACCGGAAAAAGAGATGTACCTTGGAATTACCATCGACCGCAAGAAGCGCCGCCCCATAATTATAGCAAGCTCTGAAGGCGGTATGGACATCGAAGAGGTCGCAAGGACATCGCCTGAAAAGATCATGAGATTGCACATCGACCCACTGACAGGACTTCATGATTACCAGGCAAGAGGACTTTCACAGTTCCTTGATAAAGGGAACACCGTAGTTACAGATATAATTAAAAAACTGTATCGTGTCTTTACTGACCACGACTGTACGCTCGCTGAAATAAACCCGCTTGCTCTGACCGCGCGGGGCGTTCTGGCGCTTGATGCAAAAATGAATATTGACGATAATGCCATGTTCAGGCAAGAGTTCGAAGAGGAAGAAGAGGACACGCCATCTGCGACCGCAAGGAAGAACGGAATGAGCTATGTGGGACTTGATGGGTATATAGGGTGCATCGTCAACGGCGCCGGTCTTGCTATGGCAACGCTTGATATGATAAAACACTATGGCGGCGAAGCTGCTAATTTTATGGACGTAAGGGCAGGGGCGAACGAAGATCAAATGAAGATCGCGATGCGTCTTGTATCTTCCAACAAGAACGTGAAGGCTATAGTGATCAATATCTTCGGAGGCATCACAAAATGCGACGAAGTCGCACGCGGGATAATCAATTCAGGGGTTAAATTACCAATAGTCATCAGGCTAACAGGGACTAACGAGGAGGAAGGAAAGCGGATGCTTGAAGAACACGGCATGATACTTGCGTCAACATCTGAAGAAGCAGCGAAGGAGGCGGTAGCTCTTGGGCATCCTGATTGATAAGAAAACAAGGCTTCTTGTACAGGGAATAACTGGCAGCGTAGGGTCTTTCCAGACAAAACAGATGCTTGATTTCGGGACGAATGTTGTAGCAGGCGTAACACCTGGAAAGGGTGGAAGTAAGTTCAATGGGGTTCCGGTCTTTAACTCTGTTGCAGAGGCGGTCGACGCGGAAAAGCCGAATGCTTCCGTCATTTTTGTTCCCCCTAAGTTCGCTGCTGACGCTATTTACGAAGCCTGCGACAGCGGCATAGGACTTATCGTGTGCATCACTGAAGGCATCCCGGTGCATGATATGATGCGCGTGTGCGCCTATCTTGAAAAGTCATCGTGCATGCTAATTGGCCCCAACTGCCCTGGAATAACCACTCCCGGAGTATCAAAAACAGGGATAATGCCAAACCCGATTCACCGCCCCGGGAACGTGGGGCTTGTTTCAAGGAGCGGGACTCTAACATACGAAATAATAGACCTGCTATCAAAAGGCGGGATAGGCCAGTCAACGTCCGTGGGCATAGGAGGCGACCCGATAGCAGGAACTTCATTTGTTGAAATATTGAGATTGTTCGAGGAAGACCCGGAAACACACGCTGTCGTGATGGTAGGGGAGATAGGGGGAACAGCAGAGCAGGACGCTATCGATCTTATAAAGCAGATGAGTAAGCCCGTAATCGCTTATGTGGTGGGTGTATCCGCGCCTCCGGGTAAGACCATGGGGCACGCAGGAGCAATAGTATCGTCGGGCGGCGGCACTGCGCTTGAAAAGATCCAGGCATTTGAACGCGCCGGCATAACTGTGGGCAGAAGTCCTGATGACATAGTCAGGATACTTAAAAATATGCAGTAAATTAAATATATTTTTAATAATACGACAGCGAAAGCCTTATATATGATGGCACTCCGTAATATATATTGGAGGCGTACATGATTATAATGATTACAATGATTTATAGTGGTGTATATTTACATGTGTCCGAGCCCGCTACCTCCTACGGGTTGCTCTTCTGTTGCTAATCGGGGGTGAAAATCCCCCCTCGGACTAATTCTCATTTTCAAGAACAAAAACTATTAATCTTTCCGCACTTATTAACGCGGGTATGAAAAAGGTAGTACTTGCTTATTCTGGCGGGCTTGACACCTCGGTGTGCATCCCCCTTTTGAAGGAACATTACGGCTGCGATTATGCGGTCACGGTCACAGTGGACGTGGGGCAGCCCGAAAAAGAGATAGAGATGGCTGAGAAAAAAGCCGCGTTGATCAGCCAGAAACATATCACTATTGACGCGAAGGATGAGTTCGTTAAGGATTATATCTTCCCTCTCATCAAAGCCAATGGCAGTTATGAAGGTTATGTGCTGGGCACGTCGATAGCTCGTCCGCTAATAGCGAAGAAAGTAGTAGAAGTCGCAAAGAAAGAAAATGCCCATGCGCTGGCGCACGGCTGTACTGGCAAAGGTAACGACCAGTTAAGGTTCGAGACAGTGTTCCGAAGCACGACGCTTGATGTTTTTGCGCCCATGAGGGACATGAACCTCACGCGCGAATGGGAGATGGAATATGCAAAGGAGCACGGGATACCCGTTTCTGTCACGAAGTCAAAGCCCTGGAGCGTGGATGAGAATATCTGGAGCCGAAGCATCGAGGGCGGGCGGCTTGAAGAACCTGATTTTGTTCCGCCTGAGGAGATATTCGAGTGGACAGTGTCGCCTGAGAAAGCAGGAGACGCAGAAGAGATCGATATCGGTTTTGAGCATGGCGTGCCTGTGTTTGTGAACGGGAAGAAGATGGATGGCGTTTTACTTATTCAAGAACTTAACAGGATCGGCGGCGCTCACGGCGTGGGGCGCACTGACATGATGGAGGACAGGGTCCTGGGTCTTAAGGCAAGGGAGAATTACGAGCATCCTGCTGCAACAATTATATTGACTGCGCATAAGGACCTTGAAAGGCTTGTGCTCACAAGGGACGAACTCAGGTTCAAGTCGCTGGTGGATGAGACCTGGAGCGAGCTTGCTTACAAGGGTCTGGTGGATGAGCCTCTATTCGCTGACCTGAATGCATTTATTGATAATTCGCAGGAGAGGGTTACGGGGACTGTTAAGTTAAGGCTCTACAAAGGAAGCGCAAAGGTCGTGGCAAGGAGTTCACCGTATGCGCTGTACTCTGCTGAGTTTTCGTCTTTTGACAGCAAGGCGATAGACCAGAAGGATGCTGAAGGGGTCTGCAAGTATCATGGGTTCCAGGCGAGGATGTATAAGAAGATGGGGTAGAAAATATAAGAGGATGTAGCAGAAAAAAATTTATCATTTTGCATCTGGAAAATGTATATATACCAGGGTTTCCATGAATAAAACAGTGGTATGAGTGAGCATAATTGTTGTATCAGATATTCATCTGGGTAGCGAATCATCAAAACATGATGATTTCTCGAAGTTCTTAGATTGGTTGGCTGAACTTGAAAAAAAAGGTGGAGAGAGCATCAGGTCAGGAGGAAAAGAAGTTAGACTGAACCCTCCTGAAAAGCTCATCTTGCTCGGTGACATCCTTGAATTATGGGCCCCAAAGGATAATAACATTAAATATACTGTCCAGGAAGCTATTGAGCCGTTCACGAAACTCATGAACCTCAAATGTGAGAAGATATTTGTGCTAGGCAATCATGATGAGAATGTTTCAAAATATCTTGATAAATTTAAACTGAGAGAAGATTATCCTGTTTATAAGCATAGTTTTGGGATCAAAAAAAATTTTACATTAATAAACCGGCATTATCCGGAAGATCCGCATGATAAAGAAAAAGGATTTTTGCAGGTCGGAGCGAGAAAATATTTTTTCCTGCACGGACAACAGTTCGATAAAATGTTCCTTCTTGTTGGACCTCTGGCAAAAATCCCAACAAAAACTGCTGAAATATCAGGCGCATTCTCTAATATCTTTCCGATGAACGGCTGGTCGATCGTTGTGCTATTTGTTATTTCCAGCGCCGCATACATGATATGGAAAAATGACATACTTCTAACTATTTCAGTCGGTTCATTTTTATTGTCAATACCGAGGCTATTCACGTATTTGCAGGATAAAGTGTGGAGCAGGCTCAAATGGTACGTCGAGGACAGACCGAAGTACAGCGATGTAGAAACGATAATTGAAAAGAAATATTACGATTTTGACAAGGACAAGACCGGAGATGATGTGAACTTCGTCTTCGGGCACACGCATGTGCCTGAGATATATGAGCATACTTTCCACAAAAACGACAAGGATTACAGGATGTTATTCGTGAATTCAGGTTCGTGGGTGATTGAAAAAGATTATACCCATAATACCTTTGTTTATATAGATGAGAGCGGAGTGTATCTGTTCAGATGGAATGTTGGAGGGAATGTGGAGTTATTGAAGGATGTTATCTAGCGTTTAAATATAATTATGTATAATTAATAGCTCATCGAATCGCTTCTGCTCGGCTCCATCTAGAAAACTGTCCAATTTCTTCTTAGTAATATTTTTCACAATGTCCGTGAATTCAGACTTGTTAGCAGCATTTAAAACAGTGATACATGCCTCTTCGCCCCATTCTCTGTATGTGTTATTAACAAGCCATCTAACAAAATCTGTTTTATTAGGCAATATACGGAAATATTTTTCTGTGAGCACATTGAGGAGCAGATGCCATTCTTCCCCCTGGAAGTCTTTTTCTAAACGCCAGAACCCGCCAACATTATTTACAACTTCATAAACATTCCCCTTTTTATTAGCAGCCCGGAGCACTTTAAGGATCGCCTGTTCATCCGCATTCCCGGTTGCACCTTTTAACATTTTATTAATAAACCCTACCATCTGGACGGTAGTAAGCTCCTCAAGCCTTCCATTTTTCATCAAGTCTTCGATATAGTCCCTGCTCATTGTGTCTGTTGAAAAGTGGTGGCCGACTCCACCGGGTACATAATTGGCTATTTCCTTTAATACAAGTCCTGTATTATTCCTTAATCTGGATAGCCAGTCTTCGAAAGCAGCCTGTGGGTTCGTACCCTGCTTTGAAGTGGACAATTTCTTTGCAGCTCCACTTAACAATTTGCCAATCTCACCATTAGGTCCTATCGTCTCCGATATCGCAGTCATCAAATCATTGTTATTTATAACACCATCAACGGTTGTAAACTTCCATTTAAAGTCAATATTTCTCTTCGATGTTGGATCAATTTTTGGGACAAATTTTGCCACCTTGGAATTTGAACCTATTCCCTTAAAACATTCTATGTTTTCACATTCATGGGCAACGGATATTTCTTCGAGTCCTGCCCTGACTGCTGAAACGACCATCTGCTTTTGATCCTGGGCCACTCTTTCATCCAGTTTAGTTATCTCACCGAATGCCTTCCATTTGTATCCCCCCTCTACCTGCTTTCCATTTGCATCCACTTCAGACACAACATCAAGCCCTGTCTTATTATACCAGTCATGAATAGCTATGGAGATGAGCCCTCCCAGGGAGTATCCGTTAACCCCTGCCGGAGCCAGGCTCTTAACCTCACTGATAATAATTGATTTAAGTCCGGCAATGGTCTTGAACGTCCCGGCTATGATCGTGTTATCATTAATATGAGTGGCCATATGCTCTGCTAAATGATTGAAGAAGTTCTCCACAAAGAGCGGATAAATTTTTCCCCAATACTCTGAAGCTTCCTGTCTTGGTGAAGTGATATGTCCCCCAGTAAAAGCATCGGTAAGGAAATGAGTATGGAAAGATTCTATAAGCACCGCTTCATCAATGGATTTACCTCTCATCTTTGCCATGAATGCTTCATTCAAGGCTTTTTCATGCCCTTTCAGGTAATAATTCAGGTTATTGTCGTGGGTCGTAGTTCGGGAAAAGTGGTGAAAATTACTCAGATTTAATCTAAAATAGAGGTCATCAATTTCTTTTTTTTCTTCTTCAGTAATACCAATAGGCTCATTAACTGCGCCCCCTTTTGAACGGGCATAATCAAGCTTACGCTGTCCTGATGCAGTGGAAGCAAGCCTTTTCATCTCATCCAGAGACCCAAAATAGTCCCCTGCCAGGGCTACCATCTCTCCGTAACTGATCTTATATTCAGGTAAACCCCCCCTTCCCTCAAAAAGGATAACATATTTCCCTCCAGAACCGATATCACCTACTGATTGATGTTCACCGTAACTGAAACGTTGAATGTTATCAAGAAGAGGGGCTGATCGTTGCTGCACTGCATGTGTCAACTCATGCGCCATCAGGGTCTTTCCGGTTTCTGTCATGGGCGCATATTCTCCCTTTCCGAACACCACATCCCTTCCCACCGTAAACGCCCGCGCATTCACTGCTCGCGCCGCATCCGCCGCCTTCGCATCCGTATGCACCCTCACTCCGCTGAAATCCAGTCCAAAACGAGGCTCAAAGAAAACCCGCGCAGATTCAGGCAATGGTTGACCACCGCTTCTGATGGCATTAATATCGGTTTCCATTCCCTGCTTGATTTCAAGAGTCGAGCCCGGGACTTCTTCTAGCTGCAAGATATCTTGCTCTTCCGGCAGGCGCCGATCTGAGCACTTCGGACATGCGGGCTGGACGGGATTATCTGATGTCTTTCCAGAAACCGCATTTGGCTCCGGCATCCTCATCACTGCATCCGCCACCCTGTCAGCCTCCTGCTCATAAACATCGCCCGGCGCACCTATCCTGAGTTTAGCCTGCATCGCTCCCGACTTCATGATCCTCTGCACAGCATGGTTACCGACTGTCCTTTGAAGAAAAAGAATTTGTTCAACAGGTGAACTGAGTGGCTGGTAGAAATTGTCTTTCTGTACCTGCAAACCCTGATTCTCTTTTTTTATCTCAGGTGCTTTGACCGCTGTTCTGATTGCCTCACTCATTGTTATATCCTTGAAATTAAATGATCTTAAATATATGTATTATAACTTTTAACACAACAAACTGCTAATAAAAGGATGAAGACTATTCTATGAACTTCCAGCCTCTCCTCCATTTGATTTTGTCTTTGAAATCGCATAAATTTTTTTGTTATCCTGATTGATCTTTTCCATCATTTCCTGGTTAATGACCATTGCCTCATAATCATTCCAGACATGCCATTTTTCATTATTCTCGCAGGTAAAACCCCTGCACGGCACAGGGCGGTGGTCGCGCACTTTGCAGTGGTACGTCTCCCTATCCATATGAACACAGTAACCATCAGTATCATGTGCGATAAGATATGGTCTCCCGAACTCCCAGCGGATGATACCCTCGTCCACATCCTGTTTAGACAGGGCGAACGGGAATTTGCAGCACATAGCCTTGCATGTTTGCATCCTGCTCCCGCAGTCCACACAGGCTTCATGTTCGAACGTATATTTGTCTTCCTCAGGATCCTGATACATAAGTCCCATGCCGCTCTCTACGAACTTCTTTACCAACCTCTCTGCCACCTGATTTTTCCGCTTGTCCAGTTCCTCGATCGAGATCAATCCCTTTTCGCTGAGCAGTTCGATGAGAGCGTAGAGGAATGAGGTTGATTCTAATGTTTTTTTGGTGTTGGCGTTGATGCGGGTGTGGGTGTAGAGCAGACCTTCGGCTAATTCCTTGTGTTCTTCACGCAATACCTCTTTATTTTTATTCTGAGTTTCTGTTTGCATAAAAATTAATTTTTCATGTTAACATGTTTAGTTCAAAATCGAATACGTATGACACTGATCAAGCGGCTTTTCGTTTTCATGGATCCGTGCATCATCGAAACTTGTTACGGATACTTCGGAGGGAGGAACCTAAAGATTTCCCTATCCTCCGATAACTTTCGCCTGATCTTTGCTGATGCAGTTTAATTTCAGCAACGTCTTTAAAATGAATTTCGGAACTCCGATACCAAGTTTGTTGGCGATAAATATAAGAATTCTGCCAAGTAACGTACCCCCTATTCCCCCCAGCCTGCCACCTAATGCACTGTTTATCCATGGCTCAAGCCATTTAGCTGCTGCAATTCCGCCGATGCAACTCAAAACAGCAGAGAGTATGAGGGAGCAATAATCTACGGTCATTCTCCAGAAACGCCATGTCCGCTTCTTCCACATGTGCAATGCGCCCTGTATGCCGAGGTCTAAGAGGACTCCAATAATCGCGCCGATGATGCACTTTCCCGCCAGGGCACCAATTCCGATTGCTGGCGCCGCTTTCTGCAGTGTGCCATCTTTCATGTTATGGAACATCGGTCCGGTCATTCCTGCGGCACCAATATTTTTTCTGCTTTCATGATTTTCTGCCCTGGATTTCAACCCCTGTTGCTGTACCGCATGTGTCAATTCATGTGCCAGCAAACGTCTCCCTTCACCCTTTCCCGGAGAATATTGTCCTGCACCGAACACCACATCGTGTCCAAGTGTAAAAGCACGGGCATTGACCGATTGAGCCACATCGGCTGCCCGCGTGTCGTTGTGCACGCGTACTTTGCCAAAATCAGCTCCGAAACGCGGTTCAAAGAATGCCCTTTCAGACGCAGACAATGGTTGCCCTGCGCCTTTGATGGACTGGATATTTGATTCGAGATCAGGATCTATTTCAGAGATACTACCTGATGTTTCCTTCGCCTGAAGCTCTTCCTCCTCCTCTTCCACTGGTTTCCTTTGCAGCTTCTCCTCTTCTTCTTCTTTCATGGGTTCTGTTTTTGTAACTTATCTTTTCTCTCATCTCTGTCCCTCTGCAATGAATCATATTATTTCATGTTCAAGCATCTCCACGCTGATTATCCCTGGTGTTAGGTTCGGTCGTGGGATTTCGGAAACCACAGGGGCCCCTAATGGTATAACCACTTGCACTTCCCCGCACCTTGACCATGAACTCACTTGCCCACCCGTGGATGGCCAGCCGGTTCAGGCATTCATCACAAATAAGCCCGATGACAGGCAATGTAACTGTTTTTGTGTTTGCAGTGCAGCCTGATTCCCCTGTACTTGGCGTGCAGCCTCCGGGGTCTGCTTTCCAGTCATACAGGTCATTGACACGGTAACGGATATCTATTGTTGCCGTAATACCCGTACAGGTTCCGGTGTCATCACAGGTTTTTTCGACAGAACCTGTGCCACGGGCTTCCAGTGAAAATCCGCCCATTGCATAAAAAAGGTCTGTGCCATGTGTAAAGTGTCCAGGAACCGTCACGTTCTTTGTCAAACCGCTCCGTGAACCGCTACAGGGTAAGCTATCTGCCTCGGCAAGGAACAGGTTGCTCAGATCATTATTGGCTGAAGTCAACGCGGCAGCACCTCCCGTATCTGATTTAAAATCATAGAAATTCACGTATGCATCACTGCTGATCCCGTCCAGATAACGCCGCATGAATGCTGAGGCATAAACCCTGCCTGTGAATTCACCGCCTGTTTGCATCAATCTGGCAGTCGTATTCATTCGAATAAGAGACCAGTCAAGGCATGGACATGTTGTGCGTTCTGCAGCAGTGTACCTGCGTATAATGTTATTCCGATCCCTGTCCTGCTGGATAACATGAGCTAGCTCGTGTCCCACCAAACGTTTACCTTCAGCCGTATCCGGAGCATACTGCCCTGCTCCGAACACTATATCAGAGCCAAGTGTATACGCTTTTGCATTGAGCATTTGTGCGGATTCGGATGACTTTACATCATTATGCACTCTCACGCGGCTGAAATCATGACCGAAACGCGGCTCGAAGAAACTGCGAACAGATTCAGGCAGGGACTGCCCACCGCCGCGGATACCGCGGATGCTGTTATCCACATCTAGTGTGACTTTTGGGGTATGTCCGGCAGCTACTTTGGTCTGTATCACTTCTTCTTCCTTTGCATTCTTTTTCGTACATCTGGGACACTGCCTCTGAATACCCCTGGTTCTGTCCGAATGTACAACTTCAGAAACCTGCGGCTGCGGCATCCTCAAAACTGCGTCTGCCACCCTGTCAGCCTCCTGCTCGTAAAAATCGTCAGGTGCGCCTATCTTGAGTTTAGCCTGAAGCGCTCCAGACTTCATGTATTTTTGGACTGCCTGGTTGCCTAAGGTTCTTTGAAGAAAGAGAATTTGCTCAACAGGTGAACTGAGTGGCTGTTTAAAATTACCCTTCTGCACCTGTGAAACTTGATTCTCTTTTTTTGTGTCGGTTGCTTTGACCGATGCTCTGACTGCCTCACTCATTGTTATCTCCTTGAAATTTAATAGATATGCCAGGGAGTATTTGGTTTTAAGCAACAATTATCAAAAGTTCTTTTTACCCAATCTCCACAGTTATTTCTAATGAGATGGTATTTACCAGGATTTTTTCTTGCTTCTGCTTTAATACAACTCTTTATATCATTGATCGGTTTTGACTGACATTCTTCAGAATCTTTTCTTTCTGCATTGAAGCACCATTTTCGCGAGTCATTTCGTCTCGGCTCTGGAGAGATTACCCTGGCATCTTCTTTACTTTCTCCTTCCAGCATTGTAAAACCTGCAGACCATCCATCGTCGAACTCTATAAATGCATGGTTTGCTGGCGCTGCCCAATTAGGTAGCCAATTAGGAAAAATTGATAAAGGAACATAACATATTTTAACACCAGACCCGACAGCTGTTCTGGTCTTGGTTCCCGATTTTGTTCCTCTGTTAATCGCCAGTTCTTCCAATGCCCCCCGTGGGTAGCGATTGATTAATAAGCTATTCGAAGAAGATCGCTGCTGGCGAACATGTGTCAATTCATGTGCCAGCAAACATCGCCCTTCGCTAGTCCCCGGAGCATACTGCCCGGCGCCGAACACCACATCGTTCCCGAGGGTAAAAGCACGAGCATTGACTGACTGAGCCAGGTAGGCTGCCCGCGTGTCGTTGTGCACGCGCACGTTTCCGAAATCAGCCCCGAAACGCGGTTCAAAGAATGCCCTTTCGGGTGGGGACAATGTTTGTCCTGCGCCTTTGAGAGACTGGATATTTGATTCGATATCAGGATTTACTTCAGAAATACTACCTGATGTTGCCTTCGCCTGAAGCTCCTCCTCCTCTTCTACAGGTTTCCTTTGCAGCTTCTCCTCTTCCTCCTCTTCTTTTATCGGTTGCCTCTTCAGTTCCTCCTCTTCACATTTCGGGGAAGCCCTCTGGATGTAGGGTGTACCACCGGATACTGCCTGCGGCTGCGGCATCCTCATCACTGCATCCGCCACCCTGTCAGCCTCCTGCTCGTAAACATCTCCCGGTGCGCCTATCCTGAGTTTTGCCTGCAAAGTTCCTGACCTCATCAGCCTCTGAACAGCCTGATTTCCTATTGTTTGTTGAAGGAACATAATTTTGTCTGCAGCCGATCTGATGGATCGGGAAACTGTGACATTTAGTTTTGGCGAATCCATATCTTTCATTTTCTGTTTTCTTATTGCCAATTTTAATCTTTCACTCATTGGAACCTCCACATTTTCGTTTCATAGTCCAGCCATATTCGGTTTCCCGACTAATATATTGAATAAATAATTGCTTTTTTTTACTTCCATGATCTCCAGTTGAACAAATTCAGCTAACTATAATTTCCCGCACCTTTCACCAAAAGCCTGGCAACAGCATCGGCAATTGGCTGATCTGTCATGTTCTGATAATAAGTAAATCCCGGGGATGGATTGACCTCGAAGCAATACCACTTGGCTTCTGGCGTGAACCGCAGGTCAATCCCGGCAAATATAAGTCCCGTCGCCTTAGAAAGTGCCCTGCACCGATCTATGCAATCCTGTGGAATTTCACAGGGGCGCACGGTAATCCCAGCTCCTTTGCTTGCAGCATACCTGTAGTCGTCAGCTTCGGAGACTATTTCGCATGGGAATATATCATCCCCCACCACATGGACACGATAATCATTACCCGGTATATACTCCTGGAACTGGGTCGGACACCAGAGGATATCATCAAGGCGACAAAGGGTTTCCTTTGTCAGGCGTGAGACGATGCTTCGGACACCACTAATAGACTTGTATATGACTTCCCCATGCCTTTCCAGGAACTCAAGCACTGCAGAGGGGTCTGTAGTGATAAGTGTATCAGGAATACCAAAACCAAATGCCCTGATTTGCGAAGCCTGGTAAGGTTTGGAATTATTTGAAGACATAGCCGACAAACGATTCACAACAAGTGCGGGTGTGATCTCAAGCCATGAAGACAGAACATCTTCCAGGAGCATAGCATGATTCCATGCCGGGCTGCCATATCCTCCTTTTTTGATTTCCGGCAACTGTCGCCAGTCGTATGTCCGTATATAAACTGCTGTTATCGCTTCAAGTGAAATTGTCCAGTCACAAGTATGCAGGAAACCCCGGATATCGGAATCCACATAAAGTTCTACCTGTGTCTCAAGAACTTTCATCTGGTCAAGGAAAATCACATTCGACCCCTTCCTTTTAAGGGCATCATATACGGCTGAAAGAGGTCTATCCTGAAGAAGTCCCCATAGTAAGATCAACCTTCCATCTCCTGGCGATTTTCACGGTCAGCTTTGCCCTGGAAGTACTCGAATATTGCATCAGCCATATCTTCAGGAACAAAACCAGTTACAAGATTGGCACCCATGAAAACGGAGTCGGGTCCATGCCCGCTAAATCTGACCGAAAGAAGATCGACTCCTGCGGTGTCGGCAAGTTTACGTGCATGTCCTATCAGAACCTTATCAACATTCCCAAAATGCTTACTACCAACAATGGTTACGGTAACCCCTCCACTTTCAGGAGTCAAAATTTGATTTGCCTGAAAAATTACGCTCCTGTGGGATGGAGCGACCGGGATACCGAGCCTGGCTGCAGTAAAAATCCACTTTTCATGCCTCCAGTATGGCCCTGAAAGGGAGGTTGGTGTAGGTCTGTTAAGTACGGGACACTTGAGGGAAAACAACCATGCCAGCAAAAAGGCGCTCATCTCTGAGGCAACGTATGCCCTGTCAGTCGGGACAATATGACGCAGATCATTCTCAATAACACAGTGCATCCTTGTGAGCACCCCGATGATATCGTGCGAAAAAAATGGAAGTCCATCTACAATTGCAATACCATTATCAATGTCTCCCGTGTGGTATCGCCAGCCTTCCACGGACAGGTTCTCCGGGGTCAGCAGGCATGCACCCTGAAAACTCCATCTTTTAACAAGTTCTTTTGCCTGCAGGTCACTATTATTCGCAACGACAAGGATCTTCTTGTTCATTTTGGCTGCGTTATCGTCCCTATATCAGGCCGTTCTTCCGGGCGGATAAAAGCACGTCCGTTTGTTACACCATCGAAAGTGGAACCTCCCTCGGGGGACATTATAGGGCCAGGGTTTATTATGGGAGTAATTCCTCCTCCGGTTTCGATCTCTTTGGCTAACTTTTCAGCAGTTTTATCCGCATCTTTTGCCTTTTCTAATTCTTTAGCTATTTTATCTGTATCTTTTGCCTTTTCGATCAACTTTTCTAGATCTGTCTTTATTGAAGTTACTGTAACAGTTGATGTGGCTGTCCTGGTCGTGTCAGCAACGCTTGTGGCTACTACATGATACGTTCCAGGAGTGCCCGGGGAAATATATAAACCAGTCGTGTTAATGCTGCCTCCGTTTGTTTCCTGGACTCTCCAGGTTACAGCGGTATTGGTCGTCCCTGTTACATTCGCTCTAAACTGTACTCCTTTATTAATTTCTACAGTTGTAGACGCAGGATTTATAGACACGGAAATACCGGGCGTAACAGTTACAGATGATGTGGCTGTTTTGGTCGAGTCGGCAACGCTTGTGGCTGCCACTTGATATGTTCCTGGCGTTACTGGAGCCGTATAGAGGCCAGTGGCATCTATAGTTCCACCTGTTGTGCTCCAGTTCACTCTGGTATCGGGTACACCCAGAACTGTTGCTGTGAACTTTTGGGTCCTACCCGGTAAAATGGTTACCTGTGCCGGGCTGATAGAAACAGAAGCCATTGTCACAGTAACGATCGCCACAGCCGTCTTTGTGGGATCTGCTTTACTTGTAGCGACAACATGATACGTTCCTATGATTCCAGGGGATAAAACAGGAGTTATGGGAGTTATAATGGTAGTGGGAGGTGTAATGGGGGTAAGACCAGTCCCTGTCACTATTGGGGAAAGTCTGGGTTCCGATATACTGGGGGCCATTATAGGCTCTAGGACTCGGATAATCCCTGATGGTGCTGTATACAGACCTGTGCCATCTATGGTTCCGCCCCCGGACCCTTCCTGTACGCTCCATATTACACCGGTATCGGCGCTGCCAGTTACGTTAGCCTTGAATTGTTGCTGCTTACCTGAGAAAAGGTTGACTTCTGCAGGGCTGATAGTCACAGCCACTTTAGGTTGTACCTCTACTTGTGCTGTTGCTGTTTTGGTATTATCTGCTTTGCTTGTTGCTACGACAGTATAAGTTCCCGCTATTGCCGGAGCTGTATAGAGACCTGTGTTATCTATTGTGCCACCTTTAGTTTCCTTCACACTCCAGGTTACTCCAGGATTTGAGCTGCCTGTCACGCTTGCTTTGAACTGTTGTTGATCGCCTGCAAAAACCCTGGCCGTTGCCGGAGCTATGGATACTGTGATATCTTCGGTGACCGCAACAGATGTCATTCCGCTCTTAGTTGCGTCTGCATGGCTTGTGGCAATTACATGGTATGTCCCCGGAGTTATCGGGGCTGTATAGAGACCTGTATTGGTTATGCTTCCACCATCAGTTTCCTGTACACTCCAGTCGACCGCCTTGTTGCCAGTTCCTGTCACGTTAGCTTCAAATTGAAGAGTCCTTCCTGGTCGCAAACTGGGATTGAATGGATCGATCGAAACCGAAACCACAACCAATGTACCCTTGTCCTGGCCGGGTTTGAATGCCCACCACCTTACCCGGATAGGAGATGTTGCCGTTCCATTTACACGCATTCCTACTCTGAAATTGCCTGTCGACGTATCCACAAGGGCTCCAAGCAAAACATCGGGTAAATTAAAAAATCCAGAAGCCTCAGAAGCGCCAATGAACACCTGTTTGTTCGAAGTATGTGTCTCATCAAGACCCATAATTACCGATATGGGTCCAGGTCCAAATCCGGGATCGATCAATCCCGAGACGTTTTTAACAGATGGTGTAAATCCTGAAAACTCCACCACTCCGGTTGCGACTTGAGACGTTAATTTAATAATTTTGTTGGGACTGTCAACCTGGATGCCAATGGTGCCATCGGGAGAAGACAGGAGGTTATTAAAAATATCAATGTTAAGGTGCTCTTTTTTCACGGCTCCACTATCGATCTTTATGGATGTGATGGATCTATCAGCGATCCTGGAAGAAGCATATTTCCTGCCATTTATATCGATTTTAGTAATTTTTTTATTAGAATCTAAAGTTACTGTTGCAAGAATGAGAGGCTTTTTCGGATCATTAGCTTGCAGAACTTCGACAAAGGTAATCACCGGCTCCTCTTTTACCCGCGAATTCTCAAGTTTTCCTGGATTGTCCTCCCTCGGGTCAGTCGGTTCTTCATGGTAATATATTATTAGATAAAATGTTGCCTGTATGCTACCAGCAGGAATAATTGTGGAAGCAGTGATCCGTTTATCTTCTGTTAATACTATCTGTCTTCCTGAATCATCGATGGCCGTACCCCGTTTAATTAACAGGTCTGTCCCGCCAATTACAGCAGTTCCATCTTCAAAGGTTTCCGGTACTTCAAGTCCTGCCGCAATGCCCCCTTTATGCAGGTTCTCATTGTGTTTTCTGAGCATGTCCACATGATAATTCTGCTCTTCTTCGAAGTCGTCTTTATTTAAAAACTCACCTTTAAAATAATTCAATCTTTTCATTGCCATATTTTCCTCCTAAATTCCTGATTATCACCACAATAGCGAGTCCAGTTCCACTCTTGAATAGCCGACCCTAAACGTTGTTATGTTAATATTTATCCGGTAAAACGTATGTGCAGGCTTCTCTATATCTATTATTTCCTTGATAGCCTTTTTTTTCTCGCCAATTAGCCTGGGGTTCGGTGAAGGGAATGTTACTTCCACGATGAAGAAATATGGAGGTAGTCCCCCGATCACCGTATCTACACCCACCCTGGAACTGACACCCACCCTTAAAGGACCAAGGTCGTCAAAAACGCTCACACCCTCGCCCACATATATTTTCAGATATTCCTCCAGACCTTCCCGGGTGCCTCGCCTCTGGTACAGCGGAACTATCCTGGAAATAAGTTCCCGTTTTTTTTCCTCACTCCATGTTTCACCCTCTTTAAGGATGAGTGCCACCCAGCCTGCGAGCCAGTTCAAGAAATCCGCCGGGGTTTCATGCGGATCAAAGTAATTATGGATATTGTCCAGGATCTCTTCGATCCCTTTAACCGGTTTGCCATCTATGCTTACCCCATCTTCAATACCTGAAAGTACTTTTTCAAACGCTTTCAGGAAATTCCCCAGGAAAGCCGAAGACGGATCGTTCTTATCCCTCTGGTAAATAGAGGGAAGGTATTTGATGTATTTACTTTCTTTTTCCCCGCTATTCATAATGCACCTTTATCTTAATTGCATTTTGATCCAGCCATATCAATTGATATTCTTCCAACTCAACAGATTCTACATTAGAACTGGTTATCTCGATTTTTTCCACATGATCAACGCCCTGTATGCTTTCAATAAGCTGGTATATCTCAGAACGATAAAGATCCCTTCCAAGAGGCCATCCTTTACCCTCTCTTCCACCTGCAAGAGGGTCATAATACTCCCTTATGCTCTTTTCCAGATCATCAATAACGGTCTTTTCCAGAGTGTTATCTTTTAATGAAATGTACACATCCAGAGTCACCTTGTAATAATCCGGGCCCACAATGTGCAATCTGGTCGTGACGAGTTTTCTTTTAGCCAGATATTTCTTGACCTGGTCTTTTAGCAGTTCAGATGGCTTACCGTCTACTGTATAACAATATACGTTTAATTTTCCCTTCTCCTTTTTCAATGAAAATTCGTAAGAAATGTAGAATGGTGATTCCAGAATTACCTTATCCTGTGTCGCGTTTAATTTGAGCGAAATAGACCTGGCACTTTCGGGAGCAGGTGCAATGCCGGTGACCTCAAAAATTTTTATAATATTGCCACCTGATTTTTCGATCCTGGCTGTTTTTATCCACTCCCCTCCACAGGTCTGCGCAAGGAATTCAATAAGCCGGATGTTATCATTTCCCGGGATGTCATCCCAGCTGAATACAGGTTTTTCAATACCTGGAATGATGATAACTGAAACATGCCCGGGTTGAGTCTCCTCACTTGTGACCTTACCATATTCAAGGTCTCTGTTATTAACATAAATTGCTCTTCCAGAAAGTCCTTTCTGTAATGTCTCGATACATTGATTAGCCAGAAACTCAAAATCATCAGACGTTATCGCTCTGTAGCGCTGTGATATGGATTCCAGACCTCTGCGGATATCAAACTCGATGGTTTCATATATTTTCAAGTCCTTTATCACATCAAATTCATACTTTTTCTCACGGATCCCAGAAGTTGTCCCCATATATAGTAGGACCTTATTATCTTCAACAATGAGCTGCAGAAGAATAAATTGCGTTTCATTAAAGAATTTTATAGTTCTACCATCATCGGTTTTTTCGAGGTTTGCATTTTTTATCCATAGAGATTCATTATCTCTTTGAGTTAAAAAAGTTATAAGTCTGTCTTTGTCGCTCCCGGGGACGTTATCCCATCTAAATAAATAATCTGATTTCTGGTTCTCGTAAATCCATAGTTCTTTTTTAACATTTAAGTCGTGGGTGCCTCCATTATCTAATATGATCGTTACTTTATCATCTTTATCATTAAGTTTGAGAAGAATAGATTTATTTTCAAATTCATTTTCAATATAGATCCTGGCAGTCCTGCCCCCATCGATTTTTTCAATTTGTGCGATCTTTATCCAGTTGAAGCCATATGTCTCTATAAAAAAATCAATTAGATCATTCATATCCTCCCCAGGGATCTCATTCCACCTGAACAGATATTCAATATCGAGAAGTTTCAGGAACTTTCGATAGTTCTCTTCCTGAACCTTATTGATACGGTAGATTGACATTTCACTTAACCATGAAAAAAGCTCAAGCATGGTTATTCCTGGATCTGATGGATTATAGTTTGTCCACTCCTTATTATATACAGGTATGAGGGAGCGTGCTTCCTTCATCAGGTCATCAAAGTTCCTATCATCCAGGTTTGGCAATGGTAATGACATCTTTACACCTTAACGTTTTGACATTTCTTGTCCAAAGCACCATCGACAGTAATCGTATTTATCGATATTATCGAGAGTTCTGATAAAAATCATATTGTCTTTCTTTATGTCATCCAGTTTGCAGTTTGGTTGTTCATTGTTCAGATCGTGTATTTCCTTTGTTTTGTTATTCATTAGATACGGATATACGGATCCTCTAGTTACTGTTGTGTTCACTGAATGCTCACCTGAATAAACAAGGTAGTTCATCTCAACGAATATTTTTTCAACCCGGTCACTCACTGCTTTTATTTTTCCGGTCAATTGTTTAGAAGGATCATCTTTAAGGGTCAGTCCAAAACTTTCGCCCTGTTTAAGGATCGATATCTTAAGAGGATTAAGACTTATATCGCCTGCAGGAACTTCATTGAGACTGAAAGATCTTATCCTCCCATCAGATGTTTTAACTATACTGCGCACAGGATATGCATTATCGATCTGGGATGGCTCACATTCAAGGATATCACCAAGCCTCTCATGGGATACTGACCTTATTACAAGGGTTGTGCTCCTGTCCTTATTGCTCAATATGATATTATCTCCCTCCTTAAAACCCACAACATTCAGCGTATCTATCGTTCCTTCCTGAAGTTTTTCAGCGAGGGAAAATGAGATTTTTCCATCGCTTGTTTCTATCCTGCTGTTTTCAGGGTAGGTTCCAGTAATATTTATTTTCTCCTCTAAGATCAATTCATATACCTGGATCGAAGCATTAAGAAATAGCTCTCCTACATAGTCCACACCTTCTGTATTTTCGATGACTTCATAAATTTCTGATATGTATACTTTTCTTCCAAAGTTCCATCCCTTTTTTTCCGGGCCGCCAATGAGCGGGTGAAAGAACCGCTTAAGATTATCGATGATCCTTCCTTCGATGATTTTTGCATCCGCCATCGATATGAAATGCGCCTTCACCTCTACTCCCACCTGAATATAGCCCGGGCCAATAAGAGTGATCTGTGAAGGGTAAGTTGTGAGGTATGTGGACGTCCTGGAAAATATATAGTCCTGGATTTCGTTGATCAATCCCTGGGTTGGGATAGGTTTTGGTTTTTCACGTTCATCCGGGACAATGATCATAGTTATCCAGCCTGGTCTGAAATTTTTGCCCGGATCCGTGGTAGCCATACATTTGACCTTGGCGACCTTGGGGGAAGCCTCCCTTACCAGCCATTCAAAGTCCTCGTACGTAACTGCCCGATCTCGATGCTTGATGGTCTGCGGACCTCGTTCCCTGAGCCGGTCAAAATTCTCCTGGTCCCCACCGCCATCGGAATCTTCATGATTGGTGACTGATTCAACAAAAGGAAAAGCCGTCCTGAGCTTTGCTATGGATCGCGCACCCACAAAATTCCCTTTCACTCCTCCCCCATACTGGTAACTTGACCTGATATTATCCTTTTCTGCAGGAGGGATCATGCCCCTTTCGCCATCACCAAAGGTTATCGTCCCTTTGTTGCGGTCAATAATATAGTGCCGGCTGTGAGGACCTGAAGAGTAAAAATGGTTCTTTTCATGCCATCGCACCCAGTACCCAACAACATTATCGTCATCATCCTTTATCTCTTCTATCGCATCCTTTCTTTCCTCAAAGCGGATAGTCGATTTCTCTTTTTCTGTAAGTGAGATCTCACGCACCATGACTTTTTGTCCTGGCAAAACAGGGAAACGGGAAAAATTAAAAACCTGACTGGTTTTCCCGTTGCTTGAACCCAGGATCTCACTGTCAACCGTGATGTGATTATATGCCCAGACAGTATTGGTGTAGACGCCTCTCAACCGGGGGAAGTTCTCATAATTGCCTTTATCCAGCCTCGCCCGCATCCAGTAATATTCCGTTTCGACATCAAAGCAGTATCTCTTTTTCACATCATTTGGTGCGAGGAATTGTATCATCTCCATTTTAGTCAGATTCCTGGTTCCATCTTCAGCGCTCAGAAGGGACCAGGTCTTCCCGTTCCAGTATTCCCATGCAAGGACCGGAGGGCTGTAAGAAGCAGGATCCATGACAGCAGTGAACATATTTTCAAGGAGCGGGAAGAATATGGTCACCGGCAGTGTTGAAATATCCTGGTCAAATGCCAGATAGACTGCCTTCTGGGTATCAGCCACAGTTTGGAATGGGGTGAATGTACTATTGTCATCCATGCACGCTACAGTTTCATCGCGATAGGTGAAATCATTGTATTTAAGAACGACCTGCGGTTCTTTATTTTTTACATCAAAAGAATAGTTCAGGGTAAAATTCTTTATGGATGGTGGCTTGAAGGTGGGTGGGCTGACTATCCACTCGGTCTTTTCATCGCTCAGGGGTGTATAGGTTATTTCTCCATCACTTCCCACAACCTTTTTTTGTTTGATCCCATTGATGATCTCAACCAGATTGTGAGTGCCTGCGGTCTGTTCATAATATTTTGCCTCCCTGCCGTAATCGCCTTCGATGATGCGCACCCGGATCCAGTGGCTCTCTTGCGCATTGATTTCAAGCTGTTCGATCTTTTTACAAATGAAACTGACTTCATGCTGCCCTGCAATATTGTTTGTGAAAGCCTTTGTCCCGTCTGTGAAACCTTCTGTTTTTGAGCCTTCCTTTGTAGTTTCTCCTATCAGCTCCCAGCGATCTTCGTTCCAGAATTCCCATCGAAGTTTTATTTTTTCAGGTTCAGGTTTATCCACTCCTTCTGAAAGTGTGAATGCCAATGTTATCGTTGCGTCTTTTTTAGAAAAGACCTCCTTTGAGCCAATATAAAAAGTATCATTGAATTTTGGTCTTTCTCCGAAAGGATAAAAATCCTTCGTCAGATCAATCGGGAAATTATTGAAAAAAGCCACATCCGGAGGGACAGGAGAACCAGGGGCTATCGAAACACTCCCTCTTATCGTATTGATCAAAGGCAGGTTATCTTTTTGAATTGGAGCGTTCAATTCTGCATATAACCAGTGCTTTGTCCAGCTTTTCTTTTGAGCCTTTTCCATCAGGGTATTTTCCGAAATTCCCCCAACTGGTGTAAAAGTAATACTTGCTATCTGCAAACGGCTGGTAACTTTTTTGTCATTCTTAGCTGAAACATCCTGAAAAGTAATGTCTGCAACATCCAGGGATTTTGGAACTGAATTTACATCATAGTAGTACCACTTCACGTTCCAGGGAACATTACCCTTTATACTTGTATTGAAAGTAATATCAAGTTTAATGACAGCTTTTTCCTTAAAACTGAAAAGATCACTGTCACCTATGTAAAGACGGTGAGGAACAAGCTCTTTCCCTTTGAAAAGGACAACAGCCTCTTTTGTATTACCAGATAGAATAGTGGATTGATCCATCCATTTATCTTCATCCGGTGAAAGACTTACAACCCCGACCAGTTTTGGAGAGATAATAGTGAGGTCTTTTGCGGTTTCAAAAACGATGGCTTCTTTTTCCTTTGTCTGGGCAGTAGCTACCTGGGTCCTGCCTGATATTTTCCTGTATTTAGTTTCCCCTTTTGCCATGGTAAAGGTCAGAGGTGCTCTGGCCACTCTGGGAGGAAATAAGCTTGTTCCCACCATATCCAGAAAAGCCAGAAAATTCTTATCAGGGACTTTGTTCAACCGCTGGATAATTATCTCCATCATCCTGGCGAATATACGCATAAGGGCATCGGCATTTTTATCCGACCCGATCACATCCTCCTCTATCCATTCGGGACAATAGTAAAGAGCCAGATCTCTTACCTGTTCATACAGCATCTGCTGGTCCCTTGAGTCGATCTTAGGTGGGGCTGTTGTCATGAAATCCCCCCTCTCTCAAGATAAAATGGATATACCAGGTTATCCCTTGTATTTGTTGTCTTTACCATGTAATCTATAGTTATGATAAGTTTGTTCTGTTCTGTTTCATCAGGCTGTGCGTTCACTTTCAGCAATTCAATTCGTGGCTCCCATTTCAGCAAAGCTTCTTTTATATAAAATGTTATAAGGGTAGCAGTTGAGGTATTGTTCGGTGCAAAAACAAGCTCATTGATCCCACATCCAAAATCCGGTCTCATGACCCGTTCCCCTTTGGAAGTGCCCAGTATGATCATTATGGATTCCCGTATAGAATCGTAACCTTCAGAGGAAATTATCTTTCCGTTTTCTATAGATACCGGATACTTCCAGCCCCTACCTAAGAAATCCGCTTCTGTCATTTATCCTCCAATGAGAACAGTACCAACGGCCATTACTGTTCCAGACGGAAGATCTGCAGGGTCATTACATGTCATTGCCATATCTCCATTTCTTGCTGCCATTTTCCCGTTTATTTTCACCGTAGTACTCCCTAACTTAATAGTAGCCTTGTTCGATGGAGGGCTCTGAAAAGGCCCACCCTGAGGAATGTGGGGCGGGGTATTGGAAGCGGTGGAATCGACAGTAGCTGCAGGCATTCCCATTATATTGACATCAGAACTGAGGTTCCCGTCTATGATACCTGTGAACGGATGTGGTAATGGTGTCGGAATTGGCGACGGTACCGCTGGTATCATAATTATATGGATATCCGTTGCCATGATCTGGTCTCCCTGTTTCGCTGCTGGTTGTCCCATAATTAATTAATATTCACCGTAGCCCCTTTTACAGTCAATGTTCCTGAAGCTTTGAGATCCATACTCGATGATGCTTCGATCTTTGCTGATGCAGACGATTTTGCTTCAATGTCTTTTGCATCTATTGTTACTTTCCCGTTTGGCGCTGATATTTCAATATCCTTTTCGGATTTTATAGAGATCTTGTTCTCCTTTGAATCAATGATAATCGAATTTTTTTCGGTTTTATCCACTATCTCGATCTTTTCTTTCCCATCTGTATCGTCAAGCCGTATGATATGGCCGCTTCGCGATTTAATGATCCTGATATTATTTTCACCATCATCGTTCGTAATAGGCGGCTTATCTTTGCCGTTCCATAATGAACCAATTACATACGGGATATTTATATCGCCATATTCGAACGCCAAGAGAACTTCATCGTCAACTTCAGGTAAGTAAAATGCGCCTCGCTCTTTTCCTGCCATGAATGAAATAACCCTTGCCCAGTTAGATTCATCTTCACCACTTATGCGGGGTATTATCACTTTGATGCGGCCAAGTCCATCAGGATCTTTATTATCAGTGACGATACCAGCCACAACCCCATAAATTTTAGAGTCGTGTTTCTTTCCCTGTTCAAGAATTCCAGTAATGCTCATATTCCTGTTCTCCTCACCTTGAATGTGGTCTTATATGCCCCCTGGTCGATAGAATGAATAGTAGAGGCAATGTAATATGCGCCGCTGAGCCTTTCTCCCAGACCTTTGATCTCTATGGTTTTACCTGCCCGTATTTTTGGATTCCCTCCGCAGACTCCCTCGCCTGTTAAAAATTCTTTAAGAAACATATTATACTTCGCCTTTGCAATATTTTCAGCGTCTTTTGAATCTATAATTGAATAGTCCACCAGAGCAATACCAGATGCGTTGAAGGCTTTTTCAGACATTTCATATCCTGATTCTTTCCCTGTCATTTTTGATATCTCACTTCCTTTTGAAGCTGTGGAAGTTATCTCTTCCTTGTCTTTAACGTTCCAGCCCCTGACCTCGATTTCGCTCCCTTCGGTTAGAGTTCTTATCTGAGCTGAAAAACTCTGCAGGTCTATCCTGTATTGGAGTGTTATCTCTGGAGTTTTATCCTCTTGCGATTTTCGAAAAATAAAAGTCTTATCATCAACGAACATTTCATAACCGATCCGGTTTGCGCGTTCGAGTAGGAATTCATAGTTTGTCTGGTTATTCTGGAATATGTACGGTTGGATAGTTCCAGTATCTTCGACATCGGGTGAAAGACTGACATCAGACGCGACCGTTGATGCGATATCACTATCTTTCATATCCTTGAACGATCGCCTCATTGTTCCAAACCTGAACCTGTGAAGCCTGTCATAACCCCTTATCTCAACATAGGAAGAATCACCGAATGTATAATCAAGGGAAGTGATCTCACCTATCATCATTTCAACCGTGCTGTCTATTCCCATGAAGACTTTCACAATGTCTCCGACCTTGAAGGCCTTAAGATCAACACCTCTCCAATCGCCTTTAAAAAAATCAACCGTGTTTAGTTTGATAGTAAACATTGTTGGTAGATTGATCTCATCTTCAACGGTTACCCCATCCACGGCAGACAATAACTCATTTGATAACTCACTTCCATTCAGGAGCAGCTTGAATTTGGCGACATTTATTATATTGGCGTCCATCAGGCAAGACCCCCTAATCAGGAATTATTAAGATCCTTCCAATGTCATCATCGTTTGGGAAATCGAGCGGATTAACAATATGATTTTCGTCAGCGATCTTCCTCCATAAAGATACATCCTTTAGCGCCTTGTCGGCGATAAGGTCAAGTCTGTCCCCGCTTTTTACAGTCCACAATTTCCTGCAGGCATCTTTTCCTTTGAACTTCGCGTCTTCTTCGGTTGTTACAACAGACTTGAAAGTTATTGTAAGTTCCGCTCTCACAGGTATCCCGTTCGGGAGAAACAGTGTGAACTTCTGGTCATGTTTATATATGATCCCTTTGTAAATGAATTTCCCCCAGCTAAATAAGCAAATATGAGGTTGTTTTGTTTCTTTTCCCTCAACCGAAGGCATAACCAGTGAGGTTATTTTTTCTATTTTTTCTCTGACATCGGATTGTTTTTCATAGGTATCAAAAAGCAATGTAACTGGGAAATCCGAAATATTTACTTTATTGAAACTCAGCGATGAGCCTTCACCTTCTGTTTCTGCAATGGTGGAGACGGAATATTCCTTTGGATTGAACATTACATCGATAGTTTCTTTCGTGTCAAGAACAATTATCTGAGCCTTTGAAACCATCAGAATAACCCCCGTCGATCTTTCTCTATCATAATCCTTTTTTCAATGATCTTGTACACGGTATCTGCGATCCTGTTGATCTCATGGGATGGTTTTTCTTTAAAGGATCCCCTAATAAAAGTTTCATTTATATTTTGTGAAGCTGTTTTTTCTACCGTTGCCTTATTTTCTGAATTGATCTGCGTATTTTGTACTGCAGGTTTTTTAAGGATCAGGTCAGAAGAGAAGTTATGGGGAATATCGCCAGTTGAAGCTCCAATCAGTGTTTTCATTCCCTGATTAAGAGTTCCATATTTCTGATCGTTATCCTCCAGAGCAAAAACCATTTCGGAAAAATGATCATCAGTCGATTTCAATATATTTCCTCCCCGATATGATATGATCATATTTTTTCTTCCTGCGATTCCATATTCAGTGATACCATTTTCATAATATGTATTTGTGATAGTCCCGTTTTGTCGGAATGATTCTGTGCCTTTTTCTTTCATGTCCTGGATGCTGCGATCACTTTTTGATACCATGTTCATGGAATTGAAAAATCTTTGAAAATATCCCAAATTTACAGTATTCCCGAGATTTGAGATCATTTTGAAAGGCATACTTATCAGACGTGGACCGACGAGATTTTTTCCAGTTCTCCCGTCTTCCTCGGGGATATTCCTGTAGCTTATTTCAGGTTCATTCATCCTTTGGGGTAACACACTTTTGTCATCTGGATGACCGCTCACTCCTGTGAGTGCCGGTTCTGAAGTTTCTCTGATTTTGTTTAGATAACTATTGATCTCAGGGTTTGAGTATATCAGAGCAATATTGGCTGATCTTGCTATCAGATGCCGGCGGGTGAAAATAAAGTTATTTCCAGCCCCTTTTTCCGGAGATATATTTTCATAGCTTATGTCCGTTACCACTCCATTTTGAACGTGTAATGGATAATTGGGCTTTGCAGGTAGTGCATCTTTACCAACCGAAAGTGAGTTCATTATTCCTGCAGGAAAAGACCTTCTTTCATAAGGTTGTTTACCGGATACAAGAGGATAACCGATTTGAGAGCTTCCAGAACCAAAATTCCAGGTATCTGGTATTCTTTGCGAATGGCTCATAGTCACATTCACAGTATACGTGACCATTCTAATTGGCTGGATTATCGAATATGAACGAGTGGTTAAGAAATTCCTGCCTGAAATGACAGACTCTCCCGGAATATGTTCATGATCTTCATTCGATGCTGTTATATGTTTATAATCTTCATTCGATGCTGTTATTTCTTTTTGGAAAGTATTAGTGCCTTTTGGAGGTTTCACATTTATTATTGCGCTTGAATACCCCGAAGGAATTTCTTCTTGTGGAGATGTCCGGTCTCTCTGGTGAGTTGCTGATTTATTAAGGAATTGTAAGCCACTTCGTTGCTGACCCTCATTGATCAGGTCTGTGGATCGTCCAACATGTGATCGATATTCGATGTCCCCCTTGAATTCAGCGCCTCGCAAGGACCGTCTAAAAAAACCAGGGACATTCAGGTATGAGACTGATTTATATGGAACCCCGATCCTGAATTTTTCACCATATATTTTCATAATCTCGATGGATCGTTTATTCGTATTCGGTAAAAACCTCTGATTCGTATGCTGTAAAATCCTCTCATTCGTATGTGGTAAAACCCTCTCCTTCCTGGTATTTATGAAGTTATGGAGTTTCTGAAGATGGTAATTATCCGGTTTTTTTATCAACTGCCTGATGAATTCAAAATAGAAGCTGAACTGGAATTTCAGGAAATTGCTGATCGATATTCTATGAACTGTGCCTGATTCTTTGTTCATCGATCTTACACCTGATAATCTCAGGAATATCAGTGAAGGAAGCCTGCCTTTTTTTCTAAAGATGCCATATTTGCCTGCTATCCGCTTAGAAAAATTGAAACCTCCAAGTCCTAGAGCCTTAGCTGATAGTTCTTTCTGAAAAAGATGAGAATTTAAGTCGAATTTCATGTTTTTTAAATTGATCCTTGCTGCAAATTCTGCTTCCTCTAATTACACCAGACCATGATGGGTCAATATCAGGGTTTCACTTACAACCGTATTGCTTGCTGCATTCAATGCCGAACCCTCCCATTTTACGGGAAAAGCTTCAAAGAAATACCAGTCCATCACCTGTTTTCCTTCCTGGTCAAGAAGGTAGATCGCACCACTTTTCCTTTCGATCTTCCCGTTTATCACGTCCATGTACCAGTTGTACAGTTCCCAGTCAGTAAGCCCACGCTTTAATGTTATGTCCGAGTATTTTGTTCCCTTGGGAAGCTTATACTCAAAATCATTGACTCCACCTTCTCTTATTGATTCGACTTCGGTCTGAATGCTCAATCCCGAAACTTCACTAAATCCACCTGCGATGATGCCTTCTATTTCCACGCGAAATCTAAAGACGCCATAAGGGTCTTTCCTATTCCCGACTGCCATTATTGCTCCTATACTTCAAAAAGGTTTTTCGATCCTTCCGAATTGAGTTTTGTATTTATTTTACTTACCTCATTGCACCATTGCTGCCGCTCCCTATGCTCCAGGTTCATTACTGTATCATAGTCCCAATGAAAGTGGTAAGCCAGAAAGGCTACCTCCTCGTAGAGGCGCTCGTGGGGGTAGCCTATTATTCCCCCAGAGATTGTACCTCGACGTCGAATTTATGCTCACACTTCGGACAGATCGCTTTGATCACATTCGAACCGTTCTGGTTGATCCTCGTATACATTTCCTGAAGATACGCGAAGTCCCCGGCAAAAAGCCCTTCAATGACCTTAGGGTTTACCATCTTCAAACTGCCCAGGCCTGTAACTACCCTGGAGAGAAGGATGACGGTCAAATATGCCGGGTTATTCTGGACCCTCGGGTCTTTCATGGGTAGTATCTCATCAGCAGCAGTGGCCAGCCTCATCTTGCCGTCCCTGTGAAGAGTTCCTGTTTCATCCACATATCCCATGGGCAAAGTAAAGTCATGCTCTGTCTGTAAAATTCCCATTTCGTCTCCTTTTGTCTAATCCATATTACTTCGTCCTCTTTACACCTTCATGCACTAGCTCGAGTGTCTCTATAACCACGTCGTTCGCCTTTGCACTGAAATCCGACGGGTCGTATTTTGTGGGCCAGGCTTCCATAATATCCCATCTGGCCTTATCATTTCCTTCCTCGTCTATCAATACCAGGGAAATATTCTTTCTTGCTTTGATCGCCCCGGTCTCCTCAACCGACTTTCTCCACTCATAAAGCTCCATTGAGTCTGTGAGTCCTTTCTTCAGAGTTATGTTCCCGTACTTGGTCAGACCAGAAAGCTTTCTCTGGAAGGGTAAATCTGTCCCTTCCCTGTAATCAACCGAGTCTGTGGTAGAATCCGGGATCGTTGCTTCTGCAAAACTTGCCGTCTGAATTCCGCCTATCTCAACTCTGAACCTGAAATTCCTGTACGGATCGCTCCTTGCTCCTGTTGCCATGTTATTTATCTCCTATAATTTCTTATTTATTTTGACAATGTCTTCTGCTGTATTCTTATTATTACGAACTCCGCTGGTTTCACGGGCGCCACCCCGACCTCGATGATCAATTGCCCGGCATCTCTTACTTCCGGCGGGTTGTTCTCAGCATCGACCTTGACATAGAATGCTTCTTCAGGCGTGCTTCCGAACAATGCACCATCTCTCCAGACCCTCAGCAGAAACGCTGTAATGTTCCTGATCACTGAGCCCCACAGAGCCGGGGAGTTCGGCTCAAATACGAGCCATTGAGTACCTTTGTCAATGGACTCCTCAAGGAATAGGAAGAGCCGTCTGATATTGATGTATTTCCATTCCGGGTCGGCAGAGAGAGTTCTTGCTCCCCAGATCACGATGCCAGAGGTTGGGAAAGAACGGATGACATTGATCCCCACGGGATTTAATCCATCATGTTCGCTTTTTGTTATGATCCTTTCAATATCGCTTACCGAATCGAGATAACCATCTGATATGCCCGCAGGCGCCTTATGTACACCCCTCACCGAATCGGTATGTGCATACGATCCTGCGATCGCACCTGATGGAGGAACATATTTTTTCTTTTTCGGATTCAGAGGATCACTTACAATTACCCATGGATAGTAAAGCGCACCATACGAGGAGTTAAAGGCGTTTCCTTTATAAGTACCGGTTCCCTCTTTAAAGGATTTAATTGCAGTCGGATCCAGACTTTTGGGCGGGTCTGCAATAAAGAAGCAGTCTTTTCTATTCTGGCAGTAAGTCATTCCTTTTATAATAGCATCTCTGTTTCCTGACATATCGGGCATAAGAACGATGTTTATATCATCGACGACATCGAATGCATGAAGACCGTTCAGCGCTTTTCCATCACCTTCGAAATCTGTTTCCGAGATATCCGAAAGTCCATCATTGCCGGAAGCAAGGGTTAATGGCGTAGCTTTCTTGGGAGGATTTGGATTTAGTCCCTGTTTATCCACTTTGATATACGCTGATATGTTATCTATTGCATCTTCAATAGTATCCATCGTAAGATTATCGAAGGACTCTTTTTCAACACCGCCATATTTTACGACCAGCTTGAAACCATTCGTCAGAGTTGTATCAGTAGCGTCTTTTGCTTCGACGGATATTTTATCCCCCCAGGTCCCTTCCCAAACTGCCATGGCTTTTATCGAGGCGGCGTCAGCGTCATCATTCATTGTTCCTGATGAAGCCAAAGCTGTCTTTTTCACAGGGTCTGTTATATCTGTGTAATGGCAGGTCCTGACCACGAAACACCGCGTACCTCCTTCCGAAAAGAATTGATATACGGCGTATGCAAGATACCCATTGGCGATATAGGCACCGAATGTATTTACGAACTGTGTCCAGTTCGCTATCTGCTTTGCCTCTCCGATTGGTCCTTTCTCAGCGATCCCGACAAATGCCCCTGTCGAAGTGCCTACGCCTTCAATGGGTTTTGCCCCAGAGGATTTCTCCTCAACATATACTCCTGGTGATAGATATTCAGTCATACTATACCTCCTTTATAAAATTTTGATCGTTCGATTACTTTTATCTTCCTTTTCTTATGATTTTCCTGGATTCTGTCTTTTCAGCTACCCCTTCCATGACAACAATTTCACCTTTTGCAATTTGGGTCTGCAGATGTGATGATGATAAGTCCTGATCTGAAACATCTGCTGTGCTTTTAGCAAAAAGGTCAATATTCTTCCCGCTTTTCAAATTGATTATAATTCTCTGGTTCAATTTATTTCGTATTACAGGCATAAAACCTCAAATCTAAAATATTCCATTTTTATTACGTCTTATCTAAATTTTCATTAACTTTTCATTATTATAATCTTGAAATACCATATTCTGCATCAGGTTTAACTAATTTCACGTGAATTTTGTGCTGCCTTCTGCGAAAATTCAATATTTCACCAGCTTTAAATCCAATTTATCTGATTTGAAATTTAGTTGTCACACCTCCATTCATAGTTTAGCAAGTATGATCGGCTCAATGCGGGTAGTGATATCCTTCTTCAAAAGAGCCGGAACATCTCTTGATATATATCCATTTTTATTAATTGTGAGTGTTATATTTTCATCATCATCTCTGCTGGTGAAATGGATGAAAAAACCTCCATCCTCTTCTGAAGTTGTGCTCTGGGGCATGAGCTTAATATTTATTGATACATCAGAAAGTGGCCTGTAGTCCATATCAATGATCTTTCCTTTAAGGACTGTAAACCCGTCGGGAAAGGGATAATTTGATTTTGGAGTAAGAGTCAGCTCTGCAAAGGGCTGTTTGGGGTCGATAGATTTTGTGTCTATTGTCAAATTCACAGGTTTGTAGTACCTGCCACTGCCAGTGAGGACATGTTCTCCATCAGGAAGGTTCACCAGGAGGAAATATCCTGTGCTGTGTTTGATAATTTCTCTCCTCACTCCTGTGGCTTTCAGGAACACATCCCCGATGGTTTTCTTGTCGGGCAAAAAATCATCCTTCAGCATTACGGCAAGGGTCAGAACGGTTCTTTTCCTTTCAAGAAATATCATGACTGTAGTTCCTTCCTGTATACGTCAATATTCTTTTCCCTAACTCTCTTGATCATCTCGATCGGCTTTCCGGATGGGATCCTGACAGGGCTCAGAATGTAAGAAGCGCTAAGCTTGAAAGGCTTGTTGGGAAATCTCTCCCATAGCTTGTTTATTTCCTCAAATGAAAGATTATTGGGAATGACTCGTATTTCATCATTTCCGGATGCCTTAAGACCCCCTATAAGCATGTCTTTCCTGAGAACTGAATTATCATAAAATAACTGCATGAGCTTTTCTATGATTATGAGTTCGGTTTCTTTGTTTTTAGAGTAAGGGGTGAAAATAAAGTATAGATCAAGAATAAGTGGAGGATATTTCATCTTATCTGTATCTATTGGTTCTGGGGGGACATTCCTTAAATTACCATTCTCAATTATCTGATATAAGAATACAGAAAGTATTGGATTTCCAGTTGGTTCAATATCTGCCGGTGAATCAAAGACGATCGAATTGACAGGCTTGAGTTCAGAGATGTTGCTTCGAAGGAACTCTTTCAAGGATTCTCCAATGTCTTTTAAAACTGCCATTTATTTCTCATCTCCCTCTATCATTTTGTAATAAGGCTCAAGTTCTTCTTTCAAAAAAGGTTTCCCCATCTTCATGTGTTCCCTCATGGCTGCACGCATGATATGGTGCATTCCTATATCACAGGATTCCTCTGCTGCATAAAATGCCGAAGATAATGCAATGTTCTTGATATTTCCACCGGCAAGTTTCAATCTCTCAGCGAAAAATTCATAATCTATGTCTCCTGCCTGTGGGGCACTTTTTGGGAATATTCGGGTCCATATGATCTTTCTCTGATCTTCATCTGGGAAAGGAAACTCGATCACGAATTGCATCCTTCTTAAAAAAGCATCATCGATGTTTTTACTAAGATTAGTGGCAAGTATAACGACCCCCTCATACTCTTCCATTTTCTGAAGCAAATATCCTATCTCTATATTGGCATACCTGTCATGAGCGTCTTTAACTTCAGAGCGTTTTCCGAACAGCGCATCTGCCTCGTCAAAAAACAGGATGGCATTACTTGTCTCTGCCTCCTTGAAGATATTGCTCAGGTTTTTTTCAGTTTCGCCAATATATTTACTGACCACATTAGATAAGTCAATTTTATAAAGGTCAAGTCCCGAATCTCTGGCGATAATCTCAGCAGACATTGTTTTTCCTGTGCCTGAAGGTCCGGAGAAAAGAGCAGTAAGTCCCTTGCCAATTGAGAATTTCTTATCAAAACCCCAATCTGTAAATACAACACCCCTGTATTTGATATAACTTGATATTTCTTTTAACTGTTTTTCTATATCCTCCGGGAGAACTATATCGTCCCAGGTATAGTGAGGTTCGATCTTTCTGGCAAAGACAGAAAGATTCCTGTTTGACTGAGCCTTACAACCATGATAGAGTTCATCCATTGATAAGTTGGAAACGCTTTTCGCTGAAGCGACATTATGTGCTGTGAATATGGCATCTTTTATCTGACCCCCGCTGAACTTGAATTTATTTGCAAGGGCATCGATATCCGCATCTTCGCCATTCAGGTAAGATTTCCACAACTTTTTGCGAAGCGAAAAAGCGGGTATTGGAAAGGCGATGTTTATAAAACCGTGTGTTTTCAATACCCCTGCGGGCTCCCACGACAGTTCGCCTGACAGAAAAACCCAATCTGGAAAGCTGTCCAGCTCCCTGATCATATTTGCAGGGGTAATTCCTGTACCTTTCTCTTTCCACAGGGCATCGATCCCTTCAATATACACACAGGAATTTTGTAACAGGGCTTCACGTATAATGAGTTTTAGGGTTTCAATGGAGTCGTCTTTCAGCAATACCTTTGAATCCACAATGAGCAGTGGTTTTTTCAGTTCCATGCAAACAGCTTCTGCAGTCATCTTTTTTCCAGTGCCGTATGGCCCATGGAAAAAGAATATTAGAGGCTTGTTCAAACCCGAATGTCTTCTCACCACCTCCTTTAACGATGTTATTTGATTTTCACCTAAGATCAGGTCGTTAAAAGACCTTTTCGGCTCTAATATTGAGGAGAAATTCTGTATTCTCGGGTCAATTCTATTGATACCCAGGAGGAAATCTATTATTCTCTCATCAACCTTGATCGACTTAGACAAAAGCGGAATCTGTTCTTCTGCTCCAACGCCCATAAGATAGACAAGGCGGTCCTTTATCAGTGATTCAATAGATGAAAAGTACTCCCTTGCCATGAACCTTTCCTCGATTGATGAACTGAGCAGTTTAATCACCAGGTCAACAGTGGGGCGCTTTTTTGTCACGTCGTTCTGAAGGTAGGAGTAGATTTTTTCGTATCGAATATCCAGTTCTGGTGCCAGACTTATTAAGAGGGCATCCCTTTCAAAGGGCGAAAGATGGAAGAGTTCAGACAGGACGCAAAGGCGCAACTTTTTTCCATTGTTTAAACTTTCAATTTCTCTTCCATGAATTTCCCCGGCAAGATTTTCGATTGTTTCAAGTTCAGAATTTGAGAGAATATCCGTCTTGATTTCATAAAGAGGTGTTTGCAAAATTGTATTAACTTCATTTTCTGAGATGCATAAGCCCTGAAAATCATTATTACATTCGCCCTGTTCTGCCATCCTTTTTTTAAAGTTGAGGCTGAGCATCAAGTGAATTCGCTGCAATTCATCTAGCAGATGTTCAAGGTTGTTTTCATATATTGCCATATTACCTTCAAGCAAATTCAATATTGAGCCCCGGAAATAATCTTATGTTAAATAGTATGTCCTTTATTTTACAGCCTTTTTAATGCCGCAACCAGTATGTCATAATCACTCAGATTCCCGCTCGACTTCAGCCGATCCACTTCAACAAGGAACTTTTCGACATCTGCGCTCTCCAGTTTATTTTTCTCTGCAAACCTCATAGCCAGGCTCTTGAGTTCCGTCCTGGAAGAATACTTTTTGGGCATCTTTAAATCAATAAAATTAAAAATATGCCCGCACTTTTCATGTCCGATCGTTGAAGTTGACGGACCTGCGGATGTTCTTATGTAATCCCTGAAAGTACCACTTTTTATAATTTCTCCACACTCGCAAATTAACGTTTTAACACCACCTTCGTTTTTAGACAAACAGTACAGTATCAACTATCCACAAGGAGTTTCATCGCCCCACTGCTCGCTCCTTTTTAATGATTAATTGATATAAGTATTTGTCATGAACATGCTCATATATATGTATTTCGACACACATCTAAAGCAACAAAAAAAGCGGTTTGTATTCCATGGGCCCGTTGCGATTTGAACGCAAGACCTCTCGGTTATCAGCCGAGCGCTCCACCTGCCTAAGCTACGGGCCCGAGAATACCGCCAATATAACGGCATGTAATTTAAACCTTATCTATTAAATAAATAAAACTAATCTCAATAAATAAACCTTATCTATTCGATAAAGTTTATAAGCATTAAAGTCATGTGGAATCGAAATCGTATTCTATATACGCACATAACAATTATCGGAGGATTATCCAATGGCAAGAAAACCAGCAAGAATGTACAGGAATCTCACCAAACGCTCATATACTAGACGGAAATACATGGGCGGTGTCCCGGGTAGCAAAATAGTAACATTTGACATCGGGAATTTAAATGGCGAGTTTCCAGTTGAAGTATCTCTAATAGCAAAAGAATCATGCAATATACGCCACAGCGCTCTTGAATCAGCACGTATCGCAGCAAACAAGCCCTTACTTGAAGGTGCAGGACCTAACGGTTATCACCTTAAGATAAGAGTTTACCCTCACGAAGTCCTCAGGGAGAACAAACAGGCTACCGGGGCCGGAGCAGACCGTGTATCCCAGGGAATGCGCAATGCTTTCGGGAAACCGATCGGTACAGCAGCAAAGGTGAAGGCAGGTCAGAAAATAATGACTTTATCGATAAATCCAGACAAGTTCAAATTAGCAAAGGAATGTCTGGTTTCCGCAGGGTACAAATTGCCAACATCCATAAGACTGGTTGTTGATAAAGGTCAGGAATTGGTCTTAAGTTAGGTTCATGAACGATTACCTCGTAAATCTGGACAGGGCTCTTTCTAAACTGCCCGAAATTAAAGGTACAGGGGAGCGTTTTGTAGTCCCGGAGCCAAAGCTACTTACAGAAGGTAAGACGACAGTACTTGAAAATTTCGCAGTGATCGTAGATAAACTGAACCGGGCTCCTGAGCATGTTTTCAAATTTCTCTTACGTGAACTTGGTACTGCAGGCAAACGTGATGGGAACAGGGTGATATTTCAGGGAAAGTTCAGTTCAAGCGTGTTCTTCCAGCTTGTTGATGCGTATATTAAGGATTATGTGACATGTTCTGAGTGCGGGCGACCAGATACGCATCTGATAAAGGTTGAAAGGTTTTTGGCGCTGCGTTGTGATGCATGCGGCGCTCATAGACCTGTTTCGAAACAGGCGGCAGCAGTTCATCTTGTCAAAGAAGAGGCTCTGAAAGAGGGTGAAACCTACGAGGTAAGAATAGAAGCCGTAGGAAGAAAAGGTGACGGTATCGCTAAGAAGGATAAATATACCATTTATGTGCCCAGTACAGCAAAAGGGGATATTGTCAAGATAAAAATAAAAAAGATAACAGGAAACCTTGCCTTCTCTGAATTCCTCGAAAAGATATCCTGAATAAACGTGAAGCTCGGAAGCTCACGTAATTATTTCTTCTACTCTTTCCTGGTCTATAGCGCGCCTTATCTCCATAGCCACGCGCCTGCCTGTGCTCACTGGTTTTCGCCACAGGGTATTGCCGTAAGGGTGACCAACTGAAACGTGGACATTCGTACCTCCGCCCACACGCGGTGCCACATCATAAACATAGAAATTCAGGTCTTTATCCACACATGTCTGGAGGCAGAAGGGCCCTATAATGCCGGGTTTATAATATTTCTGGGTAGCTTTCACGTATTTTTCAGCAAGCTCGAACGCATCCTCAAGCAGCGACTCTCTCAGGGTGGCAGAGTTGTGCCCGCAAACAGTGTATTCTGGAGTGACCTGACGCTCATTCAGTGTGATCTGCTGCGGCGCAGGCAGGCGCACGTGCCCATCAAGGCTTGTCTCGAATCGCCAATCGATGCCCAGCAGTTCAATTTTACTCATCTCTTCCTCAAGAGGTGAGTAGAACATATCAAGATTAAAGACAGGTCCGATAATATATCTCTCGATCCTGGCTTCTGCAAGCGCTTCTCTGGTGATAACGCCCTGCTTCAGGAGCGCACCGGATTTCTGCTTGAACTCATCGTACGAGGCTGCTGTGAAAAAACCCCGCTCAAGTTTCTTTACTGCATGAGGGAGTTTCACCATCACAAGGCTGTCTATATCCTCTGGTTTTTTTATCTTCTCAGGATATGGAAGCCCCGCCTTTTCAAGAAGCCAGTAATAATCCTTCTCGATGCCCCGCTCTTCGCTCCTGAGCAGGTTGCGGCTTCCGAACATCGGGACTTTGAACTTATCTTCCACATCGTCTATCGAACAGTATGACGTGAAAGAACGGTTTGGGATGAAGATAATATTATTGTCGCGCAGTTTCTTCTGGTTATCGGGCTTTAGTATCTCGTTAAATTTATTATGCACATCTGCGGTATCCACGATGCCGCGGATAAGCTTCCCGTCCTGCCTCTGTGCCTTGAAGTACTCTGTATAGGTCTTCTCGCGTCCCTTTTCGCACACAGCATGAGTCCTGAACCCCTCTTCCACGGCGCCGTCGCACACATCAAGCGCAGAGTGCGATGCCAGGACGCCGATGGTGGTTTCGTTCAGGTCATATCCGGATAATATGTCTGTTATCTCCTTCCTCTCGATCATAGTTCCCTGTAGGTCATACTGGTCTATGAATGTTACGATTTCCTTCTGAAATACGCGGCAGCCCCAATAACAACGAGAATTCCCATAATACCAGCAGTTGGCAGCCCTTTTGTTTCATAACTCACGGTCAGTGGAACTGTCCTCCTGAATATCATGACATTTTCCTTCTGGTCAATAGCCCTTATTTCAACATCCATAAGATACTTTTTGGCTACTGCAGAACTTTCAACGGTCAACCTGATCACTGCCTCGCCAGTATCTCCAGGTTCCAGTTTGCCAATAAAATCTGATTTTTCACTGAACTTGAATGGCTGGGCTGAATCTTTGAACACGCGCAGTGAGACCGACTCTGCTTTTTGTGTCCCTGTATTTTTCACTTTTATAAGGATGTCTGTATTTGTGCCGGGTACTATTTTTTCCGGGCTATATGTAACAGACTCTATCACAAGATGCGGCGCAGGCTTGATTGGTATATTCAGATCAAGCGTTTTTGTCCTGTACTGGTTCTCTTCATCGTTCTCATCCCTGTAAGTGATATTTAGTTTCGCCCCGTATTCTCCTTCAGTAACGTCATCGGCGATATCCACATAAAAATTTGAAGTTTTACTCTTGCCTTTTTCCAGTATACCTATGCTGTCCTCGTCAGAATAACTGTAAGTTGGCTTAAAACCTGAAGGCAGAAGAAGTTTGACCTTGACGTTCTGTGCATTCCCTTTCCCGATATTATCAATATTGACAGACAGTTTTACCTCATCTGTATCTGCTATGAGCTTCTCAGGAGAAGTAACAAGCGCCCCAACCACGAAATCTGACCTTTTCGGGTCTATATATATCGGGAACACCTTATTCGTCCACCCTTCGCCTGTGGAATAACCCAGAGTTAAGTTGTAGGTTCCCTTGAGGGCATTATCTGCCACCTTCAGTTTGTAATGAAGCACATAATAAACCTCTTTTTCGCTTGTCCCGACGCTTGTCCCCAGATTTTTATCAGGCGTATCTCCCGCTTCAAATAAGAATGGGTAGCCGGCATCGAGATGGAACCTCAGGTTCTCAGTGGCGCCCCCTATCGTGTTCACTATTTGCCATCGGATATCGATGTACTTTCCGGCATCCGCAGGGTCTGGATCCTGATGCATGAAATTCATCTGTATCCTGCTCCCTGTTCCGCCAGTAATAGGCGCCCCTGAGACCGCTGCCGCTGATAATATCAGTATCATCATACCTGTTAATAAAAATTTGCTATTCATGTTCTTACCTCGAATCTATCAATTAATTTTTTGATTGAATTTTTTATATCTATACTATCTAATATGACTATGATCGCAGGAACAACTGTTATGGCTGCAAACATGCTTGCCACGACCCCGTATGCCATTATGGTGCCCATGTCTGCAAGGAACGTTAGTTTTCCCAGTGACATCGCCTTAAAACCAATAAGTGCTGCCAGTGTAGTTGTTGACATGGGGACAATGACATTATTAAGTGATACTGTCATGGCTTCCTGCGGCGATCTGCCCGGAAGCTCAAGCCTGTACCTTGTCACGACCTGTATCCCGAAATCTATCCCGATGCCCATAATCATGGAAAGCACGCCTGATGTCTCGGAGGTTAGTCCCATCCCGATAAATCCAACGTATCCCATAGCCCAGAGGCTTCCAAAAATTATTGTGGTCAAGGGAGTAAATCCGTATTTTACAGAGCGGAACACAATAAGTATGACCATAAGGATGCCAACCAGCGAGTATGTTGTCGTTCTTGCCATATCAGGTCCGATGGACTTGCTCATCACCTGACCTTCCAGCACTGTTCCGCCAAGCTGAGCATTTATTCCGGGAGGCGCGGGTATTTCCTTGAGTATCTTACCGAGTTCATCCTCAAGGTTATTAAGGTCAACGTCGTCTGTCGTCTGTATCCTTACAAGAGCCATTGTATAATCTTTGCTGAAATACCTGTCAAAAAGCCCATTCTTGCCTGTTATTTCCTGTACCTCCCTCAGTGACTGCGGCAATCTTCCATTGTTGAGGCTTTTAAGCATTGAAGCAGGGCTTGAGACATCGATCACATCGTCAGTATGCGCAGCAAGTTGAGACATCCGGTCCATATACCTGATAACGACCGGGTCCCTGACATCCGAAACTTCATCAGACCCGCTGTACTGAGGGTCGATCTCAACAACGAGAAAGACCATATTGGTGCTTCCGAATTCGTCTTCTATCTTGAAAAGCGTGTTCATGACTTCCACATCTTTCGGAAGAAAATCCCTCTGTTCCGTACTTTTGACCTGGATGGTGCCAGCCATTATGATGGCGAAGGCTGAGATCACGATCACTGCCGTCAGCACGATGAACGGGCGGCTGGTAACGAATTTAGAATACTTTTCTATTAACCTGTTAATCATGTTACCTGCCTCTCTCTTCGTGTATTTCCTTCTTAGTTGTGTATTTTTCAAGTTTCCTGTAGGTATTCCAGTACTCGTAGTCCTCTTCAAGCAGTATCATCACGGGATTTGCAAAGAGCGCTGCAAGAAGGCAGTATGCTATCCCGAGCGCCAGCGTCTGACCGAAATGCTGTATCATCGGCATGGTGGTGAACGACAATACGCCAAAACCCACCATAGTGGTCAGCCCTGACCCGATGACAGCTGTGCCTATCCCGTGTACTGTGGTCTTCATCGACTCAAGCTGGCTTATTTTTTTTGCCCGTTCTTCTTTGTACCTGCTCACCACGAACACGCCGTATTCCACTCCAAGCCCAAGTATCATAGAACTCAAGCCTACAGTGGCGATAGACAGCGGTATCCCCAGCCAGCCAAGTGTTCCCATCGTCCATATCAGTCCGAGTGAAAGCGGGATGAATATAAGAAATCCATGTGTGAACGAACGCTGCATAACGAAAAGCAGGAGAAGTATGAGAATAGCTGCAACTATCAGTGTAAAGACAGCATCCCTTTTCAGCAGGTCAAAGATGGTCACCCTCAGAAGCGGGGCTCCGGTGACGCGGAATTTTATTCCCGGTGGATGCGGAGTGTAACTTATCTGCTCATCGATAAACCTGTTAAAACTCAGGATCTTTTCTTCGCCCGAGCCAAGGTCAGCGGTCACGTACATGAGCGCCATGCTGTAGTCCTTGCTCAAGAACGCATCAGCAGAAGGGGATCGCATCATTGCGGAGATCTCTTCATCAGAGACTGCTTTTCTGCCCCTGAATAAACTTGCGGGGGAAGCCACGCTTGATACATCTTCCCTGTCCCTTAGCGCTCCGTCAAGGAAAATAAGGGAACGTATCACATCGGGGTCGCGAATGTCCCTCACAGCTTTTTTTGAATCTACTGAAACATCAAGCTGCGCTGCAATGACCACAGTATCAGCCCCGCCGAATTTATCGGATATACGGTCGTCGAGTTTGAATATCGGCAGTTCTGTGGGCATCTCTTTCCTGATATCAGAGTTTACTGTAAGGTCCTTTAGACCGTAGCCCACGATAATGGTAAAGATAACTATCATTACGGCAAGCAGTTTTGTATGCTTTCTCTGTATTTCCGCAAGCTTTTTCAGGTTATTTTCAAGGAAATCCGGCATAACTACCTAAAGTAATTTTTTTGGTTGGGTTTTATACCCCCCAATTCTATTGTTTCAAGTATTTAAATTGTTCTGGTTTAAACAACTTAAAAGTGGTTTAATTGAATAAGTTTATATATACGGGCGAAATATTAATACTCGTGATCGAGAAACTGAAAAAGCTCGGGCTTTCCGGATATGAAGCGCAGGCGTACATAGCGCTTCTTAAACTGGGCGACGCCGAAGCCAATGAGCTTGCTACCAGGGCAAAGATACCTATGGGCAGGATATACAATGTGCTCTCAAGTCTTGAGGAATTCCACCTGATCCGCGCACAGGATACCAGACCCAGAAAATATGTGTGTGTTGAGCCTGCTGCGGCACTTGAACGGCTTTTAAAGAACAAACTGGAAGAATTCACACGAGCAAGCATGGAGAT
>Ga0180732_1000290_pt1 | contig 46039 bp, 67 predicted proteins | sample KR11_01MetaG_FD_148674 | JGI IMG/M metagenome (GOLD analysis project Ga0180732, IMG submission 148674) | Groundwater microbial communities from the Olkiluoto Island deep subsurface site, Finland - KR11_0.1 MetaG | ecosystem: Environmental > Aquatic > Deep subsurface > Groundwater | place...
TGTTATCCAAGATAATGTTCGTGAGATGGGAATTAACGCAAGAATCACAAGGGATAAAGATGTAATTCAGGCATTGTATGGTGATGGATTTGACGAAACAACAACACCTGATGGTGTTTACACTTGGTCAAACTCACACTTAAATCTAAATGGGGACACAATAGATAATCTGGAAACAGGAACACTAACTCCAGCAAACCTTGAGACACTTGTTAAGTCATTGAGACTGCAAAAGAAACAAGATGGTTTGTTAGGTGGACACAATCCAGCAGGATTGGCAGTCCCAGTAGCATTATTTCCTGACGCGCAGGAAATAACTAAATCAGAATTAGCGGCTCACACAGGTGAAAATCAACTTAACTACTTCTCGGCAATTTATCCAGGATTAGTAGTTGGCTCATCTGGTTTTCTTGACAGCACCTTTAACGACTACACCAATGCTAATACCTCACATTATTTGGTATCAAGAAATCACAAACTTACAAGAACAGTAAGATTAGGATTAACTACAGAATTGATACCTTATCAATTTGACCAAAAAGACAGATGGTTTTACAAGGCACGATATAGAGAGGTGCCTTCAGCTAAAGGTTGGCAGGGAGCAGTAGCTTCTAATGGAACGGTCTAATTATTACTAATTAACTAATAGATTTAATGCAGAATAAAAGATGTCAGCAATGTGAGAAGCAATTTAAACCGAGGCGTAAAACGAGTAGGTTTTGCTCTTCTAATTGTTGGTATGATTTCCGTTTTGGTAATCGTCATTATGATACTGAAAAAAAATGTCAACTATGTGGTAGTATTTTCTCTAAAAGAAGAAATCTATCATTTAAGGCATTTTCAGAGCAAATGTTTTGTTCTAATGTGTGTAGAATAAATTGGAAAAAAACGGATGGTTATCGTAAAACAATCTCGCAAATTATACGAGAGTGGTATAGCAATAATGGATTTCCATTACCAATATTATTTCCACGATATTCGTCAGGATATGCAAAGTGGAGAAATGAAGTTTTGAAAAGGGATAATCATACTTGCGTGTTATGTGGTTCTGTAAAAGATTTACATGTAGACCACATAATTCCATTTAGTATATCTGAAAACAAAAGATGTGAAGTGTCAAATGGTAGGACACTTTGCTTCAATTGTCATAAGGAAACTAATACTTATGGGCGTAGAGCATCAGTTATGCGTAAAAATCTACAACAACTAACTACATGAATAACATTCATAATTGGATAAATACAGGATTAATCCTATTGGTTGCCATTCTTTTAGTTGTTGGTAATCAATCAGGCTACTTAGGAGGTGGAACACGCTTTCCCAGTGGTATAAGTGCAGATAGCACTTCACCATCAGTGGGAGAAGTTAGAGGAACTACTCTAACTTCAACAGGTGCGGCAACTCTTGCTTCGGCAATAGTTTCAGGTGCAACGACATTGTCAAGTACATTAAGTGTAACAGGCGCTACAACACTTAAAGTTTTGACTCAAGGTGGAGCAGTTTTAGCAACTTCCACATCAGCAACAGCAACAACATTTGCACTTGCTGACTTGTTGACTTATTCAGCTTGGGAAGTCACACCAAATGTTGCGGACTTAACTTATACATTTCCAGCATCTTCAACACTGTCAACAATAATACCGACAGCAGGAGATAGTAGGACTTGGACGATTTATAACGCAACAACCACTGCAACAATAGATGTTATCTTTGCGGCAGGAACAGGTTCAGAAATTAAAGGAGCAGGAGGTGCGGCATTAACTATTGATGAAGCATCATTTGGAACTATTACACTTACAAGAAAAGCTAATAGCGACATTATAATCCTTACAAATTTCCCAACAGCGGATTAGTTCATCCATTCATTTTCTCTTCTATAGAAGGGGAAATGGGTTGGGTGAGCTAAAATTAAAAATTAACAATTAACGATTATGAACAAAATTATAGGAATAGGAATAGTAGTAATAGGACTTATTGTTTTGTTGACTACTGGAACTATGCAACTTGGTGGAGTAGTTCAAAATACGCCAACATATTCCAATGTTGCTACAAGTGGAATTATGTCAATTACGAGTTCTACTCAAATATTAGCAACAACATCAAGAAGGGCTTATGCTGTAATATGCAACACTACGGCAACTAATTCTGCTTATCTAAGTTTTAGAGCAGATGCAGTGCCAGCTAACGGACTATTAGATTTTGAACTTGGAACTGGTGAATGTTATGAAATTAACAAAGACAATCTTTATGTAGGAGCTGTTAGAGCGACATCATCAACAGGCACAATAAATTTAACAGTAACGGAGTTTAAAGACTAATGACTATACAAAATCTAAAAGCGGAAATTTCTGGAATGTTACACGGAAGCACTCTTAATAAAGTGCGAAACTTTTACGATTTATGTAAAAGGGCTTCTGGCAATGTTTTACTAAAGATAGACCCCGCAGAAACGAGGAGAATTGCCAATCTTACAAACGCAATACACGATGACATTTATGACTACACAGCACCCTCAGATTTGAAAAGAGTTATAGATATAAGACCACAGGTAAATAGAGATAGTTCAGATAACTTCTCTCAATGGTTTTCAGAGGAGTTTGATAAATTCAAAGATAGTTGGGATGACATCTTTCAGATAAGACACAATGATGGAACAAAATCATTAAGAGTGAGTAAGAATATAAGTCCAGCACCGATTACAGTTCACGGCTTTAATTCTCTAACTGATGACGGAACAATCGCAATAGTAGGAACAGCTTCAGGATTAAAAGTAGATACACTTCACTACATCACAGGCAACAAAAGTGTGGAGGTAGATTTAGCAGTGACGGGAGATGGAATACAGATAACAGGAATGTCAGCCATTGATTTGACCGACCACGATGAGATTTCAGAACACTTTATAAGAGTTTATTTAGATAGTGTTTCAGCATTAACTTCAATTACACCTATTTGGGGAAATGATTTAACTGCAAACTACTGGACTGGTGTGGCTCAAACTTCTCAGGCGGATGGAACAGCTTTTAGAATTGGTTGGAACATCATCAAAATACCGTGGAATACAGCTACAGAAACAGGAACAGTTGACCCCGCAACAATAGATAGTTTGAAACTTACTTTCACAATTACTGCGGCAATAACAAATGTGAGAATTGACCTTTGGACTTCTTCAATAGGAGAAATTTTTGAAATAGAATATTACTCAAAATATCTATTCAGAAGTTCAGCAGGAACTTGGAAAGAAACACCAACAAGTGATGATGATATTATTTGTTTAGACAGTGACACTTACAACATATTTACTTATGAATGTTTAATTGAATGCGCTCAACAACTTCAAGGAAGCGATAGCACTTTTGATATTACATTCGCGCAGAATAAGTTAAAAGAATTATATGACCTTCAAAAAGAAAACGCACCAACAGAGAAAATAAAACCTCAAACGAGATATTACAAAATCTAAAAAATTATGAGAACAAAAAAATGTTCAAAAGGTCGTATGTATAAGATTTTAAATAAAAAAGAATTATGTCTGAAAAATACCAATTAAGGAAAGAAGTCTCTGGCTGGGTTACAAATCAGGAAAGCACATCTGACAAAGCTCTCCCTCATATGGTTTCAGGTTCACAAAACATTCTAATTGACCCTCGTTTTGGAAAGTTTAGTTCAAGAGGTGGATATTCACGACTTGGAGCAGGAAACACAGCTTTAACACCGATTAGACAAGAGTTTAGATGGATAACTTCAACTGGAGAGGAGAGAGATTTAAGATGGTATGATGACGAATTAGAGGCATATTTAGGCACAATAGATGGAGTAGCAGTAAATGCTTGGACAAGAATTAAAAATAGTTTAAGCACTACAGCAATTCCGAGACGATGCACTTATTGGGATACTACAGAATTGATTGACCTTTTACTTTTTGTTCAAGGAGATGATAATATTTATGATTGGAGTGGAGCTATTACGACATTAGCTTCAGCAACTGTCAACACTTTGACTAAAAATGGAATAGCAACTTGGGCAAATTCAAGATTTTTAACGGCAGGAACGCGAAAAGTTTTAATCAATGGCACAGAATATACTTATACAGGGGGAGAAACTACCACAACTTTAACAGGAGTTACGGGAGACCCTTCGGCAGAAGCGGTAAATAGTGTGGTTAGTCAAGTGGTGAGAACAAACGCCAATACTCCTTTAGCTGATAGAAATAACCATACGATATTTAACATTGAAAATCATATATTAGTAGGTTCAGACGAAGACGCTTTAGTTTATGTGTCAAAAAGCACTTCCTTTACTGATTTTACTTATTCTTCACCAAGAGTTCCGACGGAAGGCGCCTTGCTTAAATTAACAGGCGCAACAAAAGGATTTGGCATAGTGAGTAAAATACCCATTATATTTGGAGGCAAAAATGAAGTATTTACAATGGAATTTGAGCAATTGGCTGTGGGTGCGGTTTTAACTGAAACTTTAAAAATCAAGAAGCTAAAAACAGGCATAAATCAAGGAGCTTTTAATCAAGAAACAATAGTGCCAGTAGGTGATGGATTGATTTATTTAACAAATGAACCCACTTTAAGAATAATTGAAACTGTAGCAGGAGCAGACCAGCCACAAATACGAGCATTATCTAATCCAATTAAGCCAGACTTTGACGCTGAGACCTGGACGAATGCTTGTGCAATTTGGCATAAGAATAGATATTATCTTTCTGCCCCAGCAAATTCAAAACTTTACATATTAGAATACCAAGAAGATGCTGATGGAACTTTAAAAAGATTTTGGCAACCTCCACAAATACTACCAGTTAGGTGTTTGACTATAATTTCTGATGCCTTATATGGACATTCAAATGCAGTTCCAGAAACCTATCTCCTATTTACAGGAAATGCTGATGGAGTTTATACTGACATTGCAGTAGCAGATAAACTTCCAATAGAAGCAATAGCTAAACTTTCGTATAGAACTTATGGTGATAGGGCTAATTTAAAATCACACGATGAGTTTTATGTGGAAGGAAATATCTCACCTGCGACAAATGATTTACAGCTGGTTTTAAGATACGACTACGGAGGAGCCACACAAGAGTCAACTTTTATAATAGACGGCACAAATCAAGACATTTTATATCAAACAATAGAAGAGACATCATTAGGACAGCAACCTTTAGGAACACATCCGATTGGAGGGGTGGTTCAAGAACCAACAGCACTTTCAAGGTTTAGAGTAATCTTTGAAATGCCAAAAGAAGACTATCACGAATTACAAGAAATTTATCAGAGTAATGGAGTTGATAAATCTTGGGAAATAATTTCTGCTGGTGGTTCAGTTAAATTAAGTCCAAATCGGGACACTTTAATTCATTTATAATTTAATAAAAATAATATGGAAATAATAACAACAATAGGAAAAGCGATAGGAACAGCAATTATAGGATTAGGAATGCTCGTAGGCGGATGGTTTGGACTTCAACCAGCTCCTCCTATTCAACTTGGAGCTGACTCTGTTTTATTTTTCGGTGGCTCAACTTACTACATTTCAGGTTCAGGAATTACCTCAACAGGAACTTCTATAACTTTGACATCTTTGACTATTCCTCAAACAGGACAAAAGATACTTGATGCTGACCTTTCAAGCACTTTCTTTATAACAATAGAACCCGGAAATACAACAAGACAAGAATTTACATCTTGCACGACTGTCACTCAAAACTCAACTGGCACAGCAACTCTTTCAGGATGTTCAAGAGGACTATCTCCTATCTCGCCTTATACCGCCTCTACGACATTAGGATTTGCCCATTCAGGAGGTTCAAAGGTAATATTCTCAAACCCTCCTCAAATTTATGACCAAGCGGCATTTAAGGCAAATGATGAGACCATCACTGGAACTTGGCTAATAGGAACTCCTACCGCTTCAACTCAAATAACAAATAAAACTTATGTAGATAATGTCGCTAACGCGGGAGCGGCTACCTCAACATCTTCAAATGGAGGTATTGTAGAAATAGGAACACAAGCTGAAATGGCTTCAGGAACGACAGCAGATGCAAACAAACCGCGAGTAATAATTACTGATTTTTCAACTTCAACACCAGATGGGACTTCACAGGCAGGAAAGTTTGCAGTTATCTCAGAAACAGATGGAAAACTAAATCAAAAATGGTTAGATTTAACAGAAGATTATGCTTGGACGGGAGCCCACACACATTCAGGAGTAAATACTTTTAATGGAGCAACAACAACAATTTCATCTGCTACAACTACGATAACAAGCACGACAGGGGTTGTAGGAATAGCCACAACTACACCAACATTAAAGGCAAATGGAGTAAGTATAGGAGCAGATGTTTATATTGCAGGTGGATTGGGTGTAGGAGTAGCTACAACGACAGATAATAACTTGGAAGTCGCAGGAAATATTTTAATTCGTGGAACAGCACAAGGGTTTCCAGCAATGAAAAGTGTTAATTATGCAACATCTACTGCATTTATTATTGGTGCTGATTATACAGAAGTCGTGACGGTGGGTTTTAGACCAAAATCTATTGTAGGAACAGTTTTGCTTGACGGTCAAAATGATTCTAATATTCACTGTATGTTTAGGTCTTATGAAGATAATGATTCATATTTTGGACAAGCGGTTGCGGGAACTGGTTTTATAGTTCAAACAGGAAAAATATGTGATTCAAACCAAACAAATGATGATATGATTGTTTCTATTTCAGCAGTTAGCTCAACGGGATTTACGATAACTTGGGATTGGGTCGCAGGAGGTTTCGCTACGGGAACTTTAATAAATGCAACAGTATTAGGGTTTGAATAACAATTTATTGGTATAAATAATATGATAGAACCATTACAAACAATAGAAGGAATACAGGGAGCAGTAAAACAAGACCCAAAACTTAGTTTTGACCCTAATCTAAAAAAGACCTATCTAAAACTTGGTGGTGTCCTTTCTAATAATTCCATTCCAAGTTTTGAACCAATAGTTATATCTCCACAAACAGCAGAAAAAGAAATTAAAAAGGCAACAGAAAAGAGTGCGATGCTCGCGCCTATTGAACCCACTAAACCCGAAAAAGTAGAAATCCCAAAACCAGAACCTTTAACTTTAATCAATTCAGAAACATTGCTTGAAGAAACTTTTGCCGACCCTTCACTTAATAGACAAAGAATAAGTGATTTAATGTCAACTGGAAATTATCAAGTTTCAAGTGGAACTTTACCAACAGGAATAATGGCAGACGGAAAGATAGACGAAGAGCAAAGTAAATTAGACGAATACAAACAAGAAATTGCTGACTATACCACTAAGTTAAAAAATCTTAATGTAATGAATGACCCAGAGTTTCAGCAAATAGCAAGTGGAATAGAGTCGCAATGGAATACCCGAATTGAAACTATGAGACAAATCAACAAGAGTAGAGCAGGAAGCATAACGCAATTAGGAACACGACTTGGCTCAAGATACCTTGCAGGAGGAATGGCGGGAATAATATCTGAAGAAGAAAAACAAGGAATGAATAGAATTGCTGAATTAGAGACACAAAAACAATCAGCATTGGCTCAAGCTCAAAAGTCATTTAGAACTGAAAAATGGAATGAATATGTTGACCTTATTAACATTGCTGAAAAAAGATACAACGAACAAATAACCGAGATTGATAAATTAAACAAAAAAGCAACAGAGGAGAATAAAAAATTAGATGAGGAAAATACAAACATAAAGAGAGACACTGCGATTTCAGAACTTAGTGGATTAGGGATTGTAGACAAAAAAGAAGTATTAAAGTTTCTTAACGATAACGGAATAAAAACAACATTAAAACAAGTGGATGACGCATTGAAAATACTTGAAACTACTGATGATTTAGTAGGAACTTCAAGTGATTTAAGAACATTTAAAGCGTTCTTTCCTGATGTTGATATAACTACGCCAGAGGGATTACAGAGATTTTATGATTTTAGAGATAAGGGAAAAATAGAATGGTCTGAACCTTATATGTTGGGTGGTGATTATGTCCAAAAGAATACTAAAACAGGTCAGATAAGAACTGCGGTAAATGTGCCAAGTGGAGGAAATAATAACATAACTGCCACTGAATTAGACCAATTTATAAACAAACAAATGGCAACGCCAGAATTTCAAGCATTGTCAGATGAAGATAAAAAGCTTTATATTCGTTCACAAGGAGGAGACCCTTATGATTTTGGATTTTAAATATGCAAACAGTATCAGAATGGAAACAAAATAAGGCTGGAACATCAACTATAAATGTTGGACTACAATCTGTTTCTGATTGGAAAAATACACCTATAAGCAGAGCAAGTAAAATTGCAACATTAAGACAAGATGTAGCACAAGCAGAAGTAGATGCAAATAAAGGATTTCAACTATCTGATATTGCAAAGGGAGTTTATGGTTTATACAGTCCTTTGGTAAAAAGAATTGCACCGACATATACTCAACCCTTCAAGATTGCCTATGAAAGAGGAAAAGAGTTTATTGCAGGTTTGACTTCAGAAGAAAAGACAGCAGAAACAGTTGCGAAGGGTGTTCAAACTTTAACTGCTGGAGTAAGCACATTATTTACACCGATTACCGCAGTATTTGAAGAAGCGTCTAAAGTTCCAGTATTAAAAGAAGCTGCACAAATTATTTCAATGCCATTTGAAGCAGGAGGAATTGTGGGAAGTTTTGCGGCAGATAGATTTGTTGATGTTTTACCAATAGGAAAAGAAAATAGAGATATTTTAAGAAGTTCATTTGAGGAAGCGGGAAGTTTGTTAGGTATGATATGGATAGGTGGAAAAGTAATGAAAACACTGACAAAAGGAGAATCTTTGACAAAAGAAAAAATTACAGAGTTCAAAGAAGAGGCAAAGGTAGTTCCTAAAACACTTGAAGTTATAGAAAAACAACAAGTTGCTGAACAACCAGTTAAAATGTCTGTGAAAGAGTGGAAAGAACAGGGAAAACCCGCAGAACCACTTCAAGAAGCAAAAATTCTTCGTGGCACAAAAGGAATGACAGCGGATGATATAATGGCTAAATATCCTAATATTAAATTAACCAAAGATGTTCCAGCAAAAGATATATATGGAAATAAAATAGAAATTCCAAAAGGTGAAACACTTACTCCTTATGAATTAAAGGGAAATAAAATATTATTACAAGATGGCGACACTTATATTGTATCTAAAAATCAATTTCAAAATATAAAAGGACAAAGCGTGATAGCGGAAGCTAAAGAGTTTGCCCCTGAATTGAAGGGGTTGGAGGAGAGTGTGAGGGGAGAAACACCAAAGATAGTGTTTGGGGAAAACAATCTCAATAGAATTTCTCAAGAAAGATATGGGATAAATTGGACAGAACTGACACCAAATAAACAGGCATTGGTAAAGAAAATTGCCGAAGAAAGACATACAACTGGTGCTACCAAATTCTCCTCCTATCAACTCCCAGGAGGAAAGAACTATAAAGAGATATTGATTAAGGCTAAACCCGAAACCTTTGAAGGAGTGAAAATGCAAGATTTAACAGATACACAATTAGCAAAAATAAATGAGCAAGGTTTCAAATCCTCCCACTGGGACGAACCTAATGTTATCTCCCACCTCCGCCTAAACGAAAGAGCCTATCAAGGAAAGAAAGTAACATTTATGGAAGAATTGCAGAGTGATTGGGCGAGAGAAGTGAGAAAAAACGTTGGTTCACAAGATTTTAATGTTGCAAATAAAAATCTTGATGATTATGTCAAAATTTTAACAGATAAATATAGTGCTGAAAAGTGGAGTGATGTAATGAAAAAAGCAACCAATGAAGAATTTACAAAATGGTCTCAATTAAACGAAGCAGTAAATAACTCTACAAAAGTCCCCAACAACCCTCTCCTCAAAAACTGGCAAGAACTCTCTATCAAAAGAGCCTTAAAAGAAGCAGTAGATAATAAAAGCGATTATTTTTCTTGGATAAATGGAGAACAAACAAGTGCGAGGTATAACTTGGCGACACACATCAACGAGGCAAAGTGGAAAACTGGTTCTGATGGAGTAAGAAAAATATCTCTTAATGTAAAAGAGGGTGGTCAATTAAGTGATTTTGTTGTAGAAAAAGACGGAACGATGAGTTATCCAATGGGTTATGCGGGCAAGAAACTTGATGAAGTTCTCGGCAAAGGTTTAGCCGACTCCATAATGGCTAAACCATCAGGCACCCTTTCAGGTGAAGGATTAAAATTCGGTGGTGAATGGGCTACTAACCTCTACGACAAGCAAATCAAGAATATCGTAGAAGATGTTACTGGTGGAAAAGTAGTGAAGTTGGATATGGGGTTGCCGATAGAGAAAAGTGCAGAACGATGGATTACACCAGCAAGGGGAGGTCTTCCAACGAGAATGATTAAACCAGAAGACTTGAAAGTAGGTAAAGAGATTGAAAAAGTAAATGCAGGAGGAGCTTTAATAGATGCAAAATACATCATCACCGACATTCTCGGAGATGGGAAGTTTAAGGCGGTGCCAAAAGAAGTATGGGTAAGAAGAGTTGAAGGAAAAATAAAAGGAGAAAAAGCGGGAGATTATCAAGGTATGCCAAATTGGAAAGACAAAAAAGAAACCTTTGACATCTCCACCAAAACCACTACCCAGCAAGGTATAAAACTAACCCCAGAGATTAAGGCAAAAATACGAGAAGAAGCGCCCAAGATTAAGACGAGTGGGGAACAATTTGCGCCAGAAGTTCCAATAGGAAAACCATCAGGAGTAGCAAAAAGTATTGAAGCAAAGGCAATAGAACAAGGACTTATAGACAAAGGATTTGATAAACTTGCTGAATACGAACCTGCTGTTATTAAGGAACAATCTCAAATAATGTCTGATATAATGAAAACAGATATTGAGAGAGCAAAAAGACTTGCAAAAGGACAAGAAGTATTGCCAGAGAGATTAAAAGGAGCGACAGCACTTCAAGCAATGGAAGATTATGCTATGGAGACAAAAGATGGACAATTAGCATTAGATTTAGCAAATTCGCCTATTGCGACAGAGATAAGTGTTGCAGGACAAACATTAAGATTATCGGCAGAAAGAACGCCAGATAGTGCTACCGCCAAGATTAAAGAAATACAGAAAGAAAGACAAAAAGCAGTTGAAAAAAAGTTAAAGGGAAAAGATACCACAAAAGTTAAAGCAGAAATTAAAAGGTCGTTAAAAGAAAAAATGGATAAATCCAAACCAAATAAATATGATTTGGCAAGTTTATTAGATAAAATAGTTTGTTAATATGGAAACACAAATAGGAGAAATTGGAGATGCTGATAGAGTTTTTAAATTAGTTATTATTTTAACTATTAGTTTATTCGTTTTACACAGATTAGGATTACTATAATGTTTTGTTTACCTAAAGAATACTTAATAAAAATCAAACAAGCCATTAAAGAGGGTAAATTTGATATGGAAAAATTTAATACCACTTCTGAAGCAAGAAGGAGTATGCTTGCTGAAATTGTGGGAAAAGAAAATGCTGAACAGGTGAATTTAATTTATGAAAAGAAATTACTTTTGAAAAATCAAGAAGCGACTATGTATAAATTTGTTGAAGATATAACAGGAGTATCAGCAAAAGCAAAGGCAGAAACTGCCGCTAAAATTAAAGCAACTTATGCTGATAAAAATAGACGACTATATGACCCCACAGAAAATGAGAATTTTCTAAACGAAATAACAAGTGATATTTATTCCAAGAAATATAAAACAGAAATTTCGCTTGAAGAGGCACAAACAATTACAGAACTTTCACAAGATGCAAAGATGGCGAGAGAAAGACTTATTAAATCAGGAAAAGACGGAATTTTCGCCGAAAAAGTCGCTTTGGACAATTATGTTAACGCTTTAAGATTAGACGCTATTAAAGAGGGTTTTATAAATCCATTAAAAGAAGTAGGAATTAGAGCAAAGGTTGGAGCAATAGTTGATAATGCTAAAATTTCTGTCAAATTTGTTGCTGAAAATTCAAGAGCAATGGTTGCCTCTATGGATAACTCTTTATGGTTCAGACAGGGGATGAGAGCATTGTTTGACCCAAGAACTTCAAAGATATGGGTTCAGGATTTTGCTAAATCTTGGGGAGATATATTTAAAACAATGAGAGGTAAAATAGGAAAGGGGGCAACAGGTAAAGATGTATTTTTAGGGACAGATGCCATTAGGGCGGGTGATTTAGTTTTGGATAGCATAAAAGCAGAGGCGTATGGAAGACAGAATTATCTTAATGGTAGATATGAAGGCAAGGTGGGTGCGGGTGAAAGAGGAACTAAACTTGATATAGGAACAGGTGAAGAGGCATATCCTACATCAAAACCGAGTATGATACCTGTTTTTGGTAGATTTTTTAAAGGTTCAGAAGTTGCTTATGAAGGTGGAGCTATGAGATTGAGAATGGATATTGCCGACTATGTTTATAAGTGGGCAGAAAAAAATGGATATGATTTAAAAGATAATAAAATTATTGGAGATTTAAATGAAGTTGTAAATGGAATGACAGGAAGAGGAACTTTTGGAAAAAGAGCAGGGGGATTTGAAAAATCAGTGAATATAGCATTCTTTTCAATTAAGTTCTTTAAATCAAATCTTGATTATCTAACACTACATCAAGGAAGGTTAAGTATTCCAGCCACAAAGTTTGCCGCCACAAATTTACTTTATACTGTTTCTAACACTGCAATTATGATGGGTATGGCAAAAACTCTTTATCCTGAAGACAATAAAGATATTTTTAATCCCACAAGTTCAAATTTTGGGAAAATGAGATTTGGCAATATGACCTTTGATTTAACTCACGGAGCTGGTGGAATAGTAGTTGCTATGTCTAAAATTATTTTGCAACAATCAACAAGTGGAACAACTGGAATTACAACAAAGCTTGGAGAAGGATATGGTTCACAGACAGGAATGGATGTGTTTTGGAATTTTACAGAAAATAAATTTTCACCAATGTTTTCTGTCATAAAAGAAGTTGTAGAACAAAGAACATTTGAAGGAGGAAAACCAACAATTTTAGGTGAAGTGGGTAGTTTAATTACACCGATTTTAATACAAAACATACCTCAAAACCGAACTGAACCAGTAGCAATGCAGATTATAGGTTTAATTGCTGATGGAGTTGGTATAAGTGTAAATGTTTATGCTCCCTCAACAAATTGGGGACAAGATACAGGAGTTGAACTTCAACAATTTAAAGAAAAAGTTGGAGAGGAGAAATTTCAAGAAGCAAATGATAAATTTAATACAAAATATAATGAATGGTTTATAAGTGTTAAGAAAAATCCAACATATATAAAACTTTCAGATGAAGACAAGAAAAAGGTTATTATAAAAAAGAAAAACGAAATTAAAAACATAATTTTTAGACAATACAACTTCAAACCAACAAAAACAAGAGTTGAAAGATTGCCTAATTTATAATTATGGATAAACTAAAAAAACTAATAATATGAACAAACTAAAAGAATATATGCAAGTAAAGAAAAATCCAGAGTTGGCTATATTCAATGCGATTGAAGAAATGAAAAAAAAGGCAGTTGAAATTGCAAATGACCAAATTGAAAAAGAAATCAACAAGTTTTCTGATGAATTAAAAGAGTTGAGGGCAATTTTAAAAGTTGAAAAAGGAGCAAGAAGTTTTAATGTTGGATTAGATGGAATATCACAAATTAAAGGAGATAAGGGAGAAAGGGGAGATAAGCCTATTGCTGGAGTAGATTTTAGACTTCCACAAGACGGCTATGCTCCAAAGAAAGGAATTGATTATTTTGACGGATATACACCTAAAAAGGGAGTTGATTATTTTGATGGAGAAAAAGGGGATAGTATTGACAAAGAAGATGTGGTTAATGAGGTAATGTCTAAAATCAAAGTTCCAAAAGATGGTTCACCAGACACAGGGGAAGAAATAATAAAAAAGATAAATAAAGATGAAACAAAACTTATTAAAAGAAAAAAGATTGAGGGATTAGAAGAAGAAATTAAAAGATTAGACCAAAATACACACTTTAAAAAGGGAGGAGGTATGGGGAATGTAATAACGGAAACACCAACAGGAACAGTTAATGGAACGAATGACACATTTACACTTTCTTATATTCCTAAATCAAATTCCCTAATTCTTCTTTGGCAAGGTCAATTTCAAAGAAGTGGAGCAGGTTATGAATATATGATTAGTGGAAAAAAAATAACATTTAACGCAGGAAGTATCCCAACGGCAGGAGAACTCTACGCGTGGTATGTAAGATAATATGAAAAAATATGTAATATCGTTTTTAATAGGAATAAGTTTAATAGCAACACCAGCTTTTGCTGTGTGGGTCTTTACCTCAAGTCAAATTGGTTTATCTCCTACAAATGGATACCTTTTGCAAACAAATGGTTCTACTTCAACTTGGGTAGCCACATCAACACTTGGAATTACCGTAACTATTCCTGCAGGAACCTACGACCCATACGGACAAGCAACTTCTTCAATGAATTACTTTGCAGGACTTTATTATGCCACAACAACACACAACAATATTTCATCACTTCCTGCACTTTCTATAACTAAAAGTCAAGTGAGTGATTTTGGAACTTATGAAAATGCTTTGACTTTTAACTATCCACTATCAAGAAGTGTAAATGCTATTTCAACAGTAGCGACTTCATCACTTGGACTTTTAGTTAATTCTTTTGCTTCGCCAAATATTTCACAATGGACTAACAATTCAAACTTCATAGCGTTAACTAATTTATCCGCTACAAATCCTATCACCTACAACAACACAACAGGTGCGATTGGCTGGACTAATTCCAACAACTATATTGCCCTTACTGACTTATCGGCAACATATCCTCTTATAAAAACAAGTGGAGTATTCAGCACTGCTTTTAGCACTACAACTTCAAACATCTTTTCAGCATTAAATACTTTTGCCAATGCTTCTACGACTTTATTGACCGCTAATACTATTTTTGACAATGACGGGGATATAGGAACGGCAGGACAGGTGCTTTCTTCAACAGGTTCAGTAACGAATTGGATAAACGCAGGAGCAGGAACTGTAACGAGTATAGCCACAACTTATCCCATAACAGGTGGAACGATTACCACAACAGGAACTCTTGGTCTTGCTTTCGGAACTACTACATCTAATACTTGGGCGGGAACACAGACATTTACAAATAATATAGTAGGAAATTTAACGGGCACAGCTTCGGGCAACTTAACAACTATCGGTTCTGGCACAAATGGGAATTTAGCTTATTGGACGGGAGTGAATACATTAACAGGAATTGCTACTACAACTCTCACAGGAACTGCGCCAATAGTATTTTCTCAACCAATATCAGTGATTGGCAGTAGTGCTTCTGCAGTTTCTTGTTCTGTGGCTTCTGGCTCAACAGCGGGTTGTCTTTCAGCGACTAACTGGACGACATTCAATAATAAATGGGATTTATCCTCTACAACCATCGCTAATACTTCTCTTACAAACTCAACAATAGGACTTACTTCATCGGGTTCAATTACCGTTGGAACTTCACCAATTTCTCTTGGTGGAACTTCTGCCCTCAATCTTAATATGGCTAACGCTAATACTTGGACTGCTTTGCAGACATTTGCTAACGCCTCTACAACAAATATAGGTTCAACTGGTTCTGCTTATTTTGCTACTTCGGGCGGCAACGTCGGCATTGGGACGACGGCGCCGGGGTATAAGTTACACGTAATGAACTCGGCTGGTTCAACATATAATACCCGACTTACAAATAGTGATTTTGTTGAAGGTTCAGCGGGAACTGAAATGCTGTTTGATTTTGGGGCGGCATCAGGGAACACATATGCCAGAATAAGTGCTTTAACTGCTGGTGAAACAGCTTGGGGCAATTTGGTTCTTCAATCAGGCGGCGGCAACGTCGGCATCGGAACGACGAATCCAAATTTTAAATTTGAAGTAAATGGAACAGCATCATCAACTCTTGCATATTTTACAACCCTTAATATACCAGGTCTAACTGCTTCCCAATTAGTCGCAACAGATGCTTCCAAAAATCTTGTATCATTAACAGTTGCTACATATCCATCTCTTACAGAATTAACTTATGTTAAGGGCGTTACTTCCGCTATTCAAACACAATTAGGATTGAAATCGCCGCTTGCTGACCCAGTATTCACAGGTTCGCTTGCACTACCACAAGGAGCATCACCAACAGTTGATGCGGCAGGGGAGATAGCAGTTGATACAACTTCAGACCAACTTATTTATTATGGTGGGGCTAAGAGAGTATTGACAGGTTTTCAATATCCTTCATTTTCCCTCGCAACATCAACTGCGTGGGTGGCCACTTCAACAAGACAACTTGGAACTGCGTCTGTGGCAGAAACTTGGAGCTTTGCAGAATGCTACACAACAGTTGGGACATTAAATATTAGTTTTTCAGATGGAACAAATCTAATGAATATGATTTCTGCCTCTTCCACTCCCGCAAAATTTGCGCTCACGACTAATAATACTTTCACGGCAGGCGAGAAACGACAATTTAGCGCAGGAACACCCGCAACTGCTCCTGTTGAGGTCAGTTGCACAATAACCAAAAGTATAACTGCGGACTAATATGTTTAATTTAAAGAAAATAATAATAAGCATAGGAATTATAGGCATTGGAGGAGTTGTCTTGGCTGGAACTTTGCCTGAATCTTTCACAATAGAAAAATATAGGTTAAAAACTGATAAATTGGTTTCAATAGAACAAACATTTAACGACCCATTCTCCAAAGAATATATTAAGAACTTAAGGGCAAACGATAAAGCAGAAATTAAATCAAGAGAAATTGAGAAACTTGTCCCTATTGGTAAATTCATAAAAGATAATATTGAAGTTGAAATAATCGGAAACATAAAAGCAATAGAAGTAAATGGGCAACACGGAATTGAATTATTTGCTCGTGCTTGGAAAGATGGAAAACAATTAGGGTTTGGAAAAGATGGAAGTGTTGATATAGAAAGATTTAGATTTTTCAATCCTCCTATTTTAGTTGATGACCCAAATGGAGACATTATAAGAGAGTGGACAGATGAAATAACAAAAGAATTAAAACAAAGAAAATTAAGAGAAGACCCACAAGAAGCAATAAAACAAACATTGATACACACAATCGGTTTAGTAGGAAAAGAAAATGCTAAAATTATAAAAGGAAGTATTGGAAATACTACATCAACCTTTTATCCCGATGTTGGAACGGGTGGAACTACGGTAGATGGTTCTATGGATAGAGTAGTAACTGGAGAAAGTTGGGCTACTATTATTGCAGGAGCAGGCACAATTGCAGACGCAACTAGTGCATCCATATATGCTTTTTATATTGCCAAAGGTGCTTCAACAGACACATGGGGTGATTTGGGTCGTAGTATTTTCCTTTTTAATACTGCTGTTATAGACACAGATGATATTTCTTCGGCTATAATTTCTTTTTATGGTTGGAATTTGGCAGATAGCATGGCACTTGCTCCCAATGTTGATATTTATACTTCTACCCCAACCCTAAATAATGATTTAGCTGCTTCAGATTTTTCTCAAGTTGGTTCTACTTCACAAACTGGTTCTCCAAAAGCTTATGCCGATTTATCAGCTACTGATTATGTTAATTTTACTTTTAATGATGTCGGAAGAGGTAATATTGCTAAAACGGGTATTTCAAAATTTGGGATGAGAAATGCTAATTATGATGTATCGGGAACAGCACCTACTTGGAGTAATAATTTTGCTTCTCGTTGGGGTGTTCGCACTGCCGACCAGACAGGAACAGCCAATGACCCAAAATTAGTAGTAGTTCATAGTGCAGTATCAAGCCCCTCAATAGAAAGTGATTTAATTTTATTTTTTGAGTAATAATTTGAGTAATTTATGAAAAAAGGAGCAATAACATTACAAATAGCGTCAATTTTAGGAGGAATAGGGCTTTTAGCTTCCGCTTTTGCTGGTTATTTTAGCGGACAAATCGCAACGAATAATAGTATAGCAAATGTAAAAGATGAAATAACTTCAGAGGTTCATCAAGTTGATTTAAAGGCACAGATGAATACTACTAACATTGAAAATATCTATAAACAACTGGAACAAATAAACAAGAAGTTAGACAAAATTTCAGATGCTTTTGGAGTTAAATAATATGTCATACAAAAAAAATCCAACAACAAGAGAATTATGTGTAAAATTGGATGCTCTTAAAGAAATTACAGAGATAGGTTTTTCACATATCAAAGAAGATTTAACCGAAATTAAAGAGAGACAAGATAAAACAAATGGAAATGTAATAAGAAATACAAAGTTTAGATACCAAGCAATGGGAGCATTAGCAATTCTTACTTTTATGGTAGGAATTATAAGTTGGGATAAGATTAGTAATTTATTTAAATAGTTTTTTATGTTTAACTGGTTTAGATTTAGATTAGGCGGAAGAAGTGGAAGTTGGGGGAAAGTCCGAAAAGAATTTTTACGCAACAACCCAATCTGTGCAGTTTGTGGAACAAGAGGAAGTTTATTAAAACCTAATGAGGCGCATCATTTAAAAGATTTTTCAACTTATCCAGAATTAGAATTAGAAAAATCAAACCTTCGCACACTTTGCAGACCTCATCACCTTTTATTTGGGCACTTAATGTATTTTAAATCTATAAATCCTAATTGTTTAAAAGACATAAAATTATGGAAAATCAAAATACAAAACAGAAGATAAAATACGGGTATATTCCTGACATAATTCACGCAGAGGATTATGTATTTGGGGGACAACAGATAGCGGGATTGCCTATTGTATTAAATGGACAATGGGACGATTTTTTACCTGTAAAGGAACTTCAAAGTAAAAAAATTGAAACGATGAATTGCACATCTTTTGGAACCCTAAACGCATTAGAAATTTTAATAAATAGAGTATTTAAAATAAAAGTAAATTATTCCGATAGATTTTTAGGAATAGTCGCAGGAACAAATCCTTCTGGAAATTCACCAAATAAAGTAGCTGAAACAATTAGAAAATGCGGAATAATAAACGAAGAACTTTTACCCTTTGACGAAACAATAGATGAGTGGAAAAAATACTATTCACCTTTTCCTATGACCGATTATCTTTTAAGGTTAGGCAAAAAATGGTTAAGTAAATATGATTTTAAACACGAGTGGGTATCAAATAATTCAGAGGAATTGAAGAAAGCACTTATGTTTTCCCCCCTTGGTGTTTCAGTTTATGCTTGGGAACAAAAAGGAAATTACTATGTAAAACCAGAAGGAGTTTCAGACAATCATTGGTGTCTTTTATATGGATTTTTAGAAGGAAAATACTGGAAGATTTTTGATAGTTATGACAACACAAAAAAACAACTTGATTGGAACTTTAAATTTGGATTAGTAAAAAGATACTCAATAAGTCCTATGTTAAAAAAAACATTTTGGGAAGTTATACACAATTTTTTCTTGTCTTTACTAAATAAGTTTCGTAATATATAGATATGAACAAAATCTGCCTTCACCACAGCGCAGTTTCAAGAGACGATGTTTCATCTCAACTCCTTCCTATAAATAAATATCACAAAGACAAGTGGGGAATGAAATCCAAACTTGGTTTTTTTGTTGGCTATAATTTTTTGGTTGATTGTAACGGCATTGGCTACAATACTCGTCAGATAGGTGAAGAAACAGTAGCGGCAACTGGTTATAACTTTGACACTATACATATTTGTGTTGTAGGAAACTTCAGCAAGGAACTACCAAACGACTCACAAATCATTACTTTAAGACAACTTATAAAGGACATTAGAGCTTCTTTCAAGGACATTCCAATTGTCTTTCATAGAGATATAGGAGATACAATGTGTCCTGGGTCTCTTTTTGATAAGAATTATCTAAATACAGTTATTCTACAAAGTCAATACTCTACTTCTACTCAAGACGGCGAAAAAGAACGAAAAATAAAAGAAATCGCTAAACAAATTTCATACTTAGAAAAATTGGTCTTTGAGATAAAAAGAAAGTTAGGAATTAGTTGAGAACGGGAGAGGAACAAAAACACACACCTACAAATAAAACTTCGGTTTTAAGTTCCTCTCTCTTTCTGAAATTGTTCTTTAATAGTTCTTTAAAGTTCTTTAACAAAAAAATAGGAGGAATAAATGAAAGATATTAAATCTTTTATAGTATGTTCCGACCAACATACACCTTTTCACGATAAAAAGGTTCATCGGTCATTTCTGAAATTCATTAAGGATTTCAAGCCAGACGGGTTTATTATCAACGGTGATTTTGTTGATATGTATTCCATCTCTTCGTTCATTCGCGGTCTTACTGATTTGGAAGACGATAATAAAATTATCAAGTTAGAAAAAGAGTTTGAAATAGCAAATTCTGTTCTTGATGATTATGATAAAGTTCTTCCTAAATGTGAGAAACATTATTTGTTCGGTAATCACTCAATGCGTCTTGAAAACTGGTTAGCGGAAGCAAATAGGGGAGTTCTCACAGGGTTAATCTCTGTTGAAAAGAATCTCCACCTAAAAGAAAGAGGTTATAAGGTATATCCGAATTATCCGAATAACTTTTTAACTCTCGGAAAACTAACCATAACTCACGGAGCTTGGTCTCCTGTCTATACCGCTTCTAAACATTTAAACGAATATAGACAATCGGTTTTGTTTGGACATTCTCATACCGTTCAGATGTTTTATGCAGGAGGTCTTGGAGTAAAACAAGTAGGAATAAACATTGGGCATTTGTGCGATGTTAATTCAAAAGGTATGCAATACGCCAAAAAGACATCTCGTTGGGTGCAGGGATTTGCTATTGTATATGTTGACCGAAAGGGATATTTTTGGGTTGAACTTCTTAACTTCTTTCTTGGAAAACTTATTTACAACAAAAAAATCTATTAGGAGGAAAAAATGAAATGGGAAGAGCAATTTAAATGTCCTGATTGTGATAAACAAGTTTCCATTAGAAACGGAAAGTTTAATTGGGACGGTAAAGTTTATATCTATACTTGCAAGTGTGGATATAAATATATCTTAAACATCAAAACAAAACGGAGGTTGCAATGGAAAGAATAAGAGCAAGATGCGGTCATTGTTGCGGAACTCACCAAATGGAAATACTCCTAAAAGTGGAGTATAAATACCATATAACATATAGAGTTCGTTGCTCTAATTGTTATCGGGTAAGTATAGTCCGCAAAAAGCGAGGTGAGAAATGAACCTAATTTCTCAAGAAGTGTCTTGTGAAGATTGCGGAGCAGGACTGGTGATTGTTGAATTGCATATGGATTTAACTAATTGCCTGTATGCGATAGAATGCGAATGTCTCTTATGTGGAAAAGTATCAGGCATAATCCTATCGTTAGAGGACTTTATTGACCTCAATCGGAATGTTCTTTAATATCGGGGGTTTATTCACACATTATGTTGACATAGACCCCCATTTGTTTATAATAAAGATATGAGAAAAAAACTACCCGATATAATTTTATATTGTCCTAAATGTAAAAAAGTTCCACAAAAAGATGAAAGTTTATCAAATGAGAATTGGGATGTGATACCAGCAAAATGTCCAATTTGTAAAGTTCGTCTAAAAATAAAAGTAAAATAATGTATTTCCTATCTCAATTCGTAAGGATTGAGTTTTAGCCAGAAATCTTAACTCCATTAGGAGTTGAGATAGGGAATATAGTTATTTTAATTCAGGAAGTGTAGGGCTAAAGCTCTGTCGCGGTCAAGTGATTCACGGATATTTTAGCTTATTCTTTTTTAACTTATTCTTAGGATTAAGCGTCCAGCAAAACTGCAAACACTTCTTGAATTAAGGTAGTTATTTAATATGTGATGATGCCGAAAAAACTGGAGCAGATAACTGGCCTCTACTCCCAAAACATAGCCAGAAGGTCATCACATATTAGATAATTACTTGACAATTACTTGACAATTAAGCACAAATTAGTTGACAATAGTTATTTAAATGTAGGGGTTCTTATCAAGGCGTTGATGACCAGACCTCTAATATCTCTTTAACGGATAAGCGTGAGATATTAGTTGTAGATAACAACACGGGTCGCAAGAGTCAGTTTCTGGTATAGTCCGTGAATATCACCAAACGGCTAATTACCTAAGGGGTATTTAAAATCTTGCCCCCTACATTTAGAGAATTATGATAAAAAAATGTATTGTTTCACCAATCGTGCGAATTAGATAAAAATGAAAATTGAAACCCGCGCAGAATTAGTAAAAAAACTTTTAGGAGAAGCACAAAAAATTGCTTATGATAAAGGCAAGGCATATTCAGACGAAGACACTTTGTCTAATTTTAAGCGGAATGCTGAAAGGTGGAATTTAACTAAATATCAAGTGTGGGGAGTTTATTTTGGCAAACACATAGATTGCATACAGAACGCCATAAAAAACAAGCCTGAAGCACCACAAGACGAAACGGAAGGTCTTAAAGGGCGTATCATAGACGCAATAAACTATTTATGTATTTTGCATTGTTTATTGGAAGAGGATAACTTGAAATAAAAAAGTTTTTGTAGTATAATAGTAGTTTATTAGTAATAATAAAAATAATAATAAAAAATATGATTTCACAAGAATATATAGCGGCGATTGCTTTAATCTTAATAAGTGTCCTTAAGGTTTTTGGTATAGAAATAGAAAATCAAACCATTGAAGCACTTATCGCAGGAGTATTGGCTCTTTGGATAGCAATAAGACGAAAATCCAAAGGAGACATTACGGCACTGGGCTTTAGAAAGTTTAGAAGCTAATCAACTCATCTGAAATACTTAACACTAATCGTGTTGGTGTTCCTTTTAATGCCAATTTCTATCAGTGCTGAAACAATTTATTGTTCCTGTATTCTTACAGCAAGAGCTTTAGGCGTTCCTATTCCCGCGAATACAAATGCAGGAGAATTGAAGCCCAATTCTTATCCTGCCATAAATGGACTTATCCTATTCAAATACGATGAATACTATCACGCCTCAAAAATAATAGGATTTCAGGAAGATGGAATTTTGGTAATAGAAGGAAACTTTAAGCGTTGTGAGATAACTGAAAGGATTATCTCATTTAGCGACCCTGCGCTTCGGGGTTTCTGGTATCCAACATTATAATAACTAATCGGTTACAAAATCCCCCGTTTTTATTCGGGGGAATTTTGTTTTTATTTTTCTCTGAGGCGATTATAACCGTAACCGCAAACGAAATGTCTTTACGACAATGCTTATATGATACCAAACCCTTTACAATATGTCAATATCATTTTATTATACATCACAATTCTGTAATTTTGTCAAAATAATTGTTTCGTAAGACCATCTAATCTTTTCTGTCCTATTTCACAATACTCTTTTTCCTTTTCAATACATATCCAGTTTCTTTTTAACATCTCGCAAGCGATAGCCGTAGTAAAACTTCCTGCACAGTTATCTAAAACTAAATCGCCTTCGTTGGTGTAGGTTTTTATTAAATACTCAAAGAGTGCTACTGGTTTTTGGGTGGGGTGAAAACGATTTTCCTTCTGATTATGATTTGAAAATTTCTGTATCGTAATCGGATTTCTTTTACTCGGCTCAAATTTTTTAGAGTATATTTTTGGTATTGCTTTTCCAAGCACACCATCTCTAATTATATTGTGTGCCTTTCTTGGTGTTTGTAGTTCTCCGCTAATTTTTTGGGCATTATAGGTCGGCTGTTTCTTGTAAAATACAAGTATGTTTTCGTGAACCTTCATTGGCTGTCTATTGGCATTAAAAAAGTTTGTTGATTTGTGTTTTTCCCATATCCACTCGTATTTAAACATATCAGGATTACTCATCACCAAAGCACTCGTAAAAGGTTGAGAAGCCGTGAGAACTATCGCACCATTATCTTTTATTATCCTTTTGTATTCTTTCCACAATGGCTCAAAGGGGATTATGGTGTCCCACTTGCAGGCAGTAGTTCCGTAAGGTAAATCACATAAAATCATATCTATACTTTTGTCGGGAATTTTCGGCATTTCCTCTAAACAATCACCACATATTATTTTATTGATTTCAATCATAAAATTTTAATAGTTTTTTTAGTGATGTAATTGAATTTTGAATCGCCCATTTTTTTTCTCTACTATCTTCAACTTCTTCCATAACAACTTTTTCCTCTGGTTTTTTTAACATTAAATCTAACCAAGCATCGTTATCAATCACTATTAAAAATTTATTATCTGGCATTCCATTAAAATGAATTGCTATCAGTGGAGTGTTGTGTGTTTTTTGACATTCAAATTCTGCTTTATCCCAAACTTTTTTTAAATTTATTCCAGCGACAGCTTTGACTTCCATATGCAGGTTTAAATTATTTCCAACATCTGCTTTTTCTCTACTTCCACCACCAGACATTCCATCTTTCCACGCTTTAATTCCATTGTCTTTAAGCCAATTAGCAAATTTATTTTCCCACAAATTTCCTTTTTTCTTACTATTTATCATTTTTAACCTTATTTATAGCCATTAAAATATAACACAATAATTTATTAAAATCAATAGGACTTATCCACTTTTTCATTTGTGTATATGTTATTTATAATATATATTATACACATTGAGATTAACTGGGGTGTGCGATAGAAATATTTTACACTTTAAAATAAATCAACGCACACTCTGGTATCTCTTCTTAAAGGTCAATTATACTACAAAATTATGAAATTAAAAATACAAAAAGGCAAAGAAATAGTTCAGATTTGGATATACAAAACTGATAGAAAAAAAATCAACAAGTGGGGAGTTCAAAGAGAAATGACCCACGCAGAGATTATCAATAACTTAATTAAATAATATGGAAGCATTAAAATTACATTTAGAAATGCAGAAGTTTTTATTTGGTGATGCTATTAAAAAAGCAATTCACCCAGAGATTATAGGTTTAGAAGAAGACGCGCTTGAAGGTGATGCAAACGCTATATCATTATTAGAATGCAAATATAATATAGAAGGCGACTTCTAATAATATGAAAAGAGAAATAAAATTTAGGGCTTGGGATAAAGATAAAAAATTTATGAAATATTATGATTTTCTTTATACTGCACAAGCAAAAAGATTTGGACAAGATAATTGGGATTTAGAACATCTTATGCAATACACAGGACTAAAAGATAAAAATGGCAAAGAATGTTTTGAGGGAGATATAATAAAAAGTCTTAATGACCAATTTATAGTTAATGATTTTATTACTGATATTTATAGACTAAAAGTATGGCGTGATAGTAAGGATATAGATTGGGAAATAATCGGCAATATTTATCAGAACCCAGAGTTAATAAAATAATATGAAAGGATACTTTTTTGAAAAATCAAAACACTATCATTCATTTGACGAAAAACCCTTGCTGGGAATTTCTACGATATGTAATGTCATAGCGAAAAATCTTACTTGGTGGTCGGCTGAATTGTCGGCAGTTGAGTGTTTAGAAGTAGGTGAAAAGATACCAACAATTAGAGAAGAGTATTTAGAAGCCAAAGCAAAGGGCAAGGTGGGAATTGATGCACTACAAAAGAAATATCCTATCTTTAAGACAGCAAGATTTGCTCACTTCAACGACAGAAACACAAAAGCAGATAAAGGAACGGATTTACACGAAATTTTGGAAAAATTTTGTAAAGCAGAAATGAAAAGAATACTTGCATAAAGAAATAGAAAAGTATATCATATAGAGATGATAAAAAAAGATATATTAGGACGAAAGATACCAATAAGAACACAAGAGTGGAAAGACAATATAGCAAAAGGAAATACCAGAGGAAGATTTGATGTATGTAAGTGTGGTAAAAAGTTTTGGGTTTATCCTCATAGAGAAAAAAAGGCAAAATATTGTTCTAAAAAATGTTGGGGTAAATATGGAAGTTTTGGTTTTACAAAAGGGATGAAGATACCGAAAGGTTCATTGTCCAAAATGGGTGATAAAAATCCAATGAGAATACACGGAATTAAACCAGAACATTTACAAGCATTACATAAAGGAGCAAAAAAATATCAAGATAGTATAAGAGTTTCAAAAGAACACAAGCGAATTGTAAAAAGGTTATGTGAGTTAGTTAGAAATAATACAAAACGAGGTAATGGTGGAAGTTTTACAAAAAATGAGTGGGAAGAAATTAAAAAGAAACAAGAATATAAGTGTTTACATTGTAAAAAACAAGAACCTGAAATCAAATTAACAGTTGACCACATAATACCGATTTCAAAAGGTGGAACAAGTTTTAAAGAAAATTTACAAGGTTTATGTAGAAAATGTAATGCTAAAAAAGGAACAAAATATGAAAACATACAATGAATTAACAAGAGATGAAAAAGATAAATTGGGTTATCCTAATGATGAAGAATTGAACATTATTCAATCCTTTATAAATTGGACTAATGAGAATGTAGATAAGTTTTTATGGTCGGAACTACATTGTTATAGTTTAGAGATGTGGTGTGGGGGAATTACTGATTGTGGCGTTCTTCTAAAAAATGGTCAGGTTGGAATTTTAGATTTCAAAAGTGCAAAGGAAAGTTATGATAGTCATTTTATTCAATGCGCTGGATATGATTTGTTGATTTCTGAAAATGGAGGATTTACTTCAGAAGGCAAAAAAATCTTTCAACTTGATAAACCAATAGAATTTTATGGAGTAGTGCCTTTTGGGGCAAAAGAGTTCACTGTGGACTTTAAATATGACACAGTTGGATTAAGAGAAGGGTTCAAAAGTGCGTCGTGTTTGTATAAACTCACTAATTACTAATCATAAATTAACAAACAAATATGTTATACAAAAAAAATCAAGGAGTATCAGGCAATTGGGTTAAAGGCAAAGATGTAGTTTCAGGAACAAAAGCAAAATTGGTTTCGGAAACATTGCCGATTAAAAGCCAATTCAAAGACAAAAATGGCAACGATAAAATGCAAGATGTTGCTAAAATAAGATTTGAGGACAAAAATGAAGCGTTTAACATAAGTTTGAACAGAGCAACGATAGACGGACTTATAGACGCTTTTGGCGATGACTCAAAGGAGTGGATTAACAAAGTGCTCACAGCTCAAACAGAAAAGGTCGTAGTTGGCGGTAAAAGAGTTGTCGCTTTATATCTTATCCCAGAAGGATTTGTATTAGAGGAAGACGATGAAGGTTATATGCACATAGTTAATCCAAACAAAAAGGAAAAGATAAAAGATATGCCAAGTGTAGATTATCCTGAAGATGAAATTAACCCCGAAGACATCCTCTTCTAAACTGCTCTAATTCAAGCAAAACTGCGTTCTGGGGCGTTTAAATAGGTGTAATAAGCATATCTATCAAAATGCCTTAAATTATCAATAACCTAACCAATAAAATAAGATGAAAGAAGAAATAAAAGAAATACTCGGTAAACATAAGGCAATTGGAGATACAACCTATGGGCTTGGATATGCAGAAGCCGAGCAACTCACCAATGAAATAATCGCATTCTTCTCTAAAAGGGCTGATGTGATTTATCAAGAGAGAAAAGAAGAGTTAGAAAAAGTCCATTTTAGAGATAAGAGCCGCACCTTTGTCATTGCTGGACTGGATTTAATTTATAACTTCAAGAAAGATGTTTTTGATAATGAAGATTTAACCCCCTAACTATATCAAGATGAAGAAAGAAATTAAAACCAATAATGGTATCTGGGCTTATCACGGAACGAATAAAGAAAATGCACTTAAAATAATAAAAAGTGGATTTGCTGTCGGAACTCATTTTGCCCATCATCTTGAAGAATGTTTGGAATTTGGCGGTTCGTGGGTGTTTCGTATCAGGTGGGAAAATAAGCCAGATAATTGGCAATTTCTTAACAAGAAACGTATTCCACCAAGTAGAATAGACCGACTTACACAATTTCGTTCGATTGTTAGGATTGGAACACAACCACACCTTACGAGAAAATTAGATGGTAAAGCCGAACATTATAATTTATTAGGTATCCCCCTAACCCCTATATCAAGATGAAAAAGAAAAATAAGATAAACTTTAACGAAATGCCTGCAAAAACTTATATTGCTAATAATGGTTGGGTTTCGCAATGGTGTTGCACTTGCAAAACAAGACATATACTGCATCTCAAAATTCATAAAGGCAATAAAGAAACTGGTGGTGCTTATATAGAGATAAACTGGTTTCAAGATAATCTGGGAACAAAATTAAGGAAATTCTATGAGAAACACTTTTAACCCCCTAACCCCTATATCAAGATGAAACAAACAAAAGAAAACTTAATAATAGAACTGACTAAAATTAGGCAATCTCACGAAGAATGGGTTGCTGGAGATTTGAAACGAAGAAAAGAATTTGCGAGAGCATTTAGATGGAATAAACCTAAAAAGCAATATGATTATGGAGATGCTGAATTATATGAACCAACTTGGGTGGAAATATTTGTTGAATTGGGAAAACTCCTCGCTGTTAAAAACTTTATGGATTTTAAAGGTAATATATCGGAGTTAGAATGTAAATTAGAAAATCTTGAACAGAAAATTAAAAAAGAAATACATCCTAATTTATAACCAATAAAATAATATGAAAGGAGAAATAAATAATGACATAATAAGCGAAGAGGAATTAGTTGATATGTTTGGCGAAGGTGGAGCAGAAGAAGTTAAAGAAAACTTTTCAAGTGAAAGTATAGAAGATATTGTAAGAACAGATTTTATAAATTAACCCCTATATCAAGATGAATAAAGAAACATTAAAAGACAAAATAATATCGTGGTATTGGACGTTGTTGAGAAAAGTAATGAACTACACTCTTAAACATTATGGATATGATTTTGGAATATACTATATGGAAGAAATTGAAAAAATGTATATTACAAACAAGCATTTAATTAAAAGAGACTAACCCCCTAACCCCTATATCAAAATAATTATTAACTCTAACCAATAAAATAAGATGAAAAACATAAAACCAAAAATAAAACATACAAGATTAGATACCATAATTGTTTCTTATAAGAAAAAGAGATATGAATTATATTTTGACCAAAATGATTATAGTGTCTTTATTGGAGAACCACAAGAAGGTTCATTAATAACAATTCCAAATCCATTAAATGAAAACGGAGAAATGAAGTTTAGTTATTATAAGGAATGGTAAATAAACCACCAAACAGCAGGAAATATAATAAATGAGATGATACAAAATTGCGACTGCGGTTTAACTGGCGTATGCAAAGATTGTAAAAGTTTAACTTCAGGAAATTGCGGAAAACATTCATTTAACCATAATTTTAATATAAATCCAACGCCCAAAAGTGATTCAAGTGCCAGTCGTGAACCTTTTGGAATTAGTAGTCCAACAGCGTTAAGGGTTGCTCAATAATTATAAATTAACCCCCTACATCAAAATAATTAAAACTATTATCAACTAACGCCTAACCCCAAAGGCAATAAAGATGGGGAAGAGAAATGGAAAAAAATATTGGAGATAAAATATGGTGGGCAAGTTGTGGTCATAAGGAAATTACTATTGATTGTCCTGTATGTTATAGAACAAAAAAGGTAATTTTAACTCTGGGAAATGGAGAAAAAATAGAAACACCTTGTGAGTATTGTGTGAGTGGTTTTGAAGAGCCAAGAGGATATACAAACGAACATCAACTTATATCAGAGGTAAAAGAAGTTATAATTACTGGAAAAGAAATAAACGAAAATGAGCAAGGAAAAAGTATAGAGTATCATTATCAAAATTATTGTTTAGATAAAGATAATATGTTTGATAAAAAAGAAGATGCAGAAAATCGTGTTAAAGAAATGATTAAGGAATATGAAGATAGAGAAGTTGAAAGAAGTAGTTATAAAAAGAAAAAAAATCAATCTCATTATTCTTGGTCAGTTGGATATTACAGAAGACAACTAAAAGATGCTCAAAGAAATATTGATTTTTACTCAAGAAAAATAAGAGGATTACTAACTAACCGTCTCCCACCTACGGATTAAAAGGTGAGGGAATTATATGAAAACCCAGACTTACAACCTAACCCAATAAAACACTATGGAGAAGAAAATAAAAAAAGAAAAATGGGAAGAAGTTTTTGATAAATTGTTATACAAAACTGCTAACAATATAAATGAAGGTGGATTAGTTGCAGGTATAGGAACAGAACCATATCAACGAGGAACCGCTGATATTAAATCTTTTATCTCTCAACTTCTTCAAGAGCAAAAGGAAGAGATTATAGAGAAAGTAAAAAGAATAAAATTAGATATGGATGTTGTCGTTTGTGATTGTGGAGAACCTTACAAAGATAGCGACCCAGCAGATTTAGTCAACGAATTATTAGAATTTCTAACCTAACAATAGATAGAATTATAACTTTAATTAAAGAATTATGAACGAGGAAAAACAAAGAACAATTCAACAGAACAAAGCTCTTCATAAATTTTTTGAATTGGTTGCTGATACTTTGAACGATGCGGGAATGGATATGAGAGCAGTTTTAAAACCAGAAGTTGAAATCCCGTGGGACAAAGAAACAATTAAAACTTATCTTTGGAAACCAATACAGAAAATAATGATTAAAAAGGAACACACAGCAGATTTAAATACAAAAGAAATTGACAAAATATACGAAGTTTTAAATAGACATCTTGCTGAACGAGGAATACACGAGGCATTTCCGAGTATGTCACAACTAATGTTAGCAGATTATGAAAACCTATAAAGATTATAGTTTCAAAATTATTAAAGCAAGACGGAAGCCAATTCTTATTTACTACTTAATGTTCGTATCAGCTTTAATCTTTTTCTGGTTAGTAGTTGAGTTTTTAGCGATAAACAACATAGCAAAATGTAATGTCCCCGATGAATGTTTTAAATTATCTATTATGAAAGCAGAGGCGGAGGCTAATCCTTATAGGGATTGGTTTAACGCAGGATTAAAATGAAAAATCAAAAACAAATGATAATAAATAAACTTAAAATTGACGGCTTTGTTAATAGAAACTGGGCTTTACAGAATTTCTGCTCACGACTTGGAGCGATTATACACAAATTAAAACGAGAAGGATGGAAATTTGAAGCCCGATACATTAAAACAGAAAAAGGATTGGACTACGCATATTATACGATTAAGATGCCCTATAAGAAAGTGATTTATGAAATCCCAGAGTTAAATCGTGAAATAGTTAGTTATGAATAAAATAATACAAGGAGATGCATTAGAAGTTTTAAAAACACTTGAAAACGAAAGTATAGATTGCGTTATCACTTCACCGCCTTACTGGGCTTTAAGAGATTATGGAGTAGAAGGACAATTAGGATTAGAACCAACATTTCAAGAATACATAACTAAACTTTGTGATATTTTTGACGAAGTGAAACGAGTATTAAAAAAAGAAGGGACTTGCTGGGTTGTGATTGGAGATACTTATTATGGGTCAGGTAAAGGTGTTGGTGGTGATATAAAAAAAAGTAAAGAAAGTTATCAGATGCCAGAAGATTGGAAGAGACCATCAAGAGATAATTTTAACAAAATAAAAGTTGAATGTGTGTGCTTGTTTTGTAAACAGAAATTTAAAGGAAAACCAAAATCACAATTTTGCTCAACAACTTGTCTAAACAAAATGGGTAATGATTTTAGAAGTCAAAATAGGCAAATGCCCGATAAATCTCTTTGCCAAATCCCCTCCCGCTTCACAATAGAAATGACAAATCGTGGCTGGATATTAAGAAACGAAATCATCTGGCATAAACCGAATTGTATGCCTTCAAGTGTCAAAGATAGATTTACGGTAAATTTTGAGAAGGTTTTTTTCTTTGTTAAAAATAAGAAATATTGGTTTGAGACACAATATGAAAAATATACTGCGCCAATGAATAGGTGGGGTGGCGATAAGTTAAAAGCTGATGGTAAAAGTAATTGGGATAATGGAACAGGACAAGACACTTATAGAGATAGAAATATGCGACCAAATGAAGAAGGAAGAAACAAACGAACCGTCTGGACTATAACTACCAAACCTTTCAAAGAAGCCCACTTTGCTGTCTTTCCCGAAGCACTTATTGAACCAATGATAAAAGCAGGGTGTCCTGTTAATGGAATAGTTTTAGATTGTTTTTTTGGAGCAGGAACGACAGGGGTGGTTTCATTAAAGTTAGACAGAAAATATTTAGGAATAGAATTAAATCCCGAATATATAAAAATCGCACAAGATAGAATTAAACCTTATGAGAATAAATTATTTTAATGAATAAAATTTGTAAAATCTACCAAGAACCCTACTGGGAAAACAAAGAACCAGATTTCCAGGAATTAGTTGATAGAATAATAAAAACTACTTCTTGCGTAAACGGCTGTAAATATCACGATAATCTAAAAGTAATGTGGGTAGATTTACATAATGGTCGTATTCTGTGGTGGTGTCTGCGCCATTCTGTTATGTGGAATAGCTTAAATGAGAGGAGTAAATGATATGAAATACCCAGACGATTTTATAAATAAAGTAATCTGCGGAGATTGTTTAGAAGTTATGAAAGATAAACCAAAAGACAAAACATTTCATTATACAAATCCTGAAATGGTAAGAGATTTAATTCGTCTTGTTCCAATTAGTGAACAAGATACAATTTTGGACGCTGGAAGTGGTAAAAATAAGGTATGGTTTAATGAATTAAGAAGTAAAAAATTTGAATTTGCAAAAATAACAGATAAAGAATGTACACACGGAAATTATGTTGGTTGGTGTGATGATTGTGAAGATAAAAATAAAATATATGAATGTGAAATAGATGATGGATGTGATTTCTTTGAGTGGGATAAAAAGGTTGATTGGGTTATAGGAAATCCCCCATTCCATCTTGGTTGGGCTTTTTTAGATAAAGCAAGTGAAATCGCAGAAAAAGGAATTGCCTTTTTGGGAAATCTTAATTTTTGGAATAGTTGTTTACCTAATAGATTTGAAAAGTTAAAAGAGAAAGGATTTTATTTGAACAAAATACATATCTTACAAGATAAAAGGTGGTTTGGTAGATATTATTTTCTGGTATTTGAGAAGAAAGAAAACAACTTTGTAAGTTGGAACACAAATACTTATGAATAAATTTGTAAATAAGTTTTATGTTGAGCCATTTGTTGAGAACACTGAAGATGACTTTCAAGATTTCGTAGATGTAAAAATCCGCCAAACGCTTTGTATCAACTGCGGAAAACCCCATCACGAAAACTTAAAAGTAATGTGGGTAGATTTGCATAATGGGCGTATTTTATGGTGGTGCTTGGGACATTCGGCTATGTGGGGTAGTTTGAGTGAGAAGAGTAAATAGTTATCCACCCATTATCCACAATTTCATTTGCTTTATTTAATTTTTTAATATAGTATATAGATATGAACGAAATCGTGAATATAAGAAAAATAATTGTAGGCAACATCTCCAAGATGATTTTGGTTCTCACGAGCCAGTTCAGTCGTCTTGGAGATTTTGCTTGTAAAAAATATGGAGAAATTTAAGATAAAAGATGAGAGTGGAGACAAAAAGTATTTTACCCAAATACCAAATATGATTATCAATCATTCTACCGCTTATGAGCAGTCGCTTTATTTAGTTATGAAAAGAATAGCGGGAGAACACGGCTCGTGTTTTGCTTCTTTAAACTTTTTATCAAAGAAAATGGGTATTCATAAGACAACGGTTTCAAAAACAATTAAGAAATTACTAAAAAGAAAGTGGGTTAGTGAGATTGAGCACAAAAAAGTCAAAGGAGGAATAGTCAGGCAGTTTATTATCGTTGATTTATGGCGATTAAATATAGATTTATATGAAAGTGGTGCTGAAATGACCACTAACGAAAGTGGAGCTGTGGTAGTTGGAAGTGGAGCTGTGGTAGACGGAAGTGGTGCCCAAAGCGACATAAAGAAGAACTATAAAGAAGATATAGAAGAAGATACCGAGACAAGCTCGGACATTCCACTTCTTATAAAGGAATTTGAAAAACTAAATCCCGCTTCCAAGAAATTCTATGGTTATCCTCCACAAAGAAAAGCTTGCGCCGATTTAATTGAAACTTATGGATTTGATAGGGTTCGGGGTGTAGTTGAAAAAACTTTATCCAAAACAAATGGTATTCCCTACTTTCCAGTGATAACCACACCAATCCAATTAAGAGATAAGTGGGTTAGTTTAGAAAGTGCGATTAGAAAGTATCAGTCGGAAAAATTATCAACCACTAATAAATATCCAAAAATATGATAAAAATCCGCACAGGGTTCAGAGATGACCAGTATTACATAATAGATGACGAGGAAGCCCACAAAGTGTATTATCTTTTTAATAATCCCGAAGCAAGAACTATATTTGGAAATGGAGTTGCCTTGATAGGAAAAAACATACAAGGAATAGAACCAGCATATAATGAAATTATGGGGTGGAACCCGACACATAGATTAGATGATGATGATTGGAATGAAATAAGGGGTAGAGGAGTAGATAGAAAAATGAGAAATCTTTTAGAAGAAGCAAAATACATTGCCCAGTTATCAGAAAAAAATCCCGAACTTCTTAATAAATCATTAAGTGAGGTTAAACTTTTACCAGAAGATGAAATAAATAAAGAAACCAAACAAATAAGTGAAAAGATGAAGATATGAATTACGAATTAAAGGTCGGCTTGTATTATTAGAAGTAATATGATATAATGCAACTATGAAAACTCCAAATTTTAATAAACTAATAATCGTATTCTTAATAATAATCGCCTGTGTTTTCGCCTATCAAATACTATTCCCAAAGGTAATAATAGAAAACATACCAAAGCAAACTCCAGAAGTAATAGAAGTAATTCCCCAAGTAATTCCTCAAGATTATAAAGGATGACAATTAAAATTATGGTTACATTAAAAAATTTTAGTCCCTCAAATATACCAACACAAAAACAAGTAGAAGATTTAGGACAATTCTTAATTGAAAACTTTGAAAGCGAGATTGGTGGGAATAAAGAAGCAAATGGAGAAGGGGCAATAGAAATGTCGGTCAGACTACTCTTGGAATTAAAAGAACTCCGAATTAAAAGAAAAAATATAAACCAATTAGCCACAGCAACAGTCTGGCATCTTAATAATCCACAAGGCACAAAGATGAATATACCAAATGCTGTTTACGAAGTTTGGGGCAAGAAATTAGCGCAACTCCCCAAAGATAGAGAAATATCAGAAAGTGAAGCATTGGAAATCGTCAGGAAGAAATAATTTATCTCCCACCTTAAATAAATAAAATTATGGAAATCCAAAATATAGAAAATTGGCTTCAAAGATTAGAGGTAAGATACTTTAGCGAAAAAGCTACGCAAGATACAAAGATTTACAATTTAGAACAGCAAACTAAACTATTCTTGCAATTAGCCAGTGAGGTAAAAGAATTAAAAGACGCAAGATTAAGACAAATAGAGTTAAACGGACAGATTTTAGAAACATTGAAATTTTTAAGCAAACCAATAGAAATAAAATCAAGTTTTTTTAGTAGATTATTTAAGTAAGTAAAAATAAACAATGGAACAAGAACAAATGATTATCCTAACAGGATACGAAGCCAGAGTAAAGTTAATGGCTGGAATAGAAAAAGCTGCTAAAATTATAAACTCCACGCTGGGGCCTGGAGGGAAGAATGTTATTTATGAGTCAGAGTACAACAGGCGAGTAAATGTAGCTGATGATATGTATGATAGTCAAGCTCCAACAATTACAAATGATGGGGTAAAAGTTGCTTCAAAGGTAATTTTTGAAGACCCCATTGAAGATTTGGGGGCACAAGCATTATTTGAGGTCTCAAAACAGCAAAACATAGAAGCAGGAGACGCTACCACCACAGTAGTAACGATTGCTCACAAACTAATTCAGTTGATAATGAATAAACTAAATGAGGGAGGTGAATTAGATGTTGAGACTATAAATAGAATGGAGCTTAAAAGGGAACTAAACAAAGCCAAAGACGAGGTGATTGCCGAACTTAAAAAGAAAGCCAAACCAATTAAGACCCTACAAGAACTTGAAAATATAGCAATGACAGCGGGAGAGAACGAGTTTATTGATAAAAAAATAGCGGAAGCGTGGTGGAAAGTAGGAAAAGATGGTTGGGTTGGAGTTGAAGGACACAAAGGACTTGAGACAGAAATTGAAGTTCACGAAGGTATGAGATTTCACGCCAAGTTAATGAGTGAGTATATGAGAACCAATGCAAAAGGTGAAATGGAAGTAAAAGAACCCCTCGTTATTGTAACTAATCACGATATAGATAATTCAGAACAAATAAAAGGATGGATACAAAAAGCGACACAAAAAATAAAATTTGACATAGTTTTATTTGCCCCAAAGTTTTCAGCCAAAGCGACAGATTTTATAAATACAGCAAGAATGAAAGTGGAACAATTCAATGTAGCAAACAAAAATAAAGGAGTAAAAGCGGTAAGATTATTTGCAGTTAAAATTCCTTCATTAACCGAAAAGGAAGGGGGACAAGTGGAAGACCTTGCAATTTTTACAGGAGCAAAGTTTATAGACAAACACAAATCAATGAGTATGGAAGATTCTAATGTTGATTATTTCGGATATGCTACAAAAGTATTCTGTGATAATGACATAGCAATCGTAGCCAGTGATAATGGAGATGTAAAAAAGAGAATAAAGGATTTAACAATTCAAATGAACTCCGAAAAAGACGACACATTTAAAAATCGCCTAAAAAATAGAATAGCATCACTATCATCAGGCATAGCTATAGTAAAGGTAGGAGCAACAACTGATACTGAGAGAAGATATATCAAACTTAAAACAGACGATGCGGTTCATTCTTGTGGAAATGCACTGCAAGATGGATATATTACTGGAGCGGGACAGGTTCTTAAAAAACTACCTTGTAAAAATGAATATCTTAAAAAGGCGTTAGAGTCACCTTATAATCAGATACAAACAAATGCAGGAAATATAGATATACCAAAGTGGGTAATAGACCCAGTAAAATCAATGATACTTGCGATAGAAAGAGCTGTAAGTATGGCATCAATGATTATCACCATTGATACTTGTGTGGCTTATAAGAGGGATAATGATTTAAGTAAAAAGTTTGATGAGATATTAAAAGTATTAAAGAAATAAGATGATGAGAATATTAAAAAAATTTCCAATAATTCTAACCAAACAAAAGGATTTTTTGGGAAGTCAAATAGATAAAGACGGATACGGTAGGTATAATGAAGCCACTGTATTTTTACTACCAGAAGATGCTGTCTTAATAGAAATGCCAGAAGATAAGAAATTATGATTGAAACTATGTTTATTGGTATAGTAATTTTAGCGATAAGTGATTAAAAAATAATAGGTAGAGTAGCAACAAAAAGATTTGTTGTTAATCAACAGGAAAACAATGACATTTGTAAAAGGAAAATCAGGAAATCCTAAAGGAAGACCTAAGGGGAAAACATTAAAAGAATGGCTTAAAGATAAGTTAGCTGATATGTCTGTGGAAGAGAGAGAGGAATTTATTAAAACAATACCTAAGGAAATGCAATGGAGAATGGCTGAAGGAAATCCAAGACAAGACACAGGTGTTCAAGTAGAGGGAGAAATCAAAGTAGAAATATCAGAAGAAATAGCTTCAAAGAATAAGATAACTTAATGTATTTGCATCCCACACAAGCAATAGTAGCTAAAGATTTACATCGTTTTAGAGTATTAAGATGTGGAAGAAGATGGGGAAAGACGATGTTGATTAGCGAAGAAATAAAAGGATTAGTTCTATCAGGAGAAAAAAAGATAGCTTACATAGCTAATAACTATCAACAAGCTCGTGATATTATATGGGAGATATTGAAAAGAGAATTAAATCCAATTATAATTGATAAGAATGAAGCAAGATTAGAGATTTTAGTTAGAACATTAAATGGAAAACAAAGTCAGATAGTATTAAGAGGTTGGGAAAGTATTGAAAACTTAAGAGGACAAGCGTTTCACTTTTTAGCAATAGACGAAGTGGCGATGATGAGTAATTTCTGGGTTGGTTGGCAGGAGGTGTTAAGACCAACACTAACAGACTATAAGGGAATGGCTATGTTCACTTCAACACCGAAAGGATATAATCACTTCTTTGATTTATGTAATTTAGAACTTACGGATGAGAATTTTAAAACATTTCACTTTACATCCTACGAAAATCCACATTTACCAAAAGATGAAATAGATGACGCCAAAAGAACTTTGCCAGAAGAACGATTTGAACAAGAGTATATGGCAAGCTTTGAAAAGACAGCAGGACTTGTTTATAAAGAATTTGACAGAGAAAGACATCTATATGATTTTCTACCCACCCCACCTTTAGATAAGAAATATACAAAAATAGGAGCGATTGATTTTGGTTATAGAAATCCTGCCGCAGTTTTAGATATAAGATTTGATGATGAAATGATATATGTTGAAAGTGAATGGTATAAAATGGAAAGAACAGAGATACAAATAGCAGAATATGTGGCAGGAAACAAGTTTGATGCAGTATATCCCGACCCAGAAAGTCCTTCCGCTATTGAGGAATTAAGACGAAAAGGCATAAATGTAAGAGAAGTAGTTAAAGGAAGAGATAGTATAAAATCAGGTATTCAAAAGATAAGAGAATTACTGATTTCAGGTAAAATAAGAATAAATAGAAAGTGTGTTAATTTGATTAGTGAGTTTGAAACTTATTCGCACGAAGAAATTAAAGATGATAAAAACAAGCCAGAAAATCCTATTAAATCAAACGACCACGCTTTGGACGCTTTGAGATATTTCATTCTGATGATGGATACAAAACCACAACAACTAAAACAATTTAGACCAAAGTGGCAATAAGATTGACTTTTTTTGCGTTTAGGTGTATAATGGAAGGCAATTACAATTAAAAACTAAACTTACGGAACACTAAGTGCTAACAATGATTGGCACAGTATCTAAAAATAAAAAGGAAAATATAGTATCAGCTTATATGCCTTCAAATGAGGTTCTTGAGCTTATTAAAAATGTCAAAAAGGACTACGCTACTGGTGTAGGAATAATGCAAAAGTCCTATGAAGAGTTCAACGACAAGACCATTTCACAAAGAATGAACCTTGACCAAAAGGCATTTAACTCTTATTCAGAACCAAAATCTACCGACCCAGACAGAAACTGGCAATGGACAGGTGTAAAACCGATTACACGCAATAAACTTATAAGTATAGCGGCTCACATAACCGCTAATATTCTTATTCCACAAGTGTTCGCTCAAAATGACGCAGACGAAGAAGATAAACTAACAGGAGAAGTGATGCGTTCACTTATTGAGTGGAATATACAAAACTCTGATTATGACATTACATTTTTAGGTGCTGTTATTTCTGCGTTAGTAAATCCAGCCGTGATAGTAAGTGTAGAGTTCGCAGAAGTAATGCAAGACATTAAGACCAAGAATGAAGCAGGGGAGATAAGTGTAAAGGAAGTTATAGATGAGTTCTTTTCAGGAATGCAAATGCACATCGTTCCTTGTGAAGAATTACTAATCAATAACATTTACGAATATCACCTACAAAGACAAAAATGTGTTATAAGGAGAAAATATGTTGACTATGATGTAGTTGAAGGAAAATACGGAGACCACAAGGACTTTGGACTTGTTAAAACAGGCATAAGAACATTTTACTCAGAAGAAGAAGGAATGTTTTATGACAATAAAGATGAGGAACATCCTACACTATGCGAGGAGGTTGTTTACTATAATCGTAGAGAGGATATGGAAGTTCCTTTTGTTAATGGTATTTATTTGGGAACAGGAAATGTAAAAGATAATCAATTCAAACATAGACGAATAATCAACTACGATGGTGAGGTGATATTAGTTCCCATTTATCCATTCGCTAAAAGTGGATATGAGTTAATAGACGAAAAGAGATTTTTTTACTACAAATCAGCCGCTTTTAAACTCGCTTCAGAACAAGACCTCATAGATAAGATTTACAGAATGGTAATGGACGGGACATTTATGCAAGTAATGCCTCCTATTGCGGGATTTGGCACAGGAGCGATTGACTCGTCCGTGATGTATCCAGGAGCATTTACTCCATTCGCAAAGGACTCAAAGATAGAAAAAATAGACGCAGGCGCAAAACTTGACTGGGCTTATAAGGCGATAGAAACTTTAGAAGACTCATTATCAGAGAGTTCACAAAGTGAAACAATGGGTGGAACACTCCCAGACCCCGACCAAAAAGCATATACGGTAGCAAGGGCAGAGCAAAATGCACGAATACAACTTGGAATGTTCGGCAAGATGATAGGCAGATTAGTAATTGATATAGGATATTTGATGGCTGATATAATACTTAATCATCAAACCGTAGCTTCAATAGATGAGACGGTATCAGGAGAGTTAAAAATGAAATACAAGACTTTTTTACTTCCGAACCAGACAAAAGAAGGAAAACAAATAACTAAAAAGATGGTATTTACTGATGAATTTATGGGAGTAAAAATGACGGAAGAACAACTCTTAAAAGAAAGTTTTAAACTTAAGAAAGAAGGAGGCGACTCTGAAATATATAAGATAAATCCTGTTCTATTTAGTCGTTCAAGGTTTCTGTTTTCAATAAACGCTGATGAACAAATCAACAAATCGGACGCATTTGAAAAAGCCTGGAACCTTGAGGCACTTGACCGTGGAATAAATAATCCATTTATAAATCAAGAGAAATGGACAGAAGAACATCTTGTAAAAGTATTCCATAAGGGAGATTCAGAGAAGTTTATGACTAAAGAACAAATGGGAATGCCAATAAATAAGACATCAAAATCAACACCAATCAATAAGTTAATGGAGTCAAAGGTCGGTTTATTAGGATAACAAATAAATTCAAATGAACATAAAAGAATATGCATTAGTATATGAGCCAAAAATAAGCAGAGTTTATGAAAAAGACCAAGCTGGTAAAGATGCGACTGAAGAACAAGTTTTAGCTTTCTATGACAAGTTTGGAGGTTTAATTCTAAAGGACGGACTTAAAGTAGAAAATGGCAAGTTTTGGGCTGAATATACACAAAAATTAGCTTCAGCGCATAAATCTGAGGTAGAGAAGGTTAAAAAGGAGGAGTTAAAGGCAAAAGATGTAGAAATAGCGAAATTAGTGGAAGTTAAAAAGGTTAAAAAGGTTAAGAGTAAATAATGAATAAATTTGTAGATAATCTTATAGATGAAACACAATTTCTTACATTCAACAAGAATGAGGTTTTTATTCGTGGCAAGAAGTTAGATAAAGACCAAATCAATGAATTAAAGGACTCCGCAAAGGCATTTTACAACTCACCTATTTGGAGGATGTTAGTTCAAGAAGTTAGAAATGAATCAGTTATGGCACTTTATAAAGCCAATCCAAATGTGCCTACTGAATCAATAGCAGGTCAAACAATGTTATTAAACCTTGAGATAATGGAAAAATTACTCAAGAAATTAACCTAATGGGTTTAATATGAGGGTCTTAGCTTCGGCTGTGTTCCAAGACCCTCACACTAAGTCCATTAGGACAGGTTGGGTAAGCCTTAATTACCATTAAGAACCCTTGATAGCAGGTAGCTATAAAAAATATGGAACAAGAAAAGGAACAAAAAAAGGTGGAAGAAGAATCATCAGCCACCGATGAAAAAGAGGAGGAACAAAAACCTGAGAAACAGGAAGAAGAAGAAAAAGACGACTTTGATTATAAGTCGGAGTTTGAAAAGTTAAAAGGCACCAAAGAAAAGAAAGATTACGCTTGGAACAAACTTCATAAGGAAAACAAAGACCTCAAAGAAAAACTCAAGGAACTGGGTGGAGAAGAGGATAAAGAAGATGTCCGAGACATTATCAAAGAAGAGATTAGTGGGTTAAGAAGCGAGCTTTTAAGCAATAAGTCAGAATCGGAGATTGCTAAACTTACCGACAATCAATTTGGAAGAGAATTGATTAGATTAAATTTAGAGAGATTTCCAGGAATGTCTATTGAGGATGCTTGGTTTCTTGCCAACAGAGGCAGATTGGAAGGACAAATGTCTGAAATGAAAAAGACATCCCTTTCAAAAGAACGCAAAGGTTCTGGTTCAGGAGCAGGACAAAAAGACCAAAAGTCAAAAGAACCTCAAATATCTTCTGATGATATGACAATAATTAACAGAATGGGGCTTAAATGGGACGGAAACGCCTTCACAAAGCCAAAAGGTAAATTTGGTCTCAAATTAGAAGGAGACAAACTTGTTCAAATAAAGACATAATCAAAGTTGATTAACAGATAATCAATTAAAGATATGGCAGTTCAAAAAGTATTTAAGGTTGTAGAAGACCCTGGATGCGCCATTATTGCAAGAGTTGAAGACAGGACAACATCTTCAATGACTGCAGCAATAGCAAAAGGAGAACCTCTAAAGACAAGAACAGTGCAGAATAGTGCAGCAACAGACTTGATTCCAGTAGGAGATGGAGACCCTGAAATAGCAGTCGACGATTTTATTGGAATTGCAAATAGTGCTTCAACAGAAGCCGCAGCAACAACTGAGGGCGTAGTTGAGGTTATTCTTTGCAAAGGTTCAACATTCATAAGAGGAAAAGCTACAACATTCGCAAATATAGACACACAAGCAGAAATTGATGTGTTGTTATTTGCGTGGGTGACTTTTGATGTCACTGCATTAACGAATACAAATGGAGACTTCACGGTTGATGAAAACGAAACATTAGACAGCAATGTTAATGGACTCCAAATTATGAGAGGCGACCCAGTATTAGGAACTTTAGATGTTAGAGTTCATTCACTAATTTTGGACGCTTATGTTGCTTAATAGATAACCTTATAAAATTATGAAATTAGATGCACAAGTCGTCTCTTAATTCGTAGCGACTTTTTAGTGGAAACACTAATTGACAAATCTTGCCTAATCAATGGGGAAAACCCTGAGAAGGACAACCCTCAAGAACCCGAAAGGGACTTGCAGAGACTGAGTGGTGAGACTCCTAACAGATAATGCTGAGGAAGAAGCGACAGTCCGAACTACACATATAATCTAAAAACGAAAGTGTAGAGATAAGTAGAAATGACTTATCCATTAGAACCTTGAAAATTACATAGCAATAGAGTATAATATCATAGATGGTATTTTATAGAGGAAACAAAGAAAGACTTGGGACAAAACACAAACAAGAGACAATCAATAAAATGAGGAGGTCTGATGTGTGGTCTAATATAGATGAAGCCAAGAGATTATATTTAGAAGGTAAAACTTGTAGAGAAATTGGTGAAATCTTAAAAATCAATCATATTACACTTGGAAAGGGATTGAAACGAATTGGTGTTAAAATGAGAATGTCTAAACCACGAAAAGGAAATATCGCTTGGAATAAAGGAAAGAGATATTTAGCAATTACTGGAGATAAAAACCCTAACTGGAAAGGAGGTATTTCAGGAATCAGAGATGAAATCAGACATTGTTTAGAATATAAACAATGGAGAAAGGAAGTCTTTGAACGAGATAATTATACTTGTAAAAAATGTAATAAAAGAGGTGGAGAATTAGAAATCCACCACAATATAAAAACATTTTCTGAGATTTTAATATCAAATAATATAAAATCAACGGAAGATGCAATACTATGTAATGAGTTTTGGAATATAGATAACGGGATAACTCTTTGTCTAAATTGCCACAATAAAACAAAAGGTAATAATAGTAACAAAATGACGAACAGAGCTTGATGAGGTTCTCTTTGAGGAATATGAAAGGGAGTCAGCTCCAGGCGAAATTCTCGCAACTGATGGTTTGTTCGTAAAGCAAAAGGATATATCAAAAGGGTATGTAATATACGCTGAAAATATGGGTCCTGGCGCTTTTGAAAAACACGTTCAGGAGCAAAATGTAAAAGAGTCAACTACAAAAGTTGGCAATAAAGTAACGAAGGAAATAGAAAACTGGAAGAACTCTTTGCCCGTGGCGATTGAGTCTTACGAAGATGACCAGCACGATGTTATCCAAGATAATGTTCGTGAGATGGGAATTAACGCAAGAATCACAAGGGATAAAGATGTAATTCAGACATTGTATGGTGATGGATTTGACGAGACAACGACACCTGACGGTGTTTATACTTGGTCAAACTCACACTTAAATCTAAATGGGGACACAATAGATAATCTGGAAACAGGAACACTAACTCCAGCAAACCTTGAAACACTTGTTAAGTCATTAAGACTGCAAAAGAAACAAGATGGTTTGTTAGGTGGACACAATCCAGCAGGATTGGCAGTCCCAGTAGCATTATTCCCTGACGCGCAGGAAATAACAAAATCAGAATTAGCAGCTCACACAGGTGAAAATCAACTTAACTACTTCTCGGCAATTTATCCAGGATTAGTAGTTGGCTCATCTGGTTTTCTTGACAGCACCTTTAACGACTACACCAATGCTAATACTTCACATTATTTGGTATCAAGAAATCACAAACTTACAAGAACAGTAAGATTAGGATTGACCACAGAATTGATACCTTATCAATTTGACCAAAAAGACAGATGGTTTTACAAGGCACGATATAGAGAGGTGCCTTCAGCTAAAGGTTGGCAGGGAGCAGTAGCTTCTTCTGGAACAGTCTAATTATTACTAACCAACTATGACTATGAAAGAAACAATTAAATTAGTCGCTATAGTTCTCATTGCAGGACTTATTGGTGGTTTCGTAGGCGGTCTGGTTGGTAATCAATCAGACTACTTAGGAAGTGGCACACGCTTTCCCAGTGGGTTAAGTGCAGACGGCACTTCACCTATTGCGGGAGAAGTTAGAGGAACTACTCTAACGATTACAGGAGCACAAACTCTTACAGGGGCAACAACTCTTTCAAGCACCCTTACAGCAAATGGATTAGCTACATTTAATGCGGGGTATTATCACAGTTATACTAATTCAACATCTACAACGGCAACGACTCAAACTCTTGTAGCTGCAGATATCTTGAATTACACAAGTATAATTTTGACACCTAATGTTGGAGCATTAACACTCACATTTCCAGCTTCTTCTACTCTATCGGCAATGGTGCCAGTAGCAGGAGATAGTTTTAAGCAATGTTGGTATAACGCTACAACAACCGCAGCAGTAACAATTACATTTGCAGCAGGAACAGGTATTGATTTTCAGAGAGCAGCAACTACAACTACGGATGGTGGAGCTACAACAGCATTTCCTATTGACGAACAAGGTTATGCTTGTCTAACATACTTTAGACAACCAGCAACATCTTCAACATTTGATATTGGTGTTCTTATGACAGGATATCTAAATGCGGATTAGTTCATCCATTCAACTTCTCAATTTGGGAAGTTGAGTTGGGTGAGCTAAAATTAAAAGTTAACAATTAACGATTATGAACAAAATTATTGGAATAGGAATAGTGGTAATAGGACTTATTGTCTTATTGACTACTGGAACTATGCAACTTGGTGGAGTGGTTCAAAATACGCCAACATATTCTGATGTGGCCACAAGTGGAATTATATCATTTACAAGTTCTACTCAGATATTGGCAACAACATCAAGAAGGGCTTATGCTGTAATATGCAACACGACAGCAACGAATGCCGCTTATTTAAGTTTTAGAGCAGATGCAGTGCCAGCTAACGGACTATTAGATTTTGAACTTGGAACTGGTGAATGTTATGAAATTGACAATGACAACCTTTATGTAGGAGCTGTTAGAGCAACATCATCAACAGGCACAATAAATTTAACAGTAACAGAATTTAAAGATTAATGACCACTCAAAACCTAAAGCAAGAACTTACGGGAATGTTGCACGGAAGCACTCTTAATAAAGTGCGAAACTTTTACGATTTATGTAAAAGGGCTTCTGGCAATGTTTTACTAAAGATAGACCCCGCAGAAACGAGGAGAATTGCCAATCTTACAAACGCAATACACG